>Ga0326597_10002253_pt1 | contig 29056 bp, 24 predicted proteins | sample RVTome_12_FD_203789 | JGI IMG/M metagenome (GOLD analysis project Ga0326597, IMG submission 203789) | Soil microbial communities from uranium-contaminated site in the Upper Colorado River Basin, Wyoming, United States - RVT100D185 | ecosystem: Environmental > Terrestrial > Soil > Contaminated >... | reverse complement strand
GGAGGGGATCGTCGTGGTCTCGCAGGTCCAAGAAGGCCTACTGTCCAAGGATCTGGCAACCGGTGAATTCACGCCCGGTCTCGCCGAGGACTGGGAAGTCAGTGACGACGGTCGCGTCTACACGTTCCACCTCCGAGAAGGCGTGCGGTTCCACGACGGCACTGACTTCACATCCGAGGACGCACTCTTCACCTTTGAATTCCTTACGGGCGCCCGCGAGGGTTCGATCTACGTGTCGCAATATGCCCCACAAATTGCGTCAATCGAGGCGCCTGATCCGCGGACCTTCATCGTGCGGCTCCATGAGCCCTGGGAAGACTTCGAGTCCCTCCTCGTTCATCACTGGGGTTCGAAGATTCTCTCCATGGACGCCGTCGAGGCCGCTGGTGAAGACTATGGCAGCCGTGAGAATGGGCCGGTGGGCACCGGACCATTCAAGTTCGAGAGTTGGAATACAGACGGAACCATGACCCTTGTCCGGAACGAGGACTACTGGCGCGATGGCCTGCCATACCTTGACGGGATTACGTATCTGCGCGTTCCTGATGGACCGGTACGTATCGTCAATGTGCGGTCCAATGACGTTGACATTGCCTTCCAGCCGCCGTTGGACCAGTTGGCCGAGGTTGCGAGCGCTTCAGACGACATCCAGGCCGTGTGTGCCCCAGGAAACCCTCTGGTAGTTATGCACTTCAACACGCGCACCGAGCCGTTCTCCGACATCCGAATTCGTCAGGCCGTGGCGTACGGACTCGACCGGCAGGCGCTTGTTGACGCAGTGTATGGCGACTACGCTGACGTGGCGGTAGACATGTTCCCAGCCTGGCACTGGCACCATGATCCCGACTACGAGGGCTTCTCGTACGACCCCGAGCGCGCGAGGAACCTGCTCGCCGAAGCCGGTTACGGCCCGGAGAACCCTCTGCAGGTCGAGTTTAATCCCCTCAACGAGGCGGAGTATCGCGACTTGGGGATCTTCATTCAGGCACAGCTTGCCGAGCTCAATATCGTCGTAACGCTGAACCCCCTGGAGTCGGCAACGCTCAATGACCGCCGTAACACCGATGCTTTCAAGTCCGATGTCACCCGCTGGGGTCTGCCGAGCACAATTACCGACGACTACATGTTCAAGCTGTTCCATTCCTCGGCGCCGCTCAACCGTACCTTCTACAACAGGGAGGGTGGATACTCGAACCCCCAGGTGGACGAGATGCTGCTGCGGGCCAGGCAATCGCCCGGTCCCCAGGCGAACGAGATCTACCGGGAGCTCGTTGACCTGATCACCGAAGACATGCCGATGGTGCGCATCGCGTTCAAGCAGAACTGCCAATTGGCGAACGTGGACGTCCAGAACCTGCAGGTGCAGGGAACTGACGTGTTCCCAATGACCGAAGTCTGGCTCAATAACCAATGAGCAACACAGAATCGGGTGAGGCGCCCCATCATCGTGGGCGCCTCACCCACACTCCGGCCACAGGAAGCGCAGGAAAGCGCAAGCGTCTCCGCGAACTCATAGGGTCGAAGGCTGTCATCGTGGCGCCGGGAGCCTACGATGCCGCCAGCGCCGCAGTCATCGGCCACGCTGGTTTTCCCGTTGTCCATGCCACAGGCGCGGGCATTTCATGTTCGCTTGGCTATCCAGATGTCGGGCTTTTGGGAATGCGAGAGGTCGCTGATCACGTCCAGCGCATGGTGGACGTCACCTCGGTGCCCCTAGTCGCCGATATCGACACGGGCTACGGGAACCAATTGAACGCAATCCGTACAATTCGCGAGTTTGAACGCATCGGCGTAGCTGGCTTGCACATCGAGGATCAGGTCTTTCCGAAGAAGTGCGGCCTGTTGAGCGGCCGCGAAGTCATTCCGCAGAAAGATATGATCGCCAAGCTCCGATCGGCGCTGGATGCGCGCGTGGACGACAACCTAGTGATCATCGCACGGACCGACGCACGGGATGCTCTAGGCTTGGAAGCCGTTATTGAACGTGGTCAGGCATTCCACGAGGCGGGCGCAGACATGATCTTCGTGTACGGAGCGCACTCACCGGAGGAGTTGAGGAAGATCGCCGACAAGGTCCCGGGTCCTCTAATGACTCATGTATCTCGAGGAGCGAGCTTCTCCGACATCAGCCATGCCGATCTTGGCGACCTTGGCTACAAGCTCGTAATCCACGCCCTGAGCCCACTAGAAGTTGCGATGGAAGCCATTTCCGAGTACCTCGAGGCCCTTCGCGAAATAGGCTCAGAGAAGGCGTTCGAGGAGAAAATGATGACGTACCAGGATCTCTACGGTCTAGTGAAGTTGCCCGAATGGCTCGAAGCGGAGCGTGTGTACAGTGTGGAGGAGAAAACACAGTGAGCGGCCGCGCAGATGCTCAAATCGCCGGGATCACCGCTAAGCCCGGCTCCGTGGCGCGTGGCTACGTGCCCTATGCGCACCGGATCGATGGCTCACCGATCGGCATACCGGTCGTGATCATGCACGGGGTGGAGGATGGCCCCACGCTCACAGTCGATGCGTCTTGTCACGGTGACGAGCACGAAGGCACGATGGCCGTGCTCCGCCTGTTGGAGGTAGTTGATCAAACAGCCCTTCGAGGTACGTTGGTGGCGGTCCCGCTTCTAAATGTGCCGGCTGTGGAAGCGATGCAGCGTGGCAACCCATTCGACCATTGGAACTCCGACCTTAACCGCCTCTTTCCCGGCGTACCGGATGGCAACCTTACCCAGCGCGCCGCCTATACTCACGTGAACGTAATAGCAGAGAAGACCCACTACTCAATCTCGATCCATAGCGGAGCGTCTTACATCTACTGGTCCCCGCAAGGCGTGTGTACCCACGATAAGGGCTCCGTCGAACTCGTGAAGATGCTGGGGTGTGATTGGGATATCGTCTGGCAACAAGGTGGTGAGAAGGCGCCCCTGTACGGGAACTGCACCGCCGCCATGGGGAGCCGCGGCATTCCTGCGATCACGATCGAGGTCGGAGGCGCGGCCGAGCGCATGCCAGAACCGTTCGCGAGGAATTCGGACGTCATCGTAAGCGGCATTCTCAATGTCATGCGCAGTATCGGCATGCTTGATGGACAAGTGACGCGAGCCAAGCAGTGGACAATCGTTCGGCAGGTTGCGGTGCGCTCTGACAAGTCTGGCATTATCGTCGCTGAGCCAGAGCGGAAGCTCCGGGCGCGGGTGGACGAAGGCGCTCCACTGGTACGCCTGCTTGATGCCAAGGGTGACGAAACGGAACGCGTCGCGGCACCGGTCGGCGGATACATTATGGGATATCGAACGTACCAGTACGCGCCTGCAGGCTGGCCACTCGTATGGATGGGCGAGCCTACAGGAACCTGGAGTGACGGTGCTGGATGATCGCCTGGTAGGAGCCTATCCAGCGCTGACCACGAAGGTGGCATGGTGATCCGATTCCTCGTTCGCCGACTCGCGTACCTGGTTCCCGTCCTGCTCGGGATTACGTTCTTTGCATTCCTTCTGCTCCATCTGGCCCCAGGGGACCCAGTCTTTCTCATACTTGGCGACGAATATGGGAATGTCGAGTTGCGCGAGCAAGTCCGCCGTGACCTCGGTCTCGACGAACCGTTCTGGCTGCAGTACGCGCGATGGCTCGGTCGCCTTGCGGTGGGTGACATGGGGGAGAGCCTATTCTCGGGACAGCCTGTCCTCGAGTCAGTGCTGGGCAGGCTCCCTGTTACGCTCCTGCTGGCTGGGCTCACGCTCATCATCGCCGTGGCGATCGGTATTGGCGCTGGTGTGCTGAGCGGTACGAACCGCGACAATTGGATTGACAACGGAGTCCGTGTAATCGCGACGGTCGGCGTGGCCGTTCCCGTCTTCTGGCTCGGAATCATGCTTATTCTGGTCTTTGCGCTCTACTTAGGCTGGCTGCCCGCGAGCGGTGGACCAGCGCGGCACGGTATGAGAGCGCTCATCCTCCCCGCCATCGCGCTCTCAGCGTCCTTCACGGCCCTGTTGACGCGAATCGTGCGTTCAGAAGTACTCGAGGCCCTGCAGAAGGACTACATACGGACCGCTCGCGCCAAAGGACTGCACCCCCTTGTCGTCTACTTCGGACACGCGCTCAAGAATGCGCTGATCCCGGTAATCACCGTCATTGGCACGCAACTTGGGATACTCCTAAGTGGCGCTGTCCTCACAGAATACGTCTTCAGCCTGCCTGGTCTGGGGTCGCTTCTGATTGACAGCATCTACCGCCGCGACTTCCCGCTTATCCAGGGTGCGCTGCTGATCATCGGGATGTCCTTCGTGCTCGTGAATTTACTCGTTGACACGCTATATGCTGTGGTGGATCCACGCGTGAGGTACGCATGAGCGCCAACGCACAACGCGTTGTAGGCGCAGCGCACGTTAATTCGTCGCGGAGTCGAGCCGTGCGCGCCCTTCTGGGTAACCGCGTCACAATTCTTGGGCTCGTGATTGTGGTGGCCGCCCTGCTGCTCGCGCTTGTTGGTCCCTTCTTGAACCCATTCGACCCAAACGATGTGAATCCCTTGGGACGACTACAGGGCCCGTCGGCCAAGCATTGGCTCGGTACCGATCAGTTCGGTCGCGATATCCTGAGTCGAATCATTAGCGGTGCAGCCGTATCGTTGGGCGTTTCTGTTTCGGCCGTTGCCGCTGCCATGGTGCTAGGCGTTTCGCTTGGCACTCTAGCCGGATACTTCGGTGGCCTCATCGATGACATCCTTATGCGCATCGTGGACATCGTGATGGCGTTCCCGTATATCGTGTTGGCGATTGCCCTCGCAGCAGCGCTGGGTCCGAGCACCTCCAACGTGGTCCTGATCATCGCGATCATCCGCTTGCCGATGTTCGCGAGGGTATCGCGGGGCGCCGTCCTCGCCATCAGGGAGAACGACTTCGTCTCGGCCGCAAGGGCTCTGGGGTCGCCTCAGTGGCGCGTGATCCTGCGACACATCCTGCCGAACAGCCTCACATCTATCGTCGTGGTCGCCGCGCTTTCGATCGCCGCGGCCATCAATACTGAGGCCGCGATCAGCTTTCTCGGCCTTGGCATTAGCCCACCACAAGCAAGCTGGGGAAACATGCTTGCTGATGCCCAGAACTACATACTAACCGTCCCCAGTTTGGGGATCGCACCGGGAGTAGTAATCTCTGTCACGGTTCTGGGCTTCCAGTTGTTCGGCGATGGCCTCCGGGATCTACTTGATCCAAGACTGAGGGCACGGTAGCGAAATGTTGCTTCGGAAGCGGTCACTCGGTTGTTGCCGGTGGTAGTCACGTGGTTTGGCGGGTTGGTCTGTTGGTCCAGGCGCGGTCGTACGCATGTACATCGTGCCTCCATCATACGACGCGAAGCGCGATCAACACACGCCCCCAACCTACAGGTTGTACCTACAGCATTCGGACTTTCGCAGCCACCCCACACCCAGACACCCCGTCACCGACACGACCCACCTTCTGCCACGAGTCTCAAACCGGCGTGCGACCGTCGCACGCCAGACTGACGGGCAGTAGTGCAGCACTCCGCCCTACAGCCCGCCGTACTCATGGTTCTTCGGACTTGGACCGACGCCGGTGCGCCGGTACGGCGCGACCGGATTCAGGATGGCGCGGCACTGCGGGTTGACGCAGCCGGGGCAGCGCAGGCCGTACTGACGGTTGCACGCCTCGCCGCTGTTCAGGTGCTCGGCCACGATTTCGGCCAGCGCGTCCTGGAACAGCGGCATGCCGTTGAGGGCGGGCGCGCGGACGTAGTTGCGGATGCCGGCCAGGTGCGCCAACTCGCCGTACTCGATGTCGAGCTCGTGCAGCGTCTCGATGTGGTCGCTGGTGAAGGCGATCGGGACGACCAGCACGTTCGTGCGCCTCTTGCGACCCAACTCCGTGATCACGCTCTCGGTCGATGGTCCCAGCCAGGGCACCGGGCCGACCTCGCTCTGATAGGCGACCAGGTACTCGTGCGCGTACTCCAGCCTCTTCATCACCTCGTGCGTCGTGGCGCCCACCTCGGCGGGGTACGGGTCGCCGCGGTTCACCACGCTCAGCGGTAGCGAGTGGGCGCTGAACACGATCGCCACGTCGTCCCGGTCGTCGTCCGCGAAGCGCGCCAGGCCCTGCCGGACCGTCTCCGTCATCGCCCCTAAGAAGGTCGGGTGGGTGGGCCAGCGGTCGATCACGCTCCAACTGAAGCGGTTAGACAGGCCGACCCGTTCGGCGGCGCGCCACAGCTCGTTTAGCGACGAGCCGGTGGTGGCGCAGCTGAACTGCGGGTATTGGGTGAACGCCACGGCCCGCGTCACGCCGTCCTCGTTCATCTGCCGCAGGGCATCCTCGCTGAACGGATCGATATAACGGAACGCGACGTAGAAGCGGTGCGGTGCCGTCTCGGGAGAGAGCACGTCGAGCCGTTCGCACATGCCGCGGCCCTGCTCCTCGGTCCAGGCGAGGATCGGACTGCCGCCGCCGATGTCGCGGTAGTTGCTCTGCACCCCCTTGGTGCGGCGGCCGGCGATGAACGGTCCCAGCCAGCGCTGGGCCGGAAGATGGATGATCTCCCGGTCGGCGAACAGCTTCAGCAGGAACGGCCGAACCTCGTCGAGGCTCTTCGGGCCTCCGAGGTTCATCATCACGATGCCGGTAGGGCCTTGGCTCACTGGGTGTCCTTCCTCTCTCTCGGCGGGTTCCGATGCGGCGAGCTGTGCTGGGGCGACTCCGTCTCGTCGTCCAGCCAGTCGCGTGGTTGGAAGAAGCTCAGCGCGCGCTCTTCGGGCGAATCGGGCTCCGGCCGGGGGTCGAAGCGCCACGAAGCCTCGGGCGGCATGCTCATCAGGATCGCCTCGATGTTGCCGCCGGTCTGCAGCCCGAACAGCGTTCCACGGTCGTAGACCAGGTTGAACTCGACGTAACGGCCTCGCCGAAGCCGCTGCCAGCGCTTCTCGTCCTCCCCGAACGGGTCGTCCGCATGCCGCTGCGCCAGCGGCAGGTAGGCCGGCACGATCGTCGCCAGGCCGTCCTCGACGAACGCGGCCTCGGCCTCGAAGTCGCCCGTACCGGGAGGTGAGATCTGATCGAAAAAGATGCCGCCCACCCCGCGCATCTCGCCGCGGTGCCGGACGGTGAAGTAGTCGTCACAGGCGGTCTTCCAGGCTGGATGGTCCGCCACTGAGTGCCGCCTGCACAACGCCGCCAGCGTGCCGTGGAAAGCCGTCACGTCCTCCTCGCGCGGGTAGGCGGGGGTCAGGTCGGCACCGCCCCCGAACCACCACAGGCCGCTCTGTTCTCCATGCCCCACCTCGAAGTAGCGGAAGTTGGCGTGGAAGGCGGGGACGTGCGGGTTGACCGGGTGCAGCACCATGCTCAGGCCGGTCGCGAAGAACGGCCTACCCGCGCTGCCCGGGTGGCGCGCCGCCAGGCTGGGCGGGACGGCGCTACCGTGCACCGCTGAGACGTTCACGCCGCCCCGTTCGAACACGCGCCCAGCCTCGATCACACGTGCCTGCCCGCCACCCCCACCCGGCCGGTCCCAGACGAAGGGACGGAACTCGCCAAACCCGTCGAGCCGCTCGAGAGCGTGCACGATCCGCTCCTGCCAGGAGCTCATCATCCGGGCGACCCGCTCACGACGGCTGCCCACGTCAGCGGTGCCGCTCGCGCTCACGCGCGCGCCTCCGCGTCACCTGAACGGCGACCGAAGCCGCGCACCGTGTCGACCAGCTCCTCGACCCGGGCGGGATCGACCTGCGGGAGCATGCCGTGCCCCAGGTTGAACAGGTGCGCTCCGCCCAGCCCGGCGCGCAGAACCCGCAGCGTCGCCTCGCGCACCGTGCCCGCCGGGCCGAGCAGGTCGGCCGGGTCGAGGTTGCCTTGCAGCGCTGGGACGCGCCCTGCCAGCCGCCGACGCGAGGTGTCCAGCGGGGTGCGCCAGTCGAGGCTGAGAACCTCGATCGGCAGCTCGGCGAAGGCGTCCAGCAGGTGACCGGCGCCGACCGCTATGTACAGGCGCGGCACCGAGCTTGGGCCAGCGCCATCTCCGCCAAGCGCCTGCAGTACCCGCCGTGCGTACGGCTGCCCGAAGGTGCGGTAGGTCGCCTCGTCGTGCAGGCCGGCCCACGAGTCGAACAGCTGGAACGCCTGCGCGCCGGCCGCGACCTGTGCGCGGGCGTAGCGGATCGACGTCTCGGTCAACAACTCGAGCAGCGCGTGCGCCAGGTCGGGACGGGCCCGCAGCAGACCGCGGAAGGTCGGGTACTCCTTGCTGCCGGCGCCTTCGACCAGGTAGGTCGCCAACGTCAGCGGAGCGCCGGCGAAACCGATCAGCGGCACCTCGAGCTCGCGGCGAAGCAGCCGGATCGCCTCCGCCACGAACGGAGCGATCTCGTCCTGTTGCGGCACCCGCAACGTTGCCAGGTCGGCGTCGCTGCGGATCGGCCGTTCGAGCGTCGGTCCTGGCGTGAAGGCCACCTCGGCGCCCATCGCCGGAAGCGGCGTCATGATGTCCTGGAACAGGATCGCGGCGTCCATGCCGTAACGGCGCACCGGTTGCAGCGTCACCTCGGCCGCCAGTTCGGGGGTGCGTGCCAGCTGCCAGAACGAATGCTTGCGCTTGAGTTCGCGGTACTCCGGTAGGTGCCGGCCGGCCTGGCGCATCAGCCAGACCGGCGCGCGGTCGGTGTCCGCGCCGCGCGCGGCACGCAGGAACAGGTCGTTCACGCCTCCTCACCCTCCGGCGTGAAGCGGTAGCCGACGCCCCAAACGGTGTGGAGGTAGCGCGGCGTGGACGGGTCCGGCTCGAACGTCTTGCGGAGCCGCAGCACCACGTTGTCGACGGTGCGGCTGGAGGGGAACGAGTCGTCGCCCCAGACCGCGTCGAGGATGTCGTCGCGGCTGACCACCTCGCCCGGGTGGGCGGCAAGCAGCCGCAAGATGCCGGCCTCGCGCTCGCCCAGCGACTCCTTGCGGCCATCCGCCAAGGTCGCCGTCCACGAGCGCAGGTCGACCTCGTGCCCAGCGAAGCGGACGCGGTCGTCCGTGTCGCCCCAACCGCGCCGCCTCAACAGGGCGCGGGTGCGCAACAGGAACTCCGGCAGGTGAAACGGTTTGGCGAGGTAGTCGTCCCCGCCGGCGGCGAGGCCCTCGACCCGCTCGTCCGGACGGCCGCGGGCGGAGAGGAACAGCACCGGCGTGTCGTCGCCCTCCTTGCGAAGCGTGCGACAGAGGGTCACGCCGTCCATCCCGGGCAGCATCACGTCGAGCACCACCAGGTCGAACCGACCCTCGCGCCAGACGCGCAGCGCCTCGGCACCGTCGCGCACCACGGTCGGCTGGTAGCCCTCCTCGCGCAGGTTGTCGGCGAGAACGTCGGCAAGGGCTCGCTCGTCCTCGACCAGCAGCAGGCGGGGCCGGCTCACGTGGCCTCGGCTTCGACCCGGAGCGGCAGGGTGACGGTGAAGCGGGCACCGTTCCCGGCCGGGTTCGGGCCCGCCCTGACCCAGCCGTTCATCGCTTCGATGGTGCTGCGGACCAGGTGCAGCCCCAGCCCGGTTCCGGACGTGCGGCGGGTCGACTCGTCGCCGCTGCGGTGGAAACGTTCGAAGATCCGCTCGCGCTCGGCCGCCTCGACACCGGCGCCGAGGTCGTCGACGTGCAACAGCGCCAGGTTGTCGTGCGCTTCCAACGTCACCGTCACCGAACGGCGGCCCTCCGGCGCGTACTTGACGGCGTTGTCCAGCAGGTTGCCGAGCACCAGCGCGAAGGCGTCGTCGTCGAGCGACACCGGTAGCGGCCGGGTGCCGAGCTCGAGTCGCAGCTCGGCGCCACGCGCCTCGAGCCCGGGTCGAAGCGCCGCCACCCGCTCACGGACCGCGTCTCGCAGGTCGCGCCGGGCGAGGCGTGGCGGTTCGGGCGCCTGCTCCAGCCGGGCGGCGGCCAGCACCTGCTCGGAGGTGCGCTCGAGCCGGTCCACCTCGCCCGCCATCCGCGCCAGATAGTCGCGCCGCCGCTCGGCGTCCAGGTCCCTGAGTTGCGCCGTCTCGACCAACAGACGCAACGTCGCGAGCGGCGTCTTGAACTCGTGCGTAACGGCGGAAAGGAAGTTCTGGTGACTGCGCTTGAGCGCCCGCTCTTCACGCAACGAACGTGCGATCAGCCCCAACATCGACAGGATCACCAACACGAAGAATGGGCCCTCCCAGGCGAACATCCGCATGTAGCCGAGCTGCTCGCGCACGAACCCCTTGCGCACGACCTGGTCCACCACGAAGCCGCCCTCCTCGAACGCCAACTGCGGGTGGCGTAAGAGCAGGCGTTGCCTAAGCCCTTCGTTCCCCCCGGCGGCCTCCCACGCCTCCTGGGCGGTGGCGGCTTCGGCCTCCCACGCCTGCAGCGTCGTATCGGCCACGCGGGCGATGTAGCCGCGCTGGAACACCACCCACCAGATCGCCTGCGCCACCACGAACACGGTGATCACCGTGAAGGCCACGCGCGTCGAGGTGCGCGCGCGAAGCTGCGGGCGGCGGCGGGCGGGAGGCGTCACGGAGCGACCAGCCAACCGTTCTCGAGCGCGGGTAGAGCGTGGTAACTGAAGATCAGGTCGGCGCCTGCCCGGTGGATCGCCGTCAACGTCTCGCGTACCGCCGCGGCCCGGTCCAACAGGCCGGCCGCCGCGGCCGCTTCGAGCATGGCGTACTCGCCGCTGACGTGGTACGCGACGATCGGCAGCGAGCTGCGCGCCCGCACACGCGCGATCACGTCCAGGTAAGGCATGGCCGGCTTGACCATCAACAGGTCGGCCCCCTCCGCCTCGTCCAGGTCCACCTCGAGGTCGGCCTCGCGCAGGTTGCGGGGGTCCATCTGATAGCTGGCGCGGTCGCGCGGCGGGGCGTCCGGACCTTCCCCCCCGCCGGCTGGCGAGCTGCCGGCCGCATCGCGAAACGGACCGTAGAACGCCGAGGCGTACTTCACCGCGTACGAGAGGATGCCGACTTCGGTTTGGCCCGCATCGTCCAGCGCCGACCGGATCGCCGCCACACGGCCGTCCATCATGTCCGACGGGGCGACCAGGTCGGCGCCCGCCTCGGCGTGCGCGACAGCCATCGCAGCCAGGCGCGGCAGGCTGGCGTCGTTGTCGACCACAGCGCCGCGCCTGCCCGGTCGCAGCAGCCCACAGTGACCGTGGACCGTGTAGCCGCACAGGCACACGTCGGTTATCAGGGTCAGGTCATCCCCGAACGCCTCCCTCGCCTCCCGCAACGCCGTCGCGACCGGGCCGGCCGCGTCGTCCGCCGCGCTGGCACGAGCGTCCTTGGCGCTGGCCGGTACCACGCCGAACAGCACCGCTGCCCGAATACCGAGCTCGAGCGCCCGTTCCAGCTGGGGCAGTAGCCGCTCGACCCCGAGGCGGGCGACGCCCGGCATCGAGTCGATCGGTTGCTGGTCGTTCCTGCCGGGCACCACGAAGAACGGCGCGATCAGGCGTTCCGGATGCAACCGCGTCTGCGCCACCAACTCGCGTAGCGCCGCGGTGCGGCGCAGTCGGCGGGGACGGTGCAGCGGCAGGGGAAGCGGCCCGCGGGACGCTGGCTCGGTCATGAGGTCCTCCCGTCGGCTCGGGTGGGCGGCGTTACTCCCGCCCGTGCCTCGTCGATACGCTCCAAGATCGCACCTACCTCCGGCCGGGCGGCGATCCAAGGCTCGAACCCCCGGTCGCGCAGCGTGGCGGCGGTCACCGGCCCGATCGCGATCACGGTAGCGCGCGGTTCTAGATCGTCAGGCAGCCCCTCCGCAGCGGACGGGCTGGCGATCACGATCGCATCGGCGGACACGCCGTCGCTTGCGCCCGGCCAGTCGCGACGCTCGGTGGCGTAGAGGGTGACCGGCTCGGTCGCCAATCCCGCTTCGCGCAGCCTCATCTCCAGCCTGGCACGCCCGCGCGCGCCGCGCGGCAGGCCGACCGGACCGGCGGCGTCGGCGCGCGCGAGGAACACCGTGGCCAGGCCGTCGGCGTTGGCCGGCTCGCCGATCGCGTCGACCCTGCCGCCCGCACTACGTAGCGCGGCTGCGGTGCCGGACCCGACGGCGCCCAGCCTCGGTCCGTGCGGAGCGGTGGGGAACGGCAGGCCCAGCCCGCTCCACGCCTCGACCGCTGAACGGCTAGGGAACAATAGCCAGGGGAGCCGCAGCAGCCGCCGTGCCGCCGCCCGCGTGGCGGGATCGCGCTGAGGCACCACCTCGATCAACGGGCGGCGCAGCACCTCGTCTCCCCGCGCGAGTAGGGCCGCCTCCAGCTCCTCGAGGCGGCCCGGACCGTACGTCAGCACCACCCTCATGCGATCCTCTTCACGACGAGCCCCGCACGAGGCCAAGCTGCTCGACGTCGCCAGGATCGGGACGGCCCAAAGCTTCGTACGCCAACATCGCCACCCCTTCGGCGCTGGGATGCTCTATAGCAACGCCACGCCCTTCGTACCAGGCGACCAGCCGCAGAACCCCGTTGGTCCGAGTGGCGTGCGCGCCCAACGCCAGTTGACAGCCGCCCTCGATCATCGCCATCAGGCCCCGCTCGGCCGCGACGGCGGGGTAACCGCGCACGTCGTGCAGCTCGGTCAGCAGCGAGGCGAGGCCGTCGTCCCCACGGCGAATCTCGAGCGCCAGGGCGCCCTGCGCGGGGGCGGGCACGAACGACGACGGGTCCAGCGCCAACAACTCCAGCTCCTCGGGCTCGAGCCCAAGTCGCATCAGACCTGCCGCCGCCAACAGGATCGCGTCGTAGCGGCCTTCACGCAGCCGCGCGATGCGGGTGGGCACGTTGCCGCGTAGCTCGCGAACGTCTAGGTCGGCGCGGTTCCACACCACCTGCCGGCGCCGGCGCGCGGCGCTGGTGCCAATCTTAGCGCCGGGACGCAGCGGCAGGAACGGCGCATGTTCGTCGAAGGCGTCCGGGCGAACCAGCAGTACGTCGCGCGGGTCGCCTCGCTCCGGCACGGCGGCCACCTCGAGCCCAGGCGTGGGCGCCGAGGGCAGGTCCTTGTACGAGTGCACCGCCAGGTCGGCGCGACCGTCGAGCAGCGCCTCCTGGACGGCCTTGGTGAAGAAGCCGACGCCGGCGATCTGTGCGAACGGCCGTTGATCGGCGTCGCCCTGGGTGGCGACCTCGATCAGCTCGGTCGTCACGCCGGCCGCAGCCAAGCGGTCTGCGACGAAGCGGGCCTGCCAAAGCGCCAGGACGCTTGCGCGAGTCGCTATACGGACCAGCTCGGGGCGCGCTGCGCTTTGTGGTTGCGACGTTCGGCTCATTCGGTAAGACCCGTCTCGTCGAGGTAGGTGCGGGCCACGTCGACGCCGTGCTCGCGCGCGATGGCGCGAAGGCCCTTGATCGGGTCGTGCACCAACCGGCCTACCAACCGTTGCGCCTGATCGGGCGGCAGGCTGCTCTCGAGGGTGCGAAGCGTCCTGGCGCGCAATCGCCGGATCGACGGGCCCAACTGCTTCTCGTTCCACTCGTCGCTCGCCGCCTCGAGCTCCTCTAGCACCAGCCGTTCGGCCTGCGCCAGCTTGTCGCGCAACTCCGACCGGCGCTGCGCACCGGCCTGCTGTAAGGCGTCCACGTCGAGAATCCGCACATCGCCAACGCCCGCCGCCTCCGGCGCGACGTTTCGGGGGACGCCCAGGTCGACGCAAAGCCGGGCGCCGCTGCGCCGCAACAGCTCGGCGCTCACCAGGTTCCGCACCGGCGTGGCGCACACGATGGCAGCTAACGCCGGCGGGGCGGACAGCACCTCATCCAGGGCGGCGGACTCGATACCGAGCTCGTTGGCGACCTGCTGGGCGCGGGCTGCAGTGCGGTTGGCGACGGTGACGTGATAGCCGAGGTCGCGCAGCGAGCGGGCGACCAGCCGCCCCATCTCGCCCGCCCCCAACACCAACACCTTCGCCCCCTGCGGCAGGTCCCGTTCGAGCTCCGGACGCGCCAGGCTGAACAGACTGGTGCTCAGCGGGGCCAGGGCGACGTCGCGACGGATCCGCTTGGCGGCGCGCAAGGCGCGCTCGAAGGCGAACGAGAGAACCTGGTCGGTGCGGCCGTCGTCACGGGCGGCCAGGTAGGCCTGACGCACCTGACGCATGATCTGATCCTCGCCCGGGTTGAGGCTGTCGAGGCCGGCGGCGACGCGCATCAGACGCTCCAGCGCCCCGTCGCGGACGAAGGCGTACGGCAGCGGCCGGTCGCCGGCCAGGCGGCGCCGCGCCGCGTCGGCATCGATTCCGGCCGGCAGATGCACGACCGCCTCCCAGCGATTGCAGGTCGCCAGCACCACCGAACGAGGCAGGCCCACCGCATCGAGGGCGCGAACGTCGCCACACCGTTCGTGCCAGTCGGCGAGGACGTTCGCCCCGCCGCGTCTATGCGAAACGCCGATGACTGCGAGTCGTTCCACCGGTCCGACATGCTACGCGTGGCCGCTGCCGAGAGTGTCACGAAACTGTCACGCGGCCCGAGCGTCCGCTGCGTCCCCTGCTAGGCGGGCGCTGCGGATGCGGTCCACGGCAAGTAGCAGCAGCGCCGAGGCGGCAAGGACCGTGCCAGCCACGATCCACACGGTGGGGATGCCGGCCGTCTCCGCCAGCGCGCCGAAGGTGATGCTGCCTACCAGCGCCCCGACGTACCCGGCCAGCGAAACCACCGACAGTGTCGCCGAGCGGCGTTGCGACGGAACCTCCTCGTTGAGTATTGCCGCGATCGGAGAGGCGCTGAGGGCGTTGCCGAGGTAGGCGAGCCAGAACGCGACCAGGGCAGCCGGAACGCCTTCGCGTCCGGCAAGTATCAGCAGCGCGACGCCGGCGACGGCCTGACCGAGGGCGGCGACCCGTCCGTAGCGTCTACGCCAGAGGCGAGCCAGCGGGATCGACACCAGGTTGCCGACCACGCCCACCGCGAAGGCGCCGGCGAGCACGCCGCCGAACACCGCTGGGTCGGCGTCCGCGCGGCCTCCCAGCAGGGTGGCGAAACGAGGCTGCCAGAAGGTCTCGAGCGACGCGACCGCCAAGCCTGCAGCGGCGGTGGAGACCAGGATCAGGGTCACCACCCGGTCGTCCCGCGCGGCGCGCAGGGCGGCGGCGAGTATCGGCCGCAGCGCAGCGATCCCGCGAGGAGTGGAGGCGCCTCCGCCCTCCGTGGAGGGGGGTCGAACCTCTCGTACCAGCAAGGCGAGCAGCACTATCAACAGCGCCTGAACCGCCACCGAAGCCAACAGCGGCAGCGAAAGCGGGGTGAGCACGGCCGTCCCGTCCGGCGGCAGGGACGCCCCGAGCAGTTGCGGGATCGCGCCGCCGCTCAGCGAGCCGAGCGCCATGCCAACGATCGCGACCGCTTGCGCCCGGGCGAGCGGGGGTTGCAGGTCGATGGCGGCGTCGTTTGCAAGCAGCGTGTCGACGAACCAGGCGTCAAGCGCACCGGACGATAGCGCCCTCCCGGTGCCCATCAGGAGTGCGGCTGCCACGAACGCCCACAGCGGGAAGGCGACCAACAGTACCAGCGTCGAGGACAGCGTGAAGACCTGCGCGAGGATCGCGACGCGCTTGCGGCCGATCGAATCGGCCAGGCCCCCGCTGGGCACCTCAAGCACGATTATCACGGCCGAGTGCACCGCCATGAAGAGGCCGACGTGGAACAGGTTCAGGCCGCGCGACTGCAGCAGCAGCACCAGCAGCGCCATCGGCAGCGTCGCGGAGAACCAACGCAGGAAGACCGCCAGGTCGTAGACGAGTTGTGCGCGATCCGGCGGGGTGGGGTGCGCGCCGGACAGATCGACGTCAGAACGGTTCGCCATGCGAGCCATTTTGGCCTACCGCGCTGACGCGGTAGGGTGCGGGGGCCGGCATGTGAACCGGCGAGCGTTCAGACCGTCCACGTTCAGACCGTCCACGCTCCGACCCCCCGAGCCCGATCCTTGACGAGGAGGCCGAGATGTCGTCACGCCCCGAAACACCCTTCCTGTTGACTCTGTTCGCGATAGCGCTGAACCTGGCCAGTTGCGGCTACCTCGGCTGAGCCAGCGCGCGCGGTCAGCCGAACAGACTCCGCAACACGAACGCCAGGTTGGCGGGTCGTTCGGCGAGGCGCCGGCTGAAGTAGCCGTACCAGTCGGAGCCGAACGGTAGGTAGATCCCGACAGACTCCTCCTCGGCCACCAGCGCCGTCTGTAGCCGCTGGGCGACGCCGTAGAGCAACTGGAAGGTGGTCCGCTCGCGCGGGACGCCGAGGGCGTCACGCCGCTGTTGCGCGTAGCGTAAGAGCGCCTCGTCGTGGCTGGCGACGTGCACCGTTCCACCGCCCTGCAGCGCCCGTTCGAGCAGCTCGCGGTAGGCGCGGTCGACGTCCGCCTTGACTGGGAAGGCGACGCTGGCGGGCTCGCGGTAGGCGCCCTTGACCAGGCGCAACTCGGGCACGGGGTCGCGTGCCAGCAGCCGTTCCAGGTCGTACGGCGTGCGGCGCAGGTAGCTCTGCAACACGGTGGAGACGTGGTGGTGCCCCTCGTCGTGCAGCGTCTCGAGGATTTCGAGGGTGGCTTCGACGCGTGGGTGATCCTCCATGTCCATGCACAACAGAACCTTCGCTTCGGCCGCGTCCCGCGCCAGCCGGCGCATGTGCGTGAGCGCCAACTCGGTCGAGATGCCCAACCCCAACTGGGTCGGCTTGACCGACATTCGGCGCGGCTCGGGTACACCAGCGAGTGCGTGGATCGCTTCGGACGCGCCGTCGGTCATGGCGGCGGCGGCCTCTTCCGAATCGACGAACTCGCCTAGCAGGTCGAGGATCGCGTGCCGTCCGGCGTCCGCCAGTTCGTGGGCGACGCGAATCCCGTCCTCGAGCCTCTCGCCCGCCACGAAGCGGCCCGCGCCCAGCGCCAGACCGCGTTGTCGCGCGAACCGTGTCAGCGGTCCCCAGCCGGCGATCGCCAGCACCATGTCCCGGTACGTGCTCACGCCGGCGCTCCGACATCACGGCGCCAGTCGGGCGCGTTGGCGCCACCCGGCGCGGGCGACGTCTCCCCACCGAACCGGGCGGCCAGCAGTCGGGCGAAGTAGGCGACGTGCGTGCGCATGGCCGCTTCGGCGCCGTCGCCGTCACCGCGCAGGATGGCGTCGGCGACGGCGCGGTGCTGCCGGCTGGTGGCCTCGGCAGCGTTCTGGTCGCGGGTGTGGACCTTCAGCGGTGTGACGTTGCCGGCCAACGTCTCCAGCGCTCGGACCAGCGATGGGTTGGCGGACAGCTCCGCGACGCGGCGGTGGAACGTCAGGTCGGCTTCGACCTGGGTGGCCTGGTCGCTCCCTGCGCTCCGTTCGACCTGATCGAGCAGCGCCAGCAGCTCGCGACGCTGCTCCCCGTCGGACCGTTCGGCCGCCAGTCTGGCCGCCATCCCTTCCAGCGTCTCGCGCACCGCGTAGGCGTCGAGCGCGTCACGCAGGCCGGGCTGTCGCACGCGCACCCCCTGGGTGGGCCGGGTCTCTAGCAGGCCCTCCTGCAACAGCCGCCGGACCGCTTCGCGCACTGGAGTGCGGGAGACGCCGAAGGTGTCGGCCAGCTCGGCTTCGCGCAGGCGCGTGCCAGGCGGCCAGCTTCCCAGCAGCAACCGATGCCGCAACAGCCGGTAGACCGTGGCGGCGACGGTCGGGGGGCGAGCGAGCCTGGTGGCGTCGTTCACGCCGTCCTCAGTACCGCTCCGTGACGGTCTTGGCCTCTAGGAACAGCCGCAGGTAATCCGGCCCGCCGGCCTTGGCGTTGGTGCCGCTCATGTCGAATCCGCCGAACGGCTGGATGCCGACCAGACTGCCGGTGATCTTGCGGTTGATGTAGAGGTTGCCGACGCGGAACTCGCGCCGGGCTCGCTCGATCCGGTCGCGCAGCCGAGTGAACAGGCCGCCGGTGAGGGCGTAGCGGGTCGAGTTGGCGATTTCGAGCGCGTGGTCGAAGTCTCGAGCTCGCAGGACCGCGACCACCGGGCCGAAGACCTCCTCCTGCGCCAGCTCGTCGTCGGGCTGGACGTCTGTGAAGATGGTGGGCTTCACGTACCAGCCGCCGTTCGGACCGGCTTCGCCGCCGAGAACTGCGGTAGCGGTTTCCTTGGCGCGGGCGATATAGCCGAGGATCTTGTCGTACTGGACCTGGTCGATGACGGCGCACACGTCGGCGTTGTCCTCGGCGGCGCCCAGCTCTAGGCGCTCGGCGCGGGCGACGACCTTGTCGACCAGCGCGTCGTGGATCTCAGCTACGGCGATGAGCCTGCTCATGGCCGAGCACTTCTGGCCCTGGAACCCGAACGCGGCGGCAACCGCGGCGTCGGCTGCGGCGTCGAGGTCGGCGGTCTCGTCGACGATCATGCCGTCCTTGCCGCCCATCTCCAGAAACGTCTTCTTGAGGAAGTGTTGACCGGGCTGAACCTTGGCGGCACGCTCGTGAATCCGCATGCCGGTCGCGACCGAGCCGGTGAAGTTGATGAAGCGGGTGCGGGCGTCGTCGACCAGCGCGTCGCCGAGCACGGCGTCCTCGCCGGTGAGGAGGTTCACGACGCCGGGCGGGAAGCCCGCCTCGTCGAGCATGCGCATGAACAGCCCGGCGATGATCGGCGTCTTCGGTGACGGTTTCAAGATGACCGCGTTGCCGGCTACGACCGGGGCGACGGTAGTGCCGGTCAGGATGGCGAGCAGGAAGTTCCACGGCGGGATGACCACGCCGACGCCGAGCGGTTGCAGCGTGAGGGTGTTCTCCTCGCCGGGGTAGGGGTAGGTCTCGAGCCGGTCGTCGAGGTCCATCGCCTGGCGGGCGTAGTACTCGCAGAAGTCGATCGCCTCGGCCACGTCCGCCTCGGCCTCGAGGTAGTTCTTCGACGCCTCGAACACCTCCCAGGCGGCCAGCTCCCACTTGCGTCGGCGCATTACCGCCGCCAGCTTCACCAGCGCGCGGGCGCGGTGCACCATCGGCAGGGCGCCCCAGCCGACCTGCGCACGTTGGGCCGCCTGGAAGGCCCGCCCAATCTCGTCTGGGCCGGCGGCGGCGGCACGGCCGACCAGCCGGTCAGAAACGCTCGGGTCGTGCGAGGCGATCCACTGTCCGGTGACCACCTGCTCGCCGCCGATCACCAGCGGCCAGTCCTGACCGAGCCGGCCGCGGACCGCCTCGATCTCGGCGCGGAAACCGTCGACTACATGCGGGTCGTGGAAGTCGGAGTACGGCTCGGTCGCGTACGGTTCGAACGGATCGATCATGGCAGGCCTCCTCGAATCGGGGTCGAAACCGGCGTCGACACCCTGATCGTATACGGTATACAAAAGAAAGACAAGGCGCCTGGCGGTGCGTCGGCCCGGCTCGGGCCTGTCAGGCCAAGCACTAATCGCCCATGCCAGAGCCGCTACCCTGTGACCCGACGCCCTCCGCGGCCGGCGCAAACGTTGCGCCGGCGCTTCGCCACTCGAGGAGGACACGATGATCAATCGAAGACGTATCCCGATCCTGGCCGCGGCCGCCGTGGTAGTCGCGCTGCTGCTCGCAGCATGCGGATCGCCCGGCGTTTCCGCTGAGGATGCCGAAGTGCTCCGGGATGAGTTGGGCACGGTCAACGACCGGCTCGACGACATCGAAGCACAGATCGCCGAACTCGAACGTGACGAGGTAGATGCCGAACAGGTGGCGGCCGCGGTCCGTGAGGCGATCGCCGAAGCGCGCGCCACGACCGATGCGGTCCGGGGCGAGCTAGAGCCACCCGAACCAGAAACCTTCGAGACCGCCCCGCTCGATACTGGGCCGGCGAATCCTGGCACACCGGCGGCGCCGCCCCTGCCGTAACCGCTGAAGCATCACCGGGCTAAAGCCCCGGCGAAGGGGCGTCCAACTACTGTGGTGCACGACACGCGTTGTCGTGCACCCGGCTTCTGCCTGCCGCTTCGCGCGTCCCACACCGAGCGAGCCACGCAGGATGTTGCGTCGGGTCAGTCGGCTCGCACCTCGTAGCTCGACACCTGCGCCGGGTCGCCCACAGCCCAGGCGACGTCGACGTACCAGGTGCCGGGTTGCGGTGCCCGGATCGACAGCGTCGCGTCGTTGCGTATTTCGATGTCGCGGTACTGCCAATCACCGTCGTCGGAGTATGAGGCGATCTCGGAGCCGTACTTGACGAACAGGTCTAGGTCGGCGTCCGCCGCTATCTGGATCGTCAGCACCTGCGTGCCCGCCGGAACCGCGATCCGGTAGGTGTGGTACGCCCACGCGTCACTGGCCCCCGCCAGGTCGGCGAACATCCGTTCGCCCAGCCGCAGCTCGCCCGCAAAGCCGCTTTCGGTTCCGATCGACAGCGGCGCGGCGAAGCCGCCGTCTGCAGCGCCCGCAGCGCCGGCCGACGGGGTCGCGCCGCCACCCCCGGCGACGCGCAACTCGTACGCACCGGTTTCGCCCGGCAGCGCGCTGGTCACCACCACGCTGTAACGCCCGCTCACCGCCGGAACGAACGTCTCGGCCACGTTCAGTCCAGCCTCGATCGAGTCGTCCACCTCCAGCACCAGGGCGCCCGACGGGTCGAGGATCGCCAGGTACGGATCGAACTCGCTGGAGGTCAGCTCGACGACCAGCGACGTGCCCACCTCGAAGTCGAAGAAGTGAGTGTCGAGGTACTCGCCGGACGGAAGCTCTTCGTCGCCGGCTTCAATCCTGCCAGCGCGTACATCGCCCGCCCCACCGCTGGCCCCAGCCCCGGGCGCCACTTCGCCGGATGCCAGGTCGCCGGGCTCCAGGTCGGCGGGCGCCAGGTCGCCTGAGAGCAGCGTGCCGCCCTGGATCCGCAGCTCGTACCCACCCTCCTCGTACCCGAAGGCGCTGGTGACTACCACCAGATACTCGCCGTCCTGATCCGGAATGAACCGTTCGGAGACGTTCAGCCCCGCCCCCGACGAGTCGTCTACCTCCAGTACCACCTCATCAGCTGGGTCGAGGATCAATAGGTACGGGTCGATCTGATCGGAGGCGATCGCGACGTCCACCGGCACGCCGGCCTGCATGGCGACGAGGTACACGTCGAGGTACTCGCCGGTATCCAGCGCCAGATCGTCCGGCCCGAGCGTGCCGTTCTCGATCTGCGGCGTCCCCAGCGGAGCAGCGACCGACGCTGTCGCGGGCGCTGCCGGAGCCCCGCCGCGAAGCCCGCCCGACGGCATGCCGCTGGGCGCCAGGGGATTGGCGGCCCCGCTCACGCTGCCGCTTAGGCCGCCTACCCGGGTCGCGCCAGGCACGTTCGCCTGGATCAGCGGCCAAGCCAACGTGATCGGTCGCAGATAGTCCTGCTGCTCGATATAACTGCCGTCCTGCGTCTGGGTTCTGAGCGTAGGCACACCTACCAGCAGACCGTTCTCGTCGAACGCCGCGCCGCCCGAGTTGCCGCGCGCCAGCTTGGCGTCGGTCTTGATCCACTGCTTGCCGCCGGCGCTGAGGTCCTCGCCGAGGAACCCCGACACGATGCCAGAGGTGAACGTGATGGTGTCGCCCGAAATGCCCGGGTATCCAACCACGGTGACCGGGTCACCTGGGATCAGCACGCCCGAGTCGCCAATTGTGACCGCGGGGAAGACGGTTCCCGGTGGGACCGGCGTTTCGTCGGCATATTCGACGATCTTCACGATCGCCAGGTCGTAGGTCCGGTCGCCCGCCACAAAACGGGCCCAGTAACGGAACACCGGCTCGAGGTCGGGGTTCTCCGGGTCAGTCACCAGGATGGCGTGCCACTCGAGCGGCTCACCGTCCGGCCCTTCGACGACATGAAAATTCGTCAGTACGTACCCGTCGGGGCTGATGATCGAGCCGGAGCCGGCCCCGACGATCTGGTCCTCCGCCGCGTCGTACGCCTGGACCTGCACGACCGACTGCAGGATCTGCTGCCGAATCTCACGCGGCAAGACCTGAGCCGCGACGCTCCCAGTCAGCGTCAGGACCGAAGCCACCAGCAACGTCAGAGTGGTCAAGGATGGAGCGAGCGGGGGCGGAACCGGCACGCGAATCGCCGAGCTCGACATGGACACCTCCTGGACGCGCTACGTGGGCGTCGCGCGCGCCGATACGTCGCTCCAATCTACCCAAACCGAAGCGCCGCGGCCGGTGCGGCCCCTTAGCCGGGCGTTTCGGGGGGAGAGGCCGCGGGGTAGACTCGGCGCCATGCCCGCACCCAGCGGAGCCCGGCCCGAGGCGGAGGACCCGCTGGATCTGGTCGGGCGAATCCACGCGACGCCGCACCGCACCGTCTACGCGTTCGCGGGGGCGGGGTCGCTGGCGCTGCACTGGCTGCACGCCGTCGGCGGTAGCAGCCGGACGGTTCTCGAGGCGATAGATCACTACCACGACGCGTCGCTGAGCGAGGCGCTCGGGTTCGTGCCGCAGGCTTCGGTGGCGCGGGAGGTGGCGCTGGCGCTGGCGCGACGTTCGCTGGCCCGCGCCGAGGCGTTGACGTTTCACGACGACCCGCCTGGACCATGTTTCGGGCTCGGCCTGACCGCCACCATCGCGACCGACCGGACCAAACGGGGCTCGCACCGCGTCGAGCTGGCCGACGCCGACGCGTTGGGGGTAGGCAGCGTAGGACTGTTGCTGGAGAAGGGTGCGCGCGAGCGGCTGGGCGAGGAGGAGCTGGCGGGACGGTGGCTGTTGCGCCTTGCGGCCGAGGCATGCGGGGTGCTGGGGTCGGCGCCGCCGCCGATTCGTGAGCAGGAGACGGTCGAGGAGCGCTTCGAGCCGTCTCGGGCGTTCGCAGCGTTCTTGTCTGACGGCCGCGCCGTGTTGCGGCTTGGAGCGGACGGAAGGCCGGTGAGTGCGAAGAGCGATTCGGTCGCACCGGCGCTGGTGTCGGGCAGCTTTCACCCGATGCACGATGGGCACCGCGAGCTGGCCCGTGCGGCCGAAGCACACCTGGGCAGGCCGGTGGCGTACGAGATGGCGCTGGCGAATGCGGAGAAGGACCCGCTGGAACCGCGTGCGGCGCGCAGTCGCGCCGCGCAGGCGTACGGCGAGCGCGAGATGATGCTCACGCACGAGCCGCTATTCGCCGGCAAGGCGGAGAGGATGCCGGGCGCGATCTTCGTACTGGGCGCCGACACGGCGCGAAGGGTGTTGGAGCCGCGCTTCTACGGTGGCGAGCATGAGCTGGACCGTGCCCTGGAGCGGGTGCGGCAGGCGGGGTCGCGCTTCGTCGTGGCGGGCCGGGCTGGCGAAGACGGCTTCCGGACGCTGGACGATCTCGACGTTCCGGCCCGCTTCGGGGACCTGTTCCAGCCGTTGCCGGCGTTCCGGGTGGATCTGTCGAGTACCGAGCTGCGTGAGGATTGGCCCGATGGCGCTGTGGCCGACGACTCCTAGGCACGTGCCTAGTCGCTGGACCTGTGGCCGCAAAGATGGTTCAACCTACAGGGGTGCAGGCGAGGGTTCGCGAACCTTTGCACGCCCGTCAGGGTGTGCACGGTTCGTTCGCAGTTCCACCCCCCGCGGGAACGCGACGTTCCATCTCGCCGCACCATCGGTCGGGCGGGACCGCGACATCCCGCCGACGACCCCTCCGGAACGAGCGACCGCCAGCAGCTGCTGGCGGTCGCTCTAACCTTCGGACCAGGCTACGTCGCTGACGGAGCGTCGCCCGCTGGCGGCCACGCTTCTAACTGTGTGCAGAGCGCGTCGTAGGCCCGCAGAAAGCGAAGGTACGCCCTGCGGACTCTGTCCAGCGTCCGCTCCTGTCCGCTGACGTCCGCCTCGGCCTCTGCCCCGGCTTCGGCCATGGCTTCGGCGGCGAGGCGGTCCTCCTCGAGGCGCCAGCGCTCGCGGGCGAAGGCGAGCTCGTCGGTCAAGATCAGCGCCCGCCCATTCCAGTGCTCCTCCAGCTCCGCCAGGGTGCGAACCTCGGCCAGGCGGGCGGCGTCCAGGCCGGCCCGCACGGCAGGTTGGTCGTTGCCAAAGCGGAACGCTGCTGACAGCGTCGCCCAGCCGCGCTCTTGCGGCGTGCCGCCAAGCGAGGCGTAGGCGCGCGCCGTCGGCCGGCCACCACGCAGCTCCAGCTCGGCGCCCACCTGTGCGTCCGAACCGGCGTAGCCGACCTCTAGCTCGAGCAGGGGTACGACCGCGGCGGTCCAGCGCCGCTCGCTCCGAGCCACGTCCGCCGCGAGCCGCAACGCCCGGGCGCGGTAGCGCCACGTCGCCGTCACCTGCGGCCGGCGCGGGTCGGGATGATCGTGACGTCGTTCCGCCGGCAGCGAGAACGGTTCAGGCGACCCGAACGACGCCTCGAGCTGGTCTTCGAAGCGGCGCAGGTCGAAGCGCGCCTCCTCGAGGTCCAGCTGCGCCTCGCGCCGCTCGAGGTCGTCAGCGTCGCCGTTCGCAGTTTCGTTCCAGGCGTGCTCTGCCTGCGCCAGCCGCGCTGCCGCCCGCGCCCGTTCGACCGGGGCTTGGTCGAGTTCGGACCACGCCTCGCGCCAGGCGGCGGCGTACGCCGCCTCGGCTTCCAGCACGCGGGCCTCGGACAGCAGCGTCTCGCTGCGCAGCGGCGACCAGGCGACCGTGGCGCTGGGTTGCCACTGCGCCCGAGCCTCGGCCGGGCGTGGAGGATCGTCGCGGGCCATTACGCCGAGCTGCGGCTCCAGCACCAGTTCGGTCTCCAGCGCGAGGCGGCGCTCCCGCCAGGCGGCGTTAGCGGATGCCAACGCTTCGCGCGCGTCGAGCACTTGCAGTGGCGGCGACAGTGAAGATGGCCAGAACGCAGGGTGGCTGTCGACCGGGTCGGGCAGGGTGCTCGGTTCCAGGTGTCTCACCACGACACGGTAGGCCGATCGCGCCGTGCCGAGAGGCTGGGGCGGGATAGTTGCCTAGCCACTCTGGGCGGCGGTCGACGGATCGGCCCTCGACGCTGTACCATGACGGTCGGCCGCCCGCCCGGCCGATCTGCGGTCCGTACCCGCCCCACTCGGCGGAGCGGACCGCCGTGAGCGCCCCGGCGGACCTGCACGAGCCGTTCGCGGTTGGTGCAGGCCCGCCGGGGCGCTCGCACGCACACGGTCTTGCAGCGTGGCCGCCGCGCGAGACGGTGGGCCGGGCGGCTGCTACCTGCTTCTCGACCAGGGTGAGGGCGTGGCGCGGGTCGTTCGGACCGGCTGAAGGACGGCGCTGCCCTGGTACGCTCCAGCCTCGTGGATAGCGACCCCCGCCTGGCCGCGGCCGAATCCCACCAGCCCGAGGGGTTTTCACGCGCCGCGTTCCTGGCCGGCTTGCGCGACACCGCGCCGATGATGCTCGGCATCGCGCCGTTCGCGATGATCACCGGCGTGAGCGCCGTGGCGGCCGGGATGCGTCCGATCGAAGCGATCGGGATGTCGGTGCTGGTGTTCGCGGGCTCTTCGCAACTGGCGGCGATCGCCCTGCTCGCACAGGGTGCGGGGTTCGCGGTGATCGTGTTCACGACCTTCATGATCAACCTGCGCATGGCCATGTACAGCGCCTCGCTGGCGCGCTGGCTTCGAAGACTGCGGCCCGCGACGCGCGCCGGGCTCGCCTACGCCATGACCGACCAGGCGTACGCCTTCTCCGTGCTGCGCTTCCGGCGCGAAGCGGCTATGCCACGCCGCGACTACTTCCTTGGCGTGGCCCTGCCGCTGTGGATCCTGTGGCAGATCGGCACCGCCGCCGGCGCGATCCTTGGTGCGCAGGTGCCCGCCGGCTGGCAGCTGGACTTCGCCATTCCGCTCATGTTCCTGGCGCTGCTAGCACCGGCGGTGCGCGATCGGCCCAGCCTGGCGGCCGCGCTGGTTGGCGGCTCGCTCGCCCTGGCGCTGCGGGGGCTTCCGTTCAACCTGGGCCTGATAGTGGCGGCGCTGGCCGGCATCGCCGTAGGCGTCGCCAGCGAGGGGCGCCTGGGTGGCGAGCGACCAGCCGCCAGCGAAGACGCGGCCAGGCAAGGGCCCAAGCCGCAGCAGCCGGTGCAGAGGTGAGCGGCGCGGCGTTGTGGGCGCTGTTCGCCACGATGGGCATCGTTACGCTGGCGTTGCGGGCGTCGTTCCTGCTGCTGCCCGAGCGGACGACCCTTCCGCCGCTGGTTCGGCGGGCGCTCGCGTACGTACCACCGGCGGTGCTGGCGGCGATCGTGACGCCGGCGCTGTTCGCGCCCGGCGAGGTGACGCTCGGCCTCGTCGACGCGCGCCTACCGGCAGCGCTGGTAGCGATCTTGGTGGCGTGGCGGACCCGCAGCGTGCTGGCGACGCTGACGACCGGGATGGGCGTGCTGTGGACGCTGAGCCTGCTCGCGACGCGCGCAGGCTGACGCCTGACCACGCGACGCCGACAGTGTCCGCGCGTCAGGGCACCAGTTCGCGCAGCCGCTCGTCCTCCAGCAGCGTCTTGATCTCCGCCACACGCTCCTTGGGAAACACCAGCACCGTGTCGCCCCGCTTGACGATCACCAGCCCTTCGACACCGAAGGCGACCAGCACGTCGTCGTCCCCCTCGGTGTACACGATGTTGCCGTTCGCGTCGTGGCCGGCGTGGCGCCCGAGCACGACCCGGACCTCGCCCTCGTCGCGCGGAAGCAATCGTTCGAGCGCCAGCCAGTCGCCGATGTCGTCCCAGCCGAAATCGCCCTCGACGCCGTAGACGGCGGCGGCCTTCTCCATCACTGCGTAGTCGATGCTCACCTTGGGTAACGACGCGAACCGCTCGGCGACCACACCGTGCGCGAACGCTTCACGCAGCGGGCCCATCAGCTCCGGCGCGCTGCGGTCGAGCTCCGACAGGATCGTGTCGACGCTCCACACGAAGATTCCGGCGTTCCACAGGTAGCGGCCGCTGGCCAGGTACGCTTCGGCCCGGTTCCGGTTGGGCTTCTCGACGAAGCGCGCCACCCGGAACCCACCCTGCACCGGCTCGCCACGCTCGAGGTAGCCGTAACCGGTCGCCGCCCGGGTCGGTGGGACGCCGACCGTCACCAGCCCTCGGCGCTCGGCGCTGAGCGCCATAGCAGCGCGCATCGACACGCGGAAGCGCTCGGGATCCGCGACCCGGTGATCGCTGCTGAACACCCCCATGATCACGTCGCCGAAGCGCCTCCGAATCTCGAGCGCGGCCAGCGCGATCGCCGGGGCGGAGTCGCGTCCGACCGGTTCGATCAGCAGGTTCTCCGGCGGCAGCTCGGGCACCTGCTCGCGCACCAGCTCGGCGTACCCCGCCGCCGTGGCGATCAACAGGTGCTCCAGGTCGCCGACCAGCGGCGTCACCCGGTCGATGGTGGTCTGCAACAGCGACCGTCCGCTGCGCTCGAGATCGAGGAACTGCTTTGGGCGCGTTTCGGTCGAAAGCGGCCAGAAGCGTTGACCTCGTCCGCCCGCCATCACCACAGCCACTGCATCGTTCATGGCTGAAGGGTACCGCGCGTGGGCGGGTCGCAAAGGCGGCGCAGCGGCGCCGTAGCGCGCTAGGCTGAAGCGTTGCGAATGCGACGAGGAGGTGGCGCGTGGTGTCAACGGACCGCGCCGGCCCGCAGGCGGATGCCGCTAGGGGCCGCGAATCGAACCTCGAAGAACGGCTCGAGGCGCTCCGCGCGGACGTGCTAGGCGCCGACGCCTGCATCCCCGGCCCGTTCGGAGCGAGGCGGCTTTGCTACGCCGACCACATCGCCTCTGGCCGTCCGCTCCGGTCGGTCGAGGACGCGTTGCGCGACCTCGTCCTGCCCGGCTACGCCAACACCCACACCGAGGACAGCTTCACCGGAGCGCGGACTACCCGAATCGCGCGCGAGGCAGCCACCTACCTGCTGCGCTCCCTACACGCCGGCGACGACTACGCCGTCGCCTTCCCCGGCACCGGTAGCACCGGCGCGATCAAGCGGTTGCAAGAGATTCTTGGCGTGGCCGTCCCCAGCATCCACCGCAAGCGGTTGCTGGACGCGCTGCCGGCGGTTGAGCGCTGGATCGTGTTCGTCGGTCCGTACGAGCACCACTCGAACGAGGTGAGCTGGCGCGAGTCGTTGGCGGAGGTGGTGGTGATCCCGCTCGATGAGCGTGGCGGCATCGACCTCGCAGCGCTAGATCGGATTGTGAACGACCCGCGTTTCATTCGGCGGCCGAAGCTCGGCTCGTTCTCCGCAGCCAGCAACGTGACCGGCGTTCGCACCGACGTCACTGCGGTTGCGCGGATCTTGCGCCGGGGCGGCGCCAAGGTCGCCTTCGATTTCGCCGCCGCCGCCCCCTACCTCGACGTGGACGTGCATGCCGGCAGCGACCGGCAGGTCGACGCCGCCATGCTCAGCCCCCACAAGTTCCTCGGCGGACCTGGATCGCCCGGCATGCTGGTCTTCCACAACGATCTGTACCGCCTGCCCGCACCAACCATGGCGGGAGGCGGCACCGTGGCGTACGTCGGCCCCGACGAGCACACCTTCCTGGCCGACATCGGCGCACGCGAGGATGCCGGCACGCCCGCGATCGTGCAACGTATCCGTGCCGCGCTGGCCTTTCGCGTCAAGGAGACGATCGGCGCAGAAGCGATCGAGGCCCGCGAGCAGGCCTGGATCGACCGTGCTTTCGGCCGTCTGCGCAGCATGCCGGGGGTCGACATCCTCGGTCCGGTGGATGCACCTCGCATCGCCGTCGCCTCGTTCCTGATCCTCGACCCCGGCGGTGCTGCGGACGGAGAGCCTAGCCGCACCCTGCACCCGCGCTTCGTGATCCGCCTGCTCAGCGACCTGTTCGGCATTCAGGGCCGCGCCGGTTGCAGTTGTGCCGGACCGTACGGCCACGCCCTGCTCGGCATCGACGCCAGGGCAGCCCACGCCTATCGCGACGCGATCGCCGCCGGCTTCGAGGGCGTCAAGCCAGGCTGGTCGCGGCTGTCGTTCCATTGGCTCGCCGACCGTGCGGAGGTGGACTTCCTGCTCGACGCGGTCCAGTTCGTGGCCGAGTACGGGCACCGCTTCGTGCCGCTCTACGCCTTCGACTGGCGCAGCGGCGCCTGGCGCTGGCGCGGCGGGGTTCCGGGTTTGCCCGACGCGTCGTTCGAGCCT
>Ga0326597_10002252_pt1 | contig 29071 bp, 20 predicted proteins | sample RVTome_12_FD_203789 | JGI IMG/M metagenome (GOLD analysis project Ga0326597, IMG submission 203789) | Soil microbial communities from uranium-contaminated site in the Upper Colorado River Basin, Wyoming, United States - RVT100D185 | ecosystem: Environmental > Terrestrial > Soil > Contaminated >... | reverse complement strand
CGCTAAACACGTACTTTCGGCCTTGAATACGCGAGCGGAACGTGCTCGATTTCGGCCTTGAACAGGCCGGGATCAGGGGGTACACTGCGCCCCTGTCTGCCGTGCCGGGTACGGCACAGGCAGGCATGTTGCCCGTGGACGGTCCACGGGCTCCGGGCGTGCCGCGATGACTCCGCGACATGGGCCAAAGGCGTCTGACCGCGGGTGCTGAAAGCGTCCGACCGCCGGTGGGGACAGGCGCAATCGAGGGCCGACATGAGTCGCCAGGCGACCCCCAACCCCCCACCCCCGGTCCCGCGCCGTCGCCCCCCGCGGAATCAAATTTCCTATCAGTTGATCGTGTCGACATCGCCGATGCAAGATCGCCGTCGTCATGTAGCTCGTGTAGAATCACTGCAAACATGAGTGACTGGGAAAAATTGTGGGATGCCTTTTGGGGGGATGTTGATCCGCGCCACGTACTCGGCTTCATCGTGGTGTGTATTATGATCGGGTACGTGTCGGCCGGCGGCTGCTAGCGCATCAAGCCACGTAAGACCGCACGATGACCAACGCACTCGTGCTCATAGGCTTGGCAACGCACCTGTCGGAGCATTAGGGCGATGATCGCAACGAGTGTGTTCTTGGTCGCCGGGCTCATGGCGGTGCGCATCAGCCGGCGCCGGCCGAGACTCCGCAGGCTGTTCCGCGTGGCCGCACTTGGGCTCACCGGGCCGTGCGTTAAACCCCCCACCCCCGGGGCCACGCCGCCGCCCCACGCGCAATCGCATTTCCTATCAGTCGGCCCCACACGGAAAGAAAGGGGTTGCATTGCTGCCGCACAGCGTGTTAAAATGGTTGTTTTCGCTACGGTGAAAGATGCCGCCGATGTCGTACGCGTACCATCGCGCGTGGTAGTTATTGGAAGTTAATCGACTTCGAAGGGACCGATGAAATCTTACTTGTTTGTCGTCTGGGCGCTTGCGATCTCGGTAGCTTCAGGATGCGGCGGCATGCCGACCGGCACCGATATGGCCGACGACGGGCCCGGGCAGCCATTCCCGGAGCCCGGCGACACGAGCTTGGATTCCGATGGGGACGGCTGGCCCGACGATATCGAAATCAATGGCACCCCTGGGACCGATCCCTTCGATGCTAGCGACAATCCAAACAATGTGCGCGACTCGGACGGCGACGGGTGTTCAGACTACGACGAGTTAAACTTCTCCGGTTTCTGTGACAACAATCCGAACACCCCGGGTGGTGGGACGTTCGACGGATTCTGGGTGGCCGAAGGCACGTTGGAGTCCGGACCGCTGGTCGGGACAACCCGCCTACTTATCGAGAGCAGCGCCGGGCGTGTTTCATGCGTGTCACGGGCCATAAGCGACGAGTGCCTGGATTTGAATTACGGAACGCCGTCGGCGAGCAGGCCCATCACGGGCGTGAATGATACGATCCTCATGAAATTCACGATGGACTTCCCGGTGTGTGAACTTCAAATATGCTCATGTTTCGTCGAGAATGAGTCATTCATCGAAGTGACTATCGCGGGATTCAAAATCGCAGGAACAGACGTATTTGATGTCGTGATCGAGGAGCGCTACCTCTTTTCGAACGTTACCCTGCTGAGTAGCGGCACTTTGGAACTCATCTCTAGCACCACGCTGAATCGTTGTGGTCTCCCATAGTGCGTGGAAACGACCCCTCGACTGGATGTACCAATGCCTGATGCACGTTGTTACGTCCTTGGTGCCGGGTTCTCCCACGTGTGTGGACTCCCACTGGCGAAGAACCTCACCGAGGTCGTACTCACGGACATCCTGAATGATCAGAAGGCCATCCGCCCCGACTTGTGGGACGCCTACCGCGATTTCGTTTGCAGCCTGTTTCCGAGCTGCGATTGCCAGGCCAGGTGGCCGCATATCGAAGACCTAATCTCCGAGCTCGATCAGGTCGTCGAGTCGAAGCGACGCCCAAACATCGGTGTGGATGGCACAGCCGAGCACTTGAAGGAATGCCTCCTCAAACGGCTCCGGACGGATTTGATACGGGAGGGTCTTCACGCGCCGGAAGTCGAGAAGAAGCTCGTACGGGATTTCACCCGGCAGGTCATTGCGGAGAATGCAAGCGTCGTTTCCTTCAACTGGGACCTTCTCTTGGAGAACGCATGTGCCGAGGTGTCGCGTGGTTGCAACTACCAAACGCCGAGCGCAGGTGCGTTACTTCTCACCAAGCTGCACGGGTCCTTGAATCTTGTAAGAGTCTCACGGGCCGACTATGCAGACCTAGCAAGCTTTGTAAATATTCGCAACCTTGAAATCGAATGGGAGTCGCCATGCGAGGTGATTCTTCGCGCGATCGATCCAGAGGATTCAGCCAACCGTACGCAACATCCTTTTGGCGAGAACGAACAGGTGTTTATCCAGCCAGCCGCCAGGAAGGAATATGGGCATCCTTGGATTGAAGCCCAGTGGCGGCAGGCGGCGCACGCGCTTTCCGGGGCGAGGGAAATTGTTGTCATAGGCTATTCGTTCCCGGAATCGGACGTTCGGTCATACTCCCTTTTGCGGCAGTCGGCTACGTGCGATGTTGGAGGTATCACGCGGAGGCTGGTGGTCGTCGATCCCTGTGCCGATGAAGTTGCCTCTCGAATCAGCAAGCAACTTTCGGCTGACATCGAACGCATCTCTCACGGCTGGACCGAGTGGTTCCAGTCCGACCGTTAAACGTATAAACCCCCCACCCCTGGGCCCGCGCCGCCTGCCTGCCGGCAGGCATGCTCGCCCTCCGGACGAGACTGCGGCGACGGCTATTGCGACTCCGACGCCGGTGACAACGGCACGAACTGCCCTGGGAGTCATAAACCCGTGCGGAACCCGTGCGGTACATGCCGATTTCGTTCTTGAATACCGTGCGACCCGCGCGAGAGTGTGAAGCACCGCCGTGCGAAACGTGCTCAATTTCGGTCGTATCTGTTTAGCGGGCTCCAATAGGCCCCCTCCTTTCCAAGGAGGGGGTAGGGGGAGGTTGATTCATTCGGCCATCCCCCTGTGTCCCCCCTTGGAAAGGGGGGAGGCTCCGTTGCGCTAAACACGTACTTTCGGCCTTGAATACGCGAGCGGAACGTGCTCGATTTCGGCCTTGAACAGGCCGGGATCAGGGGGTACACTGCGCCCCTGTCTGCCGTGCCGGGCACGGCACAGGCAGGCATGTTGCCCGTGGACGGTCCACGGGCTCCCGGCGTGCCGGGATGACTCCGCGACATGGGCCAAAGGCGTCTGACCGCGGGTGCCAAAAGCGTCTGACCGCCGGTGGGAACAGGCGCAATCGAGGGCCGACATGAGTCGCCAGCCGACCCCCGCCCCGCGAACCCCCTACCCCCGGGGCCACGCCGCCGCCCCCCGCGGAATCAAATTTTCTATCAGTGACGCGGAAGACCTGCGGTACGAAGGTGCCCAAGCCGAGGCCGATGAAGCCGCCGCCGGAACGAAGAGCGTCGAGGGGCGCGCGTCGATGCCGACAATTTACCGGTACAAGGGCTTTCGGTTCCACTTTTACAGCGGTGAGGGTTGGGAGCCACCGCACGTACACATTCGGCGGGGCGAGGACAACTGCAAGTTCTGGCTGCAACAGGTCGAACTTGCATACAATGATGGAATGAAGTCGCATGAGCTGACGGAGCTTCGCCGCGTGGTCGAAGAGCATCGTGAGGAGTTTTTGAGGAAATGGCATGAGTACTTCCCCTAGTTTTGTAGCGTCCTCGCCCGCCCGGGCCACGCGTGCCTGGTGTGAGGGCGGCATGGTGTGGATCGAGCTGGCGGACGGGCGGCAGGTCGGCGTCCCGACGATGAAATTCCCCCGCCTGCGCAACGCGACACAGCAGGACCTTGCCAAGGTGCGCATCGAAGCCCGCGGCAAAGCCCTTCGCTGGGAGGAGCTCGACGAAGACCTTCTCGTCGAAGGCCTCGTGGGCGGGAGGTTTCCAACCTGACGTCAAGCAAATCCTGGACCGTGCGATCGTCCCGGGCAATCGGCGTTCATCCAAATCGCCCTTGGCTTCCGGTAACCTTCCCGAACAATTCGGGGGACAACATACGCATTTCCTGCGTGTTCCAGGCTTGCGTCCGCGCGCTTTAAACCCCCCGGGCCCGCGCCGCCTGCCTGCCTGCCCGCACGGTCGCCCTCCCGACGAGACCGCCGCGACGGCCACTGCGACCTTGACGCCGGCGCGCCTGGCGGTTATGCAACCCGCATGGCGAAGCGCGCGCCCAAATCTAAACCGAACAGCGCCGCCCCCTCCCCGGCCGGCCGCCCGTCGTCGCTTGTCGATACCCGAATAATCTACTGCGGCGACTGCCTCGACCAGGTTCGTAAGCTCCCCGACGCCTGCGTGGACCTGATCTACATCGACCCGCCCTTCAACAGCAACCGCAACTACGAGGTCTTCTGGGGCGACTTATCCGAGCCGCGACCGTCAGAGAGCGGGTTTGAGGCCCCCTTCGACGACCGCCATGCCAGCACCCAGGCCTACATCGAATACATGCGCCCGCGCTGCGTCGAGCTGGCCCGCGTTCTCAAGAAAACCGGCAGCTTCTACTACCACTGCGACTGGCACGCTGGCGCATGTAAGGTGCGCCCTACGCTTCTACGCCCGAGGTCTTCCTGAACCTGTGGTGTGAATTAGCATGGCGGACGAGTTCATTTCAATCAAACGACTGGCCGAGCAACTGGGCATGGACAGATCTCACGCACGCAGGTACGTGCTGAGGCTCGGGTTTCATCCCAAAAAAAGACGAACTCTTGACTCTGCGAACCAACTCACGCTCACGCTTACTGCGGCAGAAGCGGAAGCGATAGTTGCACGACGCACGGAAGCGGGTTTCTTGGACTCCGAGAGAGCCGTGAGTAATGAGCACGGCGTGTTCTACGTTGTCCAGTTGGTTCCCGACCTGGATCCCCGGCGCCTCAAGCTTGGTTTCGCGGTTGACATTAATGAGCGACTCTCGCAACACCGAACCGCTGCCCCGACGGTGGCGTGCGTTCGCATTTGGCCGTGTCGGCGATCTTGGGAGTTGACTGCAATCGACTGCATCACGAGGGTCGGGTGTCGATTTATCGTCAACGAGGTTTACGAGGCAGATGACGTCGATGCATTGGTGCGCCGCGGCGATGAGTTTTTTTCGCTGATGCCACCAGTCGAATTACGCCCCGAGCTGTCGGCGGTGTCTCCGCTGAGACCCGGAGAGGCGGAATAGGTCTTGCTTGAGCATGCTTGTCGGCGACCGCCTGCCGCGTGATGGCCAAGCGCCTGCGCGACGTGTGCAAGCTGCGCGAAGATGAAACCTCATGGCGATCGGGGTGCGGCTTCGTCGTCCGCGACCTGCCGTGGACCGAAGAAAAGCTGCGCAAGATTCCGCCGTTCGAGTTCGAGAATTGGGCCGTCATCGCCATGGGCGGCATCCCCAACAAGGCCCAGGTCGGCGACATGGGCATCGACGGGCGGCTCTTCCCCGTCTCGGCCCTGCCCGACAAGGTGAAGACGAAGAAAGGTGCAACCCCCGCGTTCGATGAATTCATGGACAACTGGTACCCCATTCAGGTCAAGCAAAAGGACAAAGCCGGCCGTCCGGGCATCGATCAGTTCGAGGCCGTCATGGCCCGCGAGGAGCGGCAGCGCGGCTTCTTCGTCGCGTTCGGGTACAGCGCCGACGCCGAGCAGCAGTGCGCGGGGTTCCACAAGCGAACCGGTAGAATCATCGTAACTGTTTACCGCGTCATCGGGGTGATGTTACCACATGGCGGCTGGTTTGAGGAGTGGGCGGCGTAGAAGATGGGAGAGGATGTCCAGAGCATCGAGACCGTTCTGCCGGCAGGTGGCGAAGAGCGAGGCCAGGACTTCCAGCGCGTGGGCGCCGGTCCAGGTCCGGTTGCCGCCGAAGACCTTGCGATTGACCACGGCGGGACGGATGGCTTGTTCGGCGGGCCAGTTGCTGGCCTCAATGTCGTCCTCATAGAGGAAAGTCAACAGTTTATCGCGGTGTCGAATCAGATGATTCACAAACCTGCGGCACTCCGGCACCTTGGAGCGCCGGCTCAGCAGACGATCGAGTCGTTTCTCCAGTCTCCCCCGGGCCACGGCGAATCCATGGTCACTGATCGCTTTTTCACGACGCCGATCTCGAAGGTCGAGGGCGTCTTGCAGGAAGGCCTTGATTCGCCGGGCCACCCGCGCCGGGGGACCACGCAGTTGTTCCATCAATTCGTTGGCCCGCCGCAGCAAATGAACGAGGCACTGTTGATGTCGGGCGTGGATGAGCCGGTCGTAGGGCGCCCACCCGTCGTGCACCAGACGCCCGTCGTAATCCATTCCCAATACTTCCGCGAGCACGTCCGCGCCGCGACTGCGGCGAATGACATACAAAGTGAATCGCTCGGTGACGAAGTCCCACAGCCAGTGCAGTCGCGCGGTGACCTTCCAGCCGGTTTCGTCGGGATAGACCGTGCTTTGCCGCGGAATCATGGACTTGAAGGCCGTATACACCGGCTCGGCCCGCTCCCCGGCCCGGCGGACGACGTGGGCCGCCGCACCGCGAGTGAGCTCGATCGCGAAAGCGTCCTTCATCAAGACGGTGATGTCTCCATACGACAGACCCAGCTTGTTCTTGAGCAGCGCGATAAATGCCTGGGCGTCGGGGCCGAACTGTACGGCCGCGGCCCCCAGGGCGTCAGAGGTCTGAAGTTCGTGCCGGGGCTGAACCCGCCGGCCACAACCCCCACAGACCGCCACGTGCAAGTCGAAACGCCGCAGGATGGCTCGGCGGGGAATTTCGATCTGAAACTGCTGCTCGACGTGCGTCTCCCGCACCCGCCCGGCGCACGACGGACAACGCTTCGGGGCCTCCACCGGGATGATCTGATCGGGCGGCCGATCGGGAATCGCGCGAAATGCCTGGGTTCCGTAGTCCTTGCCCGGCTTGCGCCCCGGCGTCTTGGGCTTGGCCTTCGGCCCGCCTTTGGAGAAGGGGGCGGCCTGTCGCTTGGCATCGCGGGTGCGTTGATCCAGAAGCCGCTCCAGCTCGGCCATGCGGGCTTCGAGCTTGGCAATCCTGGCATCGCGTGTGGCCAGCTGCCCTTCCAACTCCGCGACGCGCCGCTCCAGCACCTTGCACCGGGGACACGGTTGAACTTGTTCCGACGGCTCCGCCATCAGACATGGATATCGGCAACACGAATGTCAGAATATCACAGGAAAACACGGTAAACAGATACTCATTTGTGCTGCTCTTGGCTTTAGTTTTAACGGCGACTGCTGAGCACGCCTACTCCACGGTCCGCCGGGTGAATCCGGACGGAACCTGCACGCCGATCGACGGTTCGACATGGTGCAAGGGTTACCGCGATTTGCAGTCGGGAATTGATGATTCGTCCTCGGGCGATGAGGTCTGGGTGAAGGTCGGTACATACATTCCCTACGATGGCTGCGGCGGAACATGCGACGAGGCAGACCACACAGAGAGGAGCACGACCTTCACCCTCAAGGAAGGTGTTGCTGTATACGGCGGCTTCGTTGGGACAGAAACGAGCGAGCAAGACCGCGATCCGACCAATAATGAAACCATTCTCGACGGCGATCTTAACGGCGACGATGACCACACCGGTTCCGGCAACCCAGAAGCACCGGACGGGGGCGGGAACAATGCGACGCTCGGCAACAACAAGGAGAATGTTTACCATGTCGTTTCGGCTGTCGTGGATGGAGCTGATATCACGGATAGTACGATCCTGGACGGGTTTATCATCCAGAATGGGCGTGCCGAACCGACATCGGGGAACTACCACGCCGACCACGTCGTTGGTGCCGGGATACGCATTATTGGAGATGACACCTATCGAAGTTCTCCGCAGATCAAGAATTGTGTGATCCGCTGGAACTGGGCCCGCGAGGGTGCGGGCGCATGGATCAAGAATGGAAGCCCACGCTTTATCGCTGATGTAGAGGACTTCAACTTCAGGATCCAGTACAACGCAGCATCGCTGGGTGGATCGGCGATCTATCTCAGCGACTGCGCGGGATTACTCCTCGAAGGATACAGTATTGACGTTCCTTTGGACATCGAGAATAACTACTGCTGTGAGAGCTTGGAAGGCTGTGGAGGATATCTGCTTAATTGCAGTGGAGCCATCTACATGAATAGTAATGAAAACCAAGTGGCCGGCTCAAACGTCTGCATCGTGGATAATTGTTCGACATCTTCGGGTGCAGGCATATATGCGCTCTCTGACTCATCGCTTAATTGGGAGCAACTGTACATGATTACTGGTAATAAGTTGTATGATCTGTACGGAGAGGATGACATGTATGCGTGTACTTTTGACGAGCAGAACACATATGGAGTATTCGGCATAAACCTGTCGTGCGATTAGCGTTGCCCTACCAGTGTAGAGTTGCCCTTTGGCGGCTGAGTGAACTGAGTTAGACCGCGGTCTGGGAACCGGCTCAAGTCGGCCCCCTCGCCCGGCCGCATTCGTTCGTGCTTCGCTGGGTGAACGTTAGGTCCTGCGCTTAGCGGTTTGCCATCGGATGTGAGAGACATTTGATGTCGCGTGTGACGCGGGCGTCGCGCCCACACGCGAGGAAAGGACGCATTTGGGCACTTCCCGTTAGAACATGATCCCGCGGCGGATCAGTTCGTACTGGGCCATATGGCGGAGTTTGGCGCAGTCCACCTTCGCACGAACCGCGGCGCGCGCCTCACTCGGTTCGGCGGCGCTGCGAAAGTCGCTGCGTGCCGGGCGGGGATCCTTGAGATTGGCCAGCTCGCGGAGGCGTTCAATCGATATCCGCCCCGGGCCGGAGTCGAGTATATACTCGAGGGCGGACACCGCCTCCTCCGTCGCGAGGTCTTCGCCGAGCACACGAAGGAGCGGTTCGACGGCGGCGTTGCCCAATTGGCGGACGGTATTCCAGTCGCCGTGGGCCATCGCCGAGACCGCGCGCTCGGGCCCCGTGGTCGGCGTCCATCCCAGGCGCTCGAGCGTCCCGACCGTTGACTGCCTTACGCCCACGTCGGGATCGCTGAGCATGGCCTTGAGCGGTTCCACCGCGCGCGCGTCGCCGGCCTCGGCCAGGGCCATTGAGGCCACCTCCCGAACGAACAGGCTCTCGCCCTTGTGGCGCAACACGTCGACGAGCGCATCACGGCCTTCCTGCCCGACGGAAACCAACGCCCGGGCGGCGTGCGGGCCAACCATACTATAATTAAGAACCTTTGTTAATGGACCAATGGCCTCCACTCCTGCGGATTTCACGGCCTGCCAGTCTTTTCGGGCGATGGCAAAGAGCGCCCTCTCATGGGACGTTGCCGGCATCCAGAACTTGTCGGCCAACGCACCGGCCGCGGCCTCGCGGACCGACCATGATTCGTCCGCCAGCGCCGCGGCCAGGGCCGCCCGAACCGCGCTCGATTCGTATTTTTCGCAGAGCAGAGTAACGGCGAGCTCACGCACGGACACGTCCTGCTCGGGATCGGCGAGCGTTTCAATCAGGGCCGCGACCGCGTCATCCGTTCCGATAGCGCCCAAGGATTTGGCGGCCGCTCGGCGCACGTCAGTATCTTCATCGTTCAGGACGGCGACGAGCGCGCCGACCGCGGCATTGCCGCAGGTCTTGACATCCGCCCAGTCCCGAAGCGTAACGGCGATCGTGGCGAGGTCGACGTCCTTCACGTCGCTCATGCACATTCGCCGCAATCCCCACGCGGCCGTCTTCTTGATGTTGCAACTAATGTCCTTGGAGCGCAGGACGCGCAGCATGGCGTCGATGGCCTCGGTCGTACCTATGTTGCCGAGGGCTTCAACTGCCTCGCGCTTTGCGAGTTGCGTCCCCGCGTGAAGCTGGGCCATAAGCGGCGCAATGGCGGCGGGACCCAATGCCGATGCTTCCGCCCAGTTCCCTTGCATGATCGCAACGCGCGCCTTGGTCGCCACGTCGATCTTGTCCCAACAAACCCTGCGCAAGGCCCGCGCCCCGGCCTGGCGCACACCCGTGTCGTCGTCATCAAGCGACGCTATCAGGTCGCTCAAACCCTGGGCGTTCATCAGGCACGCCAACGCCGCCAGGGCTCGTTCCAGCACCAAGTGGTCGACTTCGTTAAGAACGACTTTGACCAGTGGACGAGTGGCTCTGAAGTCTTTGCACCCTGCAAGCGCGGAACAGGCGATCTCTCGAACCTCCGGCTCTTCGTCCTGCAACATCTCGATGAGCATGGGCAAGACCCTGGGATCGTTCGAGTCGGCGAGCTTTGAAATCGCGCGCAGACGCTTGTCGATTCTGTCCGAGCTCAGGGAGTGCGCTCTCCACCGTCGAACGAGGCCTTTCATCGACGAGGTACTCCCGAGGCGTTTTGGCAATGTAAGGCAGGTGTCATGTTTTTTGCAGTCGGCCGGGGTGAACAAGACAAATTCCGTGGTACGCGTCTCGTCCTATAATCGATTCGAGACGGCAGTCGCACTCCTGGATGCGGCCGGTCAGACCACAAACGGTAGATCGGCGATCGACTCGCGCGGCTTTCAGCCGGGGGTCTCAGTTTGTGGCGCGGCCTATGCGCGTTTCAAGAGCTGTCTTCGGATTGGGACTGCCGCGTCAGGGGCAGGGGCCTTGGATTGCGGTCGTTTCGTTTTCCCAGGCGCGCACGAATGACCCAGCGCCGTTAAGAATATCGAACAGGCGCAGCAAGTCGGCGGCGCTCGAGGCGTTCGAGTGGTTCAGGTCGCATCGATACTGGTCGTACGCCGGGACGCACGGCCCATTCAAACAACAATTTACAAAATCGCTTATGTCGTCGCGGGCGACCGTGTTGCTGGCGTTGGCATCACCGGGCAGCGATGCGAACACGCCCGTTTCGTTCGTCAGGCCGCTGGTGCTGGTGTAGTTGACCTTGGTTTGAGCGCCGGGCGTGATTCTGCGGCGTAGCCTTAGTGTAAACCGGCCGGCACCGTCGTTGGAGACCGCGATGATCCCGTTGTTGGGTTGTCCTGCCTCGGGAAGCGCTTCGCACACTTCCCAGCACGAGGCGGATGCACGACGGGGGCCGTCGACGATGATCCTGTCGATTCCCTGCAAGAATGCGCCGTTGTCCACGTCGCGCGACTGACGGGCGTCGATTGTGCCCGTTGGCGGAGTGACCCAGGTTATATCCCCACTGGGGCAGGGCTCACACTGGTCCCCGCATACGTCCAGTGCGGCCTCCGCGCAGAACTGGTCCCAGGCAATCGTACAGCAGAATACGTCGTCGTTGCAGACCAGTTCGCAACACGTTGGATCGAGGCAGCCCAGGTCGGGATTTGCGGAATTGTCCACGCAGCAGTCGTTCGTGCTTGCTGCGCAGGGATTCGGAAGCGGTATGTTACATTCCTGAATCGTGTCGCCCAGTTCGATGTCCAGGCAGAAGGCCTGGTCGATCAGAACAAGCTCGTCCGGATCGTATCCGGGTGGGTCGCCGCCGTCGCGTTCCCAGATCGCGATGTCGTCGCCCGCGCCCTCGGCCCCCGTGACCCACAACCAACCGCATAATTCCGTGACAGAATTAGTGATCTCGATCCAGTAGCAGGTGCCGGCGGTCACGGGTACGGGTGGGTGTGTCGCGCGGAACTCGTACTCCGGAAAGACAGCTAGTATCGACAATCCCGTGGCCGCCGGGCCCTCCACCATGAGCGTGGGCGACGGGCCGGTCTGATTGAACTCGGCCGCAACACCTCCGCCGAGGTTGACCAGCGCACCCGGCTTTCCGTTATCGTCTCCATAGTAACGCACGACGAACCTGTCGACGTCGAACCCCTGACAGTCGCCGATCGCGTCGGCGTAGATGCCCCACCAGCAGATCTCCGTGACGTTGCCGTTGGTAATAGGAGTGAAGTTGTCGGCGACGGTGCGCGTGTCTCGATTGCTCCCGCGGGCGGCGAACTGGTCTGCCGGCTGGCACGACTCGGCGGATTGCGACGTGCATGGCAGCGCGGCGGAAGAAATGGAAAACTGCCCCGCACTGGGAATAGACACACCAACTTCAGAAGGGTACCCGATTCGCATCAAGTACGTCTGACCGGCTTGGGCAGAGAAAGACAGGCTTGACTGAATTTCACCGCCACAAGCGTCGTCATTGCAGTTCAACAAGCGTGCTTCGGTTGCCGGGCACGCACAGCCGCTGTACACGGCGATCTTGGTGTCGTCGTCCACTGTGGACGTCAGGTTGCACGTCGCAAGCTCAAACAGACCGGTCGACGGCGCGGTCCAGCAGTACCAAACGTCGTTGGTAATCGTTGCATCACCGAACAAGGCGCACGACTCATGGTCGGGGCCGACGTTGACCGGAGAGGCGCTGTTCAAGTCGGGGAAATCGAACAGCCCCAGGCCGGAGATTGGGGGGACTTGGACGGTACAGTCGTCGTTAGGCGGCGCCCCCGCCGCGCGCGCGCCGGTCGTTGGGCTGGTCTTGTCGCCGGGAGCTAACAGGCGGCGGCCGTCTGGGGCGATTTCCTTTCGGCCGACAGTCGTTCCGGTCTTCTTGGCACTCTTGCGCGAAGCAGCGGTCGATTGCGGCTTTGGGACGCGGCGCGCTGGATACGCGCGCGGGTCGGCGGACGGCCCGGTCGTTTCGCCGCCGGCCGAGTTCGTCTGCGCTGCAAGAAAAAAGCCGGTTCCAATGACAACGTACAAAAACGCCCCTCTTGCGATCATGTGTCTCATCCGTCGATAGTTCGCCATGCGACCCCCACAAACGTGTTTTTGGAAATGCCCCCTCCGTTGCCGCGTGAATCGAGTCCGAACGCCGCGCGCGACCATGTTGCATCGAGCAGCCGCGTATTCTCGAAGTCCCCGGCGATTCACCCCCAAGTGAAGCTGAGGAACAACCTAGTATATTCCCGGCGCACGGCCCCTTCAAATTCCAAAAAAGGTGTCAGGATGATTTTTGGTGCCGTTGGCGGAGGATCGCTAGGAAATCCGCTAAGCCGCCCGCCTGGGGTTGGACCTCGCCCAGCGGTCGAACGCCGCAGAGCAGGGGAGCGGGAGAGAACGGCGACGTTGCCGCGTTGGGATGGCGCCCGGCGCGAACAGCGGCTCACCTGCGGTCTGCTGTTCTCGTTTCTCCTGATCCTACGGGCGGCCTACGCCGCAAGCACCCGATAAAATCATCCTGACACCTTTTTAATTCGCGCCGTGGGCGCGGAGAAGCTCGATTGCGGCCCTGTGCCCTTGGTTCCGCGCCCATTTAAGCGGTGTGTCGCCATCGGCGCGCTCGGCATTCACGTCGGCGCCGTGAGCGATAAGAACCTCGATGGGTTTGGTGTAGCCGTACATCGCGGCGCTATGGAGCGGCGTGGTTCCGGCCGAGAGGCGCGCGTTCGCGTCGGCGCCGGCCTCGAGCAAGGTTGTCAGGATCTCGGCATGATCGGTGGACGCTGCTAAGTGAATCGGCGTCGTGCTGGCGTCGGGGGAGCCACTAACGCTCGCCCCGCGCGATAGTAGAAACGCAACCATTTCGTTGCCGCCCTTGGCGATCGCCATGTAGAGCGGCGTCCATCCGCGTTCGTCGGCGGCTTCGACCGGGGCTTTCTTGTCAAGAAGCAGCGTCGCGATCTCGACGTTTCCGGCCTCGGCCGCGGCGTGCAGTGCGCTTCTGCCCTCAGCGACCTTCCCGTAAACCGCGCGCGGATTGGTTTCGAGTAGCTCGGCGACGCGGGCCTTGTCCTGGTCGGCGGCGGCTTGGTAGAGCTGGTGGATAGTCTCGAGTTGATCGTCCTTGCGGCATCCTTCGGTAAGTACCAAAACGGCCAAAGCGGCGAGCCCCAGGGAACGGAATCGATTGTACATTTCAGGTGTCCTATCGTTTCTTTGCAGCCAATGAACCAATCCGGGCGAAGGTGCCGACGGTGTAATCCCTCCGTCCAGCGGGGAAATACTAACGGATTGTCCGCCCCGCGGGAAGCAAGCCGGCGCGGTTCGTCCGCGTCTGAATTGTCCTTCGACGCCGATGGCGTTTGAACGCATGCACGAAATTCCTATATTGTGGAGGTCATGCAACACGAACCGAGAAAACGCGCGCTGATGGGTTCGCCCGGACACCTGGCGGTCGCGCTGCTCAGCCTTTTGACGCAGACTGCCGACGTGCACGCCGGGGATCCGGCTCCGGCGTCCTCTTTCACGTTGACATCCCCATTGGAAAAGTGCCTGCTGCGCATAGTGGCGGACGATGCATACCTGCGGACCGGCGCGCGGTACACCGTGTCCGTGGATGGCAAGCAGGCATGGGCCGCCAAGAAGCCATATACGATCGGCCTCGGCGCCATCACGGACGACGGACGCGTGGCCGGGGTCGCTTATCGGACGGATAAGCACCGGTCGCCGGACGACGGCAAGCGGAGACAGTATATACACGTCGTGATCCTGGACTCCCATGGCAGAGAGTTGCTGAATGAAGAGCTCGAACGCAAGCCCCATCGCGCGCTTTCAATCGGCGTGCAGGAGATGACGCCAATCGCGTATCAGGTGCTGGTGGACGCGGAGAATGACCGAGTCATCGTGCGCGGTTTGGACGACAAGACGCCGGGTGAGAAGTTCATGGATTTCTGGTGGGTTTACGAGCTTTCGACGGGGGAATCCGTGCGTCGCTTCCGGCCGGGTACGCAGCGCACGAAAATGTTCGATCCCGTGCGCAACATGCTGCAAATAGCGCTTGTTCCCGGAACACCGCTCGTACTCATCCACTGGGAGCTGCCGGGCTTCGGGGGACGGTTCACATTGGTTTCCCCGGAGGGAATGCAGGTCTGGGCGCTCGACGTAGACGGTGACTACGCTTCGCTCGGCGGTCCGGCCCTGAGCGATACGAACCGCTATTTCGCTGCAAACCCGGCGATTCTCGAGTCGCAGACCCCAGAACAATTCGACCTCAGGTTCTTCACGAGCAATGAGCGTGTGACTTACGTCGCGAACCAGGTGGCGGAGGACGCTTGGGAAGTTCGCGAGGTTTCACGGTTTGATTACGTCACTCCTTGAGCCGATAGAACGGTAAGGTCCGCTCGGACCGCGGGAGCGGCGATACACGTCAGGCGCGCCGTTGCCGTGGGACGATCTCGGTCCGCACCGGGGACACGAAGCGAGCCGACCACGGTGTGACATGACGACTGCGGAAGAACACACGACCAAACGGCGACACTACGGCTGGCGCACGCGTTCGAAAGATCTGTCGTTCTGGCTGACGGCGCTGGGGATGATCGGTCTGGGGTGTCTGCTCGGTGTGTTTTGGGCCGCGCTGGGAACGTGCCGGTAGCAGGCACGGCGGACATTCCTCAAAACCATCGGCTTTCGGGCGTACGCAACCAGGATTGCACTCACCGGCCAGCAGTATTCGCACGGGAGCGAGCCTCGTTGAGGCCGCGGCGCGCTCCGGCGTGGTCGGGGTTGAGCGCCAGGGCGTCGCGGAACGCGTCGGCGGCATCATTGATCCTCCCAAGGCCCAGCAGCACGTAACCCAAGTTGTTGTGAGCGGATACCATAGCGGGGTTCATGCGCAGTGCCTCGCGGAATCGGACGATGGCGGCTTCGGGCCGGCCGGAGTCCCGAAGAGCGTTCCCCAAGCTGTAATGGGCCTCCGCGTAGTCGGGCGCGATGCGGATGGCCTCCTGGTACTGCGCGATCGCCTCATCGAACGCACTGGCCGCAGCCAAAGCGTTTCCGAGGACGTAGCGCGCGAGGGCATGATTGGGGGCGATTTCAACGACGTCGCGAAGTTCGCGAATGCCATCCTCGACCGAGCCGCTTTGCACCAGGGCGTCGCCGAGTTTGATCCGCGCAAATTTGAAGTTGGGGTCGAGCCGCAGGGCTTCGCGGTATTGGGCGATGCCCTCGTCGAGCTTCCCCTGGCGAAAGAGAATCGTCCCCAGGTTGGCGTAGGCGCTCACATAGTCCGGCTGAATTGTGATCGCTTCGCGCAGCTCCCGTTCGGCCAGGTCGAGCCGGCCGTGTTTTTCCCATTCAAGTGCGAGATTGTCGTGCGCCCGCGGGTTGTTCGGACGGTGCTTGATGACGTTTTGCCACATTGCAAGGCCGCTTTTGTAATCGCGGTTGCGGTGGGCGGTAGCGGTCGCGAGCGCGAGCGCGACAATCACGCTGAGCACTCCGGCTACAAGCTTGCGCGACGCGGCATGGCGTGCTTCGCCGTTGATGCAATAAACGAGGAGCGTATCGACACCGAACACCACGGCGCCAATGACGGCCGCAAGCGGAAGATACATGCGGTGCTCGAACGCGAGGTCGTTGATCGGAATGAAGCTGGAAGTGGGGGCGAGAATGAGAAAAAACCATAGACCGACGAAGCCGGCGCGCGGCTTCTTGAAGTACGCCCAGAGCGTCGCGGCGAGGAGCGGCGCTATGACGACGGATGGCACAAGCACGTCGCGGGCCGACGCGGCGGCCGGCCAGTAATAGTCGAGGCAGAGCGGGTGCGGCCATAGCGCGAGGCGCAGGTAATATGCGACGACGCCGAGTTGACTGAGCGAATAGTCGAGCGGCGTGACCTCACTAATCGCAAACCCTACGCGCGCCGCAGTGGTTGGTTGCGTCACGAGTATCCCTTGAACCACGCCATACGCAAATAGAACGCCCCACGTTCCGGCCAGTCCGCAGTAAAGCGGCCAGCGCCGGCGGAACGTCGCGGCGAACGACCCGGCGATGAAGGCGCGGTCGTAGAGCAGAATCACCACCGGCGCGGTTACCATAACCGCCTTGCACGCCATTCCGATGGCGCACGCGGCGACGGAGGCCAGATACCAGCGGGTCGGCCGGGCCGAATATACGCCGCGGACGACGCAATAGAGCGACGCCAGGTAGAACAGGCCCATAAGGGCCTCGCTTCGCTGGATGACGTAGGTAACGCTCTGAGTTTGGAGGGGGTGGACCATCCAGAGGACCGCGACGACGAGCGCGAGCCAGTGCGACGACCGGCCATAGCGGCGGGAGAGCTCGCCCAGATCGAGCGTGCGGCGGATGACGCCGAAGAGCGTCAGCCCGGCAAGTACGTGCACGCCGAGGTTGAACGCGTGGTAGCCCCACGTTCTGAGTTCGCCGAGCGCGTAGTTAACGGCCAAAGACAACTCGACTAGCGGCCGGCGTCGGGCGAGCAAGCTCCCTGGCGGCCATAGGCTACGAATCTGCGCGTTGCCTATGATCCTACGATCGTCGTCGAAGAGAAACGCGCCGTCGAAGCTGTTCGCATAGGCGGCGAGCCCCGCACCGATAATCAGCACGACACACAGGACACGAGATGTGCGCGAAGGTGAGCGTGCCTCCGCGGCGCCACCTTGCTCGTGCTTCGAATCGTGTCTTCCCGATCTGCGGCGTTTGGTCACGGCCTTCATCCTGCCGGCGGGCACCGCCGCCGAAAGGACAGATTAGCAGGTACCAAGTTGGACGACACACGTTCAAGACAAGTCTTGTCCCGATGGCCGGGGCTGCGGTTGGGCGGGTCCACGGGTAAACTCGTTAGCGGTCGAGCGTGATTCTGCTATCATCCCGCCGGGCCGTGGGCCGGGCGGAAAGGAGTCGCGGAGGACTCACATTCCGCACCTGTGCGTAGCCGGTCGCGTGCGGAGCGCCGCGGCGTGAAAACCGTACAGCCGGCAGTCGTGAGGAAACGTGACGCGCGGCGGCGCGCGCGGGGAGATGTGTTCACCCGGCCGATGCCGACGCAACGATCGCATTCATGGGAAGCAGAAAATGTGCAAACTCACCATCTCGGGCGCGTGCGCGGTTCTGGTTTGCGGAGGGCTCGCCTACGGGAAGTCCGGCGGAGATTCGCGGGCGGACGATGAGGCATCCGCGCGGGAACAGCGGGTGAAGGAGTTCTGCGACGGTTATCTCGATAAGTTCGCGCCGCTTTCGCGGGCATCGGCCGAGGCGTGGTGGGAGGCCGCCGTGACCGGGACTGACGAGGCCTTTGCGCGCCGCAAGAATGCCGAGGCGGCGCTCCTGGCGCTTCACGGGGACCGGGAGACGTTCGCGAAGCTGAAGGAACACCGAGCGGCAGACACCGAGCTTGATCCGGTTCTCAAGCGGCAGCTTGACGTGATGTACTCCGCGTTTCTTCCCAAGCAGGGCGATCCCAAGCTGCAAGAGCGGGTGCTGGCGCTCGAAGGCGAAGTGGACCAGATCTTCAACACGCACCGCAGCCTCGTCGCCGGCAAGGAGCTGACCGAGAACGAGGTCCGCGAGATCCTCTCCAAGTCGACCGGCAGCACGGACGCGGAGGCGGCGTGGAAGGGTTACATGGCCGTGGGCGCGAAAATAGCGCCGAAGCTGAAGGAGCTGGTCGGCCTGCGCAACCGAATCGCCCGTGAGGTCGGCTACGAGAATTTCTTCTCGCTCAAGCTCGCAACGCAGGAGATAGACGAGGCCGAGCTCTTCAAGCTGTTTGACGAGCTGGATGCGCTCACGCGCGAGCCGTTCGCCGAGGTTCGGGGCGAGATTGACCGGAAGATGGCCGCCCGTTTCGGAATCGCTCAAAGCGAGCTGCGCCCGTGGCATTTCGGCGACCTGTTCTTCCAGGAAGCACCCGACATCCAAGAGGTCAATCTGGACGATGCGTTTGCCGACGCGGACATTCTGGAGGCGGCGCGCAGGTACTTCGCGAGCCTGGGAATGCCGGTGGATTCGATCCTTGAGCGCAGCGACCTGTATGAAAAGAAGGGCAAGTCACCCCACGCATTCTGTAGCGACCTCGACCGCACCGGAGACGTTCGCATTCTCTGCAACCTCAAGCCGAACACGTACTGGATGGACACGCTCGTACACGAGCTGGGGCACGCTGTTTACGACACGAATCTGCGCCCGGACCTGCCGTTCAATCTTCGCACGGCGGCGCACGCCATAACGACCGAAGGGATCGCGATGATGTTCGGGGCGATGGTGAAGACGCCGGAGTGGTACACCGGCGTGCTGCAAATGCCCAAAGAGCGGGCCGAGCAATTCGCGCGGGCGGCAAAGGCGTTCCTGCGGACGGAGCGGCTGATTTTCAGCCGGTGGGCGCAGGTAGTATTGCGCTTCGAGCACGGGCTGTACACGGATCCTCGGCAGGAACTGGGGAAGCTCTGGTGGGACCTCAAGAAACGATATCAGCTTCTTCCTCAGCCCGACGAGGCGGGCCGGCCGGACTACGCCGCGAAAATGCACATCGTGGGAGAGCCGGTGTACTATCACTGCTACATGATCGGCGAACTCTTCGCGAGCCAGGTTCGTGAATACCTTTGCAGGAACGTGGCCGAAACCGCGGATTGCAGGGAGACCTGCTTCCTCGGCCGAACGGAAGTGGGGGAATACCTGCGCGACCGGGTCTTCGGCCCCGGCAATATGCGGCCCTGGTACGAGTTGCCCCTTTCCGCCACCGGCGAGCGGCTCTCCCCCAAGTACTTTGCGCGGCACATAGCCGAATAGGCGCGATTGGCTCCGCGGTATTATCGGTTTAAGAGTGATCGCCCCGGCCAGGGCTTGCGGCTCGGATGGTCGCGTTCGCGCGGGCTGAAACCCGCGGCGCAGATTGCGGCTGGCGTAGCGTCTCACGTAGTCGTCCAACTTATTGAACGCGGTTAAGCTGACCCACCTGCATCGGCAACGCTTTTTATGACGACGCTTAAGACGGATACGCCAGAGTACCTCGACGCCGGCCCGGAAGGGGATACCTGGTGGCTGCGGGCGGAGGTCGTGACGGCGGTCATCGCGGTACTTTGTTACATCAACGTTCTTCCCAACGATTACTGCGACGACGGCGTTCCCATCGTCCAGCGAAGCGCGAAGGTGAACGATCCTTCGCGGTGGCCGGAGATTTGGACGACCGATTACTGGTCAGAGGCCAAAGACGCAACGCCCAACCGTGATCTTCTCTACCGGCCGGTTTCGTTAAGCTCGTACGCGGTAGTGCGGGCGGTGTTCGGCCCGGGACCGCTTGCACAGTTGGCTCTGAACGTCGTGCTCCACGCGCTTGTCAGCGTGCTGGTCGTGCGCCTGTGCCGGCATGTGCGCGCGGGCAACTCCGGGGCGATGGCCGCGGGAGTGGTTTTTGCGGTGCTCCCGATTCACACCGAGGTGATCGCCAACGTCGTAGGCAGGGCGGACTTGCTTGCGGCCGCAGGAGTCTTGCATGCGGTGCTTTGGCACCGGCGGTCGATGATCGCGACGACTTCTCGCGCCATCGCGGCGTGGCGCGCTGCCGCCGCCGCGGCCGCTTTCGTGGCGATGGGGTCCAAGGAAAGCGGTCTGAGCGTCGTGGCCCTGGTCGTTCTTTTTGACGGGCTGTGGTACCGAAGATGGCGTGCGGCGAGCCGCGATCGGCCCTGGCTGAGCGCCGGGGCCATGCTCAGATTCGTCTACCTACTGGTTCCGGCCGGAATCTGCGCGGCGCTGCGCTTTCACGCGCTGGAGGGACAACTCTACCAGAATCCCGCGTTGACCAAGACGGTAAACGTCCTGGTAGACGCCCCGCCCTGGCAACACTTGCTAGGCGTGGTCCAACTTTGGGGGATGTATTGGGCGAAGACGTTCTGGCCGGCGGTTCTATCCGTGAACTATTCAATCAACGCGATCCACCTCGCCACAAGCGTTTTTGATGCACATTTTCTAATCGGTTTATCAGTTGCGGCCGGGCTGGCGTTAGTGTCCGTTGCGGCCTGGCGCCGCGGAAACCGCGGTGTGGCTTTTGGGGCGGCGGGCATTGTCATCTCCTATCTGTCCGTCTCGAACGCATTCGTGCTGATACAGGTCTACTTTGCGGAGCGACTCTGGTATTTACCCTCGGTATGGATCGCGGTCCTGTTCGGGCTCGGGTCGGAGCGTATCACTCACCGGCTGACGGGGAATCTGCTGGTGGCCCTGATCGTGCTGGCCTGCGCGGAGCGCTGCTGGACCCGCAACGCGGAGTGGCAGGACAACGAACATCTCTACGCCGCTGCGTACAACGTCCATCCGGAGGGCGTAGGTGCGCTGCGCCTCTACGGACAAACGCTCGCGGGACTCGGCAGGCTCGAGGAGGGCATCGAGCTGTTGCGGCAGGCGGTGGCGATAGATCTGGGGTTTACGGACGCGCACCGCTCACTCGGCCAGGCCTATTTGCGCGCCGGTGCGTACGAACCAGCGATGGAGCACTTGCAGATCGCGAGTATGCAGGTGCCGGGTCATCCGCCTACCGAGGAGGCGCTGGCTTTCGTAAGCGGTGCGCTTGTGGAGCGCAGCGGAGCGGAGCTGGACCGTTTGCGCGCGGAGACGGAGAGCCGCCCCGACGACGCCGAAGCGGAGGCCGCGCTCATCCGCAGGCTGCGCGAGCTGGGCCAGTTCGACGAGGCCCTGGACCGTCTGCGCGCGGGAGAGCTGAAGTTCTCTGCGAGCGTAGCATGGCAAAGCCAATACGCGGTTACGCTCGTGTTCTTGAACCGTCTGGAGGAGGCAATCGGCCGATATCGAAGGTGCATAGAACTCGATCCGGCGGATGCGCGTTTGACCGTCGAGCTGGCCATGTTGTTGCTTGAGCGTCGCGCCGAGGGCGACGTGGAGGAGGCCTGGCGCCTGGCGGAGCACGCGGCCCGCCTGGCACCCGGCGCGCCCTTCGTACTCGTTTGCCAGGCGGAGCTTTTCGCGCTGCGCGGCGACCTCGAAAAGGCGGCGCGTAAGTATGACGAGGCGATTCGCGCGCTGCCGCCGCACAGCGCGCAGGCGAGGATCCTCGAAGCCCGCGCTAAGGCCCTGGGAGGGTGAAGTGCCCGACCGCGCGCATCCGACCTCGCAAGCCCGAAGAAGTTCTGGCCGCGCTCCTACCCACGCCGCATCCGCATCCTGCCGCCGATCACCAGCCCGCACACGTTCCACGGCGTCACCGCCGCCCCCGACTTCATGCTCCTGTTCGCCGGGACAGTCGCGACGCCTGACGGCCGTTGGTCCAGGCGTTTCGAGATCCCGTCAGCCCAACTAGGCTGAGGCCCCCAGCGGGTCAGGTAACTTTTGCCCCACGCCCTACACACAACGCCCGCTCGATCTCCCCGCGAACGTAGCCAGGCTTTCACACCGCACCTCCGCAAAAGCAACCTGACCCTGGCCGGTCGTGAATGCCCCGGCAACGCCGAATTACGCTAGAACGTGTAGTACGCGTGATAGTGATCGCGAATCGCGACGTCGAAATTGAAGATTGACGCGACGAGCGCCGCACGCATCCACATACCGTTGCGGACCTGCGCCCAGTACTTGGCTTGCGGCAAAGAGTCCAGCCGCTGGTCCAGCTCCCGGCGACGGGGGAGCGGATGAAGAATGGCCAGCTCGGGCTTGAAGTATTTGGACATGTCGAGCGTGAGATTGTACTTGTCGTAGTCGATTGACTTCGATTCTCCGGCCACGTCGTGCTCGTCCTGAAGGCGCGTCATGTACACGGCGTCGCACTCGCCGATTCGCGCCCGCAGATCATCGCCAATCTCATACTCGAGGCCGTTGCGGTGGACGTAGTCGAGAATGTCATCCTCGATCCTGAGCTCGGGCGGGGAAACGAAGAGAAGGCGAACGCCCGGGTAGCGGCAAAGCAGATAGGTAAGCGAACGGACGGTGCGGCCCCTCTTCAGATCGCCGACGAATGCGACGGTCTTTCCCGTGAAGGGATTGCGCAGGAACCGCCTTTCGATCGTAGTCTCGCTCGCGCCCACGAAAGAGCGGAACAACGTATAAATGTCCAGAAGCGCTTGGGTGGGATGCTGGTCCTTTCCCGACCCCGCGTTGATGACGGGAATCGTCCGCGGCATTTCGTTGAGCATCCCGGCGACGTGCTCGGCGAAGCCCTCCGCGGGATGACGCATGATGATTATGTCGAAATACTGGCTTAGAACACGGATCGTGTCCTCTTCCGACTCGCCTTTCACTTCCGAAGAGGTAGAGCGGTCGCGCACCGAGTTGTAGGGAAGCCCCACGATCTGGCACGCGGCCGTAAACGACAGGAACGTGCGCGTTGAAGGCTGAATGAAGTAGAGCATCGCCCGCCGATGCGCGAGCAAGGTCCTCAAGAACTGGCTGCCGGGGCGCGCCTCGTTGACCGCGCGGATCATGTCGGCAAGTTGGCAAAGCTGTTCGATCGAGGCCCGGTCGAACTGCTGCGCGAGTACGACGTGAAAGACCTTTTCATTGCGGTTGAGCGCGGCAATGCGGCGGGCGGTGTCGGCTCGGGGAGGTTTCACCACCTGGGTCTCCATTTCTGCACCGTACCCTCTCTCGTGTGCGTCCTGCCTGCGGACCGGCGCGCAATTATGACGTGCTTCCGCGGGCTTCTGAATGTCGAAGTAGACTCGAAGGCGTGCCGTTTGTCAATTGCCCTTCGCCTCGGATTCCGCGCTCCCACGCTCCGGGCGTTTGAGCGTCTCTTATCTCCCCGCCCGGTCGGCAAGGGCGTCCCGCAGCCAGTCGAGGGTCACGCCCTTCTCGGCGAGGAGCCCGGCAAGACCGTCCTCGGGATCGCGCAGGAGGGCCATCAACAGATGGCAAGGCTCGACGTCGCCGGCTCCCATGCGGTTCGCCGAGTCCACGGCCAGTATCAAGGTGTGCCAGAACGTCGGCGATCGAAAGGCCTTGGCCAACTCCTGCTGATGGGCCCATTCGAAATCGCCGTGGCGCGAATGGGCGAGATCGTGGTATGGGTCGATCTGCGAGCGCAGCAGCGCCAGAGTTTTCTCGCGGAGCAGGTCGAGGTTGAGCCCCTGATCGCGCAGAACCTCGGCCGGAATGCTCTGCCCGTGCGCCAGCAGTCCGAGAATCAGATGTTCAGTGCCCACGTAACGGTGGTTCAAACTGCGCGCCTCTTTGATTGCCAGGCTTACGACCGCACGGAGCTCCTCGGTGTGGGCGCGCCGCCCGACCGGGCCCTCACCGGCGCCCTTGGCTATGCGCGCACTCACCTCCTCGCGGACCTTATCGAGGTCCACGTCGAGCACGCGCAGGGCCTCGGTGGCTACGCAATTGCCCTCCGCAATGAGCCCCAGCATCAGGTGTGCGGGTCTCAGGTCCGTGTGGTTCAGCCTGCCGGCCTCGCGATTCGCCAAGGCCATGGCGTGGCGGGCCCGATCGGAGAATCGTTCGTGCACTGCCCTCAACTCCTTTCGCCGTCAAAAAGTAATCATACCCAGGTCCGGCCCGCGAAGGCTTCATCGTACGGCGTTCAACCCGGTCGGCATGAGTCTAGCCGCCTGCGCGGCGCTTCACAATGGCGGGACGGCTTGGCTTGAATCGGGAGAATAGAACCGAAGTTTCCCGCGGCCAAGCTCGCTGCACCGTAAGAGGACGCTTTCATTATCTCGCACTTGCCCTAATATGCGCACACATATGCGCCGCGTTGGGAACGCAGTGAGAGAGGGGTAAACGTAACTGGCAGGCCAATCGACCAGCGCGGGGCAATACACGCGACCCGGCACCTTAGCCCTGCGCGCCGAATCTTGGCTCTTGCATCGCCGACTCGCCCTTGGGCTTGCGATTCTGGCCGGCTTACTCACGCTGCCTTCGCTATGGGCTGGGCGCGTCGCCGACGACCATGCGCACAGGCTTCGCCTCGCGGACCCGGCAACGATTCCTGAGCCGCTCTCCGACCTGTCCGGCTCACCGTTGCAGATGTTCAACTTCGCCTCAGGCGACGTCGCCGCAACCGAGCGGCTGATGGACATAGGCATCTGGCCCTGGTGGACGTTTCCGGAAATCCACGCGGCGTTCTTCCGGCCGGTCGCCGTTGCCTCCCACTGGCTTGATTATCAGTTCTGGCCGGACCATCCCCCCTTCATGCATCTTCACAGCGTGTTGTGGTTTGCGGTGCTCGTTCACGCGACAACCAAGATGTACCGCCGGTTTCTCGGATACGCCTGGACGGCCGGGCTCGCCGCGCTGCTCTACGCGATCGACGACGCCAGGGGCATGCCGGTCGGGTTTCTGGCCAATCGAAACGCCATCCTGGCCACGCTGTTCGGCGTCTACGCAGTCATTTGCCACGACCGCTGGCGCCGCGACGGCTGGGCTCCCGGCGCTGTGTTGGCTCCGCTGCTCTTCGCGGTCAGCCTGCTCTCCTCGGAATTCGGAATCGGGGCGGCCGCCTATCTGTTTGCCCACGCCCTATTCATCGATCGCGGCGGCCTGCGGAGCCGCGTTCTGGCGATGATGCCCTACGTCGCGGTGATAGCCGCCTGGCGAGTGATGTGGACGAAACTCGGCTACGGAATCTGGGGCGTTGGGTTCTACGTCGATCCGCTGCGCGAGCCGCTGGAATATCTCGCGGCCCTCTTCGAACGCGCTCCCGTGCTGGTGCTCGGGCAGTTCCTCCTGCCGCCGTCCGACTTACATCTGCTTTGGGTTGATCTCGGCCTGAAATGGCCGTGCAGCGCAGGAGCCCTCGCCATGGTGGTGGTCATCGCCGCCATCATGCTCCCGCGGCTCACCAAGAACGCCGCGACGCGTTTCTGGGCGTGCGGAGCGCTGATGTCGCTCGTGCCTATATGCTCGACGTTCGCCGCCGACAGACTGCTCTTCTTCGTTGGTTTAGGCGGTTTCGCCCTGATTGCCGATTTTGTGGCGACGGTCCAGCGGCCGCAAACGGAGCGTGGACTGCGCGCCATGCCGCCGTCAGCGTTCGCTTCAGCAAGAACGCTTGCAATCTTGTTGATCGTGGTCCATCTCGCAATTGCACCGTTGGCCCTGGCGGTTCGCTCGGCGTTGCCGGCCGGGCCGCCAGCGCTTGTCGAAAAGCTCCAGGTCAAATTACACATCGGGAACGAAGTGGAGCGGCAAAGCGTCGTCGTAATCAACGCACCACTCCCTTTGCTCGTCGGCTACCTTCCGCAGCGCCGCGCGCTCGAAGGTCTGCCGGTCCCCGCACACACGCGCGTGCTGGCTCCATGCGACCCCAATGGCATCGTCTGGAGCCGGCCCGACGCGAACACAATCGTAATCCGGCCGGCGGGTGGGTTCATCGCATACTCGTTTGACCGCCTGGCCCGCGATTCTGATCACGCAATGGCGGCGGGCCAGCGTGTGGAACTAACGGGAATGACCGCTGAGGTCCTGGCCGTTACCGACGACGGCCGGCCGGCGGAGGTTGCATTCCACTTCGACGTGCCGTTGGAAGACCCCACGCTTCGCTGGCTCTGCTGGGGCCGGGAGGGATTCGAACCAACCGTCCCGCCTCCCATAGGTTCACAAGTGGCGCTGGAACACAATCGTTGGATTCCCTTCTTCGACTAGAGACCTCCGCCCGCGCTTTAACCGGTTTCAAGCGCCGCGCGTTTGTCCCGGCGCCTGCGCGTCTTTTTGACGCGTTATGACAAATCATGCGCCCGTTGTCGGCCGCGGGTATTTCGCCCCCGGACGCGGCGCTGCGGACAATCGAACGATTCGACGTAACGTCAGACGGATGCGAGATTGCTCGCTATACGCTACAGGCTGCCACGGATGGGTGCATTATCGGTGCCGGCCGAAGTTACGGCACTCGCGTGGCATGTGAATTACGGCCTCGACAGAAGGCACCGCCGCCGTTCGCGCCGCGAATTTGAACGGCGGATTTTTGCTTTACTCGGTCGAGGCAGCCAGCATATCATAGTGTGATAATCTTTCCACGGACGAAGCGTCATGCGTTATTCGGACGTGGAATAGCCCGGCGGCGGCGCATGTTAGGCAAACGGGACGTTCGTGGGAGCCCGGTAGGTCGCCGCGGGCGGGGTGGTCGAACACGGGGGTACATATGTTCCCTGGCGAATCCCAGCGGCAATTGGGGGGCAATTGTCCAAAGAAGCCCGTATTTGCGGGCGTCGCGCCGGCGGGGAATTTTGTGCAATCTGCCTCAAGGCCCTTGTTTGTTCGGCACGGCACCGGTACCATAATCAGTGCCTTCGTTGCGCTGACGTTCGCGTCATCACGGGGGAAGTCCCGGCTGTGCTGGCTGCGCGGAATTGGCGGTCAGGGGGTGTGAATCGGTCTTTACTCCGGTTCCCGGCCGGGCGCGTGATACCGCGGCCGCCGCAATAAATGCCGCGCTGGGGTACCGCGTTGCGGGGGTATTCGTACGTGCAGGCGTGGCTCGTAGTGCCTGCGTGGGGGATCCGACACCCAACATTCAAGACAAGAATGACGATCGAGCGCCGCTCCGATTGTCCGGAGTTGTGTTGTTCGCGTTGAAATCTGGCATTGGAATAAGGATCGGTACAATGCGAAAAATGCTGGTTTGGGCCTGCGTCTTGGTGGCCTGCATCTCTGTCACAAGTATGAAGCAATCGGCGTCGGTTGAAGCCGAACCTATTGTGAAGAAGCCCATCGGGGAGAACGAGCCGCCCGCGGCCGGCCCGACGCTGTACGTCGGCGACGTGCCCGCGGATTGGCTTCGGCCCATGCCCGCGGACGCGCGACTCTGGCGCCACCCGCTTGCCCCCAGCAAAGACGTGGAGGCGGCCCGGCTGGGTCACCACGATCAGAAGATCGTCTACCGCAACACCTCGGACAACTTCGCACTTGTTCCCGGCGCAGGCCGAAGAATTGCGGATGATATTTTTACGGAGATGGTGGAGAACTGCGGCCTCGACCGATTCATCACCCGGGTTGCCGGCGTCGTGCCCGAGAGTGAGGGAGGCGGAGAGGGCACATTCGACGTGACCGTCAGCCTGATGGATCGTTGCCCCAACCTCTTGTCCTTCAACGCACCGGCGATACCCGGGACCGAGTACAGGTTTCGGGACCTATCGGACCTGCAAGGCGACATAACCGAGCTCGAATACGACTTCGCCCATGGGTTGCTCAAGATAGGCGGGGCGGCGTTTCCGCTGGGCATCTGCACGAACAACAAGGCTTGCAACGTCATTGCGCAGGACTGTGCCGACGGGTCGCCGTGCGTGGCGGGGTCGGTTCCCGACGTGCCTCCAAGTTTCTGGGTGAGGCTCGAGTTCCACTCCAACAGGGGCGGCTGGCTCAGCGGTGACCCCGCTATTCGAGGGTTCTCCGGCGATCAATTCAGTGACATTCTCTTCGGGTGTAACGCCTATTACGGCGGCTTTCCGGGGCAGCCTCACGCCAGCTTCTACGGGGAGGCCTATGTGGAGGATACACTTGTGGGCAGTCCGAGTGGCCCGCAGCCCGTGTGCCCGACTCACTTCCTCGCCTATCTCGCCCGCAACCCGCAAGCGGAGGGATTCGCCGCCGCGCCTCCCGGTACGGACGTCGTACGGATGGCGGACGACATCGAGATGATCGTGGACGAGTGCGAGCTCAGCGTCATCGAGGTCGAGACTCGCGGCCTGTCGGGTGAGTATGAAATCGAGTTTGATTTGAGAAACATCCCAACGGACGGTCCTTTCTTGGGGCCTGACGGCCAGCCGCTGGTCTGGACGTTCCAATCGCGCAGCGATCAAGAAGGAGGAGGCAGGGGCCAGATAGAAATCGCGCGACAGGAGTTCCAGGCGGAGACTTTTATCGAACAGCAGAAATTCTGGCTTACCTGGCAGGCGAACAAAGTGAACACGCGCGTGCTCAACATTCAACGCACGCAGGCCGGCGGAGACAGCATTTGTAACTTCATGTTCCAGGCGGGCATTAATACACGGCTCCATTGTAACCATATGTATATGGCCCAAAACCTTAACCAATTCGGTATGGGTAATTGGAGCCCCATTCCGCCGCTCATCACCGGCTTGAGGACACCGGACCTGCGTGACGCGATCTTCTCGGCCGCGGTCTACTGCCGTGGAGAGCCGCCGCGCGGCGCGTGCTGCATCAACCAGCCGGACGTGCCGGATCAACCCCCCGCGTGCATCGACGACGACGGCGAGGGCAACGGCGTTACCGTGCTCACGTGTGCGGACGGACGCTGGCTCAAGGACGTGACCTGTCCGGCGGATTATGATCCGGCAACGTTCGATCCTTGGGAAGACCTCGGCCAGCCGCGCTGTGGCGAGCATTCTTGCTGCCAACCCAACAATAACTGTGACGATCTCTCGCGCGACGCGTGCGTCGCGATCACCGACGACGACAACAACCCTTCCCGCTGGTTCAGGGGCCGGTTCT
>Ga0326597_10002251_pt1 | contig 29075 bp, 24 predicted proteins | sample RVTome_12_FD_203789 | JGI IMG/M metagenome (GOLD analysis project Ga0326597, IMG submission 203789) | Soil microbial communities from uranium-contaminated site in the Upper Colorado River Basin, Wyoming, United States - RVT100D185 | ecosystem: Environmental > Terrestrial > Soil > Contaminated >... | reverse complement strand
GAGGGCGAGGAGGCGAGCTTCATCGTGCTCGCGGACGGCCGGCACGCGCTGCCTCTCGCGACCAGCCAGGACCACAAGCGCCTCCTCGATGGCGACCGGGGGCCCAATACCGGCGGCATGGGGGCATATTCCCCGGCTCCAGTTGTGACGCCCGCGGTGCACGGCCGGGTGATGCGCGAGGTGATCCAGCCCGCGCTCGCCGGCATGGAGAAGGACGGAACGCCATACCGTGGATTCCTCTATGCCGGCCTGATGATCGCCCGGGACGGGGGCATCAAGGTGCTCGAATTCAACTGCCGGATGGGCGACCCGGAGACGCAGCCGATCCTGATGCGGTTGAAGAGCGACTTCGCGGACCTGATCGAGCACGCGCTCGCCGGCACGCTCGACAAGGCCGAGGCCGAGTGGGACCGGCGCATCGCCCTTGGCGTGGTGCTTGCCGCGCACGGCTACCCGGACGCCCCGCGCAAGGGCGACGCGATCCACGGCTTGCCGGCGCCGGAGGAGGATTGCCACGTGTTTCACGCCGGCACGGCGCTGAACGGAACGGATGTGGTGACGAACGGCGGGCGGGTGTTGACGGTCACGGCGCTGAGCGGCAACCTGAGCGCGGCGCAGCGGCGCGCCTACGGGATCGCCGAGAAAATCCGTTTCGAGGGCATGCAATTCCGCCGCGACATCGGCCACCACGCGCTCGCCGCGGGCCGGAAATAGCGCCGCGGGGAAGCTGCGACCATGGCAACCGCTTACGACCGCACGCGCCAGGACCTGGGCAACATCGTCCTGCTCGAGCACGTGAACGTCACCATTCCCGACCAGTGCCTGGCCACGATCTTCTACGTGAGCGGCCTGGGCCTCACCCGCGACCCCTACCTCATGACGGGCGTTGACAACATGTGGGTGAACGTCGGCCGCAGCCAGTTCCACCTGCCGTCGCGGGGCGCCCAGGTGTTGCGCGGGCGGGTGGGCATCGTGCTGCCCGATCTCGCGGCGCTCGAGCGCCGGTTGCGCGATGTCGCGCCGCTCCTCGCGGAGACGCGTTTTTCCTGGGAGAGGCGCGAGGGCTTCATCGAGGCGACGTGCCCGTGGGGCAATCGCTACCGCTGCCACGCGCCCGCGCCCGAATTCGGCGACACCGAGCTCGCTATTGCCTACGTGGAACTCGACGCGCCGGCGGGATCCACGCCGGGAATCGCGCGTTTCTACCAGGAGGCTCTCGGGGCGCACGCGGCGCTCGACAGCGGCCCGCGGGGCGCGGTGGCGGTTGTTTCCACCGGCGCCGCGCAGCAGCTGCGGTTCCGCGAGACCGCGCTTCCGCTGCCGGAGTACGACGGCCACCACGTCCAGGTCTACATCGCCGATTTTTCGGGCCCCCATCGCCGGCTCCTCGAGCGCGGACTGGTCACCGAGGAGTCGGGCGAGCACCAGTATCGCTTCCGCGACATCGTCGACCCGGCGAGCGGCAGGCCCCTGTTCACGCTCGAGCACGAGGTGCGAAGCCTCACCCATCCGCTCTACGCGCGCCCGCTCGTCAACCGCAACCCGGCCCAGAACAACCGCAATTACGTGCGTGGCCACGACGCGTTCCGCGGAACCTGCTGACGGGCGGCCGGGGCCGCGTTTCCACCCGCTGCGGCCGCACTCCGGCGCGACACCCTGCTAGAATCGTGTCGAAAACCTGCGCCCACGCACTGGTCCCGCGCAGGAAGAACGAAGAGGAGGCGTGCCATGTCAGCTCCACGTGCTTTGGTTTTCCGGTTCCTGGCAATCCTGGCGGGGTTCGCGGTGCTTCCGCCGGCGCCGGCTCAGGACACCTTCCCGGGCGCGCGCCCGATCCAGTTCGTCGTGCTATTTCCCGCCGGCACCTCCGCCGATGTCACCGCGCGCGTGCTGGCCGAGGGCATGGGGCGGCAGCTCGGCACCCAGATCGTGGTGGTCAACCGGCCGGGCGGGGGCGGCGCGGTCGGCTTCAAGTACGCCGTGCAGCAGGCCCCCGACGGCCATCACATGGTCTGGAGCTCGAACGCGATCTCGACCACCTACCATACCGGAATGCTGCCGTTCGACTACAAGTCATTCCTGCCGGTGGCGCGCGTCCAGATCGAGACACCTCTGCTGTTCGTGCGGAGCGAGGCGCCATGGAAGACCCTGCGCGACATCCTGCAGCAGGCAAAGGCGAAACCCGGCACGCTCACCATCGGCAATTCCGGATTCGGCAGCCATACTCACCTCAGCTCGGTGTGGCTGTTCAAGGCCGCGGGCTTCCAGGTCGTGGATGTGCCCTTCAACGCAGCGCAAGTGGTGCCGAGCCTGCTGGGCGGCCACGTCGACGCCGTGGTGCAGTTGCCGGGCGCGCTGGCCGGCCACCTGAAGGCGGGAACTGTGCGCGCGCTCGTTGCGATGAGCGGTGCGCGCGACCCATTCTTTCCCGATGTCCCGACCGCCCGCGAGCAGGGAATGGATATCAGCGCGGAGTTATGGCGCGGCGTGGTGGTGCCCAAGGGCACGCCGCCGCGGGTCGTCGCCCGGCTCGAGGATGCGGTACGCAAGACGGTGGCAAACCCGGACTTCGCGCGCACAACCGGGAAACTGCTGGTTGCACCCGCGTTCCTGCCGGCTGCCGAATTCGGCAAGGCGATCGCCCGCGAAGACGCCGAAATCGCCCGGACGGTCAAGGCGCTCGGCATCCGGCAGGATTCCAAATAGCCATCACCTCGCGGCGAGGAGCGAGCTCGCCCAGCGCCGCCCCCCAGTGGACGTCGAAGCCGTCACGCGGTTTCTGACCGGACTGCAGCAAACCATCGTCGCGAGCCTGAGCGGGGTCGACGGGCGCGACTTCCGGCGTGACGAATGGTCGCGCCCGGAAGGCGGCGGCGGGGTCGCGCAAGTGCTCGAGGATGGGGGCGTGTTCGAGCGCGCCGGCGTCAACTTCTCGCACGTTCACGGCCGGAGCCTGCCGCCTTCCGCCAGCGCAAGCCGCCCGGAGCTCGCCGGCCGCTCGTTTCAGGCGATGGGCGTTTCGCTGGTGCTGCACCCGCGCAACCCGTACGTGCCGACCGTGCACATGAACGTGCGCTTCTTCGTGGCGGAAAAGGACGGCGCGGCGCCGGCATGGTGGTTCGGCGGCGGCATGGATCTAACGCCCTACTACCCGTTCGCCGAGGACGCGCGGCATTTTCACCGCGCCTGCCGCGAGGCGCTCGCCCCTCACGGCGCCGAGCGCTACCCGCGCTACAAGAAGTGGTGCGATGACTATTTTTATCTCAGGCACCGGGCGGAGCCGCGCGGCATCGGCGGGGTGTTTTTCGACGACCTCAACCAGCCTGATTTCGCGGCGTGCTTCGCGCTCACCCGCGCGGTCGGATCGCAATTCCTGCCCGCCTATCTTCCGATACTGGAGCGCCGCAGGGGCCTTGCCTACGGCGAGCGCGAGCGCGTGTTCCAGGCCTATCGCCGCGGCCGCTACGTCGAATTCAACCTGGTCTACGACCGCGGCACGCTGTTCGGGCTGCAGTCCGGCGGCCGCACCGAGGCGATCCTGATGTCGCTGCCACCGCGGGCCGCCTGGCGTTACGACTGGACGCCCGAGCCCGGCAGCCCGGAGGAGAGGCTCTACACGGAATTTCTCGTCGCCCGGGACTGGGCCGACTGAGGGCGGCGCAGAAAACGCGAGACGAGAGCCGGGTCAGAACCAGCTCTTCAACGACTTCACCCGCGCGAGTATCGTCTGGCTCACGCCGGCGACGCCCGCGGCGGCGACCTGGTGCTGGCGGGTGAGGTGCGGGTTCTGCTTGAAGGACTGGTAGCGGATCAACGCTGCCTGGGCATGCTGCCGCAGCAGTTCGGGATTCACCGGCTTGTTGATGAAGCGGAAGATCTGCGCCTGGTTGATGAGTTCGATCACCAGTTCCGAATCGGATGCCTCGGTCAGCACGATCGCAAGGATCTCCGGGCGTTCCTGCTTTAGCGCCTTGAAGGCCGCGATGATTTCCTCGCCCCGGCTCGCGACGTCGGCGACGATGAGGGCGGTCTCGTGCGTCTCGAGCTGGATCAGCCCCTCGTCGAGGTTCTTCGCGTGGTATACCGGGCAGGCGCCGCCGATCAAGCGCGTGACCGCCCGCAGCGTCTCGTCCTGGCCTTCGATCACCAGCACGCCTGCCTCCATCCGGTCGGGCAGGATCGGGGGCGTCGCGGCGGTGGCCGCGAGGTCGAACGCGATCGCCGCCGCCTCGGCGATGATTTTCTGGATCTCCTGGTTGTCCCACGGCTTGGAGATGAAGCGGAACACCTCGCCGTCATTCACCGAGCCGACGATCGCCGCAAGGTCCGAGTAGCCGGTCAGCAGCAGTCGCACCGAATTCGGTGCGAGGCCCTTCACCCGGCGCAGCAGCTCGACTCCCGTCATCTCCGGCATGCGCTGGTCGCTCACCACGACGTGGGGCTGGAACTTGCGCACGAACTCGAGCGCCTCCGGACCGTTGGTCGCGGTAAAGACGTGGTAATCGGAGCGGAAGATCGAGCGCAAGGCGGTCACGATGCGCTCCTCGTCGTCCACGAACAGGATGCGCGCTTTCCGGCTCCCCGGGGCTTCGGCGGGGTTTCCCGCCGCGGCGGATGCGGGTTCGGCAGCCGCCGCTGCCGTGCCGGGCCGGGGCGGGACTTCGGTGCGGGCCTGCTGCAGGCCCGCCAGCATGCGCGCGGCCTGCACCAGCTTGGGGTCGATGCGCTGGGTCGGTTCGTCGACGACGGCGCCGGCGGGCGGCTCGCGGCGCGCCTGCCGCAAGCTCACGTCGATGCCATTGGCGAAGGCGTCGGCGAATTCCTTCGCGGTCTGGAAGCGCTCCTCACGCTTCTTGGCAAGCGCCTTGTGTACCGCCCAGTCGAGCTGGACCGAGATCTTCGGGTTGAATTCCGCGGGGTTCGCCGGCCGTTCGTTCAGCGCCTGGCGCATCACCTCGGCGTTGTTGCCGACGAACGGGCGGCGGCCGGTGAGCAGCTCGTAGGCGATGACCCCCACCGAGTAGATGTCGCCGCGCGCATCGATGTCGGTGCCGAGAAACTGCTCGGGAGACATGTAGCCCGGCGAGCCCATGATCTCGCCCACCTGGGTCAGCGTGGAGGTATCGATGCGCGCGATGCCGAAATCGGTGAGCTTCAGCCGCCCGTCGTCGTTGATCAGGATGTTCGACGGCTTGATGTCGCGGTGGACCACGCCCTGCGCGTGCGCGTAGGCGAGCCCGCCGAGCAGCTGGCGGATCAGCTCGCCGACCTCCTTCAGCCCGAAGCGCAGCTCGCCCTGCAGATGGTGAAACAGCGATTTGCCGTTCACGAGCTCCATTACGATGTAGGCGAGCTCCTCGTCCTCGCCGTAGTCGTAGATCGCGGCGATGCGCGGGTGCGTCAAGCGGCCCACCGCCCTGGCCTCGTGGCGGAAGCGCGTCAGCACGTACTCCAGGTCGGCGGGATCGAGCGCGGACTTGGTGATGGTCTTGATCGCGACCGTACGCTGGATCGCGGGATCGAACGCGCGGTAGACGACGCCCATCCCGCCCTGCCCGAGCACGTCCTGGACCTGATACTTGCCGATGGACGCGGGACTGTTCATGGATCCGGCCCGGGCGATCGCGCCGCGCTCACGCCGCCGCTGCCGGTGGCTGCAACGGTAGCACCACGGTGAACCGCGTGCCAACCCCCACGGTGGAATCGACGCTGATCCTGCCGCCGTGCTGCTCGACGATCTTGTAGACGATCGAGAGCCCGAGCCCGGTGCCCTTGCCGACCTCCTTGGTGGTGAAGAACGGATCGAAGATCTTGGGCAGCACCTCGGGGGGGATGCCCTTGCCGGTGTCCGCCACCTCCACCGCGACATGTCCGGCACCCTCGCGGCGCGTGGTGATGCGGATCTCGCCCTGGCCCTGCCCCATCGCCTGGGCCGCGTTGGTGATGAGGTTCAGGAACACCTGGTTGATCTGGGAGGGCGAGCAGGTGATGGCCGGGATGGTGCCGTAATGCTTCCTCACCACGTGATGCTTCAACTCATGGCGGGCGATGGCGAGCGTGCTGTCGAGACCCTCGTTCACGTTGAAAGCGGCGATCTTGCTGCGGTCCAGGCGCGAAAAATTCTTGAGATTGCCCACGATCTCGGAAATCTGCCCGATGCCGTGCAGCCCGTCCTTCACCAGGGCCTGCAGCTCCTCGAGCGCGTGATGGGCGCGGAGCTGCGCGACCACGCGCTCCGTCAGCCCGAACTGCTCGGCGAGCGCCTGGGGGTCGGCGGCGCCCGAGCGCAGCAGCTCGAGCAGCTTCTCGGTTTCAGCAGCAAGGCGCGAGAGATCCTGCAGCCTTCCGCCCACCGAGCCGAGGCTGTTCTTGGCGTAGGCGAGCGGCGTGTTGATCTCGTGCGCCACGCCGGCCACCATCTGCCCGAGCGAGGACATCTTCTCGGACTGGATCAACTGCGCTTCCGACTCCTTCAGTTGCCTCAACGCCTCCGACAGCTCCCGGGTGCGCTCGATGACGCGCTGCTCGAGCTCTTCGTTCGCGGCGTTGAGCAACCGGTAGCTCGCGAGGAGCCGCGTGGCCAGGTAGCCGATCAGGACGAGCAGGGCGCCCGAATAGGCGACGAGATAGGAGCGGTAGAACTCCTGGTCGAGCAGCATGGCCTCCAGCTCGCGCGAGAACGCGCTGGTCAGGGTGTCGACGCGCGGGCCGGCGGTCATGAAGGCGAGCCGGGTGAACAGTGCCTGCTCGCCGGCCCTCGTCTCGAGCAGCTGGCGCACGCGGCCGTCCAGGCGGCCGAGACCGCCGCGCAGCGCCGCCGGCAGGCGCGGCCCCGCATCCTGCAGGTCGGAGAGGATCGCCTCGACGAGCTTGCGCCGCTCCTCGCCGGGCGTGAAGTAATAGCGCTGGGATTCGGCGATCAGCTGGATCGCGGCGCTCTCCGCGGCCACCAGCCGCTCGCGGTCGCGGAAGTCCCGCCACGAGCCGCGGACCAGGCCCGCAATTTCGCTGTCGGACGCCACCACCTCCGCCAGCGCCTGCCGCGCGGCGGCGTTCGAATTCCTGAACCTCTCGAGCATCGCGGTTTTCTGGTGGAACGCGGATCCGAGCTCGGGCAGTCCGCGCGCGAGCACCGGGCTGCCGAGCGCCGCGCCGGCGGCCGTGAGCTCGCGCAGCAGGCGCGCAACCGTCGCGCCGTGGTCGGACAACGGCGCCTGGGGCGGGGCGAGCTCGGCGGAGGCGCGCAGGACGTCGACGTCCCAGCGCGAATCGATTTCCTTCAGCTCGCGCAGCGCCGCCAGCACCTCGTTCTGGCGCTTGAAATCCGCCCCCTCGGTCTTGAGGTAGAGGTAGCCGAGTATCGCCGCCAGCGCGAGGGTGACGGCGGCGAGGAGCCCGCGGCGGGCGAATCGCGCCATGCGCGAAGGCGCGAGCGGCGGCAGGGCGGCGCCCAGTTCCGGCATCTGCTGATTACTCGCCGAGATAGGCTTGGCGCACCTGGGGATTGGCGAGCAGGCGCGAAGCGTCGTCGGCGAGCGTGATGAGACCGCTTTCCATCACGTAGCCGCGGTGGCACGTTTCCAGCGCCAGCTTCGCGTTCTGCTCCACCAGCAGCAGCGTCACGCCCTCAGCGGTGATGGCGCGTATGGCCTCGAATATCGTGTGCACGATCAGTGGCGCAAGACCCATGCTGGGTTCGTCCAGTAGCAACATGCGCGGCCGGCTCAACAGCGCGCGCCCGATCGCCAGCATCTGCTGCTCGCCGCCCGACAGCGTGCCTCCGGGCTGGCGGCGCCGCTCGGCGAGTCGCGGCAGCAACTGGTAGACGCGGTCGAAATCGGCGGCGATGCCCGCGCGGTCGCGCCGACTGTAGGCGCCCATCGCGAGGTTCTCCTCCACGGTGAGCCGCCCGAACACGCCGCGTCCCTCGGGCACCAGCGCGAGCCCCTGCCGGACGAGCTCGAATGCCGGGCGCGCTGTGATGTCGATTCCATTATAGAGGATGCGGCCCGCGGCCGGCCTCAGGAGCCCGGCGAGCGCTTTCAGGATCGTGGTCTTGCCGGCGCCGTTGGCACCGATCAACGTGACCAGCTCTCCTTCGGCGACGTGAAGGTCGACGCCCTTCACGGCCTTGATGCCGCCGTAGGCCACCTCGAGTCCCGTCACCTCAAGCAAGCGCACCTCCCAGATAGGCCTCGATCACCGCCGGGTCGCGCTGCACGGCGCGCGGCGCGCCCTCGGCGATCTTCCTGCCGTAATCGAGCACCGCAACCCGGTCGCACAGTCCCATCACGAGCCTCACGTCGTGCTCGATCAAAAGCAACGTGACGCCGCTCGCGCGAATGCGCTCGAGCAACCGCTTCAACTCCGCGCGCTCGGTCGCGTTCATGCCCGCGGCGGGCTCATCGAGCGCGAGTAGCTTCGGCTCTGTTGCCAGGGCGCGCGCGATCTCGAGGCGGCGCTGGTCGCCGTAGGCGAGGCCGAAAGCGGGCTGCGCGGCGCGCGCCGCGATGCCGACATAATCGAGTAGCTCGTAGGCGCGGGCCTGGATCTCCCGCTCCTCGGCGCGCGTCGCGGCGCCGCGCAGCACGGCGCCCGCCACGCCGGCGCGGGTGCGCACGTGGCGGCCGACCATCACGTTCTCGAGGGCGCTCATGTTGGCGAAGAGGCGGATGTTCTGGAAGGTGCGGGCGATACCGCGTGCCGCGATCCGGTACGGCTTCATTCCAGTCAGCCGCTCGCCATCGAAGATGCACTCGCCAGCGTTCGGCGCATAGAGTCCGGTCAGGACGTTGAAGAGCGTCGTCTTGCCGGCGCCGTTGGGGCCGATAAGCCCGAAGATTTCGCCGCGCGCGACCGTGAGCGAAACCCCGGCGAGCGCGGAAAGCCCCCCGAAATATTTGCTGAGGGCATGCGCCTCGAGCAGCGCGGCACTGCCGGGGCGGGGTGTCATGCGCGAGCCTCCGCCGCCGAGCCACCGGCCGCGAGTTCGCGGCGGCGCAACGCCGAAGGCCACAGCCCGGAGGGCCGCAGCAGCATCACCAGAATCAGCGCCAGCCCGAACACCAGCAACCGCAGGTCGGCGGGGTCCGCGAGCACGCGCCCGAACAGGGCCTGCTGCAGCGGCCCGAGGTAGCGCAGCGCCTCGGGCAAGACCACCAGCAACACGGCGCCGAGTATCACGCCCGGGATATGGCCCATGCCGCCCAGCACCACCATGCACAGGATCATGATCGACTCGATGATGGTAAAGCTCTCGGGGCTGACGAAGCCCTGAAAGCCGGCGAAGAGCCCCCCTGAGACGCCGCCGAAGCTCGCGCCCATGGCGAATGCCAGCAGCTTCACGTCGCGCGTGTTGATGCCAATTGCCGCTGCCGCCACCTCGTCCTCGCGGACTGCGGCCCATGCGCGTCCGATGCGCGAGTCCTCCAGCCGCACCGAGAGGAAGATCACGGCAAGCGTCAGCACGAGGAAGAGATAGTAGTAGTTGTAGACCGTCGGAATGCTGAAGCCGAGGACGGTGTGCGTCTGCGCCAGGGAAAAGTCCCCGAGCCGGATCGGATCGATCAGGTTCACGCCCTGGGGACCATTGGTGATGTTGATCGGCGCGTTGAGGTTGACGAGGAAGATGCGGATGATCTCGCCGAAGCCGAGGGTGACGATCGCAAGGTAGTCGCCGCGCAACCGCAGCGTCGGCGCGCCGAGCAGCACGCCGAAGACGCAGGCGACCCCTGCGCCCGCCGGCAGCAGTATCCAGAACGGCAGGTGGAGATCGAATTGCGGTGAGGCGAGCAGCGCGTAGAAGTAGGCGCCCACGGCGAAGAACGCCACGTAGCCCAGGTCGAGCAGCCCGGCGTAGCCGACGACGATGTTCAAGCCCAGCGCGAGCATGATGTAGAGCAGTGCGAAGGCGGCGATGCGCACCCAGGTGCGGCCGGCCGCCCAGTCGGTGACGAACGGCAGCGCGAGGAGCAGGAGCATAAGCGCGAGCGCGGCGCCCCACACGACTCGGGGATCGCGCCGGAATCGATTCCAGCGCTGGCCAAAGTCAGGCACGGCGCGATCCCCTCGAGTGAATCGTGAATCGTGAATCGGGAATCGCAAGAACCATGGGCCGCGGAAAGCGCGCGATTGACGAATTATGATTCACCATTCACGACCTTTCGGCGACGCGCTCGCCGAGCAGGCCCGACGGACGGAACACCAGCACCAGAATCAGCACCACGAACGCGAACACGTCCTGGTAATGGCTGCCGAGAAAGCCACCGGTAAGCGGCCCGATGTAGCCGGCGCCGAGGCTTTCGATGACTCCGAGAAGCAGCCCGCCCAGCATGGCGCCGGCGATATTGCCGATGCCCCCGAGCACCGCAGCCGTGAATGCCTTCAGTCCCAGCGTGAAGCCCATGAAGTAGTGCGCGACGCCGTAGTAGGCGGCGACCATGATTCCGGCCACCGCGGCGAGCGCGGAGCCGATCACGAAGGTGAGCGAGATCACGGTATTGATGTTGACGCCCATCAGTCCCGCGACCTCGGGATTCTGCGAGGTCGCGCGCATGGCGCGACCGAGCCGGGTGCGGTGCACGAGGGCGAGCAGCCCCGCCATGATCGCCGCGGCGAGCAGGACGATGAAGATTTGCAGCTCGCTTACGGTCGCGCCGGCGAGGGGAAGGGGCGCGGCGGGCAGCAGCGCAGGAAACGAGTGGTACTGGCGTCCCCAGACGATCATCGCCGCGTTCTGCAGCAGGATCGAGACGCCGATTGCGGTGATGAGGGCCGCGAGCCGGGGCGCCGCGCGCAGCGGCCGGTAGGCGGCGCGTTCGATGGCGTAACCGAGCGCCATGCACACGGGCATCGCGATGAGCAGGCCGAGCGCGGCGATCAGCGGGCCGGGCAGCGCGACCCCGCTCCCCACCAGCAGCTGGACCACGGTGAGCGCCACCAGCGCGCCGACCATCACCACCTCGCCGTGCGCGAAGTTGATGAGCCCCAGGATGCCGTAGACCATGGTGTAGCCGAGCGCGACCAGCGCGTAGATCGAGCCCAGCACGATGCCGTTCACCAGCTGCTGCAGGAAAATGTCCATGGCGCTGCGTTTCTATACGCAAAAACGGCACCCGAAGGTGCCGTCAGCCGGTTGCGACGCGGGATTCACCACGTCATGCTGGACAAGGGCTACTTCTGCGCCGACGCACCACCGCCCACCGTCTCGAGCGTGTCCCACTTGCCGCGCTTCACCATGTAGAGCGTGATCGGGGCGTTCCTGAGATCGCCTTTTTCGTCGAACGCGATCGGGCCGGTCACTCCCTGGCGGCTGATCCGCGCGAGCTCGGGCAGGTACTTCGCCGGCTGCGTGGAATTCGCTTTTTGCATGGCTTCCACCAGTGTCATCACCGCGTCGTAGGCGAACGGCGCGTAGATCTGGATCTGCCCGTACTTCGCGTTGAAGCGCTCGGTGAAACCCTTGCCGCCCGGCATCTTGTCGACGGGCACGCCGGGAGAGGAGGCGACGACGCCATCGGCAGCCGCTCCGGCGAGCTTGATGAACTCGGGGCTCTGCGCGCCATCGCCCGAGAGAAACTTCGCCTTCACCGCGAGCGATTTCATCTGCGCCACCATCGGCCCCGCCTGCGCGTCCATGCCGCCGTAGAACACGAGGTCCGGCTGCCTCGCCTTCACGTTGGTGAGGATGGAGCGGAAGTCGGTCGCCTTGTCGGTGGTGTACTCGCGGCCGACGATGGTCGCGCCCCCGGCCTTCGCCGCTTTCTCGAACTCATCGGCCAGCCCCTGCCCGTAGGCGGTGCGGTCGTCGATGATCGCGATCTTCTTCGCGGTGAGCTTGGCCACCGCGTACTCGCCGAGCACCTTGCCCTGCTGCACGTCGTTCGCCATCACGCGGAACGCGCCCTTGTAGCCCTGGTGCGTGTACTTGGGGTTGGTCGCCGAGGGCGAGATCTGCGGTATGCCGGCGTCGTTGTAGATCTTGGAGGCGGGTATCGTGGTGCCGGAATTGAGATGGCCGATGACCCCGGCGACCTTCGCGTCCACCAGCTTCTGCGCGACGATGGTGCCGGTTTTGGGATCGGCCTGGTCGTCCTCGCTCACCAGCTCGAACTTCACTTGGGTGCCGCCGATCGTCACGCCCTTGGCGTTCAACTCCTCGATCGCGAGCCGCGCGCCGTTGTCGTTGTCCTTGCCGAGGTGCGCCTGCGGCCCGGTCAGCGGCGACACCTGGCCGATCTTGACGACCGCCGCGCCCGGCTGCGGGGCATCCCTGCCGCAACCGGAGAGGTTCAGGGCGGACACGACCGTGAGGAGAGAGAGGAGAGCGGATTGGCGTACCATGGCGGCTCCTTTATGGTAAGTGGTTGTTACCAATTGGGAAATTATCATCGTCAGGGATTCGGGCGCTATCGATTTCACGCTCGCGACTTTCCCCTCCGAGCATCGCTGCAAGCATACCTCATCGGCAACCATCGCGAGCGCCGGCGCGGCCCCCGGCTCACCGGGTCGACAGGATCCACTGCACCAGGGTCCTGATGTCGGCGTCCTTCACGTGGGCGTTGGGCGGCATCGGGATGTCGCCCCAGGCGCCCTTGCCGCCTGCCTTCACCTTCTGCGCAAGGGTCGCCGCGGCTTTCTTGTCGTTGCGGTAGCGCTCGGCGATCTCCTTGTAGCTCGGCCCCACCAGCTTCTTGTCTACCGTGTGGCAGGCGAGGCAGCCGCTCGACTTGGCGAGCGCCTCGGCGGCCTTGGCATCGGCGGCGTGCGCGCCCGCGGCAAACGTAGCCACGGCTATGGCGGCGAAAAGGGTAACGATGATTTTCATGCAGAGTCTCCGGGGTTATTTGCGTACAGGTCAAAAAAAGCCCGCGCATTCTAGCAGGAACCGGTCGACCGTTAGTCCGACAGGTTCCTTGCCCGGAGCAGACGTGGAGTAAGGGAAACCCTTACCCCGGGTTGCTTGCGGCGGACAGCGTGCGCTCGAGTGCCGCGAGATCGTTGATGGGCGGAAGACACGTAACACCGCGGCACACCCAGGCGTTGACTCCGCGGGGGGGCGCGGCCTTGTCGAGGACGGGCGGCAGCCCTGCCTGACCGGCGGGAATGGCGACGACGAGGGTATCGGGGCGGTAGCGCGCCGCAAGTGCGCGCCGCCACCCGGACATCGCGCCGGCTTCGCCGCGCAGGACGACGGTCTGGGGCGGGACGAGGTGCTCATCGAGCGCCGTGGCGAGGCTCACAAAGGCGCCCGGCTGGCGCTCGAGCGGGGCATAGAAAAGCTTCAACGTGCGCTCCGCAGCTTCCAGATAACGCGGCTCGCCGATCAGGTGGCCCAGCCGCTGCAGGGCAAACGCAGCGATGCCGTTGCCGGCGGGAGTCGCGTTGTCGTGGCCGGGCTTGGCGCGGTGAATCAGCTTCTCGTGGTCGTGCGAGACGAAGAAAAAGCCGCCCGCCGCGCGATCCTCGAAGCGCTCGAGCAGCAGCTCCGCCAGATCGCGCGCGAACCGCAGATCGTCCTCCCGGAATTCGCACTGCATGAGCTCGAGCAGCGCATCGAGCAGAAAGGCGTGGTCGTCGAGATAGGCGTTCAGATGCGCGGTGCCATCCTTGTAGGTGGCGTGGAGCCGGCCGCCGCGCCACAGCGTTGCCCGGATGAAATCCAGCGCGCGCCGCGCGGAGGCGAGCCAGGCATCTTCGCCGAACGCGCGGGCGGCGCGCGCGAGCCCCCGCACCATCAACGCGTTCCAGCTCGTGAGGACCTTGTCGTCCCGCCCCGGGCGCACGCGCTGCTCGCGCGCGGCGAGAAGTTTCGCGCGCGCGGATTCGAGCCGCGCCTCGCACTCCGCAACCGGGGAATCGAGCCGTTTCGCGACGACTTCGAGCGGCTTCATCACCCGCAGGTTCCAGCGGTGGCCTTCGAAGTTGGGAGCGGCGTCGAGCCCGTAGTGGGGCTCGACCACTGCGTACTCGTCGGCCGTGAGGAGGTCCCTCACTTCGTCCGGCGTCCACACGTAATACTTGCCTTCCTCGTGCTCGGAGTCGGCGTCGAGCGAGGAGTAGTAGCCACCCTCCGGCGACTGCATCTCGCGCATCACCCAGCCCGCGATGCCGCGCACCGTTCGCTCGAACAGCGGCGGCCGCGTGACGAGCCAGGCGTCGCTGTAGAGGGCGATCAGAGCCGCGTTGTCGTAGAGCATCTTCTCGAAATGCGGAATGCTCCAGTAGGGATCGACGCTGTAGCGGCAGAAGCCGCCGCCCAGCTGGTCGAAGATGCCGCCCTCGGCCATCTTCACGAGCGTGAGGCGCGTGATCGCGAGGCCGAGCTCGCCGCCGTCGAGCGCATGGCGCCGCAGGCAGAAAGCGAGCTCGAAGGGGTGCGGGAATTTGGGCGCGTGGCCGATGCCACCGTGCACGTCGTCGAAAATCTGGGCGAACTCGCGCACCGCGGCGTCGAGCGGCGAGCGCTTGAGCTCCTGCGCGCCCGCCGGCGCCGGCAACGTTCGCGCGAGGGCGTCGAGGAGCGCCGCGTTCTGCCGCCCGATCTCCTCGCGCTTGTCGCGGTAGGCTTCCGCGACGCGCGGCAGCAGGTCGAGGAAACCGCCCATGCCGTGGCGGGCGCGCTTGGGAAAATACGTGCCGCCGAAGAACGGCGTGCCGTCGGGCATGAGAAAGAGGGTGAGCGGCCAGCCGCCGCTCCGTTGCGTCAGCATCGCATGCGCGGTCTGGTAGACCTGGTCGAGATCGGGCCGCTCCTCGCGATCCACCTTGATGTTGATGTAGTGCCGGTTCATCTCCGCCGCCACCTCGGGATCCTCGAAGGACTCGTGCGCCATGACGTGGCACCAGTGGCAGGCGGAGTAGCCGATCGAGAGCAGGATCGGCTTGTCGGCCTCGCGCGCGAGCTTGAGCGCTTCCTCTCCCCATGGATACCAATCCACAGGGTTGTCGGCGTGCTGCCGCAGGTAGGGCGAAGTCTCGTTGGCGAGGCGGTTGGGCATGACGAGCGGCGGGTGTGGACGCATTGTGTCACGGCCCGTTGGCCGGCGCATCGTGCCGGCCGTGCTCAGCGCGACCCGGCGATGGCCTGCAAGGTTGCCCGGTACTGGTCGAGCCGCGCGCCTCCGATGTCGACCGCACGTTGCGCGGCGGCCAGAGCCGCGTCCCGCTGCCGGAGCTCGAACAGGGTCTGAGCCAGGTTGTTCCACGCGTCGGCCGCCCGGGGGTGGAGGCGGATCGCCTCGCGGTATGCCGTCTCGGCGCCGGGGAGGTCGCGCAGCACGTAGGCCGTGTTGCCGAGGCCGATCCGCGCGGCCAGATTGCCGGGCCAGCGCCCGATCGCTGTCGTGTAGGCGCGGCGCGCGGCTCCGGGGGCGACTCGTTCCAGCGCCGCGACCGCGACCACGTAGCGGTTCTCGTCAGCTGTTGCGGGCAGCTGCTCCGGGGCGAGCGCCACCATGGCCCAATGCTCGCCGCGCGCCCAGGTGTGCTCGAATGTGGTGAGCGTCATCACCGCCCGCGACGTGGTGCCGGAGCGCAGAATGATTTCCTCGCGCGGCAGGTCGTAGCCGACGACGACCGCGTAATGCCAGAGCGGCGCGAAACCGAGGGCGAGATTCTGGAGCACGATCACCGGAGTGCCGTCGGACGCCTCCCGCAGCACATCCTCCAGCCGCGGTGCCAGTCGGTAGGCGACCCGTCCGTTGCGGCGGGCGGCCGCAAGCATTTCCGCCTGCAGCGAGCCTTCACGGGCGGGGAGGTAGACCTGCGGGACCAGCGCCTCGGGCGTTGTTGCCGAGCCCGAATGGGTGAGGACCATTGCGAGCGCAGCGGGCCCGCATTGATACTCCTCCTGCGGATAAAACGGCACACGGGTGAGTTCGGTGCGCTGCGGCAATGTCTCCGGCGGGCGCGCGAGAAGCGCCTCGACTTGCGGGGTCGCGCAGCCGGTCAACCCGGGGAGGACGGCACAAAGCAAAACCCCCACAATGGCGGGGGCTGCGTGGCGGCGAGTCAAGATTATTTCTGGGCCGGCCTGGTGAACGGGAATATCTTCGTATAGCCGAGGATGTCCGTGAGGAGCAGGACGAGGAAGACTATCAGCGCTACGCCCAGGACATCGGTGCCGCCGACCGGCAGCTGATCGAGGCGTCCCGCGAGCGCTGCGACTTCCTCGTCGCTCAGCGCATCCACGCGGTCACGCGCGGCCTGCGGATTCACGCCCAGCGCCTGCATCCGCTCCCGCACCTCCGCGCGGTCGAGAAAGCTCTTCACCCGGTCACGTCCGGCGCTCGTGGCAACCTGGTCAGTGGCGATGATTCCTGCGGAGGCTGGCAACGGCATGCCCGCGCCGAGGGTGCACACGATGAGTACGCTGGAAACAACGCGCTTCAATGCTGTCATCATGATTTTCCTCCTGTGGGTTCGACGTACTTTGCCACAGGTCGTTCCCGCGGTCAGCCCTGTGCCGCGCCCCGCGTGTCGCCGCGCGGCGACACTTGCGCGGCAATACATCAGTCGGTCACGGCGCCTCGGCTCGCCGAGGAGACCTGCGCCGCGTACTTGGCCATGATGCCGCGGGTGTAACGCGGCGCGAGCGGACGCCAAGCCGCGCGGCGGAGGGCGAGCTCCTCGTCGGAGACGTTCACCTGGAGCAGGCGGCGTTCGGCGTCGATTGTGATCGAATCGCCTTCGTTCACCAGCGCGATCGGGCCGCCCACCGCGGCTTCCGGCGCGACGTGACCCACCACCATGCCGTAGGTGCCGCCCGAGAAGCGCCCGTCGGTGATGAGACCGACGTCCTCGGCGTGCCCTTCGCCCACCAGCGCGGAGGTGGGCGAGAGCATCTCGCGCATGCCGGGTCCGCCTTTCGGCCCTTCGTAGCGGATCACCACCACGTCGCCCGAGCGAATGCTCTTCTGGAGGATCGCCGCCATCGCCGCCTCCTCGGAGTCGAATACCCGCGCCGGCCCCGTGATCCTGGAGCGCTTCACTCCGGTGATCTTGGCGACTGCTCCTTCCGGCGCGAGGTTGCCCTTGAGAATCGCGAGATGGCCGTGGGAGTACATCGGGTTCTCCCACTGCCGGATCACGTCCTGGTTCCGCGGCGGATGCGCAGGCACCTTCCTCAGAGCCTCGCCGATGGTCTTGCCGGTGATCGTCATGCAATCGTCGTGCAGCAGCCCGTGCTCGAGCAGCATCTTCATGACCTGCGGGATGCCGCCTGCCTCGTGCAGGTTGGTCACGACGTAGCGCCCCGAGGGCTTCATGTCGCACAGCACCGGGACGCGCCCGCGGATCGTTTCGAAGTCCTCCATCGCGAGCGGCACCTCCGCGGCGTGCGCCATGGCAAGCAGGTGCAGCACGGCGTTGGTCGAGCCGCCCACGGCCATCACCACCGAAATGGCGTTTTCGAACGCCTTCCGCGTCATGATCGTGCGCGGCAGGAGTTCCTTCTTGATCGCGTGCATCAGCACCTCGGCCGACTCCGCCGCACTGTCGTGCTTTTCCCTGTCCTCGGCCGCCATGGTCGAGGAACCGGGCAGGCTCATGCCCATCGCTTCGATCGCCGAGGACATGGTGTTGGCGGTGAACATGCCGCCGCAGGAGCCGGCGCCGGGACAGGCGCGGCGCTCCACCCCGGTGAGCTCGTTCTTGCCGATCTTGCCGGCGGTGTATTCCCCCACCGCCTCGAACGAGCTCACCACCGTGAGGTCGCGCCCCTTGTAGTGGCCGGGCTTGATGGTGCCGCCGTAGACGAAGATCGCGGGGATGTTCATGCGGCCGATGGCGATCATCGCGCCCGGCATGTTCTTGTCGCAGCCGCCGATGGCGAGGAGCCCGTCCATGCGCTGCCCCTGGACCGCGGTCTCGATCGAGTCCGCGATCACCTCCCGCGAGATGAGCGAGTACTTCATGCCCTCGGTGCCCATCGAGATGCCGTCCGAGACCGTGATGGTGCCGAAGGTCTGGGGCATGGCGCCGACCTTCTTCGCGGCCGCCTCGGCGCGCCGGGTGAGATCGTTCAGGCCCAGGTTGCACGGCGTGATCGTGGAATAGCCGTTGGCGATGCCGAGAATCGGCTTCGTGAAGTCGGCGTCCTTGAAGCCGACCGCGCGCAGCATCGCGCGATTGGGCGAGCGTTGCACACCCTGGGTAATCAGCTGGCTGCGCTTGTTGAGCGGCATGGGGAAACTCCGGGCGTCTTATATAATGAGGGCGACATTTTATCCCATGCTGGTCCATCCTCAATTCGACCCGGTCGCGGTGGCGATCGGCCCCGTGGCGGTACGTTGGTACGGGCTGATGTATCTGATCGGATTTGCGCTGTGCTGGGCTGCCGGCCGCTACCGCATCGCGCACACGCCCGGCGGCGTATGGGCGGCGAAGGACCTCGATGACGCGTTGTTCTACGTGATATTGGGCACCATCCTCGGAGGGCGGCTGGGCTATGTTCTGTTCTACAAGCTCGCCGACTACGCCACCGAGCCCTGGCGCATCTTCTACGTCTGGGAGGGCGGCATGTCGTTTCACGGCGGCATGCTCGGCGTCATCGCCGCCCTGGTGTGGTTCGCGTGGCGGCGGCGCCAGGACTGGCTCGCGGTCACCGACTTCATCGCGCCGCTGGTGCCGCTCGCGCTCGGGGCCGGCCGGCTCGGCAATTTCATCAACGCGGAGCTGTGGGGCCGCCCCGCCGAGGTGCCGTGGGCGATGGTGTTTCCGAACGTGGACCGCGTGCCGCGCCATCCCTCGCAGCTCTACGAGTTCGCGCTGGAGGGCGTCGTGCTGTTCGCGGTCCTGTGGTGGTTCTCGCGGAGGCCGCGCCCGCGCGGCGCGGTTTCGGGGGCGTTCCTGCTGGGATACGGCCTCATCCGCTTCCTCGTCGAGTTCACGCGCGAGCCCGACCATTTCCTCGGGCTGCTCGCGCTGGGGTTCTCGATGGGGCAGTGGCTGTCGGCGCCGATGATCATCGCCGGCGCGGCGATGATCGTGTGGGCGTATCGCGCGCGCGAGCGGGAGCGGTAGCAAGGCTCCAGCGGCGAGATTGTCGCGGTTTGATGGGCCGTTGTAGAATTCCGCCCTCGCAGCACAGGCGTGGGGACGTAGCTCAGCTGGGAGAGCGTCGCGTTCGCAATGCGAAGGTCGGGAGTTCGATCCTCCTCGTCTCCACCACAATCCTCCCCGCTTTACTGCCGGATCCCGCCCGTAACATCCCCGCCGGGTACGTGCCGAAGTTCTCCGGTTGATTGAATTCCGGCGCACGGCGCTCCATCATTAGGCGGTCTCCCGCGACCCTCACCGACGGAGGACCAGGCATGGCCAGGCAAATCATCCACACCGACGCGGCGCCAAAGGCGATCGGGACTTATTCGCAGGCGGTGCGCTGCGGCGCGACGGTCTACCTCGCCGGACAGATCGGGCTCGATCCGTCGACGATGGAGGTGGTCGCGGGCATCGGCCCGCAGGTCCACCGCGTATTCCAGAACCTGCAGGCGGTGGCGCAGGCGGCGGGCGGGGACCTGAAGGACGTCGTGAAGCTCACCGTCTATCTCACCGACCTCGGCCACTTCGCTCTGGTGAACGAGACCATGGCCGCCTATTTCTCGCCGCCCTACCCCGCGCGCGCCGCGGTCGGCATCGCGAGCCTGCCGCGCGGCGCGCTGGTGGAGATGGACGCCATCATGGTACTGCAGGATTGAGGAAACAGGATTGAGGACTGAGTAATCTAAATCCCGCCCTGCGGGTTCTGGCGTGAGCATCAAACCGCAAATCCGAAAGAATTCCGAGACCGCTGGCCCGACCAGCCGCGCATTCCCTCAATCCTCGATCCTCGATCCTCGATCCTCGCTTGCCGGGTTGAGCCAAGCTACGCTCGGCAAGCTGGCGAAGCTGGGGATCGCATCCAAGTTCGATCTCGTCCTGCACCTCCCGCTGCGCTACGACGACGAGACGCGGCTCTACGCGTTGAACGAAGCACCGGCGGGCGAGCCGGTCGTGGTCGAAGGCACCGTGGTGGAGGCGGATGTGAAGTACCGCCCGCGGCGCCAGCTCATCTGCCACATCGAGGACGGCAGCGGGGTGCTGACCCTGCGCTTCTTCAACTTCTACCCGAGCCAGCTGAAGAGCCTCGCCGCGGGCGCGCGCGTGCGCGCCTTCGGCGAGATCCGCCACGGATTCCTCGGGCCCGAGATGACGCACCCGCGTTACCGCGTGCTGCACGGCGAGGCGCCCGTCGCGCAGGCGTTGACGCCGGTGTACCCGACGACCGCGAGCCTGCGGCAGGAGGACCTGCGGCGCCTGATCGCGCTCGCGCTCGCCGATTGCGATCTGGAGGACACCCTGCCGCCGGCGCTCGCGGCGGAGCTGGGGCTCCCGGCGTTCCGTGAGGCGGTCATGCTGCTGCACAATCCCTCGCCGCAGGTCCCGCAGGACGCGCTCCAGCAGCGCCGCCATCCCGCCTGGCGCAGGATGAAATTCGACGAGCTGCTGGCGCAGCAGCTCTCGATGCGCTTGCACTACCAGCGGCGCAAGAGCGCCGGCGCGCCCGCACTCAGGCCGCGCGGCAGGCTCGCACAGGCGCTTTTGGCGCGGCTGCCTTTCAAGCTCACCGCGGCGCAAAACCGGGCGCTGGCCGAGATCCGGCACGACCTCGCGCAGCCCTACCCGATGCAGCGGCTGCTCCAGGGCGACGTCGGCAGCGGCAAGACGATCGTGGCCGCCCTTGCGGCATTGCAATGCGTCGAGAACGGCTACCAGGTTGCGGTCATGGCGCCGACGGAGATCCTGTCCGAGCAGCACTATCGCAAGTTCGCGGGATGGCTCGCGCCGCTCGCGGTGAAGGTGACATGGCTGTCCGGCGGACTCGTCCGCCGCGACAAGCGCGCGGCGCTGGCCGCGGTGGCGAAGGGCGAGGCGGGGATCGCGGTCGGCACCCACGCGCTGATCGAGGAGGAGGTCGAGTTCGCCAATCTCGCGCTCGCCGTCGTGGATGAGCAGCACCGTTTCGGCGTGCACCAGCGCCTGGCGCTCCGGATGAAGGGCTCGCGTCCCAACCGGGGCGCGCAGCCGCACCAGCTGATGATGAGCGCGACGCCCATCCCGCGCACGCTGGCGATGAGCTTCTACGCCGATCTCGACGTCTCCACCATCGACCAGTTGCCTCCCGGCCGGACGCCGGTCCGGACCCGTCTCGTTTCCGAAGCGCGCCGCGCGGAAGTGATCCGACGGGTGCGCGACGCCTGCATGGCGGGGAGCCAGGCCTACTGGGTGTGCCCGCTCATCGAGGAATCCGAGCAGCTCCAGCTGAAGACGGCGCTCGAAACGCACGCTGCGCTCACGACGACGTTCCCCGAGCTGAAGCTGGGACTCGTCCACGGGCGCCTCAAGATGAAGGAGAAGGCGCGAGTCATGGACGCCTTCCATCGCGGCGCGATCCAGCTGCTGGTCGCCACCACGGTGATCGAGGTGGGCGTGGACGTGCCCAACGCGACGCTGATGGTGATCGAGCACGCCGAGCGCATGGGGCTCGCTCAGCTGCACCAGCTGCGCGGCCGGGTCGGACGCGGGGCGGACGAGGCGGTCTGCATCCTGCTCTACGCGAATCCGCTGACGCCCGCCGCCCGCGAGCGGTTGAAGATTATCTTCGAGCACCGCGACGGTTTCGAGATCGCCCGCCACGATCTGCGGCTGCGCGGGCCAGGCGAGCTACTCGGCGCGCGGCAGAGCGGGGAGCCGCTGCTGCGCTTCGCCGATCTCGAATCCGACCGCGACCTGCTCGATGCGGCGCGCGAGGCCGCCGCCACGCTGCTGCGTGATCAGCCGGACGCGGCGCGCGCCCACGTTTTGCGCTGGCTCGGCGCCCGCCACGAATACTTGAGGGCGTAATCGCCTATACTGATTCGATGGCCGAATCACCCGCCGGGATGGTCCGGACCCTGACGTTCAAGGAGCGGCTCGACGCCTACGAGCGGCTGATGCGCCTCGACCGGCCGATCGGCGCGGCGCTCCTGCTGTGGCCGGCGCTGTGGAGCCTCTGGCTCGCGCGGCGCGGCGTTCCCGAGCTCGATGTCCTGGTCATATTTCTCCTCGGCGTCGTCCTGTTGCGCTCGGCCGGTTGCGTGATCAACGACCTCGCCGACCGCAGGTTCGATCCGCACGTGGAGCGCACCCGCGACCGGCCGCTCGCCACCGGCATCGTGTCGCCGCGCGAGGCCATCGTGCTGGCGGTCGCGTTGCTGCTCGTCGCCTTTGTACTGGTGCTGCAGCTCAATCTCATGACCGTGATGCTGTCCTTCGCCGCGCTCGCGATCACGGTGATCTACCCCTTCCTCAAGCGCTTCTTCGTCTTCCCGCAAGCCTGGCTCGGTGTCGCGTTCAGCTTCTCGATCCCGATGGCCTACGCGGCGCAGCTGGGCCTCATACCGCACGCAGGATGGGCGTTGATGGGCGCCACCTTCTTCTGGATCATCGCCTACGATACCGAGTACGCGATGGTGGACCGCGACGACGACCTCAAGCTCGGGCTGAAGTCCTCCGCAATCATGCTCGGGCGCTTCGATGTGGCGGGGGTCATGATCGCGCACGCCCTGTTTCTCGCCTGCCTGACGGCGATCGGCCGCTGGCAGCGGCTGGACGCTTTCTACTTCGCGGGGCTTGCCGTTGCGGCCGGGCTGGTCCTCTACCAGTACTGGCTGATCCGCGGCCGTGACCGCAGCCGTTGTTTCCGCGCCTTCCGCAACAACAACTGGGTGGGGCTCGCGGTGTTTGCGGGGCTCGCGCTGGATCTCCACTTCCGGTCCGGCATGCTGCGCTGAGGCTGTGCACCTGGCCCATGAAGTACCGCGATCTGCGCGATTTCCTGGCCGGCCTCGAGGCACGCGGCGAGCTGAAGCGCATCCTCGCAACGGTCGATCCGCGCCTCGAAATGACCGAGATCTGCGACCGTGTGCTGAAGGCGGGCGGTCCGGCGCTGCTGTTCGAGAAGCCGAAGGGACATTCGATGCCCGTGCTTGGCAACCTGTTCGGCACGGTCAAGCGCGTTGCGCTCGGCATGGGAGTGGAGGCCGCCGACCCGGCTGCGGGGCTGCGCGAGCTTGGCGGGCTGCTCGCCACGCTCCGGGAGCCGGAACCGCCTCGCGGATGGAAGGACGCGTGGGACAAGCTGCCGCTGCTGAAGACCGTGCTTTCGATGGAGCCGCGGGTGGTGACGCGCGCGCCCTGTCACGAAGTCGTGCTCGAGGGCTCCGACGTGGATCTCGGGCGGCTGCCGGTGCAGACCTGCTGGCCGGGAGACGCTGCGCCGCTCATCACCTGGGGACTGACGGTGACGCGCGGCCCCAGCCGGCGGCGCCAGAACCTCGGCATCTACCGCCAGCAGGTGCTCGCCCGCAACAAAGTCATCATGCGCTGGCTCCCGCAGCGCGGCGGCGCGCTGGACTACCGTGACCATTGCCTGGCGCGACCACGCGAGCCATTTCCGGTAGCGGTGGCGCTGGGGGCCGATCCCGCCACGCTGCTGGGGGCGGTGACGCCGGTGCCGGACACGCTCTCCGAGTACCAATTCGCGGGCCTGCTGCGGGGGGCAAAGACCGAGATCGTGAACTGCCTTGGCCACGATCTGCAGGTGCCGGCCGGCGCCGAGATCGTCCTCGAAGGCTCAATCCATCCCGGTGAGACCGCGCTCGAGGGGCCGTTCGGCGACCACACCGGCTATTACAACGAGCAGGAGCGCTTCCCGGTGTTCACGATCGAGCGGATCACGACCCGGCGCGATCCGATCTACCACTCGACCTACACCGGGAAGCCGCCCGACGAACCGGCGGTGCTGGGACTGGCGCTGAACGAGGTGTTCGTGCCGCTGCTCGCGCGCCAATTCCCGGAGATCACGGATTTCTACCTGCCGCCCGAGGGCTGTTCCTACCGCATCGCGTGCGTCAGCATGAAAAAACAGTACCCCGGCCATGCCCGGCGCGTGATGTTCGGCATCTGGAGCTACCTGCGGCAGTTCCTCTACACGAAGTTCATCATCGTCACCGACGACGACGTCAACGTCCGCGACTGGAAGGAAGTGGTGTGGGCGCTCGCGACGCGCGTCGACCCACAGCGCGACACCGTGATCACGGAGCACACGCCGATCGACTATCTCGATTTCGCGAGCCCGGTGCCGGGGCTCGGCTCCAAGATGGGAATAGACGCCACCCGCAAGCTGCCGGGAGAGTCCGATCGCCGCTGGGGCGAGACGATTGCGATGAGCGATGAAGTGAAACGGCGCGTTGACGCGCTGTGGCGTGAGCTGGGGCTTTAGACCGGAAACATGGCGGGCACCGGGCGCGCCGTCATTCGAAGCTGTAGTGGATGCTCATGTTGAACCTGCCGAGCCCCGGCGGGCGTGGCTGATCCGGAATCCGGCCTCCGAGGCGCAGTCTACTCTGACCTTCGCCGTCGAGCGGGGTCAGCCAGCGGACCGGCCCTGCCCGTCCCGAAAAGGCCCACCCGGGCCGGGACCCGCCAAGCGCCGGAGAGAGCCTGAGGGCGGACGCGGCAGCCGGACGCTGGGCAAAATCAAAGCGCGGGCCATCGAAGCGTGAATCGGGGGCGGGTGCACCCGGCTTGTAGTTCAAGCCCACCGGCCTGGCTTCGATCGGGACGCTTTCCACCGGATCGATGGACACGAACTCGGGTGCCGGGGGCTCGTTGGGATCGGTCGACTCGATTGCGGGAGCGGCTGCGCCGGGCGTTGCTTCTGCGGCGAAAGTGGCGGCAAGCGGCAGCACCGTTGCCACTATCGCCCCCAGGATCATCGCGCCGCGAACCAACATGGGCACCCTCCTGACGCAATCAATCCTACGCTTGACCTCCTCGAAATGAACGGAATCCCGTCACCTTTGGACTTTTCGTACGTGACGGAGTTTTCAGGCCGCGGCGCGAACAAATGCACGGGCCGCGCGGAAAGCGTTCGGCGGCGCCGCTCCTGCGCAGCGAACGCGGACATGATGGAGGGCTAAAAAGCGGGTTTGACTCCGCAGTTCATCCTCCGGGGCAGCACGCGCTCTCGCCGCGGTGATAGATCCACGTGAGCAGCGCGTCCTGCGCCGCTTGCGCGTTGCCCGCATTGGGGTGGTTGACGATGGACACGACGACCCAGCGCCGCCCCCGCGCGTCGAGCATGTAGCCCGCGATCGAGCGCACCCCGGTCAGCGAGCCGGTCTTGATGTGGGCCTGTCCGGCCACGTCGGCGTCCGCGAGGCGTTTCTTCATCGTTCCATCCATCGCCGCGAGCGGCAGCGAGGCGATGAATTCCGGCATCACCGGGCTTTGGAAGGAGGAGAGCAGCAGCTGACCGAGATGCCGCGCGCTGATGCGCTCGACGCGCGACAGCCCGGAGCCGTTCTCCAGAATCATTTCCGGAAACGACAGTCCTTTTCCGGCCAGCCAATCGCGGATCACACGGCCGGCCTTCTCGGCCGTCGCCGGTTCGCCCGCCGTCTCCGCGCCGAGCGTCAGGTAGAGCTGTCGCGCCATGACGTTGTTCGAGAATTTGTTCATGTCGCGCACGACCTGGGCGAGGGCCGGCGACTCCACGGAGGCGATTGGGCGTGCATCCGCGCTCACCGTGCCGTCGCGCACCGTCCCGGCGAATTTCCCGCCCAGCTCGTGCCACAACACGCGAAACAGGCCGAGCACGTAATGCGCGTGCGGCAACACGCTGTAACTGCGTGTCTGCTCGCCGCAGCTCGCGGCGTAGCGGCCGCGAAACGCGAGGCGCGTCGCGGCCGAGCCGCCCTGCGCGTCGACCTTCAACCGGTTGACCCAGTCCCCGCACGGGCCGTCCACCAGCTTCAGCCGGTTGACGATCTGCACTTGCGGCAGCGCGGGCTCGGCCAGGATCCGCACCACGCCTGCTTCGTCGTCCGGAACGAAGGAAAGCCGCACCGCCTTGAAATTCACCAGCAGCGCATCCGGCCCGGTGTTGTACGGGCGCGTCGGCTTCTCATCGAAACGCGCCGGGTCATGGTCGCTGGCTGCGAAATAGGTGCGGTCGAGGACCAGGTCGCCGCGGATCTCGCGCAGGCCCCGGCTGCGCAGGCTGCGCAGCAGCAACCAGAAATTCTCCAGCGTGAGCTTGGGATCGCCACGGCCCTTCAACACGAGGTCGCCCTCGAGGACGCCCCCGCGCAATGTGCCGGCCGCGTAGGCCTCGGTTACCCACTGGAACGCCGGGCCGAGCAGCTCGAGCGCCGCATAGGACGTGACGAGCTTGATGGACGAGGCCGGATTCATGGGACGCGTCGCGCCCGCGGCAAGGAGTGGGCGCTCGGCGCCGATCTCGTGAACGTAGAACGCCGCCGCGTGCTCCGGAATGTCGGCTTGCGCAAGCGCACGGGCCACGGACACGGGAAGGAAATCGGTCTGGGCGTGGGCGCGCGGCAGCGCGGCCGCGAGCAGCACCGCGGCGACCGCCATCAGCACGCCGTGGAGCAGGCGCATCGCCCTCTGCGCATCGGCGATACCGGTCGCAGTAACCATGCTTAGATTATGCGCTAGTCCGAAGGCAGCGCGTCGATGAGCAGCGTGGTGCGCGCGGCAAGCAGCTCGATCTCCTCCTCTGCAATCACGTATGGCGGCATGAAATAGACGGTGTTGCCGAGGGGGCGCAGCAGGAGTTCCCGCTCGAGCGCGGCGGCGAAGAACCGGCGCGCAAAGGAGGCATCGGCGGTCGCAACCTCGAAGGCCCAGATCATCCCGGTATTGCGGAAGGCCCTCACGCGCGGGTGCTGCGCGATCGGGCGCGCGGCCGCGGTGATGCGCGCGCTCCGCGCGCGGTTTGCCTCGATCACGCGTCCCTCTTCGAGCAGATCGAGCGTCGCCAGAGCTGCGCGGCAGGCGAGCGGGTTGCCGGTGTAGGAGTGCGAGTGGAGGAAACCCCGCGCGACGTCGTCATCGTAGAACGCCTGGTAGATCTCGTCCCGCGTCAGCACGACGGAGAGCGGCAGGTAGCCGCCGGTGATGCCTTTCGACAGGCACAGGAAATCCGGCGTGATGCCGGCCTGATCGCAGGCGAAGAAGCTGCCGGTGCGCCCGAACCCGGTCATGATCTCGTCAGCGATGAGGTGCACGCCGTAGCGGTCGCAGATGGCGCGCGCGCGCCGCAAGTAGTCGGCGTCGTGCATCGCCATGCCGCCCGCGCCCTGCACCAGGGGTTCCACGATGAAAGCGGCGGTTTCTCCGTGATGGCGCTCGAGGTGGCGCTCCAGCGCGGCGGCGCAGCGCACGGCGTAGTCGCGGGCGGACTCCCCTTTCTCCGCGAGCCGCCAATCCGGGCTTGCGACCTGGCTGCTCGCCATGACGAGCGGCGCGTAGACGTCCTTGAACAGGCGCACGTCGGTCACCGCCAGCGCGCCGAGCGTCTCGCCGTGATAGCTGCCGGCGAGGCTGACGAAGCGGGTTTTCGCCGGGCTGCCGCGGTTACGCCAGTAATGAAAGCTCATCTTGAGGGCGATTTCGACAGCGGAGGCGCCGTCGCTCGCGTAAAAGCAGTGCCCGAGCGCGCCACCGGTGGCGCGCGCGAGGCGCTCGGAGAGCTCCACCACCGGCTCGTGGCTGAATCCCGCGAGGAGCACATGCTCCAGCTTGCCGAGCTGGTCGGCGAGCGCGGCGTTGATGCGCGGATGGCAATGACCGAACAGGTTCACCCACCACGAGCTGATGGCGTCGAGGTAGCGCCGGCCATCGACGTCGTACAGCCAGCAGCCCGCGCCGCGCGCCACCGGGACGAGCGGCAGCCACTCGTGCTGCTTCATCTGGGTGCAGGGATGCCAGACGGCGGCGAGGCTGCGCTTTAGCAGCAGACTACTGCGAGTGCCAATTTGCATTTTAGCCGGGGAGGATTTAAATAATGGGGACGCGTGCACGAAAACCGTTTTCCCTCAGATCTGCCACATCGGTCACGTACGACCGGATACTGGCCCGAACCGGGCCCGCGCAAACCTTTCCGCCGGGTCAACCGCAGCGTCAGTTGTGCCGTTAAGATCTGAAGATTGGCATTAATCTTGCGTGCTTCTACCTGGGGCGCAGTGAGTTTAGCACCCGAAACGAGCGGTCTTGACCATGGAAATACTTGAGCGCATAGAGGAGCAGATTACCGCGAGCGGCCTGCCGCTCGTCGGTATCACGCTCGCGGCCGTGCCCTGCCCGGACACGCCGTTGATCCTGACGCTGCACTGGCACGGCTTCATCAGGGAAAAGCTCGCCGACGTGGAGCAGGCCGAGGCAGTGTTCTTCACACCGCTGCCCAGCTCCGCACTGCAGTTGAACGACCGCTGGCGGGATCTGGTTGCGGTGGACCGCGCCGCGATGGAGGCGGCGTGGGCGCTGGGCGCGTGGGACGTCGCGCGCGCCGAGCGCAAAAGCTGCATGCGGCCCGGCGCGCCCTCCACCGAAGCACTCGAATGCCTCCAGGCGTTCGGCGCATTCCCGTTCGGCATCGACGGCAACCAGGTGGTGGTGGCCGATGCACCCGATGCCGACGAGCTGCTGCAGCTTGCGGCAAGCCGCGGTTACCTCATGTGGCTGTTCCGGCCAGTCAGTGGCGGCATTTGGGCCGAAGTTGCCGATGACGCTACCCTGACCTCGATGGGACGGCGGCCCCCGCCCTGTCCGCATCGTCCGATCCCGCCCCGCTGCGACGGCAACCGCAAGACGGTTTACCGCTTCGGCGTCTCCGCCAGCACCCCGCTGGACCTGGACTAACCAGTTAGTTTCTCAGCGTTTTCTGGCGGCTTACCCTTTCGCCGTCACCGGGGTTAGTGTGCGCCCACACCGGTGTATTACGGGTGGGTATGCGCGGCTAACCTATTGACATTGCGCGGACTTACGCCTACTGTTAGCACTCGGTAGCGACGAGTGCCAAGCAGTCGTTCTCCGTCATTCTGGTTAATCAACAGGAGGCTCAACGATGAAGATACGTCCATTACACGACCGCGTGATGGTCAAGCGGTTGGAAGAAGAACGCAAGACCGCTTCCGGGATCGTCATTCCCGACACCGCCGCCGAGAAGCCCGACCAGGGCGAAGTCATCG
>Ga0326597_10002250_pt1 | contig 29084 bp, 29 predicted proteins | sample RVTome_12_FD_203789 | JGI IMG/M metagenome (GOLD analysis project Ga0326597, IMG submission 203789) | Soil microbial communities from uranium-contaminated site in the Upper Colorado River Basin, Wyoming, United States - RVT100D185 | ecosystem: Environmental > Terrestrial > Soil > Contaminated >... | reverse complement strand
TCCGCGACTTCCCCAGAGCCCACTCCAGGCGATAGGCCGTCACCCCTTCTTTGATCTTCCTGAGCGAGCTGCGGGAAGGCGAGAAATACAAATTCTTGGCCAGCTGCTGGGTGATCGTGCTCGCCCCACGAAGCCCGGATCGCTTGCCCCAGCCGTCCCGCAACGCCCGCCAAAGGTCGCGACGGTCCCGCTTCGAAGCCCAGTCGAAGGTCAGCCGCTTGTACCCAAACGCGTGCCGGAGCTCCTGATAGTCGATACCCCCGTGCGCCCAAAATCGGGCGTCCTCGCCGGTGATGACGGCCTCCGCTACCGTGGGGGCCATCGCGGCGAGAGAGACGGGGTGGTACTGGCGGGCCCGGTCGTCAGGCTGGAGGAGCCGCATGAAGGCGGTTTCGGCCGGCCAGTGCGTACGATACCACGCCGGAGGGGGCCAGACCGCAAGGAGCCAAGCGAAGAACAGACCGGGGGGCACGGCCAGAATGCCGACCAAGTAACCCAGCCGACGTACCTTCACGGGTATTCGGCCGAGACTAGCGGCCCCCGGAAGGGCCGGCCGCTACGATGGAAAAGCTGCCCCCCTGCTTTACCGGAACCGTCTGCCCGACCGTCACCACGGTCACCGTCATGTCACCGGCATCGCTGCCGTTGACGGACAGCGGAAGTCCGTCGGGGCCTAGCCGGTAGGTTCCCCGGCGGGTACCGATCCCGGCCATCCGGAGTTCCTGGTCAGCTTGGAATCGGGTACCCGACCGGGAGTATGAGCCGCTGCTCTCGAGCGTGATCCCCTGGCGGGCACCGGAGGCGCCGGTGGCCCGGTAGGTGGTGACCGATTCCTCCGTTCCCGGGAACGCGTCGGCGACCAGGCGGTACCTCGTGGTATCGGTCCACTCCGACCCCGGTCGAGCACCATCCGCCGGGAATTCGGGGAAAAGAAGCCGCAGCCGACCGGTGAGTTCGTCGGACAAGGTGCCGCTGCGATCGGCCTCGAGGGTCGACAGTTTGCCGGTAGCCGAAAGAGTCGCCGTCCACCGGGTACCCCGGGCCGCGGCCGCCGAGTCGGGCGGCACCGGCGCTCCGTTCTCCCAGGCTTGGAGGGAGTCGAGCTCGATGGTCATCTGGTAGAGTCCGGGCTCCCCCGACTCCGCCAGCATCAGTCGAATGTGGGCGATCCGGTCGCGCACCTGCTCCTGGATGGCGCCCCCGGGGTACTGCAGCGTCAGGCTGTCGTGCCGCTCGATGGCGTACCTCCGCTCGCGCACGGGCCGGTAGAGCAGCCCGGATGCCTTCGTCGGCGCGGCGGCCCCGGAGGGGGTGGCGGCTCGCCGAGGGGTCGGGGGACTACCGCCCACCCCACTGGTGGCCGAGCCGCAGCCTCCGAGGAGCAGGCTGGCGACGACGAGATACCTGGCCCTGATCGCTGGATTGTGGTTCACGGCAGGGGCGTGACCTTGGTGACTTGATCGATGGTGATCGGAAGCGGGTCGTCGGCGAAGGCACCCGAAATACTGAGGGTCGACTGCAAGTGCCAGTCGCCCCCGAGGTAATGTCCGTCGGGGCTCAAGAGGTAGCTGCCGGTCCCGGTGCCTGATCCTTCGATCAAGGCGGGACCGTTGGGGGTGGGCTGGGTGCCGTGCACGACGGAACTGTACCCGGAGGACACTCGCACGGCCGTGCCGGTCGGGCGCGGCTCGCTCCCCACCGCCCGGTAGCTGACGATTCGGCGCACCACCACGGTATCGCTTCCCTCCCCGGTGGCCTGCGCGGAGGTGTCGGCCCACTGGTCGCCCACCTTGACCCCGGCTCTCACCCAAGGGAAAAAATCGCTCAGCAGGCCCTGGATCTGAGTCGCCGCCGGCGTGGTGGTAAGCGGCTCGAGGTCGGACAGCTTTCCGGAGGGCCGCAGAAACCCTTGATATACGGTGCCCCTGGCGCTGTCAAAGACAGAGGCGGGAATCGGGGATGCGGTGTCGCCCCGGATAGAGTCCACGACGATTCGGACGACTTTCCCCCCGGTGCTGTCGGTCAGGGTGACCGTCAGGAAGCTCGACGTCGAAAATGAAATACGCTGCTTTCCTTGTCCGGCAGCGGTAGCATCGATCTCTTGGGTCAGCGTCTGATCGACGCGATACCTTGAGCTGCTTGAGCCCGGATCGGCCGGAGGGGCCTGCGAGAACGCGCCGAGCGCGGTCAAACCAATGATCCGTAGAAGCATCGCTCTTTCCAGAAAGGGCCGAAGCGAAAAGGTAACCGGCCGGCTGTGGATTCGGGATTGGTCCACCAATGACGGGCGGCCCTCCGGGTCGAATCCGAAGGGCCGCCACTGGCCGGACCGTAAGCCGAGTTCTGTTCCCCCCTCGCGGAAGCTCGGGGGAGATGGTCATCTCTCTGGGGCGGCCGTCGCCGGCCGCCTCTAGCAGCCTACCCGCGGCTTCCGTCGGTTGCTCTCGCTTCCTCGGGAGGGTCGGTGTGGGTCACACCTCGCCGCTTATTTGGCCTTGCTCCGGCTGGGGGTTACCCTGCCACCGCTGTTGCCAGCGGTGCGGTGGGCTCTTACCCCACCGTTTCACCCTTACCCTTCCCCCTTGCATGCGCTCGGGGTCAGGGCGGTTTGTTTTCTGTGGCCCTGTCCGTCGCCTTCCGGCGCCCAGGCGTTACCTGGCAGCCTACCCTATGGAGCTCGGACTTTCCTCGGGACGCTTGTGACGCCCGCGACCATCGCGTCCGACCAGTAGCCGGAAAGATAACCGCGGGCCTCTCCGGTGTCAGCCCTTACCCCGTCTCCCCGACGCGGGCCAACCCCTGTCGGGCCTGCCGGATAAACGGCTGCAACGCCTCGTCCGCGGTCTTCCACTGGGTGAGGGCATCCCGGTACTCCCGACGGGCCTCCGCGCGACGGCCGAGTCGCTCGTAGGCGGCGGCGCGGAGGAGCCGCACCCGCCCCAGCATCCCCCAGCGGGCGTCGAAGCTGCCGGTCTTGAGCGCCGCTGGCTCGAAGTCCCGCAGTATTCGCAAAGTCCGCTGGTAGTCCCCGAGCAGGTAGTAGGCCTGGGCCGCCAATGGTCGGCGATAGTGGGCCGGCAGCATTCCGAAGTGATCCGTCGTATCGGGCTCGGTGAGTACCCGGCGCGCGGTAGTGGGGTCCCCCCGGCTCAATGCCAGCAGGGCCCGCACTTCGCGGGTGAGATCCTCGCCGGTCATCGCCCGATACTCGGTGAGCGCACTGGTATCGGCAGCCAGTCCGGTGAAGAGGCCCACGGCCGCCGGTCCACCCGAGTGGGCGAGGTGCTTGCGCTGCTCGGGTGGAGCCACCCGGCCCGCCTCGGCGGCGCTCTGCCATACCTGCCGGAGCGAGGAGGCGGGAACCCCGGTGCCGGCATAGAGCTCCCCCAGCACGACCCGGCGCCAGGAGTCGCCGAGCGGGTCGAGGGGCCCGGAGCCCCGGTCCGGAATCACCCCTCGGCGAACCTGGTCGGCGAGGTCGATGACCTTGGCGGCGTTGGTGAGGTCACCCTGGTAGGCGAAGACATTCGCCGCGGCGGCGATGTCGCCCACGACGGTGGGCGTCCCCTGGTAGGGCCGGAAATCCCCTGCCGCCACGGTGTCGAGGGCGGTGCGCAACTGATCGGCGGCGCGGTCGACGTCCCCGGATGCGAAGCGAATCCTCGCCTCCACGAAAGGTTGTTCCGGATGGGTGGGCGAGGTCTGCCTGAACCGATCGACCTCCGACATCGCCGACGAGAAATTGCCGGAGGCGACGTAGGCGTCCACCATGGCGCCGTGGGCCCGCAGGGTCGCAGGTTGGCTGGCGACCCAGTTCCGGGCCGTGGCCAGGGCCTCGGCTCTCGCCCGCCGTACCGCCGCAGCGATAGTGGCGCTGTCCTGGATCGTCTCCCCATCGGGACCCTCCGTCAGGACAAAGGAGTCGGCGGCCACGAGCGCGTAGTGGGGATGGGTTGCCGCGGCGGCACCGAGCATCGTCTGGACGTGATCGTAGGCCAGGGCGTAGTCGGGATCGAGCGCGAGCGTACGCTTGAACGCCCGGATGGCCCTGGTCCACTGGGGGGCCATATTGGACCCGGTGGTGTCGTGGAACCAGGCCTCACCCGCTCCGTACCAGGCTTCGGCGTCGGCCCCGTCGCGGGCGATGAGTCGCTCGTAAGCCGACCGGGCCTCGACGAACTCGCCGGCCAGGAACGACCGGTAGGCGTTGATGATGGTGCGGTCGTGGGCCGGGAGGTTGGCGGAATGGGTGGTCGCCCGGCCGATCGACCGGTCGGCGATGGAATCGTTCACCCCCACCAGCCAGCCTCGGGTCAAGGCGAGCTTGTAATAGGCCAAGCCGAAGGTGGTGTCGATCGAGATCGCACGCCGCAGTTCGCGCTCCGCGCTACCGAGATCCCAGCCGTTGAGGTGCTCGACCCCCCTGAGATAGGCGCGATAGGCCTCCAGTGAAGGCGTCGTAGAACGGGCGATCCCGACCCGCACTTCGTTGGGTGCGCCGGAGAGATTCAGGATCTGGGTCGCCAGCTGGTCGAAGAGTGGGCGGACATCAGGGCTGGAGCGGTCGTCGACCCGCGCCACATCGACTCGGTTGCCGGAGGCCACATCATAGACCCGCGCCACGAGATGCAGCGAATCCCCGGCCTGCGCGAAGTCTCCCAAAACCACCGTCCACACGCCGGCGTCCTTGGCGAGCTGGCGAGCCATCTCGAGCCCGACCTGGTCCCCCGGCTTCAGCCTGCGGCGGGCGAGGAGGTCGTGCAGCCGCTCGTGATCGACGACGCTCAGATCGCTCCACTGCGACAGGTTGAGGCCGAGCATGCTGACCGCGCCATCCCGGAGCCACTCCACTGACCGGTCGTCCCGCAGGTTGTCGAACGGCAACACCAGGATCGAGTGTCTCGGATCGACCCCGGGCGGGGGGCCCGGGGTACGCCGGCCCAACCCCACCGTCAGCGCGACAGCGAAGAGACCGACGCCGGTCGCCAGCAGAACCCGCCGCCTCCGCCGGGTGCGCCCGGAGGATGGTTCCGGCCGGCCGCCGGCGATGGCCTCCCGCAGCTCCTCTCCGGTCTGCCACCGCTCCGCGGGGGCCTTTTCCAGCAACCGCATCACTGCGTCGGCCAGGGGGCGCGGGCAATCGGGCCGCAGCCGGCCGATCGGTCGCGGCGGCTCGGCGATGTGTTTGGAGACGACCACCCGGCTCGGGCCCTGGAACGGCGGGTGCCCCGCGAGCATTTCGTAGGCGACCACCCCGAGGGCGTAGAGATCGCTGCGCTGATCGACGTCCTCCCCCGCCGCCTGCTCCGGACTCATGTAGCTCGGAGTTCCCACCGCCACACCCTGTCCGGTGGTGGGCTCGCCGCCCTCTGGGGCCATCGCGCGGGCGATGCCAAAATCCGCCAGCATGGCCCGGCCGGTGGCGGCGTCGAGAAGCACGTTCTCGGGTTTGACGTCGCGATGGACCACCCCGGCCCGCCCGGCGGCATCCAGGGCCGCCGCCAGATCGGTCACGATCCGGGCGACCTGAGCGGGGTCGAGGCGCCGATCTCGGGAGAGCCGCTGGCGCAGGCTCTCGCCGGCCACCTCATCCATTACGTAGTAGATGAGGTCGTCGGAGCTTCCGGCGGCATGGACGGTTACGATGTTGGGATGGCGGAGCCGGGCCACCGTGCGTGCTTCGGAGAGAAACCGCTGCGCGATCGCACGATGCGAGGCGAGCTCCGGATGGATCGCTTTGACGGCCACTCGCCGATCCAGGGTCGTGTCGGTCGCCAGAAAGACCACGCCCATTCCGCCGCGGCCCAACTCCCGCTCCAGCCGGTACTGCGGCCCGAGGGCGGCTTGGAGCGCCGAGTGGAGGTCTGGTGGCGGGTGAATCATGTCGGACGGGCTCCCCGGAGCGGGATCGACAATATACCCCGATTGGTGGGCAGGACGCAGGCCACACCCAGGCCTACCGTTGGATGCACACCGGGCGGGAAAGGTTGCCGGTCGAGAACATTGGACCGGGTTCGGGTTGAGCCCTTGTTGACGTCGGGAGGGTATCCTGGTGCACCGCTCTACCAGGAGGCGTCGCCGTGCCCTATACCCCGGATAAGTCCTCGACTACGGTGGCGGCCGTCCTGTTGCCGGGGGAGCGGTCCCGGGTGGAGGCGGCGGGAAACGGCTGCTTCGCGGTAGTGCACCGGGACTCGATCCCCGAGGCGGTTCGTGTGGTGAGAGAGCGACCGGTGGACGCCGTCCTGGTTTCGGTCCACCGATGCGCCCCCGAGCAGATGGACCTGCTCCACCATCTCGTGCGGGAATTTCCCGGCGTGCCCACCGTCGCCCTGGTGTCGCAGCACGATCCCGGCTCCATCGAAGCGCTGCTCCGGATGGGAGCCTCCGGCGTACGCCAGGTGGTCGATGTCACCACCCCCACCGGGTGGAGTCGCCTCCGGCAGGTGGTGGGCCAGCCGGCAACCCGGGCGGTCGCCCGGATCCAGGGACCGCTGCTGGAGCACCTGGCTGACGCTCCGGCCGACGCGCGTCTCTTTCTGGAGGCCATGATCCGGCTGGCCCCGGAGTTGCCGACCGTGAGCCGCCTCGCGCGACGGTTGGCGGTCCGTCCCAGTACCCTGATGTCCCGGTTCGCCCGAGCCGGACTGCCGTCCCCCAAGAACTACCTGGCCGCCGTTCGCCTCCTCCACGCCGCGCATCTCTTCGAGAGCGGCGGGCTCTCGGTGGCCGACGTAGCATACCGGCTGGAGTATTCCTCGCCCCAGAGCTTCGGCCGGCATGTCCGGGCCATGCTCGGTCTCACCGCGGTCGAGTTCCGCCGGCGGTTCCCTTTTCCGGTCGCGCTGGACCGCTTCACCCGCCATATGCTCGAGCCGTACAAGCACATCTGGCGGGCATTTCATCCGTTGATCGGCGGGGGGTGAGGGAACCTTCCGGCGCCACTTGGCGCCGGTCGGCCTCAGCGCGGGAGCAGGCGCGCGATCACGGCGTGGCCGGCGCGCGCAGGAGGTCGGGCCGCAGTTTGGCGTCCACGGCGCGGCCGGCCCCGGCGACGATGGCGGGAATCGCGGCCACGTCGGCCTCGGTGGTCCGGAAGTTCACGATGCAGGCGCGGAGCACGAACCGTCCGTCGAGGACCGCGTTGGTCACGAACAGCTCGCCGCCCAGCTTGAGTCGGCCGAGCAGCGCCTCGTTGAGCGTATTCAGGTAGTCCTCGACCTCCGGCGCGGACCGATCGAGGTCGGCCGGCACGAAGCGGAAGGTGGCGATGCTCAGTCCGAGCGTCAGGGCCTCGAGCTCCGGATGCGCCTCGACCGCGCGGAAGAGCGCCTCCGCCAGCCTGCAATCGTCGTCGATCATCCGGGCGTAGCCCTCCCGTCCCGCCTGTCGGAGGCCGAGCCACACCTTAAGGGCTCGAAACCCCCGGGAGTTCTGCAGCCCGAGCTCGTAGTAGTTGATGGGGGGCTCCTCCCCCTCGGTGTCGAAGTGGTAATAGGCGGGGGTGTAGCCGAACGTGTCCGGCAAGGTCCGGGGGTTCCGCACCAGGGCGCATCCGGCCTCCAGCGGGGCGTAGAGCCATTTGTGAGGGTCGACCGCCAACGAATCGCCGAGGGCGAGAGCCCGAAGGTCGTCGGGGGCGCCCGGCAATACCGCCGCCGGCGCCCCGTAGGCCCCGTCGATATGAAACCACAGACCCTGCTCGTGGCAGAGCTGCGCCAGCTCCCGTAGCGGGTCGATGGCCCCGGTGCCGACGGTTCCCGCGGCTCCCACCACCATGATCGGGCGATCACCCGCGGCCAGATCATCGCGGATCTGCGCCCGAAGGGCCGCCACCCGCATGCGCTGATGGGAATCGGTCGCAATCCACCGGACGGCGTCCGTCCCCAGGCCAAAGAGATCGGCGGCCTTCTGGATCCAGGTGTGGGTTCCGGCCGAGACGTATACCCGGAGACGGGACGCGCCGCCGCCCGCCAGGCCGGTGCGGCGCGGCTCCTCGCCCGTCATCGCCCGTCGACCGGCCAGGAAGCACACGAAGTTCGCCATGTTGCCGCCGCTCACCAGCAGCCCGCCACAATCGGACGCATACCCCACCAGCTCGGCGATCCAGCGAACCGTTTCGGCTTCGATCTCCGAGGCGACCGGCGAGAGCTCCCAGCCGCCTACGTTGGGGTTCACCGCCGACGCCAGCATGTCGGCCAGGGCGCCGATCGGGGCGGCCGAGGAGGTGATGTACCCCATGAACCGCGGGTGCCCATTGAAGAGGGAATGCCGGAACAGGAGATCCGCGGCCTCCGACAGCAGTCGCTCGGGATCGGTTCCGGTCAGCGGAAGCCCGCCTCCACCCAGCAGGGCGCGCACGTCCGCCGGCGAGTCGCCGGGCGTGACCGGACCCCGGGGAAGCGAATCCAGAAAATCGGCGATCCGATCCACCAGAGCATGTCCCGCCCGGCGGAACTGACCGGGTCTCATCTCCAAGGGGGCTATCCGGTCCGCCACACGGCCTCCATGAACGGGTCGAGTCTCGCCTGGTCCAAGCGGCCCCCGGTACGGACGCCGCTGCACAGGTCCAGGCCGAAGGGCTCCACCGCGGTGATCGCGTCCGTCACGTTGGTCGCCGTCAGGCCACCGGCCAGGAACACGGGAACCCGGACCGCGTCCCGGATGACTCGGCTCAGCCGCCAATCGTGGGTTCGCCCGGTGCCACCGAGCTCCTTGACAGGGAGCGCCTGGTTGCCCGAATCGAGGAGCAAGGCATCGACCTCCGGGGCGACCCGGATCGCCTCGTCCACCGATTCCGGCCCGGTCACGTGGATCACCTGAACCAGGCCGATGCCGGGCAGCTCCTGGCGCAACCCGGCATAGTCCCGGTCTGCCAACCGGTCACAAACCTGTACCGCGGTGGTACGGCAGCGTCGCTGCTGCTCGGCGATCGCCGGCGCCTGTTGGCGGCTGGTGAGAAGGAAGGTGGCGATGCCGGGGGGAACCTTCCCGGCGATCTGCGCGATGCGGTCGTCCGGAATCACGCCGGGGCCGCTCGGCATCGCCGATACCAGGCCGAGCGCCGAGGCGCCGCAGCGCACCGCCAGGGCGGCTTCGGCCTCGGTCTGGATACAGCAGACCTTCACCCGGGGAGGAGTCACTCCCCTCCCCGCTCGAAGGCCGCCGACGGTCGCGCCGGTCCCCTCAGGAAATGCGACAACTCGCCAGCCCGCGCTTTTCCAGGTACTGCTGATGATGCTCTTCCGCCCGGTAAAAGGTCGAGGCTGGCTCGATCCGGGTCACGATGGGGGCGCGGAACCGTCCGCTTCTGTCCCACTGCTCCTTGGACGCTTCGGCGGCCGCGCGCTGAGCCTCATCGTGATAGAAAATCACCGACCGATACTGGGTTCCGCAGTCGGGGCCCTGGCGATTCGGTGTGGTCGGATCGTGGCCGGTCCAGAAGGCGGTGAGCAGGTCCTCATAGGAGACCCGGCCAGGAGCGTAGACGACTTCGACCGCCTCCGCATGGCCGGTGGTGCCCGAGCACACCATCTGGTACGTCGGGTCCGGGGTGCGTCCGCCGGTATACCCCACGGTGGTGGCGAGAACTCCCGGGACCTGGCGGAACCTGGCTTCCACTCCCCAGAAGCAGCCCGCACCGAAGGTCGCCTTCATCGTAGCCGTCATCGGTTTCCCTCTCGCAGAATCGCTGCCTCGGTCGCCTTGGTCTGGTCACAGAACGCGGCGAGGCCGGGTTCGGTTCGCCGGCCCTCCTCACCCCCAGCCCATTCGTCTCCGGAGGCCGGTGACCTGCGCGACATGGTGCTCCCCATGCCAGGCGTACAACGCCAGCAGCTCGTCGATGGTCAGGTCACGGGCGTGCTCGGGATGGTGCACGGCGCGCGCGCCGTCGATAGGACCCAGTCGCTCCAGCAGGAGGGTCCAGCGGGCGTGCAGCGCCTCGAGGAGCGTGAGGGAAATCTCCACCGGCGCCGATCGGGCGTCGGGAAGCTCCGCCCAGCGCGCCTCCTCGTAGGGCTTGATGGTCGGCCCGGACTCGGTGAGCGCGAGCCGAATCCGGACGTACGCGTTCAAGTGACTGTCGGGCAGATGGTGTACCACCTGGCGGACGGTCCACCCGCCGGGGCGATAGGGAGTGTCCAACTGGGCCTCCGTCAGGCCGGCGACGGCCGCCCTGAGCGCCCGCGGTGCCGCCGCGATTCTGGCGACGCACTCTCCCCGCCGGCGGTCGGACATCCCGCCCTCGTAGGTGAATTCCCCGATCGGGTACCGGAGGTTGTCCATGGGGGCCTCGAAGGGTGTGGGCGGCTAGAAGGTGACGGGGTCGGGGATCGGTCGGGCCTCACGGTGCTGCCGTAGGGCCGCGGCGGCAAACCCGACGATCAGGGGGTGGGGGCTGCCGCGTAGAGCCGCGCACTCGGGCTGGAACAGGGTTGCCACGAAAAACGGATGGTCGCGCAGCTCGATGATCCGGGCCTCACCCGCCGGATCCCGGCCGGTCACCTGCAGTCCGGCGCCCTCCAACACCCCCTCATACTGCGGGTTGAGTCCGTAGCTACAATGGTAGCTCTCCTCCAGCTCCCCCTCGCCACAGAGCGCTGCGGCACGGGATCCCGCGAGTGCCCGAACCCTCCCCCGCTGCTCGACCAGGGTGCAGGCCAAGGGCGTCACGACCATCGTCCGGGCAGCGGGGTCGATTTCGGCATGGCCCGCATCGTCCACCCGCAGGATGTTCCGGGCAAACTCGAGGACCGCGTGTTGGAAGCCGCCACAGGTTCCCAGATAGGGACGGCCCGCTTCCCGGGCGAAGCGGATGGCTTGGAGGGCCCCTTCCATGCTGGCGTAGGGGCTGGCTGGAACGCACCAGATCGCATCGGATCGGGAAAGACGAGCCGCAGCCGAACCCTCCAGGGTGTCGGTCCCGATCCATTCAAACGCCAGCGTCGCTCCCAGCGCCGCTCCGGCCAGGTGGATCGCTTGGGGAATGGCTTGGTGGGCGATGACCGACGGATCGCGATCACCGATGAGGGCGATCGTGGGGATACTCACTGGCGATCCCCCGCCCGCCCGCGGAGCCCAGCTCGGGACGACCCCGGACCGCCCCGAAACTCGAAATGGGTTTCCGGCAACGCGCGATCATCCGTCGGGGCGTCCGCTATGTTCTGGAGCAGGAGATTGGCCAACACCGCTTCCGCGATCCGGCCGGCCGGCTGCCAGACGCCGGGCGTGAGCCCCGGATAGAGATGGGCAAACTCCGCACGAAGCCGAGCTTCCCGCATGGTGGAAACCTGGCGCTCCTGGCGCTGAATGTGGGCCTGCAACCATTCTCCGGGTTGCGGCATCCAAGCACATGCAGTACCCAACCGCAGTCGGGTCTCCGGAGTCGCGGCCCAGGTAGTACGGCTCCGGGGGCCACCTTCCTTGGTGCCGGGCTAGGCGGGCTAGGCCCGCCGTTCTCCGCAGCGAAGGTCGTTGATGTCACCCGGCTCGAGCCGAAGCCGAGTAAAGACCTGTGACATGGTAACCGCCCGGTAGGTACACCTGGGCACCGGGCGAACCACTCGGAACAGGACCATGCACTGGCGCATGCTGCACTGCGATGTCGCCGCCTGACGATCGAGCGTCCCGTTGCGGGTGGCCAGCACCCGGGTCCAGGCTCCCCCCTCTTCCACCTCCAGCACCCACCGGGTCGAATCGTCGGTCGCGGGGACGTCGGTATACCCGTTTTCGCGGACGAATTGCTCGGCACACCGCTGGGCCATGACCTCCATGCTCGCGCTGAGGTCCCTGACCAGGAGACAGCGGCGCGGATCGGCCCTGAGCCACGGAGCCACGAAACCGGGTACGTGCGACCGCGCCGGGTTGGCGCAGGCGAGGCCGGTGAGCGCGGCCAGCGCGCACGCCAATCGAACCCAGGGAGAAGAAGTGGCGACCATCGAGGGTATGCCCTGCGAATCGAGCCGGTCTCCTAACATGGGCATCCCGGCCCCCTCCCGCCAGGGCCCCGGCGGAGTAAGCTTTGGTCGCGGGTCCGCACCACCTTCTCCGAGAACGTCCATGGGCGCTGTCGATGACGCAACCAAGCGGCGCGCGGCAGAGGCCGGCTTCGCCTTCCTGGCGCCCGGCATGCGAGTCGGCCTGGGCACGGGGAGCACCGCCTCCGTGTTCGTGCGCCTCCTGGGTGAGCGGGTCAGGCAAGGGCTCGACATCGTGGGCGTGCCGACCTCCGAACGGACTCGGGAGCTCGCCGGCCAATGCGGGATCCCTCTGTCGACGCTGGAGTTGACGCCGGTCCTCGATGTTACGGTCGATGGGGCCGATGCATTTGATGCGGAGTTGAACCTGATCAAGGGGGGTGGCGGCGCCCTCCTGGGAGAGAAGGTGGTCGCCGCCGCCAGTGCGCGGCTGGTGATCCTCGCGGACCACCGGAAACGGGTCTCCACGCTCGCCGAGGTTCCCCTCCCGGTAGAGGTGGTGCCGTTTGCGTGGCGGCCCGTGGCCGACCGGCTGGCCGCCTTGGGCGGTCGGCCCACCATCCGCTCCGACCCGACCGGCGCTCGGTACCTGACGGACCAGGGGAACTACATCATGGACTGCGTCTTCGGCACGCTCCCCGACCCGGCGGCGCTGGACCAGCGGCTCAACGCCATTCCCGGGGTGGTCGAGCACGGGTTGTTCGTCGACATGGCCAGCGTGGTTCTCATGGGATCTCCCGCCGGCGTCGAGGTCTTCGAGCGCCGGAGGTGACCCGGAGAGGTCAGGGCAAGGAGACCCTCTCTTTCAGGATCCAGACCTTGGTCGCGAAGAACAACCGGATCATGGCGGCATGGTCATTCGGCGGCACCAACACCACCAGGGCCTGGCCATCGTGTCCCCGGGTGGTCCGGACATTCTGCTTGAGCCGCATTTTGGGCCGGAGCGGTCCGAACCATGGTGGGAGCCGGGCCCGCTCATCGCCCTTCACCACATCCTTGGTGCGAGCGCCACTGGGGTCGGCGAGGGCCACCTGGCAATACCACCGGCCACGAGCCTCTCCCTTGGTGGCGGGCACGAAGGTCAGGGATCGATCCGGCAGCTCGGCCCATACCTTGAAGTTCGGCGTCGAGCGGGGTCTGACCTCGACCCGAGCGCCTCGCGCGGCGGGAACTCGCACCACGAACTCCCAGATATTGCGGGCCGGAAAGTTTCGATCGACCACGAGGTAGGTGTGTTCGATGCCGGTGACGGCATCGCCCGCGAAGGTCCATGTCGCGGGACGGGATTCGCCTTGCTGTACCGTGATCCGGTCCAACTGATACCGCTTGCGTGACGGCATGGTCGTCTCCTCCGCTGGGATCCCGCCGTGGGTGATGCCCGTGCGTGGCGCCCTCAAACCTAACCGCGGCATTCCTCCGACCCGGCCGGTACCAGGTCGTGGTTCACGATCTGGTGCGAGGGATTGCGAGCACGCCGCGTGAAGTCAGCGTCACGCCCGGAGCGACAGCCGACGCGGGAGCGTTCCGGTGGTGACGGAGGTCAGGCCGCCAGGCGGGCCAGGAAGGCGCGTATGCGCCGCGCATTGGCGCCCACGTCGCTCTGTCCGACCCGCGAGACCGAGCGCACGTCCACCCGGCTTCCCGCCCCCTCCGGCGTGATCCGGACCACGACGTCATCCTTGAACCCGAACCACATGGTGGTGGCCGTCGCTTCGATCCGCCCCCGAGCAGAGTCGGCGGCCACGATGTGCCACCCCATCGCCCGGCCCGCGGCGAGCGCCCGGCCGAACGCCTCCGCTACGGAAACATTGAGGGAGAGCGGCGCGAGATCGGGATATCCTTCGCGCTGCGCCGCGGCAAGTTCCGGCCCACCGTAGGTCGCTGGGTTGGGAGCTCCGGCGCGGAGGGGGAGAACGGCGACAAATTCCGGCGGCCGGTCGGTGTCGGTCGTGATGTCATGGATGGGCGGTACCCGGCGCGCCTGGGCCAGCCACCACCGGGGCACCGCGGCCGAGGCGCCCCCCACCATCACCGCGAGGAGCAAAGGCACCAGGGCCCCTCTCCGGGCCGAGGTCATCAGGAACAGCACGGCAAGCGCGGCCGCTGCGAGACCGGCGTACGCACCCCAGCGCAACAGTTTGAAGCCGACCGGGTAGTCCCAGAGACCGAGACGCACCGTCGGCCCGGCGAGGAGGAGCAGCAACAGGGCCGACACCGCAAGGGCGGGGGGAAGCCAACGAAGACGCATCGCGCAAGCCTCAGGTGGGTGATGACGCCGGTCCGGACCCGGTCAGCCCGGCTGAGCCGTGAAAATGAGACTGCAACAGGTGACCCCGCCCTCCGCCTTCGCCAGCTCGGAGGCATCGACCGGCCGCACGGTGAGCCCTTCGGCCTCGAGCCGCCGGCGGGTCCGTTCATACGCGGATGGATAGAGGATCGTGTCACCGATCCGCACCGCGTTGGCCCCGAAAGGCTCGGCGGGATCCACCTCGAGGAGGCACATTCCCTGAAAGATCGCGGTATCCACGCACTCCGGGTTGACCAGCAGGGTGCCTTCGGCCACCGCGGTGACCGCCGATTTGAGATGCAGCGACTTTCCGACGACCACCCGGCGGGTGGTGTAGCCGTACGGCCCAACCAGTCGCTGCAGCTCTCCCGCCCCCGCCGCATCGGTTCGGGTCGAGTGCCCGACGTAGAGGGTGTGGTCGACGACGAGCACGTCGCCGCCGTCCAGGGTGCCAGGGCCTCGCAGCGTGCTCAGTGGGCGGTAGTGGCGCAAGGCGTCCGCGACATCGGGGCCCTCCCTTCGCCGGGACGGCGCCCCCGGACGGGTGATCACGGCGAGCTCCTCGAGGACGATCGCGGTATCCTCGATGAACACCGCATCCGGGAGACCGATCCCGGGCGAGAGGCGGGTCACCTCGCAGCCGAGATCGGCCAGACACTGCTCGTACGCCGCATGCTGCGCAACGGCAGTGGAGTAGTCGATCGGTTCTCGCGCGATATGGGTGAGCTGGCACCGGCCCACGTCGGGGCTGACCCCCCGGGTCAAGGCGATGCGGATGGGGGCGGCCGGCCGGCTCATTCGCCCGATCGGCGCGGTCGCCGGACCAGATCGCCGCCGCAAGCGGCACGCATCTCGAGAGCCATGTCCGGGAACCCTCCAGGAAGCGGCTGACGGGGCCCACCGGAGGAGGATGGCGTCGGCCGTGCAAAAACGCCAGGCTGGCGAGTCTCCCGGCCTTTCTTCAGGTGCTCTTCACCGAATCGGAGTTATATTGCCCTCATGACGGTTTCGAGCCTCGGTCAATCGCTGCGTGACATCAAGCTCACGACGGTGCGTCGCGCCATCTCGAGCGCCTGCTACCAGCGCTCGGTGCTTCAGACGTTCGGCTGGTTCCTGTTCGATCTGGCACTCTATCTGGGTGCGCTCTGGGGTGTGTTCGCCAGCACCAGCGCCTGGGCCAAGCTCGCCTTCGGCATCGGCGCGGGCTGTGCCGTTGCCTTCATGTTCGTCTGGGCTCACGACGCGGCCCACGGGGCGCTCTTCCGGCGGGAGTGGACGGCGGAGTTGTTCGGTACGGCGTTCATGCTGCCGTCGATGAACATGTACCGGCTCTGGTCCCACGGCCACAACCGGGTGCACCACGGCTTCACCTCGTATACTCCGGTGGATTGGATCTGGCGCCCGCTGACCCCCGAGGCCTACGCGGCGAAGAGCCGGTGGGGCCGGCTGGTCTACCGGCTGGAGCGAACCCCGTTCACCTGCGCGCTACACTATCTGCTCCGGGTGTGGTGGCCCGGGATGGTCATGTTCCGCCCCGAGGCCCATTCCCGGGAGCGGGTGGGGTTCACGGTCAACAAACTCGTGACCCTGGCCTTCGCCCTGACCTTTGGTGCCGTGGCCTGGGTCTACGGCGGCGGATTGATGGGCGTGGTGGCGGGAGTGGTGATCCCGTTTCTGGTGTTCAACTACTTCATCGCCCTCTTCGTGTTCCTCCATCACACGCACCCGGACGTCCCCTTCTTCGAAAACCGCTCGGAGTGGAGCAACACGATCGGCCAGGTCTATTGCAGCATCGTGGTCCGCTGCTCGCGCCTGAGCGAGCTGCTCGTCCACAACATCATGATTCACGTTCCCCACCACGTGGAGCCCCGGATTCCGTTCTACCGGCTCAAGCGCGCCTACGCCGAGCTGCAGCGGGAGTACGGCGCGTACATCCACGAGTACCGCTTCCGCTGGTCCACCGTGTGGATGATCTTCCGCCGCTGCCAACTCTACGATTTCGACAAGAAGGTGTGGTATACCTTCCGCGAGGCGGCGCGGCTCCACGCCTGAGCGTCGCCGGCGTCACCTGCCCCCCCTACCCTAGCGTAGCGACGCACTCGATCTCGGTTCTGGCGCCGAGGGCCAGGCCGGTCGTCCCGAACGCGCTCCGGGCCGGAAGATGGTTCGGGAAAAACGTGGCGTACACTCGATTCATGGCGGGCCATTCGGTCATATCCGCCAACATCACCGTGCACTTCACCACCCGGTCGAGGGAGGAGCCGTGCCGCTCGAGCAGGGCGCGGATATTCTCCATGGTCTGGCGGGTTTCGGCCTCGATACCACCGGGCGCCAGTTGCCCCGTGCTGTCGAGCCCGATTTGGCCCGAGAGAAAGAGCACGGGCCCGGACCGCACCGCGGCGGAAAAGGGGAGGCTCCGGTCTCCAGGCATCGGAAAATATTCGACGCTTGGGGGCGCGGACCGAGGTTGCTCACAGGCCATCAGACCCGCGAGGGGGAGTATCGTCCGCCAGCGCCACATACGTCCTCCTCGAAATTGCGCCACCACCGCCTCAACGGGCGAACCGCGGCTCCATCTCGACCCCGAGCCCATCCGCCGTCCGGTTGACGAAGTTGAAGTAGGCCGTGATGGCGCAGATATCATGGATGGCCCGGTCGTCGTATCCCACCGCGCGCAGGGCCCCGACGTCCTCCTTCACCATGCTGCCGGGGGTCCGGGTGAGCTTGACCGCGTAATCCAGCATGGCTTGGTCCGCCGGCCCCAGCGATGCTCCGCGATAGTCGCCCGTGAGGGCGGACAGTAGCGCGTCCTGCGCCGCCGGCTCGACCCCCTCCTTGGTCAGCAAGACACGGAGACCCGCTCCGTGATGCACCGTTCAATAGTGGCACCCGTTGGTCGCGGACACCACCACGGCGATCATTTCCCGCTGGATTCGGGAGAGAGGGCCCGGGCGGCGCATCAGCTCGATGTACAGCTCGAGGTGCTGCCGCATGACCGACGAGTGGACGCCGTGAATCCGCACGATGTTGTCGTGATCCTCGACCCGATGGGCCGCCGGTATCTCGTCGTCCGATCGGTATGCGATGAAAGCCATGAGCGTCTCCCCACCGTCGTGTGGCCTGCGGCAACCTGCCGCCGGTCGTGGCTGTCTCCAACCTAATCAGGTCGGAGCCGTCCCGGTGACAGGCGCGACCTCCCCGCTCCAAGGCGGAGCGGCCCGCGCCGCGGGCCCGTCACGTGCTCGCTCAGTGCAGCTCGACCCGTTGCAGCACGCGCTCGGCCAGCCGCAGGGCCGCGGCGCGGGTCAGCGAGGCGTCGATCTGGCGATCCACCAGCAGGACCGCCAGCCCGTGCACCAGGGACCATGCGGCGGCCGCCCCGATGGCGGCCGCCCCGGTGGGCTTCCCGCCGGACGGGGGGAGGCCCACCACCCCCATCAGGGCCGCGAAGGCGGCGGTGGCGCTCCGCTCCAGCTCGGGGTGGCGCCGCCGGTTGCCGAGCTCGGGGCTGAACATCAGGCGGAACCGCTGGGGTGCGTCTAGGGCGTAGCGGACATAGGCAAGCCCCCCGGCCCGCCGCCGTCCGGCGGGCCGACCCCGGGCCGCGACCGCGTCGACCGCCCGGCGCAGATCGTCGAAGGCCCGCGCCGCCACCGCGGCGAGCAGCGCCTCGCGGCTCTCGAAATAGTGGTAGGCCGCATTGTGGCTGACGCCGGCCTCGCGGGCGATGGCCCGCCAGGTCAGCGCGGTGGGGCCCCCGCGCTCCAGGAGCGATTCGGCGGCGGCGAGGAGGGCCTGGCGGACCGGCGGTAGGCGGTCCTGGGCCTGGCGTGAGGAGCGAGACCGTCGGCTGGGCATGGCCCAAGATGGTATTTCCAGCTTGACATTGTCAAGCTGGGAGCCCAGCTTCAGGTTGACGCTGTCAATCCAGTCCCGGAGCGGAAGCAGCCGGTATGCGCATTCGCGGGTCGTACGCCGTCGTCACCGGAGCCTCCCGCGGGCTCGGCCGTGCCCTCGCGATCGAGCTCGCCCGGCAGGGCGCCGCGCGCGTCGCGCTGATCGCCCGGGACGCCGGCGCCCTCGGCGACACCGCCGAGGTGGTGCGCGCGGCGGGCGCCGAGGCCATGGTGGTTCCCTGCGATCTCAACCGGCCCCCGGACATCGCGCTCGCCGCGGGGGCCGTGCTCGAGGCCTTCGGAGGCCGGGTCGACCTGCTGGTCAACGCGGCGGGAGTAGGCGTCTGGCGGCGGTTCCTGGACACCGGGGAGGAGGAGCATGCGGAAATGATGGCGGTCAACTACTGGGGCGCCTTCTGGTGGATCCGGGGCCTCCTCCCGTCGATGCTGAGCCGGCGCCGGGGCCGGATCATCAACGTCTCGTCGGGCTCGGCCCGTATCGCCCTCGCCACCAGCGCCGGCTACAGCGCCTCCAAGGCCGCGCTCACCGCGCTCTCGGAATCGCTGCACCGTGAGTTCCGCTCCCAGGGGGTCGGGACCCTCGTGGTGCACCCCGGCAACATCGACACCGCGTTCTGGCAATCCGGCCGCATCGCCCTCGGCGAGGTCCCCCCGCTCATCCGGCTGGCGCCGAAACTGCGCGCGGCCGGCGCGGCGCGGAGCATCCTGCGCGCCGCCCGATTCGGGATGGCAAGCCGTACCTTTCCCCTGCCCGTCGCGGTGCTCGCTCGCCTGAATCAGCTCTGGGTCCGCGCCGGCGACTTCCTCCTCTGGCGGTGGGGACTTCCTCTCCTGCTCGCCCTCCTGCTGGGCCGGGCCGTCTGGCGATTCCTCACCTGATCGGTCACGCCCGGCGGGCCGGCAGGGTGGCTCGTCTCCGGGCCCCGATCCCCCGGACGTAGACCTTCCTATAAGCGGTACAGAGTCGAGTACTTCTGCTGCAGCGCCGCCACCAGGGGGCGGTGATCCGGCGGCGATCCCGTCACCCGCTCGATCAACCGGGTCGACGGGTAGCGTCCGCCTTGCCGGTACACCCGCGCTCCGAGCCACCGCACCAGCTCGCCGAACTCACCGTGCGCGAACTGCTCGTCTAGGCCGCCCAGCTCCGACTCCGCCTGGGCGAAGAGCTGGGCGGAGAACACGTCGCCCAGCGTGTAGGTGGGGAAATAGCCCAACAACCCGTCCGCCCAGTGCCCGTCCTGCAGACACCCCTCGGCGTCGTTCCTGGGCGTCACTCCGAGGTAGTGCTGATAGGCGGCGTTCCAGGCGGCCGGGAGGTCCTGGGCCCGGAGGGTGCCCGACACCAGAGCGCGCTCGAGCTCGAACCGCAGGAGCGCATGCAGATTGTAGGTCACTTCATCCGCGTTGACCCGGATGAGCGACGGGGCCACCCGGTTGACCGCGATGTAAAAATCCTCGAGCGCCACATCGCCCAGGCTTTCGGGAAACAACTCGCGGGCGCGGGGGAAGAAGTGCTCCCAGAAGGATCGGCTCCGGCCGACGCGATTTTCCCACAGTCGGGCCTGTGCCTCGTCCAGGCCGACCGACGCCGCCTCCCCCATCGGCGTGCCGTAGTGCGTCGGGTCGAGACCTTGCTCGTAGAGTCCGTGCCCGACCTCATGGAGAATGGTGAACAACCCGCCGGCGAAGTCGCGCTCGTCGAAGCGCAGCGAGATGCGACAATCCCCCGGGCCGATGCTGCTGCAGGAGGGATGGATCCCCAGATCCATGCGACCTCGGCGGAAGTCGAATCCCACCGTGGCCGCAACCGTTTCGCCGAACCGCCGCTGCCGGTCCCGGGGGAAATGCCGGGAGAGGAAGGAGCAGTCCGGCTGCCGCCGGGCGGCGGCGATCGCCGCCGCTAGGGGAACCAACTCGCGGCGGAGCGCCTCGAAAAGGGGTGCCACCACCGCGACGGTGAGCCCCGGCTCATGGTCCTCGAGCAACGCGTCATACGGCTCGTCCGAATAGCCCACGCATTCGGCCTCGGCTCGTTTGAGCTGGACGATACGCTCGAGCCAGGGACGGAACCGGGCGTAATCCGCCCCTGCCCGGGCGGCCGCCCACGTCTTCTGGGCGAGGGCCGTGGTGCGGGCCACTTCCTCCACCAGCCGCCGAGGCAGGCGCACGTAGCGGTCGTACTCTCGCCGGATGGCCCGAACGTTCACCGCGGCGTGCGCGGCCGGATCGGCCAGGAGATCCGATGCCTCGAGCGTGGCCAGGAGCTCGCCCAGCCGGGGGTCGGTGGCGCGGTCGTGGAGCAGGCCCGCGAGGAGCGCCATCTGCTCGCTGCGGTTTTCCACCCCGCCGGCTGGCAGGTAGGTCTCCTCATCCCACTCGAGCAACGCGTCGATCGTGGTGAGGAGGGTCTCCTCCCGTACCCGGCGAATCAGCTCGTCGTATGCCTCGTCCGTGCGCATGATCTCCGGAGGTGCAGGGATGGTCACGGGCCGATCGTTGCGGTGGTTCGCCCCCGAGTAACATACATCCTCGAAGCCGTGCCACCGGGTGGTTCCCCTGAACCGCGTAGATTACCCAGGTGCCCGCCGCCGTTCCCGGTCTGGACCCGGGCGCGGGCCCTGAACGGTTGCCTTCACTGAGGTGATGACATGCTCCTCGCCGGTGATATCGGCGGCACCAAGACCGAGCTAGCCATTTTCTCGCCCGCCCGAGGCGCGCGCCAACCGCTGGCACAGGCCCGCTTCCCCAGTCGGTCGTACCAGGGGCTTGGACCGATCGTGAAGGAGTTTCTCGCGGCCTCGGGCATCGCGGTGCGGCGGGCCTGTTTCGGTGTCGCCGGCCCGGTGATCGGCGGCCGGGCGAAGGTGACGAACCTGCCCTGGGAGCTGGCGGAGAGTTCACTGGCGGCGGAGCTCGGGCTCGAGTCGGTGCATCTCATGAACGACCTGGTCGCCATCGCACTCGCGGTTCCCCTCCTCCAGCCGGCTGAGCTGGCCGTCCTCAACGATGTGCCGCCGGACCCGGAGGGGGCCATCGCCGTCATCGCGCCGGGGACCGGGCTGGGCGAGGCGTTCCTCACCTGGGATGGCTCCACCTACCGGGCCTTCCCCTCCGAGGGCGGCCACGCCGGCTTCGCTCCCGCCAACCCGCTGCAGGCCGGGCTCCTCGCGTGCTTGATGGAGCGGTACGATCACGTGAGCGTGGAGCGGGTCTGCTCCGGTCTCGGGATTCCCAATCTCTACCACTATCTCCGTGATTCCGGCCGGGTGCCGGAGTCCCCCGAAATGGCGAGCCAGCTTGAGAGCGGGGGCGACCGTACCCGGATGATCAGCGAAGCAGCGCTCCTCCCCTCCAATCCCGATTCGCTCAGCGTGGCCACCCTGTCGCTCTTCGTCTCGATTCTCGCGGCGGAAGCCGGCAACCTGGCGTTGAAGGTTCTCGCCACCGGTGGTGTCTATCTGGCGGGCGGTATCCCCGCCCACGTTCTGCCGTTGCTGCAGCAGGGGCGCTTCATTGAGGATTTTGCCCGGAAGGGCCGGTTGGGAGAAGTGCTGCGCCGGATGCCGGTGAAGGTAGTCCTTCGCCGGGCCGCGTTGCTGGGCGCGGCGAGGTGGGGGCTGGAGCCGGCCGGGTCTCGATGATCCAGTCGGAACCATCCCGGGCGTTGGCGGGCGATGCAGAGACCACCTCCGGAAGGGAGACAGGAACATGCAGCTGGGGATGATCGGACTGGGACGGATGGGCGGGAACATGGTGCGCCGGTTGCTGCGGCACGGGCACGAAGGTGTCGTCTACGACATCCATGCCGAGTCGGTGCGGGCGCTGCGGAAAGAAGGAGCGGTCGGTGCCGACTCGCTCGCGGCCTTCGTCCGCGCCCTCCAGCCGCCACGGGCGGTGTGGCTCATGGTTCCCGCCGCCTTGGTGGACCGGGAGATCCAGGCGCTCACACCGCTCCTCGCGCCCGGGGACGTCATCATCGATGGGGGGAACTCGCACTACCACGATGACATCCGGCGAGCCGAGGCGCTGGGGACGGCCGGCATTCATTATGTGGACGTCGGCACCAGCGGGGGCGTGTGGGGGCTCGAGCGGGGGTACTGCCTGATGATCGGAGGCGAGGCCGATGTAGTCCGCCGGCTCGACCCCATCTTCGCCGCGCTCGCGCCCGGCGTGGACGCCGCCGGGCGCACCCCCGGACGCGACCGGAGCCCGGCGGGGGGGACGGCGGAGCACGGGTACCTCCATTGCGGGCCATCCGGTGCCGGCCATTTCGTGAAGATGGTGCACAACGGAATCGAGTACGGCCTCATGGCGGCCTACGCCGAGGGGCTCAACATCCTGCACCATGCCGACGTGGGGCTCCGCTCTCGCGAAACCGATGCCGAGACCACGCCGCTCCGCCACCCGGAGCATTACCGCTATCGCCTCAACCTGGCTGACATCACCGAGCTGTGGCGCCGCGGGAGTGTGGTGGGCTCCTGGCTCCTCGATCTGACCGCCCGGGCGCTGCTCGAGAGCCCTCAGCTGGAGAACTTCGCCGGCCGGGTCTCCGACTCCGGCGAAGGGCGCTGGACCATCGCGGCCGCCATTGACGAGTCGGTGCCCACCCCGGTGTTGAGCGCCGCGCTGTTCGAGCGCTTCACCTCGCGCGGCGAGGCCGATTTCGCTAACCGGCTGTTGTCCGCGCTCCGCTATCAGTTCGGCGGCCACCAGGAGAAGGGGGCCGGTTAGGGAGGTCTCGATGCGGACGACACCGTCGGACGCCCTGGTGATCTTTGGCGTCACCGGCGACCTGGCGTACAAACAGATCTTCCCCGCCCTCCACGCCATGATCAAGCGGGGACATCTCGACGTGCCCATTCTCGGCGTCGCCCGGTCGGGGTGGAGCCTGGAGAAGCTGCACGCCAAGGCCCGGGAGAGCATCGGGATGCGGGGACCGGTCGACCCGTCCGCCTTCGAGCGGTTCTGCCGGCTCTTTCGGTTCGTTGGAGGCGGCTACGAGGACCCCGCTACCTACACCAGGTTGCGCGAGGCGCTGGGCACCGCGACCTACCCGGTCCACTACCTGGCCATCCCGCCGAGTATCTTCGCCACGGTGGCCGCCGGACTCGCGACTTCGGGCTCCGCCACCAGCGGCCGGGTCATCCTGGAGAAGCCCTTCGGCCGCGACCTCGCTTCCGCCCGGGCGCTCAACGGGACCCTGCACCAGTTCTTTCCCGAATCCGCCATCTTCCGGATCGACCACTACTTGGGGAAGGAAGCGGTGCAGAACCTGCTGTACTACCGCTTCGCGAACTCCTTCCTCGAGCCGATCTGGAACCGGAACTACGTGCAGCGAGTTCAGATTACCATGGCCGAGAGCTTTGGCGTGGAGGGACGGGGGCGGTTCTACGAGGAGGCGGGAGCCATTCGAGACGTGGTGCAGAACCACCTGCTCCAGGTCGCGAGCCTTCTCGCGATGGAAGCGCCGTCGGGGTACGGTACCGAGGCGCTGCGTGACGCCAAGGCCCAGGCCTTCCGCGCCATGCGTCCGCTCGCGCCGGGGGACGCCGTTCGGGGTCAATTTCGCGGGTATCGGGACGAGGCCGGCGTCGCGGCCGACTCCGATGTGGAGACGTTCGCCGCGCTCCGGCTGCAGGTCGACTCATGGCGGTGGGCCGGCGTGCCATTCTACGTCCGCGCCGGGAAGTGCCTGCCGGTTACGGTGACGGAGGTGCTGGTCGAGCTGAAGCGCCCTCCCCTCGAGCTCTTCGCCGACTGCGCCATCTCCGCGCCCAACCACTTCCGCTTCCGCCTGAGCCCGGAGGTGGTCCTGTCGCTGGGCGCGCGGGCCAAGCTGGCCGGCGAGGCCATGCGCGGCGAAGCGGTGGAGCTCATCGCCTGCCATGACGGAACCGATACCATGGCCCCCTACGAACGGCTGCTGGGCGACGCGATGCGGGGGGACCAGGGCCTCTTCGCCCGGGAAGATTCGGTGGAGGAGGCGTGGCGCGTGGTGGAACCGGTCCTCGGGTCGGCCACCCCGCTGTATGCCTACGATGGCGGCACCTGGGGCCCCGACGAGGCGCTGGGCCTGCTCCGGCCGGGGGAGCGTTGGCATGACCCGCAGCAGGAGTGGGTCTGCCAATGACCCCGCGCCACCGGGTCGTCTTCCTCTTCGACGTCGACAACACCCTGCTCGACAACGACGCGGTCCAGGCCGACTTTCACGACGAGCTGGTGCGGCGGTCGGGAGCTGCCTGTGCCGAGCGGTACTGGGCCCACTATACCGAGCTGCGGCAGGAGATGGGCTACGCCGATCACCTGGGCGCCCTGCAGCGCTACCGGGTCCGCGAGCGAATGTACGACCCGAGCGTGCTCCTGGTGGCGTCCTATCTGCTGGACTATCCCTTCGCGACCCGACTGTACCCCGGGGCCCTGGAACTGCTGGAACAATGCGGCCGTTGGGGCCCGACGGTGATTCTTTCCGATGGAGATGTGGTCTTCCAACCGCGCAAGGTCGCCCGGTCCGGCCTGGCCGCGGCCGTCGACGGCCGGGTGCTCATCTACGTACACAAGGAGCAGGAGCTGAAGGAGGTGGAGTCGCGCTATCCCGCCGATCACTATGTGATGGTCGACGACAAGCTGCGCATTCTGGCGGCGGTGAAAGAGGTATGGGGCCCCCGGGTGACGACGGTGTTCCCGCGACAGGGCCGCTACGCGCATGACCCCGAGATCCTGGCCGACTTCCCTCCGGCCGATCTGCACCTCGAGCGGATCGGCGACCTCCTCACCTATACCTTACCCACCCTGCTCGACGCCGCCGCGGCGACGAGCGGCGGCAGGAGATCGACATGACCCCTACCACCCGGCTCCACCAGCTCGGTCAGAGCCTCTGGCTCGACAACATTACCCGGACCATGCTGGGGGACGGCACCTTGCGACGGTACATCCGGCAGCTCTCGGTGACCGGCCTCACCTCGAACCCCACGATCTACGACCAGGCCATCGGCGGCGGCGATGCCTACGACGAGGCGATCCACCGGGAGTCGGCCAACGGCCAGGCCGGCGAGGAGTTGTTCCTCGACCTGGCGCTGGAGGACCTCACCCGGGCCGCCGACCTCTTCCTGCCGGTCCATGGCGCGACCGGCGGCCGGGACGGATGGGTCTCACTCGAAGTGTCGCCGCTGCTCGCCTACGACACGTCCCGGAGCCTGGCCCAGGCCCGGGCCCTTCACCGGCGGGCCGACCGACCGAACCTGTTCATCAAGATCCCGGGCACGCGGGAGGGGCTCCCGGCCATCGAGCAGGCGATCTTCGAGGGCATCCCGGTAAACGTGACCCTGCTCTTCTCTCGCGAGCAGTATCTCGCGGCGGCCGGCGCCTACCTGCGCGGCATCGAGCGCCGGATCGCTGCCGGACGCGATCCGGTCGTGGGATCGGTGGCCTCCGTCTTCATCAGCCGCTGGGACAAAGCCGTCTCCGGCGAGGTGCCCGAGTCGCTCCGCGGGCGCCTGGGTATCGCCATCGCCGGGCGTACCTACCGGGCGTATCGGGAGCTCCTCGAATCACCCCGGGTCCGGGAGCTGATCGCCGCCGGTGGGCGGCCGCAACGGTTGCTGTGGGCCAGTACCGGAACCAAAGACCCCGCGGCGTCTGATGTCCTCTATATCGAGGCCCTGGCCGCCCCGGACACGATCAACACCATGCCGGAGGCCACCCTGCTCGCGTTCGCCGATCACGGCCAGATTCGCGGCGTGATGTCCCGGGATGCCGCCGCCGCCGAGGCGGCGCTGGAGGGCTTCGCCCGGGCCGGCGTGGATGTCATGGCGCTCGCGAGCAGACTCCAGCAAGAGGGGGCCGAGTCGTTCGTGAAGTCCTGGAACGCCCTTCTCGGCCGGATCGCGGCCAAGCGCGATGCGCTCGCCGCCGCCGTGAGCGGCCCCCGATCCGACCGGTGACGGGGGTGCCCGTTCCGCCGGCGCTGGGCGACCGTCCTGCCTGGAAGGCGCTGGAGCGGCACTATCAGGCGGTGCGGAGCCTGCACCTCCGGACCCTCTTCGCCGAAGACCCTCGCCGAGCTGAGCGCTTCAGCGCCGAGGCCGCCGGGCTCTATCTCGACTACTCCAAGCACCGGATCACCGACGAGACGGTCCGCCTCCTCGTCGGGCTGGCGGAGGAGTGCGGGCTCCGCGATCGCATCAAGGCCATGTTCGGCGGCGAGGCGATCAACCTCACGGAGCAGCGCGCCGTCCTGCATGTCGCCCTCCGGGCGCCCCGAGGCCGGACCATGCGGGTGAACGGCCGGGATGTCGTGCCGGAGGTGCACGCGGTGCTCGAGCGCATGGCCGCCTTCGCCGATCGGGTTCGCAGCGGCGCCTGGACCGGCCACACCGGGAAGCCCATCCGCAACGTGGTCAACATCGGCATCGGCGGCTCGGATCTGGGGCCCGTCATGGCCTACGAGGCGCTCCGCCACTATAGCCGGCGCGACCTCGTGTGTCGTTTCATATCCAACATCGACGCCACCGATTTCGCGGAGGCGACCGAAGGGCTCGACCCCGACGAGACGCTGTTCATCGTCGCATCCAAGACCTTCACCACCGTCGAGACCATGACCAACGCCCGGACCGCCCGGGCCTGGACGCTGGGGGCGTTGGGAGACGAGCGGGCGGTGGCCCGCCACTTCGTCGCGGTCTCCACCAACGCCGCCGAGGTGACGGCGTTCGGCATCGACCCGGCCAACATGTACGGCTTCTGGGATTGGGTCGGCGGGCGCTACTCGATGGCCTCCGCCATCGGGCTCTCCACCATGATCGCGCTCGGCCCGGAGCACTTCCGCGCCATGCTCGCCGGCTTCCACCGGATGGACGAGCACTTCAGGACCGCCCCGTTTGAGCGGAACCTCCCAGTGCTGATGGGGTTGTTGACCGTATGGTACGCCGACTTCTTCCGGGCGGAGACTCTCGCGGTCCTGCCCTATGAGCAGTACCTCAAGCGTTTCCCGGCGTATCTCCAGCAGCTCATGATGGAGAGCAACGGCAAGCGGGTCACCCTCGACGGCCAGCCGGTGACCTACCACACCGGGCCGATCGTCTGGGGCGAACCGGGCACCAACGGACAGCACTCCTTCTACCAGCTGATTCACCAGGGCACCCACCTGATCCCGGCCGACTTCATCGGGTTCTACCGGCCACTCCACCCCCTGGGAGAGCATCACGACCTGCTCCTGGCCAACCTCTTCGCCCAGACCGAGGCCCTGGCGTTCGGGAAGACCGCCGAGCAGGTGCGCGCCGAAGGGGTGCCCAACTGGCTGGTCCCGCACCGCGTGTTCGAGGGAAACCGCCCGACCAGCACCCTGCTTGCCGATCGGCTGACCCCGGAGACCCTGGGTGCGCTGGTCGCGCTGTACGAGCATAGCGTGTTCACCCAAGGGAGCATCTGGCAGATCGATTCATTCGACCAATGGGGAGTGGAGCTGGGCAAGGTGCTGGCCACGCGCATCGTCAACGAGCTCGCCGCCGGCCCGCCCGCCGGGGCCCACGACAGCTCAACCACCGGCCTGATCGAGCGGTACCGCAGGCGGAGAAGCGGGCCATGAACCCCAGGACCCATCCCTCCCCCGCGATCGAGGTGCTGCCGGCCCCGGACCGGCTGGCCTCGGCCGTCGCCGAGCACGTAGTGGCTCGGGCAGCGGGTGCCATTGCCGCCGCCGGGCGGTTCACCCTGGCGCTGGCCGGCGGGTCGACTCCGCGAGCGATCTATTCCCTCCTTGCCGGCGACGGGTTCGTCCGCCGGGTGGAGTGGGCCCAGGTGCATGTGGTGTGGGGAGACGAGCGATGCGTGCCGCCGAACGATGCGCGCAGTAACTACCGCATGGCGCGGGAGGCCTTCCTCGACCGGGTGCCGATCCCGCCGGACCAGATCCACCGGATACGCGGCGAGGAGGAGCCCCATGCCGCCGCGTCCGGCTACGAGCGGGTGTTGCGCCAGCTCCTGGGGGAGGACCGGCCGGGTGCCCCGGCGGCCGGCCTGGACCTGGTGCTGCTGGGAATGGGCGAGGACGGCCACACCGCCTCGCTGTTCCCGGGACAGGGCGCGGTGCACGAGACAACTCGATGGGTAGCGGCGGTATACGTCGGGGCCGCTGCGATGTGGCGGGTCACCCTGACCCCGGTGGTGATCAACGCCGCGCGCAATGTGAGCTTCGTGGTGTCCGGGGCCGGCAAGGCGGAGCGAGTCCGCCAGGTCCTGGAGGCTCCCTACGACCCCGCTCTGCTGCCGTCCCAGGCCATCGCGCCGTCACAGGGCCGGCTCACTTGGTTCCTCGACGCCGCGGCCGCGGGCCGCCACCCCCCGGCTCGGCGACGGCGCTCCGACCGGTGACGCCCCTGGTTGGCGCCACCGAGCCTCAGGGTTCCTGGGTGACCGCCCGCTCCCGGCCTCGGCGGGCGGCGGCCGAATCGGTCGCCCGGAGCGCGCCTTGGATGCCGGTCGCGCCGGGCAGCCCCGAGGCGCCGAGGGCGCTGTCGACCTCGCGCTTCGAGGGGGGTTGGTCTCGATGGATAGGGGAGGACGAGCCGCACCCCGACAGCGCGGTGACCAGCCATCCCAGTGTGATGCTCGTGCGCATGGTCTCCCTCCGTGTCCTGGGTGTCCCTTGGTCGCAGGGAGCGTCCTGCTAGCGTGCCTCGATGGGCGCCGCCGGAGGAAGGGCCGCAGCCACGCCGGCAAGCGAGGGGGCGGCAAGCGACAGAACCGCCCACACCGGGTGGTGATCGCTCGCGCCGCGCACCTGGTGGACGACCCCGGCGCTGGAAGGTCGAGCCTCCTCGAGGCCCCGGCTGAACACGTGGTCCCAGGAAAAGAACGCGATGGTGGGGCCGACCATTTCGGTGGTCCACCGGAAGCCGGCGCGCGCCA
>Ga0326597_10002249_pt1 | contig 29085 bp, 19 predicted proteins | sample RVTome_12_FD_203789 | JGI IMG/M metagenome (GOLD analysis project Ga0326597, IMG submission 203789) | Soil microbial communities from uranium-contaminated site in the Upper Colorado River Basin, Wyoming, United States - RVT100D185 | ecosystem: Environmental > Terrestrial > Soil > Contaminated >... | reverse complement strand
ATCCGGGGGCGTTGCACCCGGCTATTCATGGGTTGCCCCTGCGGGGCAAGCAGGGCTGAATTCCGCATTCCAGATTCCAGATTCCGGATATGGCGCTCCCGCTCCTGATCTGCAAGAGCAGGCCATCGCGATAGAGCTGGTTCGTCCGGCGGAAAGGCGATGTCGCTCCGCCGAGGCTGCGCCCTTCGACTTTGCTCAGGACATGCGACGGCCCTCGACATCGCTCAGGATGACGGCAAGGCCGTCGCATACGCAGTGCGGTACTTTATTCTTGTACGGCAGCGATCCGGGGGCGTTGCCCCCGGCTATTCATGGGTTGCCCCTGCGGGGCAAGAACCCCATTTGACGAGTGGCGAGTGTAGGGACGCCAAGCTGGAAGTTGGATGGACGCTCCTTTACCCATTCGACTTCGCTCAGGGCAGGCAGTCGCGGCTCTGCCTCAAACCACCGGTCGCTTGCGCTCCCGGGGCGGATTGGCCCGCGAGCTGCCGCGCGCGGCTCGGATATACAAGCAGTGACCAGTGAAAAGTGACGAGCGAGGACGGCCGCTCCCTTCCGGTGGCGGCTCGGATTTCGGGCGAAATGCAGGTCCCTCGTCGCTACGCTCCTCGGGATGACAGCGCTGAGAGAGACGGGTTTCCGTACCGAATGAAGCCACCGGTCCCTGGCCCGCTCCCTTCCGGTTGCGGCTCGGATTTCGGGCGAAATGCAGATCCCTCGTCACTACGCTCCTCGGGATGACAGCGCTGAGAGAGACAGGTTTCCGTACCGAATGAAGCCACCGGTCCCTGGCGGACAGCTAGAGCATTTCTCCTGTTCCTGTATAGCGGCGGTCTTTCGCCCCTCCGGGGCTTGTGCTCCTATTCCCAATGCCTCCCAGGGCTTACGCCGTCTGCCTTGACAAAGCCGACGCCGTTATAGATGGGCTAGATTCTGTCGCCCCTTCGGGGCTGAAAAGCACAAACCCAAGCCACTATACACCTTCAGGAAAAATGGTCTAGGGCGTGTTAACACTATCGGAGGGCCTCGACGATCAGGGCGAAGTTGAGGAAAGCGAGGAAGACGACATCGAGTTTATCGAAGCGCGAGAAGATGCGGCGGAAGCCTTTAAGTCTGCGGAAGAGCCTCTCGACCTCGTTGCGCTTGCGGTACAGGGCCTTATCGTAGAGCCAGGGATGCAGGCGATTATGGCGGGGCGGAATGACCGGGAGGAAGCCAAAGTCCAGAGCCAGTTGGAGCGTGGTGTTGTCCTCGTAGGCGCGGTCCAGGATGAGATGGAGCGGGGCGGGCAGCGGTCCGATGCCGCCCAGCAGCGCGCGGCCTTCGACGGCGTCGGAGGCTTGGCCCGGCGAGAGGGCAAAGGTTATGGCCGTTCGAGCATCCGCGGCAACCAGATGAATCTTGGTGGTCCAGCCGCCGCGGGATTTTCCGATGGCCTGGGGGCCGTTTTTTTTAGAGCGCCCATGCCGTCGGGATGCACCTTGACGGTGGTCGAGTCCAGTTTCACGGCCTCGATCTGGATGCGCAGGATCTGCTCGCGCTGCAACTGTTCAAAGACGTGATCCAGCACGCCATTCTTGGACCAGCGATTCATGCGCGTGTAGATGGTGTGCCAGTTGCCAAAGCGCTTCGGCAGGCCGCGCCACTTGCAGCCCTGCTCGGCGACGTACAACAGCGCGTTGAGCACTTGCAGGTTCGAGATGCTGACATTGCCGCGCTGGCGCGGCAGACTGGGTGCGATACGAAGGTACTGTGCCTCGGTGAGTTCCATGATCCGAAGCATACCACAAAATTCCTATTTAGTGTTAACACGCCCTAGGGCGTTTTCACAAATGGTGGACCCCGCCGCGTGAATGGAAGACGAACCTCAGGGGCTGAAGCCCCTGTTTGGTGCGGCTCGTGCGGCACGGCTGAAGCCATGCCCTGAAGGGGTACACAAAAAGTGAAAACGCCATAGTAGAAACAGGAAAAGGAGGCGGGATCACTTGGACGGACGGACAATACCCAGTTTTCGCATGCGAAATTGCAGCGTAGAGCGGTTCATTCCCAGGCGGGCCGCTGCGCCCTTCTGGCCGGCGAGAACCCAATTCGTCTCATCGAGAACTGCCAGGATATGTTTCCGCTCGGCTTCCTGAAGGGTGTCCTGCTTCCTGACGGTTTCCGGCGCAGACTTTTGGGCAGCACTCGGGGCAGGCTTCCCATCAGACTTCAGATCGGAAAGCGGCACCTTGAGCACAGGGTCGGTAGAGAGAATGACGGCGCGCTCGATTACGTTTTGCAGTTCGCGGACGTTGCCCGGCCAGTGGTAGTTGACTAGAGCGTCCATGGTTTCGGACGGGATGGACTCGATGGTCTTATTGTTGCGGCGCGCAAACTGCTGGGCGAAATGGCGAACCAGCGGGGGAATGTCTGCGGGGCGGCTGCGCAATGGCGGCACGCGAATCGGGAAAACATTCAACCGATAGAAGAGGTCCGCGCGGAACTTCCCTTCGTCCACCATGGCTGCCAAGTCACGGTTGGTGGCGGCGACGAGGCGGGCGTCGGTGCGCATGGTGCGCACGCTGCCGAGGCGCTCGAATTCCCGTTCCTGCAGGACACGCAAGAGTTTCGGCTGCAATTCCAGGGGGATTTCGCCGATCTCATCCAGGAAGGCGGTGCCGTTGTTGGCGACCTCAAAGCGGCCGATCCTTTGGGCGATGGCGCCGGTAAAAGCGCCCTTCTCGTGGCCGAACAGCTCGCTTTCGAGCAGGCCGGTGGGGATGGCGGCGCAGTTCAGCTTCACAAAGGCGCGGTCCTTCCGGCGGCTGGTGTTGTGAATGGCCCGGGCGATCAACTCCTTCCCCGTTCCGGTTTCTCCCAGGATCAGCACGGCGGAATCGGTGGGGGCGACGACGGAGATGCTCTGAAACAGTTGCCGCATAACAGGAGCAACTCCAATAATTTCCTCGAAGTTCAACTCGCTCTGGATGGCCTCCTGGAGATAGAGGTTTTCCCGCTGCGTGCGCCTCTGCTCGGTGATGTCGAGCATGAAGGTCTGGCTATGAAGGAACTGGCCCTGCCCGTCGCGCTTCACGACCGAGCTCACCAGGAGGTCTACGGTCTCACCATTCTTCCGGATGCCCTGGACCTCCTCGTCCTTGAGAAAGCCCTCGCGGGCAAGCCGCGGCATCAGGACTTCCCGAACGAGCTTGCGCTGTTCGGGGGGGACAAAGCTGACAATCGGCTGGCCGATGACCTCGTCGCGCTGGTATCCCAATACGCGCAGCCAGTAGTTGTTGACTTCGAGGAGGCGGCCATCGGCATCGAGCGAGTGCATCATAACCGGGGTGTTGTTATAGATCGAGCGGATGCGCTCTTCGCTCTCCTGGAGCCGGACGTTGGTTTCCGAAAGCTCGACGGTCCGCTCGGTGACGCGCCGCTCGAGGTCGGCTGCATGACGCTGAATCTGCTCCTGCAAGCGCGCATCCCGAATCGCCACGGCAATACTGTCGGCGACTTCCTGCGCAATCTCAATGTGCTCCGCGTCAAAAGCGGCGGGCTCCCCCGAGCAGAGATTCAGCGTACCGATCAGATGGCTCTTGATCAGCAGCGGGACACAGACGAAGGAACGGATTCCTTCGAACTCGAGGGCAACGCGCGAGGCCGTCATCGGGGAGTCCTCGATATTCTCGATGATGTAGGGTCTTCCGAGGCGCAAGTCGCCCAGGTTGCCGAAGGTCACGAGCGAAACCTCGGAGCCGGCGCCCAGCTTGGTGTCGCCGCTGGCAACCACACCCTCGAGCCTCGCCGTGCCGCGCTCGTGGTCGAAAACCGCGACACTGGCACGGTTGCAGGGCGCCAGCTCCAGGAAACTTGCCAAGGCAGCCTCGGCGATCTCGCGGACGGATCTGGCGGCCAGAATGGCGCGGTCGGTTTGCCGAAGCAGCATCAGGCGCTGGTTGTAGCGGCGGCGGTTGTCCGTCTCGATGACCAGGGCGGTCAGGTCGGCGAGCGAAGCGGCGAAGTCCTGCTCCTCCGGACGCCAGTGGCGCGCCGGACCAATATGCTCGTTGCAGACGACCCCCACCACGCGGCCTTCCCTGCGGATCGGCACGTCGAGCATGGAGGTGATCTTGAAGACCGGGAGATAATCGGCGGCGAACTCAGAGGTTGCGCGATGCGTGTAGGCATCATCGGCCGGAATGCCCCGGGCTTCCTCGAGCGCTTCGAAATAGCGGGGATAGCGGCCGACTTCCAGAACCGCCCCGTTCTCCCGGACCTGGCGCTCGCGATCGAACAGATGCCAGCAGCGAAGCTTGCTGTGGTCCTCATTGAACAGCCAGACACTGACCCGAGCGACGTCGAGCGTAGAAGCCGCTACGCCGCAGATGCGCGCCAAGCTATCGCTCAGGTCGGAAGACTCATCGCGGGAAAGCGCGACGAGCGCAGCGTGAAACTGAGAATCTCTGTCCATATCTGACACACATTATAAGACACTCGGGCAATGGGCTGCTCTATTGTAGCAGCCTGACGCGAAACAGGGTGGGAGGTTTTAGGGGGGCTTGGGATGTAGAGGAAGGGGCAGGTCCCTGGTCGGGGAACGTGGATCAGTCGCCGGGCGCGGGACGAAAGGCGATCGAAAGCTCGGGCATCTTCTTGCCCTGGAAGAGGCGGTAGCAGGGTTTGGCCAGCCATCGGGCCCAGCGATTGGCGCTCTTGCGGCGGGCGCTGTCGGTGGCGATGCCCGTCTTGGCGTACATCTGCCGGTAGAGTTTGGAGATGAAGATGAAACCGATGCGAGCCCTCCAGGACTTGACGCACTGAGAGCGCTTCCAGATCTCAGCAATGCTGTAAAAGCTGTCCCAGACGCCCTGCGTGCCGCGGCGGATCTCATCCGGGGTCATGGTGGGATGAGGGGTATAGAGTTTGGGACGCAAATGTCCCGGGATGAGCCAATAGCGCGTGATGGGAACGCCTTGGATGCGCTCGGCGTTGTCTCCCAGGCTCTTCTCCCAGCGCTCGAAGTCGAGGGTGCCGGGGAAGGGCGTCATGGTCACGAACTGCGCAAAGGTGATATCGGCTTTCCTGGCAAGAGCGGCCGTGGCCGCGAAGGTGTCCTGGCGGTCCGTCGAGAGGCCGAAAATGAAGGATCCGAGCACATGCACGCCGTGGCGCTTGAAGGTCTGCAGTCGCACAGCCAGGTTGTCGCCGGCGCAGTTGAAATCCTTGTAGACGGCCTTCAAGCCCTCTTCGGTGACAGCCTCGACGCCGACCAAAGCGCCCTTGATGTGGGCTTTGCGCATGGCGTCGAGAAACTGCGGGTCCTCGGCGGCTTCCATGGTGATCTGGGTAAAAAAGATCGAGTCGGAGGGGAGCTCGGCGAGGCGGTCCATCAGCTCAAACCGCTCGGCTCGAAGCGAGAGCAGCTCGTCCAGGCGTTGCTGGTTGTTCTGGCGGCGGGCGTTCTCCACATCGGTCAAGGTGACGGGATAAAAATTATCGTCGGCGAGGGCGATGAACCGGAAGCCCCGGCGGCGGAGCTGCACAATTTCTTCGATCACGGGGTGCGCGCCGCGCTGGCGGGGGCGCTGGCCATCGGTGCGCCAGACGGAGCAAAACGAGCAGTGTTTGGGACAGCCGCGAACCGTCTGCACCGAGGCCCACATGTACCTGTCGGGAGGCAATAGATCCCAGCGCGCGGGAAGAAAATCCTCGGCCCCGACCCGGCCGCCATCGTAGGTGGCCTGCGGCGCTCCCTGAGCGCAATCCGCCAGGACTCTGCTCCACACCACGTCGCCATCGCCCTTGACCACGGCATGGGCGCGGCCGAGCTCGCGGGCCTCTTCGGGATACAAGGTAGAGTGGATGCCGCCGAAGACAACCCACGCTCCGCGCTCGCGGGCCAGCCGGCCGACTTCCAGCCCGCGATAGGCGTTCGCGGTATGGATGCCAATTCCGACGACGTCACCTGCCTGGATGCGGTCGAGATCGAGCGCCTCCAGCGTTTCGTCGGTGATGATGGGGTCGCCGTAGGAAACCGGCGTAGCTGCCGCCAGCACGTAAAGCCAGCGGGGGGTGATGACGCCGATTCCAAACGACACATCACTGGGATTGACCAGGTGAACCCTCACGCGATACCCTCCTTGGAATTGCTCAGGAAACCTTGATTGCGACGGAAGGAAAACAGGCAATCCTGGTGAGCCCAGAAACAACGGGGAGATTATAACAGAATCAGGAAGGGTTACTCCAAGATAAGACCCGTTCCTGGAAGTTCGCTTGACTGTTGACCGGGCAGATGCTACAAGGACTTACATATCCTTATGGAGGCATGCATCCTATGGAGGCAGACATGAAATCCAAGAAGCCGGGTCGGAGGCAATTTCTGAAAAAGGGCGCGGTGCTGGCAGGCGCGGCCATGGGAGCGATGCAGTCGGCGAAGGGCCAGACGGGCGCTTCCGACCTGATTGACGGGCGCATTGAAGGGACCAAGTATGTCACGGCATACGGTGAGCGTTCGCGGTTCGAGCAGGCACGGTCCCAGCGAATCCACGACTACGAAAAAGAGCCGTTCCCGGCGAAGAAGCTGACGCCGCTACAGGACTCCGTGGGAATCATCACGCCCTCTCCGATGCATTTCGTGGCGGACCACTACGTTCCGCCGGACATCGACCCCAGCACGCACCGGCTGATGATTCACGGCATGGTGGACCGCCCGCTGATCTTCACGATGGAGGATTTGAAGCGCCTGCCCTCGGTGTCGCGGGTCTATTTCATGGAGTGCCTTGCCAACAGCTCGCTGAACCGCGCCAGCCGCAAGGACATGGATTCGGTGCAAAGGGCTCACGGGCGCACGAGCTGCAGCGAATGGACCGGGGTTCCGCTCTCCGTGCTGCTCCAGCAGGCCGGCGTACAAAGCGGCGCGAGCTGGCTCTATTCGGAAGGCTCGGACGGAGGGAGATACTCCTACAGCCTTCCGATGGCGAAGGCCATGGACGACGTGCTGGTGGCTTATGGGCAGAACGGCGAGGCGGTGCGGCCGGAGCAGGGCTATCCGCTGCGGCTTCTGGCGCCGGGCTGGGAAGGGCCGTTCAGCGTGAAGTGGCTGCGGCGAATCAAAGTCGTCAACCAGCCGCAATATGCCAAGACAGAGGTGACGCTCCACGGGTATCTGCGGCCGGACCTGAAAGGCAAGGCGCTGTGGTTCCAGTTCGAGATGCCGCCGAAATCCGTGATTACGCGGCCCTCGGGCGGGCAGAAGCTTCCCGGTCCCGGATCCTATGAGATCACGGGACTCGCCTGGTCGGGCGGAGGAGTGATCCGCAGAGTGGAAGTCTCAACCGATGGCGGGCGCACCTGGCAGGACGCGGCACTGCAGGAGCCAGTCCATTCCAAAGCGCACACGCGCTTCCGGCTCGGCTGGAACTGGGATGGAGAAGAAGCCGTCATCCAGTCGCGCTGCACGGACGAGCGGGGCGAAAGGCAGCCGTCGCTCGAAGAGATGAGCCGGCGTGTGGGTGTCGGGATGGATTACTGGATCAAGACGTCGGTTACGGCGTTTCAATTTAACCCGATCCAACCGTGGCGGGTGACTCGTGAAGGGGAGATTCACAATGCGATCCTGGATTCTGTTCCTGGCGCCCCTGCTAGCCTGGGCGGCGATGGCTCAGGACACACCGATCACTAACATCGGCAGACCGGCCGCCCCGGACGAAGTCCGCCGATGGGATCAGTCTGTCAGCGGGGATGGATCGGGCCTTCCGCCGGGCAAGGGAACCGTTCAGGAGGGCCAGCGGCTGTTTGCCCAGAAATGTGCGGCGTGCCACGGTCCTACAGCAGAGGGCGGCGCGGAAAAATCGCTGGTGGGAGGGCAGGGGACACTTGCAACCCTGAAACCGGAGAAGACCATCGGAAGCTACTGGCCGTTTGCCCCGGTCATATGGGATTACATCAACCGGGCCATGCCGCGGTTTCAGGAAGGAACGCTCAAACCGGACGAAGTATATTCGCTGACTGCTTTCGTGCTCTGGCGAAACGGCATTATCGGGGAAAACGACGTGATGGACGCCCAGAGCCTTCCGAAAGTCCGGATGCCGAACCGGGATGGATTCCTTCCGGCAAAGCCCGAGTGGCCCGTGCCAAAAGAAGATCCGTATTAGAAGAGAAGGCAACTTGCACATGCTGACCCGAAGGCAGTTTTGCGAAGGAATGGTTTCCGCTGGGGCGGTGTTGGGTGCGGGTCCGCGGCTGTTGAGCGCCGGTTCGCTGGTTCGAGCGCAGCAGGGAGGGCCGGCCTACGACCTGGTGATCCGCGAGGGGACGGTGATCGATCCCTCGCAGAACATCCACGCCCGGATGGATGTCGCCATCTCCGGCGGCAAGATTGCCGAGGTGGCGAAGAGCATTCCCGCCACGCAGGCGCGGGAGGTCATCTCCGCGGCGGGAAAGATCGTGTGTCCGGGGCTGATGGACATCCACGCGCACGTGTATGAAGCCGTTACGGCACAAGGACTGTCGCCGGATCGTTACTATCTTGCGAAGGGTGTCACGACGGTGGTGGATGCGGGGTCGGCCGGGTATACGACGGTTGCGGGGTTCCGGAAATACATTGCTGCGCCGTCGCGGACACGGGTCTATGCGCTGGTGGATATCGGGACGCTGGGACTGGTCGCGGGCATCCGGGGGGCCATGAAAAATCTGGATTACGTCAAGGCCGCGGAAACGGCCGAAGCCGTACGAAAGAACAAACCCGTTACGGTCGGGGTCAAAGTACGGCTCACGGAGGCGGTCGCCGGAACGGAAGACCTCGAAATCTTGCGGAGAACGCGGGAAGCCGCGGAAGGCGCGGGCGTTCCGATGATGGTCCACGTGGGGGATACGCATTCGCCGCTGCGGGATATCGTGAGCCGGATGCGGCCGGGCGACGTGATGACGCACTATCTGCACCCGGACCGCCACGGCGTGCTGGATGCGAACGGAAAGGTCCTTCCGGAAATCCTGGAGGCGAGGCAGCGCGGGATCCTGTTCGACGTGGGGCACGGCACCAGCCATTTCTCGTTCCGGGTGGCCGAGCAGTGTATGGCGCAGGGATTTCATCCGGACACGATCAGCAGCGATGCGACAAGCAATACGCTGAACGGCCCGGTGTTCGACACCCTGACCACGCTTTCCAAGTTTCTTGCGATCGGCATGCCGGCGGCGGATGTGCTGCGTGCGGCAACCTGGAACCCCGCCCGAGTGTTCGCGTATGGGTTCGAGCTGGGAAGCTTCCGGAAAGGAAGCGAAGCGGATGTTGCGATCCTGGAGCTGCGGGACGGGACGTACAGCTTCATCGATTCCAGCAAGGAAACACGCGCGGGAAAGCAAAAGCTGTTCCCGGACAGGACGCTTCTCGCCGGAAAGTTGTAGGAGCCGCTCCGGGAAAGGATGACAGGAGCGCATCAGGGATTCATATCGCCGGAGCAGGGAACGCTCCGGATTCGATTCCATGGATTTTTCACCAGGAGGTTCGATGAGCCGAAGATTTTTCCTGACCGCAACATTCGGATTCATTCTGATGCTGTGCCGGCCGGGGGCATCCGTCGCGCAGTTGGCCGCGGACTGGGTCCTGTTGAACGGAAAGATCCTGACGGCGAATACCGAGGACCCGGCGAATTTCACGGTGGCGGAGGCGGTGGCGATTTATGACGGAAAGTTCGTGGTTGTGGGAACGAACGAGGCGGCGCTGGCGGCGGCGGGCCCCAACACGAGACGCGTGGACCTGGGGGGCCGGACGATGCTGCCGGGCCTGGTGGAAACGCACATCCACGTGCACAACCACACGCGGGCGCACCAGCTTCGGAACGAGATTCTTCCCGGCATGACGGACCGGGGAATCGAATGGAAGAGTAAAGAAGAAGGCATGGCACGAGTGAGGACGCTGGCCCAGGGAAAAGCGGCGGGCGAGTGGATCGTGGTTCCGGTGACGGGAGAAGGAGACCTCGACGAGGGGGACGAGCTGGCGGGGGCGCCGGCGCGGGCGGACCTGGATCAGGTGTTTCCGGACCGGCCGGTGTCGCTGGTTCTGGCCGACCGCTTCGCCATCATCAATAGCCGCGCGCTGGACCTGCTGCTGGCGCGGTATCCGAACGGAGTTCCGGAGATCGTGGAAGGCCCCGACGGCAAGCCCACGGGATTTCTGCGCAACGCGGCGGCGCGTACCATGTCGGAGTTTTATCCCGCGCTGACTCCCGGACGGGTCGAGGAGCTGGCGCCGTTCTACCGGAAGGAATTGGAAGAGCCCGCGGCGCGGGGAGTGACGACGCTGTCCTCGCGCATGGATTCGGTTTCGCTCCGCATGTACCAGCTCCTGGCGAAGCGCGGTGAAATGCCCGTGCGGATGCCGTACGGCGACCAGTCCGGCACATTCCACCCTCTGGCGGATACGATTTATTACGGCGCTCCGCAACTGGCGGGGGTGGGACACCCGTGGCTGTGGAATGCCGGGATTTCTCCGGGACCGCAGGACCGCGGAGGGCCGATTGGGTGCACGCACAAGGCCTATCCCGAAGACGACGCGAGCTTCCCGCAATGGCGCGGTCATCCCTACGGCCCGCACGGAGGCTGCTTAGTGCAGGAGGATGCCGTCAGTCCGGTCTTGCGCGGATCGATTCTGGCGGCGGCCCGAAACGGCTTCTCGCTCATCGGCACGCATATGACGGGCGACCGGACGATGGACGACTATCTGGATTTGCTGGAGGAAGCCGACCGGCAGTCCGGAGGAATCGCCGGGCGGCGTTTTTCCATCGACCATTGCTATTATCTTTCTGAAGAACAGGCGCAGCGGGCGGCGCGTCTCGGGGTGTCACCCTCCTGCCAGCCGCCGGCTCCGCTGAACGATGCGGAGAAGACGCCCTACGGGGCGTATCGCGCGCTCTACGGGAGGGAAGTGGCCGGGGACGTCGTGACCCCGTTCCGGCGGATGGTTCGTTTGGGAATGAAGCCCGCGATCCATTGCGAAAATCATCGGGCGTGGGATTTCGCCTGCATGCAGTATGCGATCACGCGCAAGGACAATAAAGACGGCAGCGTCTGGGGACCGCAGCAGCGCATCAACCGCCGGGAAGCGCTGTACGGCTATACGCGATGGGCTTCCTGGCACGTCCATCAGGAGGATCTGATTGGCTCCATCGAGCCGGGAAAGTGGGCCGACCTGGTGGTGATCGACAAGGACTATCTGGAGATGGACGAGGACCAGATTGCCGAGATCAACCCCTTGTTGACCATCGTGGGAGGAAAGATCACCTACAGCGAGCCGAACTTCGCAGCCAGCGTGGGGCTGCCTTCGGTGGGCTATCGGGCGCCGGCGAACTGGTGGAATCGTTGAGGTGGAGGGATTGCATTGCGGTTGAGTGAGACCCAGGGATTGGTTTCTGTCGCCCCTCCGGGGCTTGCTGCTATGGAACTCTTGTTTCCCAGGGCTCGCGCCTTGGGCTGGAATCTAACGCGCCTCCGGCGCTCGGCGGAGCGTGGAAGCTTGTTGAAAAACTCCCACAGTACGGTCCTTCTGAGGAGACGAAGGCAACGAAGAATCTGCATGGTGCTGATTTGTATGACAAGCAGGTTCTTCGCTTCGCTCAGAATGAGCGCTCAAAATAGGTTTTCAATAAATGCTAAGAGACATCATCATCAGCCGTGACGGGCTGCGAAGTCAACGGAGGAAGGGAACCATGAACATGCGACGACAGGTATGGATTGGGTCGGCAGTCTTTGCTCTCTTTGGCGCGCTGCTGAGCGCCATCCCCGGATACGCGCAAGGGCAGGCGCTGGTCATCGAGGGCGGAACCTTGATTGACGGCACGGGGGCGGCTCCGCGGCAGAATGCGGTGATCGTGATGGAAGGAGACCGGATTCGGGCCGTGGGAACGAAAGGGCAGGTATCCTATCCGCCGAACGCCAAAGTGATTCAAGCGGACGGCAGATATATTCTGCCGGGGCTGTTCGAATGCCACGTGCACTACCGGGAATGGATGCCGCAGATCTACCTGCGCTACGGGATCACGACCGTCGCCGATACGGCCAACATGACGCCCTGGATCATCGCACAGCGGGAAATGCTGAAGCGCGGCATCATCAAAGGGCCTCGAATGTTCGTGACGGGGCACCGCGTGGGCGGGCCGCTTCCGGGAAGGAGAGCCGGGATCGTGCCGGACGCCATCAACGGCAGCTACGTGGTGAACGCGGCAAACGTGGAGGAGGCGCGGGCGGAGGTCCGGAAACTGGCGGCGGCGGGAGTGGACGCGATCAAGACGCACGACGGGCTCACTCCGGAACAGATCAAAGCCGTTGTGGAGGAGGCGCGCGCGCAGGGAATCCAAACGGTGGTGGGCCACGAGTACAACGGCCGGGATTCGGCCCTGGCCGGCCTCAAGTACATCGAGCACTCCCCGCCGATCGCGCGGGCCACGATCAGCGATCCGGAGCTGCAGCGGCTGGCGGCGCCGGAGTACTACATGGAGGACCGGCTCTACGATCCACTGGTCGAGCTGTTCCTGCAACAGGGCGTCTACGTGAACGTACCGCTTTGGACGAGCCGAGCGTTCAATCCGGCGTCGAGCACGTGGGGCTGGGAGCAGCTGGGTGCGGAGCTGGCGAGCGATCCTTCCATGGCGTTCGTCCCGCAGCACGAGCGGGATAGCTGGCTGCCGGAGGCTTCCGGCCGGAGGAGCCTGAGCTCGCTCGAGATGGAGCGGCGCATCGTGGGAATGCAGAAGGTGAAAGCGTTCCTGAAGAAATATGCGGAGCGGGGCGGCAGGTTCGTGGCCGGGTCGGACGCGGGAGAAGAAGACGTGCCGGGCCTGTGGACCCATTACGAGATGCAATCGCTGGTGGATGCCGGACTGACTCCGATGCAGGCGATCCTGGCGGCAACGAAATGGCCGGCGGAACTGTTCCACATGGAGGACGAGCTGGGGACGATCCAGGTGGGGCGAAAGGCCGACGCGATCATCCTGACGGGCAATCCGCTTCAGAATATCGCGGAGACGAAAAGCATCCTTTGGGTGGTCAAGGACGGGCAGGTTGTGGATACGTCGTTCGACCCGAACTTCAAGAACCCCCTTCCCTGGACGGCAAACGCGGATGAGCGGGGGCCGGGGCGCGGACCGGAGATCGCCACCATGGCGCCCGTCGTGGCGCGCGAAGGAGACGCGGAAGTAACCCTGCGGATCGGCGGACGAGACTTTGCGCCCGGAGCGGTGGTCCGGTTCGACCGCGCCAACCTGGATACGCAGTTTGTGAGCGACTCGGAGCTGGTTGCGACGATTGACCGGCGCTTGCTCCGGACGCACGGCACGTATGCCATAGCGGTCGTGAATCCGGGGTCCGGGGGCGGCACTTCGAACGTGGCCTACTTCCTGGTCGATTTCCGGTATGAGTAGGCGGTCTGCTGCACAGGGCAGGTGGAGGTGTTTATGGGAGCGTCATTTATGAGAGTATCTATGAAAGCGCCGGGTATGAAAGCACCGAAAATTTCCTATTGCGGCATGGTCGCGGCTGGCGTGGTCCTGTTCTTCGGCGCCTTTCTGGTGCGGACGAGTGGCCAAGTTACCTCCGCGGCTGTTCCGATCGACGACGATGACCTGGGCGGCGTAGTAACCAGCTCGAAGGGGCCGGAGGCCGGGGTATGGGTGGTCGCGGAGACCACCGACCTCGCGACCAAGTATGTCAAGATCGTCGTGACCGACGATCAGGGCCGCTACGTGCTGCCCGATCTCCCGAAAGCGAGCTACAGCGTGTGGGTGCGCGGCTACGGGCTGGTCGATTCCCCGAAGGTGCAGGCGACACCCGGGAAAATCCTGAACCTGCGCGCCGTTGTGGCTCCCAGCGCGGCAGCGGCGGCGGAATACTATCCGGCCTACTTTTGGTATTCCATGCTCAAAGTCCCGGACGCGAGCGAGTTCCCCGGAACAGGACCCGATGGCAACGGCATTGCGCCGGGGATGAAGAGCCAAAGCCACTGGCTGGCCAACATCAAGATGCACGGGTGCAACTCGTGCCACCAACTGGGGAACAAAGCCACGCGCACGCTTCCCGAGATGTTTTCGCATTTCCCGACGTCCGTGGACGCGTGGGCGCGCCGTGTGCAGTCCGGACAAGCCGCTGAGGTCATGCTGGGGACGCTCGACCGCCTTGGGCCGCGCCGCGCCTTGACTCAGTTCGCCGATTGGACCGACCGCATCGCGGCGGGCGAGCTCCCTCGCTCGCAGCCCGCGAGGCCGCAAGGCGTGGAGCGCAATATCGTCATCACGCAGTGGGACTGGGCGGGGCCCACGGACTACCTCCACGATGAAATCGCGACCGACAAGCGGAACCCGACGCTCAATGCCTACGGGAAGCTCTATGGGTCTCCCGAAGACAGCACGGATCTCATGCCGATCCTCGACCCGGTGCGAAACACCGCAGGCGAAGCGAAGGTGCCGATCCGGGATCAGGACACTCCGGCCGGCATGTTCATTGCCCGGGGCGGCGACGTCTCTTTGCCGTCTCCTTATTGGGGAGAGGAAAAGATATGGACCAGCCGGAGCAGTCCGCACAACCCGATGCTCGATGCCAAGGGGCGAGTCTGGGTCACGTCACGAATCCGCCCGCCCCCAACGCCGGATTTCTGCCGGCAAGGCTCCGCGCATCCTTCGGCAAAGCTCTTCCCAATGACTCGCGCCGGGCGCCAGGTTTCAGTGTACGATCCCAAAACGGGCAAGTTCACGCTGATTGACACCTGCTTTACGACGCACCATCTGGTTTTTGCAGAGGATTCCAACGACACGCTGTGGCTCTCAGGCGGCGGCTCGGCCAGCGGGGTCGTCGGCTGGATCAACACGAAGCGGTTCGACGAGACGGGCGACGAGCAGGCCGCGCAAGGCTGGACGGCGTTTGTCCTCGACACCAACGGCAACGGCAAGCGGGACGACTACGTCGAGCCCGACCAGCCCGCCGATCCGGCCAAGGACAAGCGCATCCAGGCAGGCATGTACGGCATCGGCGTGAACCCGATGGACGGGTCCGTCTGGGGCTCGGTGCTGGCCTTTCCGGGCGGCGTCGTGCGCCTCGATCCCGGCTCGAACCCGCCCGCGACGGCGTTGACGGAGTACTACGAAGTGCCGTTCCATGATTCCAAAGCGGATTCCAAAGCGGATTCGAGAGCGCCCGTGAGCGGCTACGGGCCGCGCGGGATGGACATTGACCGCAATGGCGTCGTATCCATGCCCCTCGCGAGCGGACATCTCGCCAGCTTCGACCGGCGCAAGTGCAACGGGCCGCTCAGCGGGCCGGCCGCTACGGGAAAACACTGTCCGGAGGGTTGGACGCTCTATCCGTTCCCGGGACCGCAGTTCCAGGGCGTGACGGAATCGGGCAGCGCGCTGTCGAGTTACTACACGTGGGTGGACCAGTTCGACACGTTCGGCCTGGGACGGAATGTGCCGATTGCCACCGGCAATACGGGCGATTCGCTGCTGGCCCTGGTGGACGGGAAATTTGTCACGCTCCGCGTCCCGTATCCCATGGGCTTCCACGCCAAGGGCCTGGACGGACGGATTGACGATGCGAATCTCGGCTGGAAGGGCAAGGGATTGTGGTCGACGTATGCGGGACGCGTGCCCTTCCACATCGAAGGCGGCAAAGGGACGACGAGCAAGGTCGTGCACTTCCAGCTACGCCCTGATCCGCTTGCGAAATGAAGGCAGCGGCGGTTCCCCAGCGGCGCGCTCGTGAAGCGGTTACGCACGAAGCGGCGGCGGGGTGCGCGGTGCTATCCCAAGCTCTCTCTCCAGGGTCCCCGTTTTTTCCAAGACAGCTGTCCTGGCATCATGCCAATTGAGTACATTGTTCAGTTTGGAGCAGGGATCAACAGCCGTGCGTTCGCCTTCGGCAATGAGAGTACCCCGGCGCAACCAATTGAAATCCCGCATGCCAACACTTTGTTCTCCTGCGTGATCCGAGTTCAAGTCGTACAGTGTCGGGGCTCATTCCAGGTAATTCCCGGGTAGTCTGCTAAAATCAATCCGCATGCCTCACCGCATCACCATCATCGGCGCAGGACTGGCGGGTTCGGAGGCAGCCTGGCAGGCGGCGCGGCGCGGCGTGGAGGTGGACCTCTACGAGATGCGCCCGGCGGTCGCGACTCCGGCGCACAAGACGGGCCTCTTCGCCGAGCTGGTGTGCAGCAACTCGCTCAAGAGCGACCGGGAAAACACCGCCCCGTGGCTGCTCAAGGAGGAATTGCGGCGGGGCGATTCCCTGCTCCTGCAGACCGCGGCGCGGTGCGCGGTTCCGGCGGGCCAGGCGCTGGCCGTTGACCGGGAGCGATTCGCGGCGGCCGTGACTGAGGCTCTGGAGCCGGAACCGCTGATCCGCATCCACCGCGAGGAACTGCGCGCGATTCCCTCCGAGGGCATCGTCGTCGTCGCCACCGGCCCGTTGACGAGCGACGCGCTTGCGGGATCCATCCAAGAACTCACCGGGCAGGAGCGCCTCTACTTCTACGATTCGATCAGCCCGATCGTGGACGCTGGAACGATTGATTACAACAAAGTCTTCGCGGCCTCGCGCTACGGCCGGGACCAGAAGGCGCCCGCCCTGAAACCATCCGGAACGGAAAGTCCCAATCAGAAAGACGCCGGGGACTCTCAACAAAGTGACGGCGACTACCTGAACTGCCCGTTCAACACGGACGAGTACCAGCGTTTCCTGGACGCACTGCTCTCCGCCGAAGAGGTCGCGGCGCATGAATTCGAAGAATTCACAGAATTAAAAGACGTCGAAGACTTCGAGAACCTGAATTACTTCGAAGCCTGCCTGCCGATTGAAGAGCTGGCGCGGCGCGGCCGGGACACGCTGCGGTTCGGGCCGATGAAGCCCGTCGGCCTGCGGGACCCGCGCACCGGCAGGATGCCCTACGCCGCCGTGCAGCTGCGCCGCGAGAACGCGCGCTCGGACAGCTACAACCTGGTCGGATTCCAGAACCACCTGAAGTTCGGCGAGCAGAAGCGCATCCTGCGGCTGATCCCGGGCCTCGAAAACGCCGCGTTCCTGCGCTACGGGCAGATTCACCGCAACACCTATATCAACGCTCCCGCGCTGCTCGCGCCCACACTGCAACTCAGGTCCGAACCCCGGATATTCTTCGCCGGGCAGATCTGCGGCGTCGAGGGCTACGTCGAATCGATCGCCACGGGGTGGCTGGCAGGCGTGCTCACTGCGCACATGGCTCGCACCGGCGAATCCGCGTCCGAGGCATCGGCGGCAGCGGCTCCTCCGCGCGCGTCGGCGCACGGGTCGCTCTGCCATTATATTACGCACGCCGACCCGGCCAATTACCAGCCCGCCAATATCTCGTTCGATCTGCTGCCGCCCCTGTGCGCCACCGCTCCGCCGCGCCTCGGGCGCAAGGAGCGCCGCACCCGCCAGTGCCAGATCGCGCTCACCAAGTGGAATCAGTGGCTCGCGCAGCATCTCGCGCCGCCGTCTCGGCCCTCTCCCGCACCCGCTGCCGACATCATGCGGGGACCGTAACTCCATTTGGACTTCGACCGCGTTTCCAGGCGGCCTGTCGGCGAACTGCGCTACGCTAGTTGGGAAAGGCACCCATGGAACCCCGTCTTCCGCGCGCTGTCGAGCAATTCCTGGAGCATCTGCAGGTTGAGCGCAATTTCTCGGCGCACACGCTGCGCAACTACCGCAGCGACCTCGAAGTGTTCTTCCAGTTTGCCGCCGCCCGGAAAGGAGCCGCTCTGGCAGCCACGGTTGACGATCTGCCATTCAAGGTGGATCACCGGGCGATTCGAGAGCATCTCGGGCGGCTCTACTCGGCGCGCGCCAAGCCGGCGACAATCGCCCGCAAGCTCGCGGCGTTGCGCTCGTTCTATCGCTACGCCTGCCGGGAAGGCATGGTGAAGGAAAACCCCGCCAAGCTGGTGTCGAGCCCCAAGCTTCCGCAGACGCTCCCGGCCGTGATGACGACGGAGGAGACGAACCGCCTCATTGACGCCGTGGGAGCGCCCGTGGAAGCAGATGCATGGCGGGGCAAGACGCCGGATCCGCTGCTGGTTCTGCGGGACCGTCTGATTTTTGAGCTGCTCTACGGCTCCGGCCTTCGGGTGAGCGAACTGGTCGGTCTGAGCTTGGAGCAGGTGAACCGGGCCGGCAAGATGCTGCTGGTTCGCGGCAAGGGCAAGAAGGAGCGGACGATTCCGTTCGGCTCGAAGGCGTCCGACGTCCTTGACGAGTACCTGAGGGAGCGCTCCCGGCGGTTTCCGAATGGAACCCCGGACGGAGCGGCGGTCCTGGTGAATGCCCGCGGGAATCGGCTCACGGTGCGCTCGGCACACCGCATCGTCCAGCGCTATGCGCGGCTGCTTGCGGGCGACCCGACGCTGCATCCGCATTCCTTGCGCCATGCGTTTGCGACGCACCTGCTCAGTGAGGGGGCGGATTTGCGGGCGATTCAGGAGCTGCTCGGCCATAGCAGCCTGTCGAGCACGCAAAAATATACGCGTATCTCGATCCGCCAGTTGATGGAGGTATACGACAAGGCCCATCCGCGCGCTTAGGCACGAATGGGCATGGAGTCAAAGCGGGGGCGTGTTTAGCCCTTCACCAGAACCGGGCCGGTAGAAGATCGTTTCGGCATGCGTCTGACATTTGCCCCCGATTTCTCCCGCTTCTGGGGATCCCCGTCAGCGGGGACAGAGGTGGTAATGAACTCGTAGCGCTCAATGGCGGCGGCGACTCCCGACACCTGATTCCCGAGGTCTTCCCGCCGGATCAAATGCCCCTTCCCCCGCAACAGCGCCCCGGGTTCTCCCGTGGAAGTCGGAGGGAGCTCCACTTCAAATTCCACCCGCGAAGAGGGCTGCTGATCTTTCCTCATGAGGATGTAGAGCCCGGACCGGCTGATATTCTTGGTATTCGTCTTTACGGTATGGACCAAGCGCCCTGCCTGCCAGCGGAGGAGCGCCGGAAACTCAAGTGGAAAACGAGTGGAACGGCGGCGGCATTCTTTCATCGTTAAAATCCTTTTTTGCCAATACGGCGATTCCGGGGGGAACCTCTTGCCATGATGTCACCTGAAAATTCGCGATGACATTCTGACTGTAACTTCGCGCCAAATAAGGCTCAATAGTCCGAAAGTCATAAAATTTCGGGTAACCTTTTGTACTGGGCCGAGTGATAGGACGGACAGTACCCTTCGATTCCTGGGTGCCTCTTGGGCGCCACTGGGCGCCGCCGGGAAGCACACGGCCCCGTCTGGATCGATTCCGGTGGTGGTGCCCGCTTGACATCGAGCCCGGAACCGGGCCACTTTGGCTGGCGACTGATGCGACCGCCGGCACTGGCAAGGCACGGTAGGCATGGCAGGAATAGCAGGTACGACTGGTCCGATCATGAACCTCAAAACGGCTGTCGAGAAATACCTGGCGGTGACGGGAGAATTCGGGCAGCCTATGCCCTTGACCTCGTTCGGGCTGGACCGGAAGCAGACCGAAGCGATGCTTGCGGCGTGGGAGGAAGATTATCAGCTTCACCGGCACATGGAGTTGATCCCAGCGGGAACAGCGGGCTCCGGAGGAGAAAGTCGAGAAGGCCGAGAAGGTCCTCTGGAGACGGCGGACCAAACGGGATATTTCGTTGGCGGGATCGCGTACACGGGCGTCGTCTTTCGAGCGTCCATTCGCGGCGTTATTGGATAGCAGTCTTCGATAGCAGTCTTGGGGGAAAAAGGAGCACGCCTTCCAGATTCGAGATTATCAACCGGACGACTTCCCGTCCCTCTGCGAGATCGACCGGATGTGCTTTCCGGAGGGGATTGCCTATGCCCCTGAGGAAATCGCCCTCGCTCTGGCCCAGCGCGGCGCGTTCGCCTGCGTGGCGGTGGTGGACGAGCGCGTGGTTGCGTTTATCCTCGCCTACCAGAAGAAGCCGCTGATCGGCCACGTCGTCACGCTGGACGTGCATCCGGACTTCCGGCGGCAGAGCATCGGCTACCACCTGATGGAGCAGACCGAAGAGCGCCTGCGGCAGCGCGGCGCCGCCCGGGTTATTCTTGAAGTTGCGGTGCAGAATGAGACCGCGCAGCGTTTCTATGAGAAGCGCGGATACCTCCGCCAGAAACTGCTGCGGCGCTACTACGCGGATCGGTCGGATGCGTATCTGATGGAGAAGGCGCTGGGGTAAGATAGGAGACAGAAGTCAGGAGTCAGGAGTCAGAATCAGAGCCGCGACCGTGAGGGAGCGGGGGTTAGTTGGTGGCTCCAACTTGGTCAGTTGCGTGAAAAGCGGATGCGCGCCATGCCCTGTGCATTCGGTTCCACGGTCTGATGAATTGTTTGTACCGTGTCGGCTTGAAAATCACGGAGACAACGCACATGATCTCGTCGGTCGAGTCCCACTTCGCTCCGCGATCAAGATATACGTTCAGCATTACGAGCAACCCATTTGCCCAAAAGGGATGGCGCTTGCGTGCTCTTCGTTCCCTGTTTTTTTATCTTCTGACTTCTGACTCCTGACTCCTGGCTTCTGACTCCTAGAAATGCTGAAAGCCCAGAATCGGCAGCGGTTGCTTCCGGTTATCTTGAATCAGCATCAACTTTTGTCCTGATGTAATGCGGCCGATGCGGGTGAGCGGCACACCGCCGAGGCTGCGTGGAAGTTTGTGAGTCCGGTCCGGAGGAACAGTAAACAGAAGTTCGAAGTCTTCTCCGCCGTGGAGCGCGTTGTGAAGCGGAATCTCCGGGAGCCGGGGCAGAAGGGCTGCGTCAATCTCTGCGCCGACGCCGCTTGCTTCCGCGAGCCGGGCGAGATCAATCGACAGGCCGTCGCTCAGGTCGAGCATGGCGGAGGCGAGTTTGCGGCTGCGGAGATAGCTGCCGATCCGCAGTCTCGGCTCGGGGCAACAGAAGGCCTGGAACGCGGGTTCCAACGTCCTTAGCTTCTTTTCCCGTTCGAGAGCGGCGAGGCCAACGGCTGCGGTTCCCAACGTTCCCGATACCCAAATCCCATCGCCGGGTTGCGCGCCGCTGCGCAGAACGGCCGTGCCGCGGGGGACATCTCCAACCACCACGACATCGGCGAGCAGACCGGCCGCCGATGCTCCCGTATCGCCTCCGGCCAGAACGACTTTGGACCGGGCGGCAAGACGAAAAAATCCCGCCAGGAAATCGTCCAGCCACTTCTTGCCGGTCTTGCCCGTCTTTCCGAAATTGCGCGGCACGGCGAGAGAAAGGAAGACAAAACGCGGCGTTCCTCCCATGGCGGCGATGTCGCTCAATCCGCGCGCGAGCGCTTTGTGCCCGAGCGAGTCAGGCTGTTGCCAGGAGCGGCGGAAGTGAATCCCTTCGAGGAACAGGTCGGTGGTGACGAGCAGGTCCTTGTGGCGCGTATGAGCCAGCACGGCGCAGTCGTCGCCGATTCCCTGTCGCAGGCCGGGAAGCACCTTTCGGCCGGGGCGCGGCGCTGCCCGACGTTTCAGGAGATCGATGAACTGCCGCTCATTCATGTCCATGGAGATTCACGGGATATTCAGGGATTCTCACGCAGGCGGAATCATTCGAGCCGGCGGAACGTTTCGGCGTCCCATTTCCAGTGCATCAGGACCGAGTCGGATACCTGCTGCACGGCGACGTCCTGGAGGAGCACCGCGAGCTTTCCCTGCAGTGGATCCGATCCCTCAACAGGGGCCGCGCGCAGCAGCACGAGAAGGCTCTGAATCATGCGGGCGAATCGCTGGGCCGCCGGTTCGTCCTCGCAGAGATTTTCCACCTCAAAATCGAGCTGCGTCAGCCCGCTCTCGACCGTGATATAGAGGGCTTTGCTGCCGCGCAGCAGGGGACCACCGAAGCGAAAGGGGCCGGAGCCGGGTTCGACGGAACCTTGGTTGAATATGCGTTCTGTGCGCATGATGAGGGCAAGGGCGTTGCCCTGCGAAAGGCGGGGCAATTCGCCGGCGGCGGCCAGCTCGGAGGCTGCGGAATCGCTTTGGGGAACCTGGGCGAGGCGCGCTAACGCCTTTTCAATCAATGCGTTATCTTCCCCAATGGTAAAGACGGCCAAATTGGGCTCGGGGAGGGCGAGGCGGAAGGGACGGAGGCGGCCGAAGGTAAAGACCGTGTTTCCAAGCACTTCGGTTTTCTCGGTTGTTTCGGTTTCTACGGTTGTTTCGGTTTCTTCGGTTCTCTCGGTTCTCTCGGTTCCTTCGGTTCCTTCGGTTCCTTCGGAAGTCTCGGTTTCGAGATATTGGAGCATACGGGAGCGGTCAACGGCGATTCGGGCGGCTCCGACGTAGCTGGAGCCGACGCGGGCCAGGGCGAGCTGGCGGAGGTCGTCCTGGTAGCGAAAACCGGAGGCCTCGACGAAGCCCCGGTAGTCGTCGGCAACGGAAAACTCAGGAGGGTCGGAAAGGAACCGGCGGACGGCGGGGTTGCGTTGGAGATCTGCGAAGTCGACCAGAGCGTAGAGGTCGGCCTGAGGGGGAAGAATGCGCAGCAGCGCGGGACCGCTATCAGCGCGGCGCCATAGAACCAGCGCGAGGGCGGCGCCCGCGAGCAGGATTCCCGACAAAGCGATGATGCATTTTTTCCGACGACTCATACGCGCTTGTTTTTCCGACTGCTCATACGGCCTTGCGAATTCACGCGAGGTTCCCAGCATCCGCTATCGTAGCATTACAGGGATGGGAACGGGGAGTAGTGAGTGGTGAGTGGTGAGTAGTGAGTAGTGAGTAGTGAGGTGGAAACAACGCTCGCTTTGCTTGGATGAGGTCAACCGATTCCCAGCCTATTCCATCGGCCATTTTGGGATGGCGGTGTCAATCGCGGCCATGAGGCGGATGGTTTCCTGGAGCGCCGTCACGATTTTTGCGTAGTGCATTTGATCGTCGTAGCTCAGGGTTCGCCCGTGCCGGTCCTTCAGCCACTTTTCGCAGACCTGATAGCCGCCGACGTGGAACTCCCACACGTCCGGGGGCACGCCTTCGAAGTATTGACCTTCCTTGCCCGACTTCGGTTCGCTCTTACTGATGTAGACGCGGCCCTCCTGAAGTTTTCTGCCCGTTCCTGGTTCCTGCTCGCCCGGCGCTACGTACTTTGGAAACCCTTTGTCCACGGAGTCTATCCCCTTCACGGGAAACCGGGCGATGGGTTCGGCGAGCTTCGGCAATTCCAGCAAGTGCAGGGCGACGAGATCAGAGCCTAAGCCGCAGAGGGTTCGGAATAGATTCACGTGTGAAGTAAGGGGGATACGCGGGAAATCGCTCTTCAGGAATTCTGCGTAGCGGCTCCGGTAGGTGGGCGAATGCAAGAGCGCGTAGATGTAGTGGAAAACGTCCTCCGGCCCGAAGGTCTTTTTCAAATTGCCCCTTCCGTCGGAGATGAATGACAGGCCTGCACGCTTTTCGATGTTCGTGACAAAGTCGGGAGTGAGGTTCGGGCGGCGTCCGTCTTTGCCAGGGGGCCAGGGAGAAACTTGAACCTGAAGTTCCACTTGATCGCCTTTCCTTCCATTGTCCCTGGGATAAAGATACAGAGGAAAAACGTTTGAGCCGTCTTTTAACTCAACATACACTGCCGGAGCGGGCGAATCGGACACGACTGCATGCCCCCACTGGGACATCCTTGTCTGCCGCACAGTGTTAAGGCACAGATTGGGCCGCTTGAAGACATGATCTTGCAATTCTCGCCGCGGATAGTCCATTGCAGCGGTGCTGAAATAACAGTGACGCCGATCAAATGGCCGGTATAGGCATTCAATAAGGTATTGGTCCCACTCCTTGTCCTTGCGAACTTGCTCCCGGGCGGCAGAGAGTTTCCAATCGCGATTGTCGCTCAATTTGTACAGTGCTCGGAGCTCTTCATCGGACTTGGATTTCTGTCGCAAATTCTGAATACGCGCCCGAAGCGCGGATTCATCGAAATCAATGGCAAATGGGTCACGGTGACTTTGGAAACCCAAGACGCTGACCGGCATGGCGTCAGACACTTTCCATCCCCGCTCGTATTCAACTTTAGTGGTTTCCTCTTGCGGTATGAACAAGTACAGCGGGGAGTGCGGGTCAAGCTCTTTCCACCGTGTGTTCCGAACTTCCGTCCGGAAGAGTGCTCTATACTTGCCTTTCCTCAAACCCCACAGATTGGCATGATACACCTTGGCTGGCTCTGTCTTGCCCGGCTCCTTGACAAAGATTCCCAGAGTTACGCCTTGCTGGATGTCGAACACGTTTTCATCCTTTGAGCCATCGGGAGATCGCTCTTTTTTCTTGCTGTTTCCGTGCAAATCCAAAAGGTAGATTTCGGAGAACGCTTTCATCAATTGCTGCCGCATTCCTCGGAACGTGGGATTATCGAGGTAGCCGTTGTTGCTGATAAAGGCCAAGACTCCCGCGCCGGTCCGCTCAATGCGCCACTGACCCCAGCGAATGAACTTCACGTAATCATCCTGGAGCCACTTCGGGTTTTTCTCCCCCAAGGGTTTTCCGTCCACGAAGTAGTAGTCCTGGATCAGCTGGCCAATGAACGTCGGAATCTTCTTGCCTTCCTTGACCTCCCAACTTCGGTTTGCGGAATGCCCTGAATACGGCGGGTTGCCGATGACCGCGAGGATCGGCAATTCCCGCTTGATTGTCGCGGCCGCGTTCGCCTCTTGGGTAATCACGCGCAAGGGACCGAAGAGGGTTTCCGCCCGGCGCTCCGCTTCCTCCAAGGTGTTCGTGAGGTAGACGCCCAGGCGCTCGTCGCCGGAGAAGTCATAGGCCCACTGGTCGCGTTCGGCGGGGGTCATGTCCTGCCCGGCGAGCTGCATTCCCAGCTTGAAATGCGCCACGGCATACGGAGCCATCAGCAATTCAAATCCGAAGATGCGCGGGAGCAAGTGATTCCGAACATAGCCCGACCACATGCCGGCGTTCCCTTGCCGCCGGAACTCTTCGCGGATTTGGTCCACAACGGCGTAGAGAAACGTTCCCGTTCCACAGGCGGGATCAAGGATCAGGACACGGTGAGAAGAGGCTTTGACTTTCTTTGCCGTTCCGCTGTTCTCTTCCTCTCGCTCGTATTCAACGGTTGCGGTGTCCGCGAGTCCGTTCGGGCAGCCGAAGCGGGTTTTCAAGAGATGATCCACCGACCGGACGATGTAGGACACCACCGGCTCCGGGGTGTAGTAGACGCCCCGCGCCTCGCGCAGCTTGGGGTCATAGGCGGCAAGGAAGGTCTCGTAGAAATGCACAACCGGGTCTTGCCGGGCGGTGCGCTTGCCGAAATCCGCGAGAACGCCGTCCGGTCCCTCGATCATGGTGTCGGCCAGGAGTTGGGCCAAGTCGTCCACGAATCCCGCGAAGGGTTCGTCATTGAGGTCCGCACCGGTGATGGTCTCAAAGAGCCGCCGCAAGAAGGGATTGGTCTTGGGAATCTCAGCCGCCGCGCCGAGGCGTTTGAACGAACCAGCCGGCCCGTGGTGATTGCAGCGAGCGGCGAACAGGCCGTAGGCAAGGGTCTGCGCGAACATGTCCGCAAACTGCGGGATGGGCAGGTCGGGGATCAGGGCTTGCTCGAAGGCCCCATGAAGGTCGCGCAATGTGGCGGAGGCGGATTGATTCTCAAAAGCGGTGACGATCATGTCCCTAATAAAATGCGTCAAACGGGCCATGCGAAGCGCCAGCATCTTGGGATCGCGGATCGGCTCGGGTTGTTGGGAGAGGAATGCAGTCAGGAGGTCTGCAACCTCTTTGGCCCCCTCCTTCTCGGGCGTCAGCTTCCCGGTTTTTGAAACGAGGGCAAGCCGGGCGGAGTGACGATCCTCTCCGTTAACGTACCAGCGGAATTGGAGGTAGTCGGTGAGAATCAGGTTCGGCAGAGCAGCCCGATAGCGCTTCAACTGGTCGGAGCGTTCAACTTCCCCGAGGAGTTCGCCCACGGTCTTGGTTTCAATGTGACCGACCCTCACAGGGCCGTGCGGGGCCATGCGAGAAACCTCGAAATCGGGAGCACCGCAGGCAACACGCTTGGGCTCATTGGTGGCGGTGATTCCGGCGGCCAGAGACTGAACCAGGGTCTTTAGCGCAGGGCGGTGGGTGTGCTCGGTGGCGTTGCCCGCTTGCAGAGCTTTTTCGATCTGCCGCCGGTACGCATCAATCGGTGTAGTAGGCATGAAGCAATCGAGCCGTATGATACACCAGAATGCTGGGGAGCGGGTCGGGCAAAGCTGGCGGGGGAAGCGAGCGAGTGGAAGAATGTCGCTGCGCCAAGGCTCGGAGGACCGGCACGCCGGGACAGCAGCCTCGGGATGACAGCAGTGGTGCGGGATGACAGTGATACGGGCCATTGACCGGGATTGGGTTCTGTCCTAGCATTCTCCATTAGTCAATTTCGAGGTGTGGTGGATCGTGAGCAAGGCAAAATTCTTTGCGGCCTTGATCGGCGTCGTGGTGTTTGCGACGGCTCTCCACGGGGAGATCGACTACGTGTCGGCGCGGCTGGAGCGGCGGCTGAAGCCGATGAAGACCGGCGAGACGATCACGGTGGACGGGGCGCTGGACGAGGCGTCGTGGGGCCGGACGGAGGTGGCGGGCGATTTCATCCAGAACGAGCCGCAGGTGGACCAGCCGGCGACGGAAGCGACGGAAGTGCGGGTTCTCTATGACCATGAGAACCTCTACATCGGGATTCTGGCGCGGGATTCCGAGCCGGAGCGCGTGATCGTGAACCATCTGCGAAAGGACTTCAATCACGAACAAGGGGACACGGTCGAGATTCTCCTGGACACGTTCCACGACCAGCGCAACGGCTATGTGTTTGCGGTGAACGCGGCCGGGGCAAAATGGGACGCGCAGACGACGAACGAAGGGCGGCAGGAGGATGCGAACTGGGACGCGATCTGGACGGTGAAGACGCAAACCACGGCGGACGGGTGGGTGGCGGAGATTGCGATACCCTTCAGGACGCTGAAATTCCGCGAAGCGAACGTGCAGACGTGGGGGATCAATTTTCAGCGGCGGCTGCGGCGGAAAAACGAGGACAGCTTCTGGTCGCCGCTGCCGCGCATCTATAACCTGAGCCGGGTGTCGCTGGCGGGAACGCTGGAAGACCTGGAAGGAATCCAGCCGGGGTCGAGCATCCGCGTAAAGCCGTACGTGGTGTCGTCGTTCGGGCAGTTTGGGGGGGGCCATAAGAATCTGGTGGGGGACGCGGGAGTGGACGTGAAGTACGGGCTGACGGCGGGGCTGACCTGGGACTTCACCTACAACACGGACTTCTCGCAGGTGGAAGCCGATGAGCAGCAGATCAATCTGACGCGGTTCAGCCTGTTCTTCCCGGAGAAGCGGGAGTTTTTCCTGGAAAACTCGGGCATCTTCGCGTATGGCGGAAGCGGGCGGCGGGAGTTCCGGCAGTCCGACGACCTGATCCTGTTCTTCAGCCGGCGCATCGGGCTATCCGAGGAAGGCACGCCGATACCGATCCTGGGCGGGACGAGGCTTTCGGGGCGCGCGGGGCAGTGGGAATTGGGGTTTCTGAACATTCAGCAGGAGGAATTCGGCGAAGCGCCGGCGGCGAATTTCACGGTAGCGCGGGTGCGGCGGAATATTCTGGCCAGCTCGGATATCGGGGCGATGGTGGTCAGCAAGGAGTCGGTGGACTCGCCGTATTACAACCGGGTGGCGGGATTGGACGCGAATTTCCGCTTCGGGCAGGCGCTGAGCGTGACGTCGTATATCGCCAAGGCGTTTGTTCCTGGGGGCGTTCCTGGAGGCGGTCCTGGGAGCGTGGCCGAGGGCGGAGAGGAGAAGAAGGACCTGGGCGGACGGGTCGGGGTGAACTACCAAACCAACCAGTGGGATTTGCGGGAGTCGTACACGAGCGTGCAGGAAGACTTCGTAGACGAGATGGGGTTCACGCCGCGGCTGGGAATCCGGAAAGTGTCCGGGTTCGTCGGGCGGCTGGTGCGGCCCGAGGGCCTGCGGAACTGGGTCCGGGAAATCAACTTCCACTCCGGCCACGACTTCGTGCTGGACCGGGAAGGGGAGCTGGATACGCAGAGCATTCATTACCACATCGCGACGCGGTTTCAGGACAGCTCCTGGGTGGAGGCGGGGCTCGACACGGAGCTGGAGCGGTTCGGCGAAGACTTCCGGATCAACCGGAACCGGAACATCGTCATCCCGCCGGGATCGTATCGCTCGAACGAATGGTTCGTGATCGGGCGCAGCGACGAAAGCCGGAGAATCAGCGGAGAAGCCCGCTACGGACTGGGGGATTTCTACGGCGGCTTCCGGCATCGGTACGAGCTGGTGGGGCGGTACCGGTGGAGCTACAAACTGAACACGTCGTTCAGCTACACGCACAACAACATCAACCTGCCGGAAGGACACTTCCAGACGAATCTGCTGGCGACGCGGGTGGACTACTCGTTCTCGACGAGCATGTTCCTGGACGCGCTGATCCAGTACAACAACGACGCGCGGCAGTGGAGCTCGAACGTGCGGTTCAATATTATCCACCGGCCGCTGTCGGACTTCTTCCTGGTCTACAACGAGCGGCGGCACTCGGTCACCGGGGACCTGATCGACCGGGCGCTGATCGCCAAGTTCACCTACATGATTGCGCGGTGAGAACGAGAATCCGCAGAATCCGCAGATTGCGCAGATGAAGGCGGAAGTGCCGGGAAAGCAGATCCTTCGCTGCGCTCAGGATGACCTCTCTTTGAGTAGGCAGTCAAGAGCAGGGAAGAGAGCATTCCGAATTCAAGATTCCGGATTCCGAACGAGAATCCGCAGATTGCGCAGATTCCAAACAAACACAAACACAAGAACAAGAACACGTCCAGGTCCCTCGTCGCTTCGCTCGCTCGGGATGACAGCGCTCTTGGGGGGATGACAGCGCTCTTGGGGGGATGGCGTTTGGGGGGGGGAAGCGGGAGCGAATTGCGGGTCCTGCCGGCCGCCAAGTTCGCCTGCAGGGATGGGCATAACGGTGGTAGAATGTGTGTGTTTCCGGGGGAACCCGGACAGGCGGAATTACTAAATATTGCCGGCGCCGGTGTGCCGGTTCCCGCTTGAGGCGGGAGAAGATCTATCACGAACTCGTTATT
>Ga0326597_10002248_pt1 | contig 29088 bp, 43 predicted proteins | sample RVTome_12_FD_203789 | JGI IMG/M metagenome (GOLD analysis project Ga0326597, IMG submission 203789) | Soil microbial communities from uranium-contaminated site in the Upper Colorado River Basin, Wyoming, United States - RVT100D185 | ecosystem: Environmental > Terrestrial > Soil > Contaminated >... | reverse complement strand
GCGTGGCCTCCGCCGTGGCCCGCGCGTCCAGCGCCGCTTGCACCGCGCCGCGCACCTGCGGGCGAAACTGCTCCCACACGTCGCGCTCGAGGTGGACGAATGGGGTGGCGGGCTCGGCCAACCGCGGACGTGGCGGCGGCTCAGCTGGCCGCGCCGCAGGCATCGGTGGCCGGGCCATCGGCCGCTCCGGCGCGACACGCACCCGCGCGATCAGCGACCGCACCGACGGGAGGCCCCTCATCCGCGCGGTCCGGGGTGCCCACCCATGTCCGCCACAGGCTCGCCGCGTCTCATTGCGCGCGCCGGTACCTCAGGTCGTCGCCACGTACAAGCGGCGCGCGACCACGAGGGGCGGCCTACACCACGAGATCCCCAAAACCGTTAAGCACCCCGCGCCAGTGCGGCGACATGCTGGTTCGCGACAGCCGTCGCAACTGGACCTATCAGTTCGCCGTGACCGTTGACGACTTGGACCAAGAGGTGACCCTCGTCGTTCGTGGTGAGGATTTGCTCCTGTCCACGGGACGGCAGGTCCAGCTCGCCCGCCTCCTTGGTCGGTCGCGACCACCGCGGTTTCTTCACCATGGCCTCATCATGAAGAACCCCGTCCAGAAGCTCAGCAAGTCGGACGCCGATACGAGCGTCCGCGATCTTCGTCGACGCGGCTGGGAACCTGGCGATGTGATAGGCAGAGCGGCATGGCTCGGCGGGTTGACGTCAACACCTCGGTCGGTGACGGCAGCGGAAACCGCTGGCCTCCTGAGCCATCTGAGGTGCGGCTGATGTCGCGACGTTCACGGACCTTTCCGGGCGCGGCGACCGGTTGTGTCCCCTCGTCGTCCCGGTGGACGGTGGCCGGTGAGAACGCCGGCAGGCATACGGCGACATACTCGGCGCCCTCTGGCTCCGGGGTCGCGTAGCGGACCCATTCGCCCGGAGCTGTGACCACAGCCTGTCCGGCGCGCACATCAAGTGTTCCCGATTCGTGTTCGACTCGCAGCATCCCGCGAAGCACGATCGTGATTTCCTCGAACTCGGGGCGCTGGCCGGCTTCCTGCCAGCCGGCGGGTGAGACCATCCGGGCAACGCTGACACCCGCATGGCCTGAGTTCACGAGTCCTGCGAACTCCTCGATGCGTTTCGGCTTGTTCCCGGCGGCCCTGACGACCGTTGGCTGTTCAATTAGCCCTGGCATCGTACCGGCTGCTCTCGTGCAAGTCGAGCCGTTTTCAACGCGGCTCTTCGTGACATCATCCCGTGACCATCAATGCCAAGTATACGGGACAGGCGGGCGCCGGAACCGGACCGACGCGCCTTGTTTGCGCCGGCGTACGTTTGCGCCCAGTCGCACGGCTCGAGGCGTTACACTTGGGCCACATGGTGCCCATTTGCGACACGATTTCTCGGCACGATTGGTGGCACTCCCACGGTGAGCATCAACGGAATCACCAAGGGCGTCGTCCCGGCGCCGGTCGCCGCCAAGCTCAGACGCTCAACCCTGGCAACTCGACCAAGGGTCGAATGGCGCTTCGGATGATCGAGGACGCTGAACGATCCGGCCGGCTCAAGCCGGGCGGCACCATCGTCGAAGGAACGTCCGGGCACACCGGGCGTGGTTTGGCCGTCGCCGCCGTGGTCAAGGGCTACAGTTGCGTCTTCACGACAACCGACAAGCAGTCACAAGAGAAGATCGACGCGTTCAATACGCGCTCGGATGTGATGCGTGTATTGCGAGCGTCCGCCGCGCTAGGTGGGACGCGTTCAGTGTGACGATCGAGGCCGGGTAGGGGGAGTGATGGAGCGCGAAACGTCGGTCCGCTCGCATGTTCGGGGGTTGCTCGATTGGGAAGATTCGCACGTCGGCTTCGATCGTGCGACGAAAGGCTTTACGTTTCGTCTTGCAGGGGTGACACCCGCAGGGTTCCCACACTCGGCGTGGCAACTCGTCGAGCATATGCGGCTTGCGCAAGCCGACATTCTCGAGTTCTGTCGCGCGCAGGCGTATCGAGAGAAGAAGTGGCCGGATGACTACTGGCCTGCGAATGCCTCGCCCAGCGGTTCAGGAGCGTGGCGGAGCTCGATCGCGGCTTTCCGGGCTGACCGAGCAGCCCTCATGCGGCTGGCTTCGAACGCCAGGGTCGATCTCCTGCAGCCGATCCCCCATGGCACGGGTCAGACCTACCTACGCGAGCTCCTTCTGAGCGCTGATCACACCGCCTATCATGTCGGCCAGCTCATGCTGGTTCGGAAAGCGCTCGGAATCTGGCGGTAGCTTGAGTGCCGGTCCGCATCCTCTCGACCCCCTTGCGCGCCTCGAGTCGCCGGCTCGTGTATCCTTCGATCGTTCCTCGCATTGTAGAGGCTCTGCCGGCAGAGCTTTGACGAGACCATGGTCGATGGGACCGAGCTTGGGAAGGCGGAGGGTGCCACGACCTGCTGTCGCCTCATCATTCAACGTGAGCAGAGTGTGAATGGACCCAAAGCGTGCGCTCCTGAGACATACGTGCTCGACCGTCGCCTATCGTGCCGCCAAGGCGTTGCGCGACGCCCCGCCAGGCTTCGCGACGTTCAAGGTGGGCGAGACCACTCGCACACCCGGCGAGATCCTGGCCCATATGGGTAGTGTTCTCGAATGGGCGCTGTCGATGGCGAAGGGGCACGCAGCATGGAATCCCGCACGCCCACGAGCCTGGGAAGACGAGCAGGGGCGGTTCTTTGAGGTGCTGGGGCGACTCGACGCCTTCCTGAAATCAGAAGCAGAGCTCGCGTGCCCGCCCGAACGAATGTTTCAAGGTCCGATAGCCAATCACTGACCCACGTGGGGCAGATCGCGATGTTGCGGCGACTGTCCGGCACCAGAATTCTGGCGGAGAACTATTCGGAGGCTGATATCGTCCTGGGGCGGGTCGGTGCGGACCAGAGACCGCCGCGCGGAGAAGCCGGTTGACTGGCACAGGAGATGATCGTTGTGCTGGACACTAGCTCTCGAAGAGCTCTGACGTCAGGCACAGGCCTCGCACCTTCTGTCGAAGGCGACAGCACGGCCCGATACGTCACAAAGGTTCATGATGAGCGTTTCTTGCTGGAGAATAGGACAGTGCTGCGCGCGTCCGGAGTAACCGAGCGGGGGGCCGTCAGGCGAACCAACGAGGATTGCTTTGCCATCGATCTCGATCACCACCTGTGTGTGATCGCTGATGGCATGGGAGGGCACAACGCAGGCGAGGTGGCTGCGCGCGTTGCCGTCGACGCTATTGTCGGCTGCGTTCGCCACGCGTCGGGGCCGGGGGCTTTCGAGTGGTCCTTCGGCTTCGACCCAAAGATTTCTGAGACGGCCAACCTGCTTCGTACGGCGGTGCAACACGCAAACGTGCGGGTGCTGGAGGCTGCGAACTCGTCCGACGCGTACTCTGGCATGGGAACGACTGTTGTCGCGGCGCTCTTCAGGAAACGGACACTGTCGCTGGTTCACGTAGGCGACAGCCGAGGATACTTACTGGTCGACCACCGGCTCAGGCAGTTGACCCGAGACGATTCCTGGGTCGTGGCGATGCTAGACCGGGATCCGGAAGCCGATCCCAAGCTGCTGCGGCATCATCCAATGCGGAACGCCTTGACGAACGTCGTCGGCGGCGGATCAGTACCCCAAGTCCATTTTGACGAGCAGGCGCTCCAGCACGGTGCGGTTGTCGCGCTGACGACCGATGGGGTGCACGGCGTGCTCGAGGCCGGCGTTATCGAACGGCTGTTATGTGAGGGAGCCGACGTCGAGCAGATGGCCGAGAATCTCGTCAAGGCAGCTCTGGCGGGCGGCAGTCGCGACAACTGTAGCGCGGTCGTCGCTCAGTTTCTCGAAGACTGAGACGATTGCCTGGCTGGCGTCCTGCGTTCGCCGCCCGAAGACGCTTTCCGGCCGGGGCACCCGTGGGTCGGCGTTAGGGGGCATCGATTTGGACCCGGCTGCGGACCAGGATCCAAAGTCTTGAAGCGCCCGTCGCCCCCCGTGCGTGCACGTTTCGTTCGATGGACGCATCGTGGCGGTCCTGCCCCAATTGGCCCCATCGCCAGGTCCAGCCAATTGTTCGAGGTCCACCTCGGTGGCCGTGTTTGCCGCCCCGCAGCCTTGGGCCCTAGTTGGTTGCGCGATACCTAACGCACATGCTATCCTCGTAAGGTTCTGTCGAAGCTAGGACACCCTATCTAGCATCGATCTCGCTAAAGCTATGTGATTCCCGGCCCGTATGGCGTTGAAGGGACATCCGGGAAGACCAATCCGACGCGCGACTTACTACGACCAGTAGGGTAGGTAAGGCTTCGGGCGCCAAGCCGTGTGGCTTTTAGGCCTGGGCCGCTTTCTGGAGCAAGGGACTCCGGAGGGATCGGCATGGCACCGCCAAGGCGTCTGCGGTGCCGTATGGGTGTTTGCGACGCCCGGCTAAGGGATGCCTGGCCGACCGAACGATTACGAAGTCTATATGCCGACCATCAGCCAGCTCGTTCGCTCCGGACGCAAGAAGATCGTCAGTAAGACGAAAAGCCCGGCTCTCCAGAACAGCCCACAGAAGCGGGGTGTTTGCGTTCGTGTCTTTACACAGACGCCGAAGAAGCCCAACTCTGCTCTTCGCAAAGTCGCGCGGGTCCGGCTGACGAACGGCATCGAGGTGACGACGTATGTCCCAGGCGTCGGGCACAACCTCCAAGAGCACTCCTTGGTGCTGATCCGAGGAGGCCGCGTCAAGGATCTGCCCGGTGTGCGTTATCACGTGGTCCGCGGCACCCTGGACGCCGTTGGCGTGCAGGGTCGCATGCAGGGGCGGTCGAAATACGGCGCCAAGCGCCCGAAGAAGGCTTGAAACGATGCCGAGAAGACGTGAAATTCCCAAGCGCACGCCGACAGCCGATCCGCTCTACCAGAGCACGCTGGTGAGTAAGTTCATCAACTGCGTGATGAGTGACGGCAAGCGCAGCACCGCCGAGCGCATTCTGTACAAGAGTTTTGACATCATCAAGGAGAAGTCAGGCGACGACCCACTGAAGGTGTTCAAGAAGGCCGTCGACAACGTCAAGCCAAGCCTCGAGGTGAAATCCCGGCGTGTCGGAGGGTCGAACTATCAGGTGCCAATCGAAGTGAACCCGAATCGTCGCCTGTCTTTGAGCATGCGCTGGCTGGTCGGTTACGCGACGTCGCGTGGTGACGGGAAGACGATGCAGGAAAAGCTCGCGAACGAACTCCTTGATGCGGCCAACCTTCGGGGTGGCGCCGTCAAAAAGCGCGAGGATACGCACCGCATGGCCGAGGCCAATAAGGCCTTTGCGCACTACCGGTGGTAGGCGAATCGGATATTTCTCATGCCGCGGCAAGTATCACTCCAGAAGACCCGGAACATCGGCATCATGGCGCACATCGATGCCGGGAAGACGACGACCACCGAGCGGGTGCTCTTCTACACCGGAATCACGTACAAGATCGGCGAGGTTCACGAGGGCACCGCCGTCATGGACTGGATGGAGCAAGAGCAGGAGCGAGGCATCACGATTACGTCGGCGGCCACGACCTGCTTCTGGAAGGATCACCGGATCAATATCATCGACACGCCAGGCCACGTCGACTTCACGGCGGAGGTCGAGCGGTCGTTGCGCGTGCTGGATGGCGCAGTCGCTGTGTTCGACTCGGTGGCGGGCGTCGAGCCACAATCGGAGACCGTGTGGCGGCAGGCCGACAAGTACCGCGTACCGAGGATCTGTTTTGTCAACAAGATGGACCGAATCGGCGCAGACTTCAAGCGCACCTTCGAGCAGATCTTCACGAAGCTCCAGGCTAATCCGGTCGCGGTACAGCTTCCGATCGGGTCCGAGGACAAGTTCGTTGGCGTCATCGATCTCATCCGCATGAAGTCGATCACATACAAGGACGAGACGATGGGGGCCGACTATGTCGTGGGCGAGATTCCTGCCGACATGGAGGCCGAGGCGCAGCAGTACCGTGAGAAGCTGATCGAAAAGGTCAGTGAGGCCGACGACAAGATTCTGGGGAAGTACCTGCACGGAGAGGTCATCTCGGAGGACGAAATCGTTGCGGCGCTCAGGAAGCGCGTGATCAGTTCTGTCCGAACCAAGGGCGAGCCAGTGTTCGTGCCGGTTGTGTGTGGCTCGGCGTTCAAGAACAAGGGCGTCCAACCGCTGCTCGATGCGGTCGTCGATTTCCTGCCATCGCCCTTGGATATCCCTCCGATGACCGGACTCGATCCCACGGCAGCCGAAGAGACGTTGGTGGAGCGGGCGGCCTCCGACGAGGCGCCGTTTTCGGCCCTGGCTTTCAAGATCATGACCGACCCTTTCGTCGGCCAGCTCGCCTTCATTCGCGTGTATTCGGGGGTCATCACCTCGGGCGGCTCCGTCTACAACGCCACGAAGCAGAAGACCGAGCGCGTCGGGCGCTTGCTCAAGATGCACTCGAACAAGCGCGAAGAGATCAAGCAGGTCTATTCTGGCGACATCGCCGCGGCCGTCGGCCTGAGGAGCGTGACGACGGGCGATACCATCTGCGACGAAAAGCACCCGGTGGTGCTCGAGTCCATGGATTTTCCGGAACCGGTGATTTCGCTCGCGATCGAACCAAAGACCAAGGGAGACCAGGAGAAGCTTGGCCAGGGACTGCAGAAGCTGATGGCCGAAGACCCCACATTCCGCGTCCAGACCGACCAGCAGACGGGGCAAACCATTATCGCGGGCATGGGTGAGCTGCACCTGGAAATCATCGTCGAGCGTTTGAAGCGGGAGTTCAGCGTCGAGGCATCGGTCGGAAAGCCGCAGGTGGCGTACAAGGAAACGCTCACGCGTCCGTCAGCGGGCGAGGGCAGGTATGTCCGGCAGACCGGTGGCCGCGGGCAGTTCGGCCACGCCAAGATCCGACTGTTCCCAGGAGTCCCCGGGACTGGCTATGTCTTCGAGAACGAGATCGTCGGAGGATCAATTCCGAGGGAGTTTATCAAGCCGATCGACGAGGGGATCAAAGAGGCACTGACCCGGGGTGTGCTGGCCGGTTACCCGATCGACGACGTCAAGATTGAGCTGTACGACGGTTCGTACCATGACGTTGACTCGTCCGAGATGGCATTCAAGATCGCGGGGTCGATGGCCTTCCAGGATGCCGCGAAGAAGGCCAAGCCGGTGCTCTTGGAGCCCGTCATGCGTGTCGAGGTCGTCGTGCCGAAGGAGTACATGGGCGACGTGATGGGCAACCTTGCGAGCCGGAGAGGGCAGATTCAATCACAGGAAGACCGGGGAGGCACGCAGATAATTGCGGCTCGGGTGCCTCTCTCGGAAATGTTTGGGTATGCGACCGATCTGCGTTCGCGCACTCAGGGACGTGCGACCTATTCCATGCATTTCGATCGCTATGAACCGGCACCGCAAAGTGTGAGCGAGGAAGTCGTCGCCCGCATGCAGGGGAAGTAGGCGTAGGCGTTCCAGTTGGGCAGGGGAAGTAGGAACGCGGTACGAGGAACCAAGAACTAGAAGGTCGAAAAGAAGATGTCCACTGCGTTCTCAGACAAGATTCGGATTCGCCTCAAGGCGTACGACTACCGCGTGCTCGACCAATCGACGAGCGAGATCGTCGAGACGGCGAAAAGAACAGGCGCCCGGCTCGCCGGGCCGATACCCTTGCCCACGGTCACGAACAAGTGGACGGTCTTGCGGTCGCCGCACGTGGACAAGAAGTCACGGGAGCAGTTTGAGATCCGCACACACAAGCGGCTGGTCGATATCTTCGAGCCCACACCTCAGACGGTAGACGCGCTGATGAAGCTCGACCTTCCGGCGGGGGTGGACGTGGAGATCAAGGCGTTCGGGAAAGAACACAAGTAGCGTGATGGTTCTCACACGCGAGAGCGTGACAGCGGCGAGCGATCGTAGGCCGCGAGGTATCAGCGATGGGGTCTGGGTCCCAACGCGTAGAGAAAAATGATCAAGGGAATTATTGGTCGGAAGGTCGGCATGACCCAAGTATTCGATGCCGATGGAACCGTACACCCGGCGACCGTCATCAAGGCTGGTCCGTGTGTCGTCGTGCAGGCGAAGACGGCTCAGACTGATGGGTACGAGGCTGTGCAGCTTGGGCTCGTCGAGGAGAAGCCGCCGAAGGCTGGGAAGCCGTTGACGGGCCACTACAAGAAGGCCGGAGTCCCGCCCACGCGCGTGCGCCGCGAAGTGAAGGTGGCTGGAGATGGTGACGCGCCGAAGCCTGGCGATCAGGTCCTGGTGTCGATGTTCGCGGATGGTGAGCGGGTTGACGTGATCGGCACCGGACGCGGCAAGGGGTTTCAGGGCGTGATGAGGCGACATCACTTCAGTGGAGGCGCGGCCTCGCACGGTTCGATGTTTCACCGGCGGCCGGGATCGATTGGCGCATCTTCGTATCCTTCGCGTGTCGTGAAAGGCATGCGAGCCGCCGGTCGAATGGGCGGGCGGAGAGCCACGATCCACAACCTCAAGGTCTTGCGGGTCGACCCCGAGAACCACCTGCTGGTGGTCGAGGGTGGCATACCCGGTGCACCGACGGGGTACGTCATGGTGCAGAAGGCCGTCACCGCGAAGAAGATCAAGGTCGCGCAGGCTGAGAAGCCGAAGAGACGCGGGAGATAGGTAGTCAGAGGACTCACGGATGCAACTTGACGTCGTCAACAGTAGCAACGAGAAGGTCGGTGCCCTCGACGTCCGCGACGAGGTGTTCGGCGGCCGCGTCAATGGCAGTGTGATTTGGGAGTCGGTCGTGCGCGCCAATGCCGCCGATCGGCGCGGCACGCATGCGACCAAGAACCGGGCGAACGTGAGCGGGAGCGGCAAGAAGCCTTGGCGCCAGAAAGGGACCGGTCGGGCGCGTGTTGGTGAGATTCGGAACCCGCTCTGGCGAAAGGGTGGAACGGTCTTCGGCCCGCAGCCCCGAAGCTATGATTTCAAGCTTCCGAAGAAAGTTGAGCGCGGTGCCTTGCGCGCGGCGCTGACGGTGAAGTTGCAAGAGGGGTTGGTCCTCGTCGTCGACGCGTTGACCGCGGATGAGATCAAGACCCAGGCAGCGGCAGACATGTTGAAGAGGCTGGGTGTGGAGGGCAAAGCGTTGCTGCTCGACGTGTCTCCCGACGAGAACCTGGCGCGGTCGGTCCGGAATCTGCCAGGCGTCGTGATGCTGCCGGCCAACCGCGTGAGTGCACGGGACGTGATGAACGCCGGCCGTATCGTCACAACGCAGGTCGCGCTCGAAAAACTGCAGGACGCGCTGGCGTAGGAGAGCGCAGGGAGACGATGAAGCTCACGGATGTGATTCGCCGACCGCTGATCACCGAGAAGACCTCGCTCATGCGTGAAGACGGACGGACGATCGTCTTCGCGGTGGCGTTGGCCGCCAACAAGATTGAGATCAAGCGGGCCGTTGAGCAGCTGCTTGGTACCAAGGTGGCGGCCGTACGAACGAACATTGCGCATGGAAAGATCAAGCGTCAAGGACGCTTTGCCGGTCAGCGCCCCGACTGGAAGAAGGCGTACGTGACGCTGCGTGCGGGCGAAAGGATACCCGAGTTTCTTGAAGGCGCATAGGCAGGAGATGGCCATTCATGCCGATTAGAAAATACAACCCCACGTCGGCGGGCCGACGGTTTCAAACCGCGCCGACGTTCGAGGAGATTACGACGTCGGAACCGTACAAGCCGCTCGTGGAGCCGTTGCCACGGTCGGGTGGACGGAATAATCGAGGTCAGCTCACGTCGTGGTGGCGGGGTGGCGGGCACAAGCGAATGTACCGCGTGATCGATTTCAAGCGGGACAAGCACGACATTCCGGCAACGGTGTCGACGGTCGAGTACGACCCGAATCGCAGCGCCAGGATTGCCCTTGTGACCTACGCTGACGGCGAGAAGCGCTACATCTTGCAGCCGAACGGCGTCACGGTCGGCGACAACGTGATCGCGGGGGCGAAGGCGGACATCTTGCCGGGCAACGCACTGCCGTTAGGCAATATCCCGCTTGGCACGCTGATTCACAATGTCGAGCTCAGGCCGGGCAAGGGCGGGCAGATCGCTCGAAGTGCCGGGTCCTCGGTGCAGCTCGTCGCCAAGGAAGGCGACTACGCGTCGGTGAAGATGCCGTCTGGCGAGATTCGAAAGATCTTGGTCCAGTGTTACGCGACCGTCGGGCAGGTGGGCAATCTCGATCACGAGAACGTGTCAATCGGTAAGGCGGGACGGAATCGGTGGCTGGGTCGCCGTCCACACGTACGAGGGGTGGCAATGAACCCGGTGGATCACCCGCTGGGTGGCGGCGAAGGCAAGACCTCTGGCGGTCGACACCCCGTGTCGCCGTGGGGAGTGCCTACCAAGGGATACAAGACGCGGAACCGGAAGAGCACGGACAAATTCATCGTGCAGCGCAGAAAACGACGGAAGTAACGCGGGACGTTCATCCTGCCTGTGAGAAGCAAATGGGGCGTTCACTAAAGAAGGGACCGTTCATCGATGCCCATCTCCTCGAGAAGATTGAGGTGATGAACCGGAGCAGCGATCGAAGGGTGATCAAGACGTGGTCGCGCCGGTCAACGGTCGCGCCTGAGATGGTGGGACACACGCTGGCGGTGCATAACGGGAAGAAGTTCATTCCGGTCTACATCACCGAGAACATGGTCGGGCACAAGCTCGGAGAGTTCTCGCCGACACGATTGTTCCGCGGGCACACTACGAGGGCTTCTGAGAAGACGGCGTCGGTGGCCGGACCCGCCGCACGACCGGCAGGTGGCGCCAAATGATTCAGGCTCACGCAACGGCCCGGTACCTCCGAACCTCGGCGCAGAAGGCTGGTCTCGTTCTCGGCCTCATCCGCGGGAAAGATGTGAATCTGGCGCTGGCGACGCTCAAATTCACCAAGAAGGGCATCGCGGGGGATGTGGCCAAGCTCCTCCGCTCGGCAATTGCCAACGTCCAGCAGAAGGATGGCTTTGGCGGCGATGTCGACCGCTTGTACGTGTCGGAGTGTTACGCCAATCAGGGCCCATCATTGAAGCGCGTGAGGCCTGCGCCCATGGGACGTGCGTTTCGCGTGCTGAAGCGCTCGGCCCACCTCACGGTAACGGTGTCCGAACGTCCGGCCAAGATTGTGCCGGTTTCTGCGGCGGAGGCCCCCAAGAAACGGGCCCGGCGAACGGTCAAGCAAAAGACCGTCAAGCAGAAGAAGGACTAGAGAAGGAGTCATCGTGGGCCAAAAGGTTCACCCGATTGGGTTTCGGCTTGGATTCAACAAGACGTGGCGGTCTCGGTGGTACTCGGATCGTGACTACGCCAAGCTATTGCATGAAGACCTCTCGCTGCGTCAGGCCCTGAAGAAGCGGTTTGCGCACGCAGGGGTGTCGAAGATCGAGACCGAGCGCGCGGCAAACAAGCTGAAGATCGACATCTACACCTCGCGGCCTGGCATCATCATCGGGCGGAAGGGGACCGAGGTCGACAAACTGAAGCAGGAGATACAACGGCGGACCAGCCGAGAGGTGTTCATCAACATCCAGGAAATTCAGAAGCCAGAGCTTGATGCGCAGCTCATTTCTGAATCGGTTGCGATGCAGCTGGTGAAACGGATCGCGTTTCGACGAGCGATGCGGAAGGCCGTTGAATCAGCGCTTCGGTTTGGCGCGCGGGGAATCAAGGTGCGTGTCTCCGGTCGACTCAACGGTGCCGAAATCGCTCGTTCCGAGTGGTACCTACATGGTCAACTGCCGCTTCAGACGTTACGCGCCGACATCGATTACGGCTTCGCGGAAGCGAACACCACGTACGGTCAAATCGGGATCAAGGTTTGGCTCTACAAGGGAGAGCGGTTGGTGCCGCAGCGAGGCCGGGAAGAGGAATACCGAGAACGTCCTCCTCGTCGGCCACGCCAGTAGGGAGACGGTCAGAGGATTCGGTGATTACCCAAGGTAGAGATTGACATCATGTTGATGCCGAAAAAGGTCAAGTACCGCAAACAGCAGCGAGGTCGAATGGCCGGTAAAGCCTGGCGGGGGTCCGACGTCTCGTTTGGTGAGTTCGGGCTGAAGGCCCTCGAGCCGTGCTGGATGACCGACAGGCAGATCGAAGCGGCGCGCGTCGCAATGACGCGCTTCATCAAGCGCGGAGGCAAGATCTGGGTGCGTGTGTTTCCCGACAAGCCCATCACCAAGAAGCCGCAGGAAACCAGGATGGGGAAGGGAAAGGGCTCGCCCGAGCAGTGGGTGGCCGTCGTGCGCCCCGGCCGGGTGCTGTTCGAAATGGAAGGCGTCTCCGAGCACGATGCGAGGGAGGCGATGCGGCGCGCGGCCGCCAAGCTGCCGATTTTGACCAAGTTCGCCACGCGCTTTGCGCAGGAGAAGGCGCTGTGAAGGCTGAAGAACTGCGGGACCTCGGAGCCGACGAGCTGGGCACGAAGGAGCACGATCTGGCTGATCAACTGTTCCGAATGCGCATTCAGAAGGCGATGGGTCAGCTCGAGGCGCCAGAGAAGATGCGGACGCTGCGCCGTGACCTTGCGCGGATCAAGACCGTGCTCAGACAAAAGCGGGGAAAGTAATGGCTCAGAAGTCCGAGAAACTGGGCGTCGTCGTCAGCGACAAGATGCAGAAAAGCATCGTCGTTGCGGTTGAGTGGCAGGTTCGCCATGGTTTGTACGGCAAGACCGAACGCCGGACATCGACCTTCGTTGTGCACGATGAAAACGGCGAGGCGAAAACCGGCGACACCGTGGCCATTGTCGAAACCCGACCGATGAGCCGCCGGAAGCGGTGGGCGCTGAGGCGGATCGTACGACAGGCAGTGACCGTCTAGCGGAGGACCAGCCATGATTCAGATGCAATCGATTCTGGACGTTGCCGACAACTCCGGCGCACGCAAGATCGCGGTCATCAACCCGATTGGGGGAGCGACTGGCCGCATCGCCGGACTTGGCGATATCGTCACCGCATCGGTCAAGGAGGCCACGCCAGAGTCCAGCGTCAAAAAAGGACAGGTTGTGAAGGCGGTCATTGTTCGAACAGCTAAGGAGCAGCGGCGCCGAGACGGCAGCTATATTCGCTTCGATCGAAACGCCGCCGTTCTCATCAATGACCAGGGTGAGCCGCTTGGAACGCGTGTCTTCGGCCCAGTGGCTCGGGAGCTGCGTCAGCGGCGTTTCATGAAGATTATTTCGCTGGCGCCAGAGGTCCTGTAATGAGCCGCCTTGCTACTCCGCTGAGGAAGAACGACAACGTTCTTATCGTCACGGGAAGAGATCGCGGGAAACGCGGGCGGGTCCTGCGTGTGATCCCGGGTAAGAATCGCCTGCTCGTGGAAGGCTTGAATCTCGTCAAGCGCCATACGAAGCCGAACCCCGGCCAGAATATCAAGGGTGGCATTGTCGAGCGGGAAGCGTCGCTCCACGCGAGCAATGTTCAACTCGTGTGCCCAGAGTGCGGCGTGCAGACACGCGTTGGCCATAAGACTCTTGGCGATGGTCGGAAGGTCAGAGTCTGTCGGAAATGTGATGGGGTGGTCGACAAATGAGTCGGTTGAAGGAGAAGTACAAGAAAGACGTGGTGCCGGCGCTCACCCGCGAGTTCGGCTACCGCAACGTCATGGCCGTGCCGCGGATAGAGAAGGTCGTTGTGAACATGGGCCTTGGCGAGGCTACCGCGAACGCGAAGGTCGTAGACACTGGTGCCGACGAGCTTGCGCGGGTCACGGGTCAGAAGGCGACCGTACGGCGAGCCAAGAAGTCTGTCGCCTCCTTCAAGGTCAGGCAGGGTATGCCGATCGGCGCGATGGTGACCCTACGGGGCGATCGGATGTGGGAATTTCTCGACCGGCTGATGAATATCGCGCTTCCGCGCGTTCGAGACTTTCGAGGGGTGTCGCCGAAGGGGTTTGATGGACGCGGCAATTACACGCTGGGCCTGCGCGACCAGTTGCTCTTCCCCGAAGTCGACTACATGAAGGTCGATAAGGCCCGGGGGATGAACGTATCCGTGGTGACGTCGGCCAAGACCGACGCGGAAGCACGGAAGCTGCTGCAGGCTGTCGGGATGCCGTTGCAGAAGAGCTGACCGTCTCGAGCTCAAGAGGATAGAGAGTCAAGGATATGGCAACAACGGCGAAGATAGCCAAAGAACACAAAACGGCGAAGTTCCGGGTGCGCCTCCGCAACCGCTGTCACCTGTGCGGTCGGCCGCGAGCGTACATGCGAAAGTTTGCCCTCTGTCGCTTGTGTTTTCGGAAGCTGGCGCTCGATGGGGACGTGACAGGCGTGACGAAGAGCTCTTGGTAACAATCGTCGGAACGATGGCAATAACGGCGGCGAGCAGCAAGGCGAGCCGCGACAGGCGCCGCGCGTGGAGCCTCGGCGCAGAGTAAATAATGACAGATCCAATCGCAGACATGCTGGCGCGGATTCGAAACGCGGTGACCGCGAAGCACACCCGCGTCGATATCCCCTCGTCGCGCATCAAGGCCGATATCGCGCGCATTCTGCAAGATGAGGGATACATCCAGGGATTCAAGGTCCTGGATGACGCCGCGACGAAGAAGGCGCAGCTCAAGTTGTTGCGCCTGTTCCTGAAATATGGCCCACAGGGTGAACGGACTATCACGGGGATCGAACGGATCAGCCGCCCCGGCCGGCGGGTGTACTTCGGCTGCAACGACGTGCCCGACGTCCTCGCGGGGTTGGGGACGAGCATCTTGACGACGTCGCAGGGCGTCATGACCGGGCGTCAGGCCGTGAAGGCCGGCGTGGGCGGCGAAGTGCTCTGTAACATCTGGTAGACGAATATGTCTCGCATAGGCAAGAAACCAATCGCGGTTCCCAAGGGAGTCACCATCAATGTGTTGGATGGGGTCGTCGAAGTGCAGGGGCCGAAGGGAAAAATGAAGCAGTCGTTTCCGACCGCGGTGTCGTTCGCGCTCGCGGACGGCCAGTTGGTGGCGACGCTGGGCGGCGATGACCCGTCGCTTCATAAGTACCACGGACTGGCTCGGACGTTAGTCGCGAACGCGGTGGTCGGTGTCACGAACGGCTTCAAGAAGGAACTCGATATTGTCGGCGTGGGGTATCGAGCAGAAGTCAAGGGGAAGCAGGTTGTGTTTGCGCTCGGCTATTCCCATCCCGTTGTCTTCGACGTACCCGTCGGGATCGATGTGGCCATCGACAAGCAGACCCATATTACGGTGACCGGTGTGGACCGCCAGCTGGTCGGACAGGTAGCCGCCAACATGCGTCGGCTCCGAAAGCCGGATCCCTATAAACAGAAGGGTGTCCGGTATACCGGCGAAGTGCTGAAGAAGAAGACCGGGAAGACGGGCGCGAAATAGGAGTGGAAGCTGTGGCCTGTCAGTTGGAACACCGTGGAGGGCAAGGGACCCCCATCTGGACGCGATCATGAAGATCAAGACGAGAGCTGACCGCCGCCACCGGATTCAACTGCGGCAGCGAAGGCGAATCTCCGGGACGGCGGAACAGCCACGCCTTTGCGTGTTTCGAAGCGTGACGCACATCTATGCTCAGGTGATTGACGATCTGAGTGGGCGCACGGTCGCGTCCGCATCCAGTGTCGAGCCCGCGCTGCGGGGGACATTTGCGAAGGGGGCCACCGGCGGAAACGTCAACGGCGCCGAGGTGATTGGTAAGGCCATCGCCGAGCGAGCGAAAGAAAAGGGCATCACGCGGGTCGTGTTCGATCGAGCCGGGTTTCTCTATCACGGGCGCATTCGAGCGGTCGCTGATGCCGCCCGCAAGGCTGGCCTAGAATTCTGACGCACGAGGCAGGGCGGTTTTCGCACGACAGGGGAGCGCGGGCTGGCCAAGCGAGAGAGTAAAGAATGAAGACACGTGAGCGGATCGACTCGAACCAGCTGGACGTCAAGGACACGGTCGTTTCCATCAACCGAGTCACGAAAGTGGTCAAGGGCGGCAAGAACCTGAGCTTCAGGGCGCTTGTCGTGGTGGGCGACGGCAGCGGTGTGGTCGGTTTCGGGATTGGGAAGGCCAAGGAAGTGCCGTCGGCGATCAAGAAGGGCATCGAGGCGGCGAAGAAGAGTCTGATTCGCGTGCCCCTGCAAGGTTCGACGATTCCGCATGCCATCGTGGGCCGTTATGGCGCGGGGAGCGTCTTGCTGAAGCCGGCGCCGGAGGGCACGGGGATCATCGCGGGTGGCGCCGTCAGGGCCGTCGTTGAGTTGGCAGGTATTGCCAACGTGCTCACGAAGTCACTCGGATCGCCGAATCCTCACAATGTGGTCAGGGCGACGATTGAGGGTCTCGGCTCGCTGAAAGATCCAGTCGCCATCGCGCGAATGCGCGGTAAGGAACTCGAAGAGCTGACCGGGGCGACAGCCTAGGCGCGGTGGACGATCTGCACATGGCGAATCAACGAACCGATTCCAAGGGTAGTGGCACCGTCAGGGTCACGCTCATGAAGAGTCCAATTGGCTTCAGCAGGAGCCAGGGCGACGTCGTGCGAAGCCTCGGCCTTCGCCGCATTCGCCACACCGTGGAGCTCAAGGACACGGCATCGACCCGCGGGATGATTCACAAAGTGCGTCACTTGGTTGCCGTCGAATGAGTGATGCGGATGTGTCCGAAGCGTGAGTGAAAGAGACCAATCAACGATGGACCTGTCAAATATCAAACCGCCCAAGGGCGCGAAACACGCGAAGAAGCGAGTCGGACGCGGGCAGGGCAGCGGCCAAGGCAAGACCGCTGGCCGCGGCCACAAAGGTGCCAAGTCTCGCTCCGGGTTCAAATTCAAACGTGGTTTTGAAGGTGGCCAGATGCCGCTTCACCGCCGCGTCCCCAAGCGTGGGTTCCACAATCCGTTCCGTGTTGAATACGAGGTGGTGAACCTGGACACGCTGACCGAGAGATTCGAGGCCGGTACTGTTGTGACGCCGGAGTTGTTGGCCGAGAAGAGGCTCATCTCAGACGGCAAGCTGGTCAAAGTGCTCGCGCGAGGCGACGTCTCGAAGGCCTTGACGGTTCGGGCACACAAGTTCAGCGAAAAGGCTGCGGAGAAACTGGCTGCGGCTGGAGGCACGGCAGAAGTCGTCTCGTAGGACCATGGAATCCCTGAAGAACATCTTCGCCGTTTCTGACCTGCGAAACCGGGTCTTGTTCACGCTGGCGATGTTGGGCGTGTACCGGATGGGTTCCCACATCACGACGCCTGGCGTGAATATCGACGCGTTGTCTGAGCTCGCCCGCCAAATGCAAAGCAACATGTTCGGCCTGTACGACATGTTCTCTGGCGGGAATCTGTCGAACGTGACGATCTTCGCTCTGGGCATCATGCCCTACATCAGCGCGTCGATCATCCTGCAGTTATTGGTTGTCGTGTGGCCCTATCTCGAGCGCCTCTCCAAGGAGGGAGAGCTCGGTCGCCGCAAGATCACGCAGTACACACGATACGGCACCATTTTTCTGAGTGTCGTCCAGTCCCTCGGCATTGCCATCTTCCTCGAGCGTCAGACGGCGGTGTCTGGTGGTCTTCCGCTCGTGTACGACCCTGGCTGGGCATTCCGGTTGATGACCGTCCTGACGCTGACCACCGGCACGTGCTTCGTCATGTGGCTGGGCGAGCAAATCACCGAGCGTGGGATCGGCAACGGCATGTCGCTGATCATTTACGCCGGGATTGTCGTCGGATTGCCATCGGCCGTTCTGCAGACATTGGATCAGATGAGCACCGGTCAGATCGGGCTCATTCGAATCATGTTCTTGCTCGTGATGATCGTTGCCGTGATTGGGGCCATCGTCTTCGTCGAGAGAGGGCATCGGCGTGTCAATGTGCAGTACGCCAAGCGCGTCGTCGGGCGTCGCATGTACGGTGGATCAAGTACGCACATTCCGCTCAAGGTGAACACCGGCGGCGTGATCCCGGTGATCTTTGCCTCGTCGCTGTTGGCATTTCCTGCGACGATTGCCCAGGCGTTCCAGGGTGACTGGGCGCTGGCCGTGCGGGATCAGTTAGCGCAGGGGATGCCGCTGTACGTGCTGTCCTATGTGGGGTTGATTATCTTCTTCGCCTACTTCTATACGGCGATCATCTTCAATCCCGACGACGTTGCCGAGAACATGCGCAAGTATGGTGGGTTCGTACCCGGAATTCGTCCCGGCAAGCGAACCGCCGAGTACATCGACACCATCCTGGCCCGCATTACGCTCGCGGGGGCCATCTATCTCGCGCTGGTGGCGATTCTTCCGGAGTTCCTGTTGGTGGGGTTCCGAGTCGCTCCGATTCCCCTGATCGGCGACTGGCTGGATGCCAACGTGCCGCGGTTCATCACCGAAGGGATGGGGATCACCTTCTACTTTGGCGGCACGTCTCTCCTGATCATCGTCGGAGTGGCGATGGATACCGTCCAGCAGGTGGAGTCACAGCTCATCATGCGTCACTATGACGGGTTCATGAAGAAGACCCGCATCCGAAGCCGACGTGGGTAGGGGCATCGAGGCGGGATGACGGTTGCGACGAGAGAATGCCCTTGAATCTCATCATGCTCGGCGCCCCGGGTGCCGGGAAGGGGACCCAGGCGGAGCGGCTCGCCGCGCGGCGCGGGATTCCGAAGATCTCGACCGGGGACATGCTCCGAGAGGCCGTCCAGGCCGGGACGCAGATTGGCCTTGGCGCGAAGGCCATCATGGATCGCGGTGAGTTGGTCAGCGATGATGTGATGATCGGGATCGTACAGGAACGACTGAGCAGGCCGGATACGCGTCCAGGCTTCATTCTTGACGGCTTCCCTCGAACGGTCGATCAGGCAACCGCGCTCGACGGGATCATCACTGGCCAGTCGCCGCTGGTGGTGGTGGTGGATATAGACGTGCCGGAGGTGGAACTGGTGCGGCGCCTGACGACTCGTCTCGTGTGTCGGACGTGCACGGCGACCCCAGAGCCCGTGGATGGACGTCCGCCAACCGTGTGCGCTCGATGCGGCGGTGAGTTGGTGCAGCGGTCAGACGATAGCGAGAGCGTCGTTCGGGAGCGTCTGAAGGTATATGCGGTGAAGACGAAGCCGCTTGTCGACTACTATCGCGCGAGGCCGACGTTCTACTCGATCGATGGCGCGCAGGACGCGGGCCGTGTCGCTGCCGACATTGAAGCGGCGGTCACTGAGGCGCTGAGGGCATCTTTGGGGGAGACGACCAGGTGATTGTCTGCCGGTCGGCCAGCGAATTGGAGCAGTTGAGCAAGGCCGGTCGGCTTGTCGCCGCGGTGCTGAGCGAGTTGGCGACCCGCGTCGCCCCTGGCGTGACTACCCAGGAGCTCGATGCTCTTGCTGAACAGCGAATCGTTGATGCGGGCGCCACGCCGGCGTTCAAGGGATATCATGGGTACCCAGCGACCATCTGCGCGTCCGTCAATGACGAGGTCATTCACGGGATTCCCTCGAGTGACCGCGTCCTCGGGGAGGGTGACGTCATCTCGATCGATTGCGGCGCTTCGCTGGGCGGTTACTTCGGTGACAGCGCTATCACATTGCCCGTCGGCAACATCTCGGACCACGCCGCGAAGTTGCTCAAGGTAACCGAGGAGGCATTGTACAAGGCCATCGAGCAGGTGCGACCAGGGGCACGCGTGTCTGATATCGGTCATGCTGTCCAACGGTATGTCGAGGAGCGCGGCTTAACGGTGGTCCGGGAGTTTGTGGGACACGGTATCGGCCAGAAGATGCACGAAGAACCACAGATACCGAACTACGGCGAGCCAGGTCGGGGTCCGCGTTTGGCTGAAGGGATGGTTCTGGCGATCGAGCCAATGGTGAACGCGGGAAAGGCAGGCGTCAAAGTGCTGTCGGATGGTTGGACCGCGGTCACCCGCGACGGGAGCCTGTCGGCGCACTTCGAGCACACGGTTGCCGTGACCGGGAGCGAACCCTGGATCCTGACGATGCGGAATGTGCCTGTGCCGGCCGCTGGTGAAATGTTCTAGCCACTGGTCGAGGGCGTGCGAGCGGATCCGCCCGCTCGCCGGGACGGTGGCCCGAACGAGGTCCGAAGGGTCGGGAGCGACGTGAGTTCTGACGTTACGGGTGTAATCGCTGAGATTCTGCCGAGCGCTCTCTATCGCGTGCGGCTTGGCGAGGGTCCGGTGGTGGTCACGGCGCATATCGCGGACCGTGTGGAACGCAATTTCGTCCGTGTGCTGGTCGGCGATCGGGTCCGACTGGAATTGTCGCCGCTCGACACCGGGCGCGGGCGGATCGTCGAGAAATTGTAGGCCCCGCCAAGCGGGGGAGGGGCGCGAGGCACTATGAAAGTCAGGACATCGGTGAAACGGATTTGCGACAAGTGCAAGATCGTCCGGCGCCACGGCGTGGTCCGGGTGATTTGCCCGAATCAGAAGCACAAACAGAGGCAGGGGTAGCGCAATGGCACGCATTGCTGGCGTCGATCTCCCGCGCACGAAGCGGATTGAGATCGGCCTGACGTACATCTACGGCATCGGGCGCGTTCGTTCCAATGGCATTTTGAAGGACGCCGGTGTAAGCCCAGACATCCGCATCAAAGACCTGTCGGAGGAAGACGTCCGAAAGATCAGTCGTGTGATTGAGGAGCAGGGGCGGGTCGAGGGCGATCTCCGCAAGGAGATTTCTCTGCACATCAAGCGGTTGATGGAGATTGGGTGTTACCGTGGGATGCGACATCGCCGCGGGCTCCCCGCGCGCGGCCAGCGAACGCGAACCAACGCCAGGACGAGGAAGGGACCTCGCCGAGGCGCCGTCGCCAAGAAGAAGACAGTCTAGGAGTATGTGAACCATGGCGAAGAGTGAGGCGGCGGCATCGGCTAGTGCCCTTCCCGAGAAGAAGACCGGCGCCGGCAGGCGCAAGAAGACGTTCAAGAAGCGTGGCGAAAAGCGTGTGGTACACCACGGGCTCGCCCACATCCAGGCCTCGTTCAACAACACCGTCGTGACCATCACCGATACCGAGGGGAACGTCGTCGCGTGGTCCAGTGCCGGAGGGATTGGCTTCAAGGGATCACGAAAAGGCACCCCCTTTGCTGCCACCCAGGCGGGACTGAACGCCGGCAATGCGGCCAAGGGGGTCGGCATGCGTTCGCTCGACGTTCGCGTAAAAGGGCCAGGTTCGGGTCGGGAGTCGGCGATTCGTGCGCTACAGACGGTTGGCATCGAGGTGAAGTCGATCCGCGATGTCACGCCGATCCCGCACAATGGCTGTCGACCACCGAAGCGACGACGAGTCTAGGTGACGTGAGAATCGAAGCCCTTCGAGAGTTGAGATGAGGCGACTGGCGTTCAGCGAAAGGTGATTGATGGCTCGATATATTGGACCCGTGTGCCGGCTGTGTCGCCGGGAGGCGATGAAGTTGTTCTTGAAAGGCGAGCGGTGCTATACGGAAAAATGCGCTATCGAGAAGCGTAACTTTCCGCCCGGCCAGCACGGGAAGTCGAGGCGGCCGAAGATCGCCGGGTACGGTTTGCAGCTGCGTGAGAAGCAGAAGGTCAAGCGCATCTACGGCGTGCTGGAAGATCAGTTCCGCCGTTACTTCGAGTCTGCCGAACGAACCCGTGGCATTACCGGCGTCACGCTGCTGCAGTTGCTCGAGCGGAGGCTAGACAACGTCGTCTACAGGCTGGGGCTGTCGACCTCTCGCTCGCAGGCGCGCCAGCTCGTTCGACACGGCCATTTTCTCATCAACGGTAAGAGGGTCGACATCCCGTCGTATTCGCTGAAGGAAGGGGATGTGATCGGTGTGCTTGGACGCAGCCAGAAGAACGTGACCATCGAGCACGCAATAGAAGAGGTCAAGGGCCGCGGGATACCGGCGTGGTTGTCCTTCGATGCCGCGGCGCTCAGTGGTCGTGTGCTGTCGCTGCCGACGCGCGAGCAGATCAATCTGCCTATACAGGAGCAGCTGATCGTCGAGTTGTACTCAAAGTAAGTCGTCGACAAGAGAGGTCAGATGGGAGCGCTGGAGGCAGAATCCAGGACTCCGATCGTCGAAGACCCAGTTCGTCAACCGCCGATCCGCAGCTTTATACAGACCTGCGGCGTGAGATCGGCGGTCACTTGCAGGTCTGGAGGCCCATCTGCGGGCCCGTAGGCGAAAGGACACATCATGCTGTGGAAGGGATTTCAACGTCCGAAGCGGCTGGAGTTCGAGCAGGAGACACTGACCGATCGGTTCGGTCGATTCTACGCCCAGCCGTTTGAGCGGGGGTTTGGAACGACGATTGGGAACGCCATGCGGCGTGTCCTGTTGTCGTCTATCGAGGGCGCCGCCATCACGGCTGTCAAGATCGACGGAGTCCTGCACGAGTTTTCTCCGATTCCAGGAGTCGTCGAGGATGCAACAGACCTCATTCTCAACCTGAAGCAGATTCCGCTCAAGCTGCATGTGGACCGCGCCAAGACCCTGACGCTGCGCGTCGACAAGCCCGGTGAGGTTCGCGCGCGAGACATTCAGGCGGACGCAGACGTTGACATCCTGGAACCCGACGCCCACATCGCCACGATCGCCGACGGGGGCAAGCTCCACATGGAGATGCGCATGAAGCGCGGCCGTGGATACGTAGCGGCGGATAAGAACTTCGATGAAGATCTCGGGATCGGTTGGATCCCGATCGACTCCATTCATTCTCCCGTCAAGAAGGTCAACTATCTGGTCGAGGCCGCGCGCTTGGGACAGACAACCGACTATGACAAGCTGACGATCGACGTGTGGACCAATGGAACGGTCGGTTCACGCGATGCCGTCTCCCTGGCCGCCAAGCTCGTTCGTGACCATTTGAACATCTTCATCAGCTTGGACGAAGCCGCAGAGCCTCAAGCGGAAGCGGCCGGCGAGCAGGGGCGCGCAGGGATCGGCAACGAAAACCTCGACAAGTCGGTGGAAGAGCTCGAGCTTTCGGTTCGATCGTACAACTGCCTCAAGAACGCGAACATCCGGACGATTCGAGAGCTGGTGCAGAAGACCGAAGCGGAAATGCTCAAGACCAAAAACTTTGGGCGCAAGAGCCTGAATGAAATCAAGGAGATCCTGCACACCATGGGACTGAGCCTCGGCATGCGCGTCGAGCAGTCGGCGGCGGCGCCGCAGGAATAAGTCGATGAGACATCGAGTATCACATCGCAGGCTCGGTCGTACGACCGAGCACCGTCTGGCGATGCTTCGCAATCAGGCGTCCGCGCTGTTGCGTCACGAGCATCTCGTGACGACGGTCCCTCGTGCCAAGGAACTGCGCCCGTTCGTGGAACGGCTGATCACGATCGCGAAACGCGGGGTGGCCGACGGTGAGAACGCCAAGACGCTGCACGCCCGCCGACTGGTCATGCAGGATCTCCAGGACCGCGCGGTGGTGCGCAAGCTGTTTACGAAGATCGCGCCCCGGTTCTCCAGCCGTCCCGGGGGGTACACCCGTCTACTGCGGATGGGTTTCCGCCGGGGCGATGCGGCCGATCTCGCCCAGGTCGAGCTCGTTGGCAGCGAGTACTTGGCGGAGTCGCATCCCGAAGAAGAGGCCAAAAGCGCGACACCGACGCCAAAGGCCAAGGGCGTTGGCGGACGGCTTCGCGCGGCCGCAGGCCGGCTTCGTCGAAGATCTGAGGGCGACGAGTCGAACGCCAAGTCTGAAGCGCCCGCGGCCAAAGGCGCACCGGCACGCAAGAAGCCCGCGGCGAGCAAGAGCTCGGGGTCTCGCAAGAAGGAAACCTAGGTCCTCAGGCTTCCTCCACGGCAACACCCGCTCGCTCGGCCTTTGCCGCGGCGACGATCTTCGACTGCAGGTGCGCCGGCACCTCGTCGTAGTGCGAGTACTCCATGTGATACGAACCTCGACCACCTGTGGCCGAGGTCAGGTGCTGCTCGTAGGTCAGCATTTCCGCCATAGGTACCTGTGCCTTGATGATCGTCGTCGCTCCCCGGGTATCCATCCCTGCAATCCGTCCGCGTCGCCCGTTCAGATCCCCCATGAGGTCGCCCGCGTAGTCCGATGGCGCGTATACCTCGACGTTCATGATGGGCTCAAGAATCGTCGGTCGCGCTCGGGTCATGGCATCCTTGAATGCCAAGGAGCCAGCCATCTTGAACGAGAGCTCGTTCGAGTCGACGTCGTGATAAGACCCGTCGTAGACCGTGACTCGAAAATCAACCACGGGATAACCGGCGAGGTATCCGCGGTGCCGTGATTCCTGGATGCCCTTCTCGACGGCCGGGACGTATTGCCGAGGAATGGAGCCGCCAAAGATGTCGTTGACGAATTCAAAGTCGGCCCCTCTGGGCAGCGGCTCCATCTTGATCTTGCAGTCCCCGAACTGGCCGTGTCCACCCGTCTGTTTTTTGTGGCGCCCGTGTGCCTCGGTGGCCGCCTTGATCGTCTCTCGGTACGGAATCCGGGGCGGTTTGAGGTTCACGTCGACGCCAAATCTGCGCTTCAGCTTCGCGATCGTCACTTCGATGTGAATCTGTCCCTGGCCAGACAGCAGCAGTTCCTGTGTCTGTGGGTCACGACTGTACCGGATCGACGGGTCTTCCTCTTCGAGCCGGTGCATGGACGTGCTGATCTTGTCTTCGTCTCCACGGCTCTTCGGTTCAATCGCATAGGACAGCAACGGATCCGGGAACTCGAGCGGCGGGAACGTCATCTGATTCGCTTCGTCCCCTATCGTGTCTCCGGTCAGTGTGTCCTTGAGCTTGGCGACGGCTCCGAGGTCGCCGGCCTTCACCTCGGGAACTGGGGACTGCGTCTTGCCTTGCAGGAGCTCGAGGTGTCCCAGTCGCTCCTGGATCTCCTTCACCTTGTTGTAGGTGGTCGAGTCTGATTTCAACACGCCTGACACGACCCGAAACATGGTGATGCGGCCTGCAAATGGGTCGGCGATGGTCTTCCAGACGAACGCCGAAGCGGGCGCTGACTCATCGGCGGTCTGCGACGTCTCACTTCCATCCGGTCGAATGGCTCGAAACGGGCGTCCGGCGGGCGAAGGGATATACGCGGCGACCGCATCCAGCAGCGGCTGCACACCAACGTTGAATAGTCCGGACACGCATACGAGCGGAAAGAGCGTCGCAGCCGCTGTGGCACTCTGAAGGCCAGTGAGCAGTTCTTCGTCGGTCAGGGTGCCGGCTTCAAAGAACTTCTCCATGAGCTGTTCATCGACTTCGGCAACCATTTCGATCAGGGCTTCGCGCGCCGTGTCGACGGCGTCGACCATGTCGGCGGGGATCTCGCCCTCGGTGAACGCGCCGCTCTCGTCGCCTTGGAACACGTAAGCCTTCTTCGTCACAAGGTTCACGACACCCTTGAACGCCGCCTCTTCGCCGATCGGCAACTGGACCGGGACCACGGTTCGGCTACACGACTCGCGCAACGAACTCAACGTCCGCTCGAGACTTGCGCGCTCCCGATCCATTCGATTGACGACCACCATGCGGGGAAGCCGGAGTGCTTGCGCCTCCGCCCAGACCTTTTCGGTCTGGACCATGACGCCGGACACGGCGTCGACGACCACCAGCGCGGCCTCGGTCACCTGCAGCGCCGCGCGCGCATCGCTCAGGAAGTTGCCGATACCCGGCGTGTCGATGAGATTGATCTTGAGCTTGTCCCACTCGGCGTAGGCGAGGCTCGACGCCAGCGTGTGTTTTCTGGAGATTTCCTCTTCGTCGCTGTCCGTCATCGTGGTGCCGTCGTCGACTTTTCCGAAACGGTTGACCATGCCGGCATCAGCCAGAATTGCCGCAATGAGTTGGGTCTTGCCGGCCCCCGTGTGGCCGACAAAGGCGACATTTCTGATACTCTCGGCGCTGTAGACCTTCATAAGAAAGATCCCCTTTGGGTTGGGTTACATGCTCGTCAGCCGCATCATATTCAGCGTAGCCAGACGTCGCAAGAGGTAGGACGGGCGTGACACGCGAGCCAGAGATGTGGCAGGGGTCGGCCACTCGGGCCGCCTGCTCCGCCCGCGGCGGTGTCGGAGTCAGACGCCCACAGACGGGGGATGGTGCTACTCGTAGCGGAGCGCCTCGATGGGGTCGAGGCGCGAGGCCCGAAACCAGGGAAGATAGATCGGAAACCCCGATGCCAGGTGCACGCCGTAGCCGAGGCCGCTCCCGAGCACGATGCCGAGCACCCCGCCCAATGACGTCAGAAACGCGGCTTCCGTCAGAAACTGGAAGAGGATCTCGCCTCGCCGCGCCCCCAGGGCCATTCTCACGCCAATTTCTCGCGTTCGCTCAGTCACCGAGATCGACATGACGGCCATCACTCCGATTCCTCCTACCATCAGAGCAATGGACGAAATGACGATGAGCGCGAGGAACGTGGCCCCGCTGATCTGGTCCCACAGCTGTAGGATGGCGTCCTGTGTGACGATATCGAAGTCGTCCGGCTCATCGAGCTTCAGCGCATGTCGAATTCGCATCACGCGCTGGACGTCTTGAATCGCGATCGACTGGCTGACGCCTTCACGCGGAACGACGGCAATCTGAATAGGCACGACAATGCTGGAGGTGCCGCCCCGCCGAATGGTGAAGCTTCCCACACCGACTTGCCTCTGGTATGCCGTGTACGGAATGACGACGAAGTCGTCTTGGCCGGCGTTGAAACCTCCGACGGCGGGTCGGCTTTCGAATACACCGACGACCGTGTAGCGCTCGGATCCGACGCGCACGAGCTTTCCAACGGGATCGGTCCCCCTCGAGGCAAAGAGAGCCTGATACGCGGTCTGACCGAGAACGACGACCCGCTTCCGGTACTGGACCTCCGTGCCTGTGAAGAACCGGCCTGCGATGAGGCCGAGGTCGGATCCGACCGGGAAGTGCTCTGTCGAGCCGAACACGATAAGTGGCCGCGTTTCCAGATCGCGATAGAAGACTCGTTCTTGAGTCGGCCGACTGAAGCCGCCCGCTCCGATCTGGATGTCGACGACCTCGATTGTTTCAGCCTGTTCCTCGATAGCACGTGCATCTGAAATCGACAAATTCGGACGCCTGATCAACTCGGCGAACTGGGCGCCGTTCGCAAGACTCATTGGTCCGAATCGCTGAATAAAGATCATGTTCGGCCCAATCGGGCGGATCGAGTCGCGCAGCGATTCATCGAACCCTCGAATCATCGCCGTCATGCCAACGATCGAAGTGATGCCGATCACGACACCGAGGACCGTCAGCGCCGAGCGCATCTTGTTGGTTCGAACCGTTTCGAACGCCATGGCGACGACTTCGGCGAACAAACCAGCCCGCATCATTCCTGCCTCAGAGCCTCGATTGGGTCGAGATGGGCGGCTCGAGCAGCTGGGTAGAGGCCAAACACCAATCCCACGACCGCCGTCAGTCCGATGCCCAGTGCGACGGACCACATCTCGACGGATGCGGGCACAGGGGTTGCCGTCGAAATCGCGGTGGCGACGCTCGCTCCGAGCGCTGTCCCGATGGCGCCACCAAAGATCGACAGGACAACGGATTCGGTCAGCATCTGTGCCAGGATGTCTGAGCGCCGTGCTCCAAGGGCTTTTCGTAGGCCGATTTCTCGCGTGCGTTCGGTGACCACCATCAGCATGATGTTCATGATGACGATGCCCCCGACGAGCAGTGACAGCGCCGAAATCCGCAAACATGGGCTAGGAGGACCGCGAAGATTCCGTTGGTCGCCTGAGCGTACAAATCAAGGAACGTATCAGAAGTGAAGAATCCGACGTTGTCTGGTTCGCGCGGCCTGAGGTGTCTTGCGATTCGCAGGGCGACGGTCGCGTCGTCCATCGCCTCTGCCGTGAGCGAGCCGCTGCGGGGCTTGACGGTGAGTGACACCTGTCGGCGTGCGCCAAAAATCGTTCGGAACTGACCAAGCGGTAGGACCGAGAACGCATCCTGGGATCGGCCGAGAAAGCTCCCTCGCTTAGCGCTCGCACCGACGACACGAAAGTGCCGGCCCTCGATCTGGATGACTTTGTCCAGTGGATCGACGGTGCCGAACAGCCGATCCGCGACATCCCATCCGACGACGACAACGGGACGCGACCGCTCGACTTCGACGGGGCTCATGAGGCGCCCCCGCTCGGCATCGAACCTCGAGAAGTCGGCGAAATCTGCGCTGACGCCCTGGATGGTGACGCCGTCGATGGTGCGGTCGCGGTACACGAACTGACCAGTGGACTCTGACTCGAGCATGACGGCCGACACGAGCGCGCGCATTCATGCTCCAGAAAGCGTCAAAAGCGTGGCAATCATCACGGCGAGCACCGCATGAACCCCGAGAACACGAGTGGCAGCCTTCGTCCGTGGCCCGTCGATCATCGGTCCAATTCTGACCCGCTACAAATATATGACGGCCGAATGACGGCAACGGTTCTGACCCGCTAGACATCTTCTAAGGGTGACATGGTGACGATTGAAGCAAGTTTTTCAGGCAGCAAAGGCCGCCTCCTCATAAAGCTGCTGGATTTCCGTGTCGAGTTGGTCAAGGGCCGTGCGCAGCGGCCTGGGCAATCGATCGTTCTCGGGCAGCAGCGCGTTCCACTGGGGTCGGAGGATGCGTAGATAGAGTTTGCTGTAGAAGAACGCGACTTTGAGGCCGTAGGTCGTGGCGGTATAGCGATGCGTTTGCGGGATGCGATGGATGACGCCTTTGAGGCGCAGTCGCCGCAGGTCATACGTCATCTGGACGCGGGAGTATGGACGCCCAAGTAGCGCGTCGACCTGGGGCCGGAGGTCGCGGTTGCGGAATCCTCTGGGCAGATGGGTGAAGCCGGCGATCGCCTGCAGGAGCGCCATGACTCGCGGGTCACCAAAGCGCAGGGCCGAGGCCCGTTGGCCCGCGTCCACGGTCGGGGACTGGAGCCGGTCGAGGGCGTCTTGGCTGAGGACGCCCTGCTGACTGACGCGTTCGACTTCGAGGAGCTTGCGATTGACCTGGTGTCCGAGATCGCGCAGATGGGACAGATTGGCGATCCCTTTGTTGACATAGAAATCGTTCGGGTTGTTGATCGTCGTCTCGGTGCGTAACGCGTGCTGCTCCTTGAAATACTGCTTCACGTGGGAGTGCTTGTACTCGATATGCAGACTGGGCTGGACGCCGTCGGTGATCACTC
>Ga0326597_10002247_pt1 | contig 29094 bp, 20 predicted proteins | sample RVTome_12_FD_203789 | JGI IMG/M metagenome (GOLD analysis project Ga0326597, IMG submission 203789) | Soil microbial communities from uranium-contaminated site in the Upper Colorado River Basin, Wyoming, United States - RVT100D185 | ecosystem: Environmental > Terrestrial > Soil > Contaminated >... | reverse complement strand
CACCTCCGCTACCTGGAGGATGTCCCAAAAATGTAGTGGAAACTTCTCAAAGAAACCGGCCCGGACGACCCCGCCAGGTGCGATTCGGCCCCGTAGCTGTTCAACTTGGGCTAAGGGGGAGTTTTTCAACGGGTTTCCGGCCGTTAGCGAAACCGGACCGGCCCCACGCCGAAAGACATTGCAAGCCTGGACGCGCGGTGCGATGACTTTCTACGTTGGTATATCCGCCCCGAGAGTGTTATTCTACGTGCCCACGTCGTTTATGACGCAACCGGGATGAACGTCCAATAATCGCGAACTTTGTCGAGAACCGTCGGTGGGTGAAAGTCTTTCAGGATACCGGATCGTAAAGCAGATCGGCACGGGAGCCGGGTCCAGGATCTTCCACGCCATCGAGCTCAAGTCCGGAAAGCCGTTCGCGATAAAGCACGTGGAGCGCAACTGCTCGGACGACGACCCGTTCATCGCCCAGGCGGAACGGGAGCACAAAGTCAGCAGCGGGCTCGATCACGCGTATCTTCGGCACAGCTACTTCCTTCACCGTGTCCGCAGGCGCCTTCAAACAAAGGAGTTGTGGATCGTCATGGAATACGTGGACGGTCTCACGCTGGAAAAGGCCCGGCCGAATCGCCTCAAGACCTTCTTGTCGATCTTTCGCAAGGTGGCGGAGGGGCTCCACGCCATGCACACGGCCGGCTACGTACACAGCGACATCAAGCCCACGAACATAATGATCGGCAAGGGGGCCGCCGTGAAGATAATCGACTTCGGACAGTCATGTGCAATGCACCATCGCAAGGAGAGGATCCAGGGCACCCCGGACTACATCGCACCGGAGCAGGTGCGGCGCCTGGCCCTGGACCAGCGGACGGACGTATTCAACCTCGGCGCCACCATGTACTGGGTTCTAACTTCTGAGAAGTATCCGACGGAGATAAGAGGCTCTGATTCGCGCGGAGGAATCGCCCTTAACACGGGCATGGCCATTGCCCCGGCAGAGCTCAATGATAAGATTCCTCTTTCGCTATCCAAGTTCGTTATGGAATGCTGTAAACAAAAACCCGCCGAACGGCCCGGTGACATGTTACAGCTCTGTGCGCGGCTCGACGTTGTTGAGAGGCTTTGGAAGAGGCACCGCGCTGCCGCACTCGATCAGCTACGGGCGCAGAAGAACTCGGAGAGCAACGGCCTGATCGGCCCGCAAGAGCGCAGCACATGACTCAAGTTGCAGAAGCCGTAGACGTTTTCCTGAAGGCGGCCGAACTGAATCTACAAGACCCGCTCTTGTCTGGATCGCTGCTGGAATTTCCGGATTACGGACAGGTGGTCATGACCGGCGACCTGCACGGCCATCGGCGCAATTACGAGAAGCTAAAACGATTCTGCGACCTCGAGCACTTCGGTGCGCGCCACGTCATCCTTCACGAGATCATTCACGAAGAGGTCGAGTCCGTCGACGGGCGCGACACATCGCACGAGGTTCTGCTCGACGCGGCACGCTGGAAGTGTGAATACCCGGACCAGGTCCACTTCCTCCAGAGCAACCATGAACTGTCGCAGGCGACCCGTCACGAGATATCCAAGAACGGCCGGATGGTCACGCTCGCGTTTGAAAACGACGTAGCGGCCGCCTACCCGTCGCAGCCCGTCCACGTTATCGAGGCGATTTACGAGTTTATACGATCATTGCCGCTGGCGGGGCGGACAGCGCACCGCGTATTCTTCGCGCATTCGCTTCCCGCTCCGCGGGCACTTCCGAACTTCGACGCCGGCGTGCTGTCGCGGACGCCCACGCACGAGGACTACGCCGACCGCGGCTCGGCCCATGCCCTCGTCTGGGGGCGCTATCACACCAAGGCCGCGCTCGAGACGCTGTGCGAGATTCTGGACGCCGACTACTTCGTCTGCGGCCACCAGCCCCAGGAAATGGGCTTCGACGTGTTCCACGAGCGCATGATCATTCTCGCGAGCGACCACAACCACGGCGTGTTCCTCCCCATCGACCTGCACAAAACGCCCACTCTGGAATCGCTCGTTAAGAGCGTCCGCCCCTTCGCCGGCGTGCCTTGATTCCCCCGAGCCGCTCGCGATCGTAAGTCGTCACATGCTGCGGCACGCCCTGGCCGTGCGGCCGCGATTGCCTGCCCCACTTGCCACGCGTACAATTGCTCAATGGCGGATCGGCCCGCGTGATGCTCCGCGCGACTGGAAGGAACTGGGCGCCGCGCGGCGGCCCGCGAGCGCCGCTATGACAGGAACCTATCCAGGTGCAGCGAACCGGACTCATATCGCGACTAGGGCACTGGTTCCGGTCGGCCAAGAAATCCGGCGGCCAGGGGGACGGGTCCGCGAAGGTCTCCCGGCCGGACGCCGCGCACGGCTCGGCCGGATGGGCGCCGAAGCGCGAGTCGGAAGCCGGCGCGGGCCAAGCCGATCAGGCTCAGCTCTCGCGCGACGGGCTGGAACGGGCCTACTCCAAGATAATCGAACTGATCTCGTCGATCCGTACGCACCTGGAGCTGCAAGACCAGCGGGCGGCCCACATGGCCCCCGTCGTGGACAAGCTCGCCGCCGGTTTGGCAAGCATCCCCGACGCGGCCAACGTGCAGGTGGATCTCCTCAAGCAGGTCTCCAGGCGTCTCGAAAGCGACGGCGAGCGCAACGCGCGCATTGAGGCTCTGCTATCACGCGTGCCGCAACTGGCCGATTCCCAGCGCGAAACGATGGTGTCCATATCTCGCCGGCTCGATTCCGTCGCCGATTTGTGCGAGAGCGAAACTTCAGCGCTGGTGGGATTCCAGCGGACTCTCGCGACGTATTGCGATCTGGCCGCGGCCTCGATCAAGGCCCTGGAGCGCATTCAATCCGACAACGCGGCGCAGAACGAAAAGTTGTCGCTGGCGCTCGGGCTTCAAGCGCGGCGGATGACGGTGTTGGCCGGCATCGCGGCGGCCTTGGCCGCAGCATGGGCCGCCATCGGAGCAATTCTGATTCTGCGCTGAAGCCCCGCGGAGCGCGGTGGCATTTGAAGGATATGACGATGACCGAGCACGCAACGACGCCGAAGGACACGATTCATAATCTGCTGGCGAGCATGGGCCAGCTTGGCGCATCGGACCTCCACCTCAAGACGCGGTGCGCGCCCTTTTACCGAGTCGGCGGCCACCTCAAGAAGACCAAGATGCCGCCCATTCCCGACAACCGCTACATGGAGGAGATGCTCATCGAACTCGTTCCGGAGGCCCGCCGCGAGGAGTTTCAAAACGGTCTGGATTTGGACTTTTCCGCCCGAGGTGAAGGCGGGGACCGCTATCGCATAAACGTCTTCGAGTCGCTGGGTGACAGGCATGCCGCCATACGGCGCGTGCAAAGCACGATTCCGACGTTCGAGGGGCTGCGCCTTCCAGAGATCTATCAGCAGGTCGTCGCGCGGAGCTACGAGGGGCTGGTGCTGGTGAGCGGCGTCACGGGCTGTGGAAAGAGCAGCACGCTCGCCGCCATGATCGAGTACATCAACTCCCATCGCAGCGTACACATCGTCACCATCGAGGACCCGGTCGAGTACGTCTTCATTCCCAAGAAATCAATCATCGCCCAGCGCGAGATCGGCATCGACACGCCCAACTACCACGAGGCGCTCAAGTTCGTCGTGCGTCAGGACCCCAATTGCATCCTCATCGGCGAGCTGCGCGACCGTGAGACCATGGACGCTGCGCTCCAGGCGGCCGAGACCGGCCACCTGGTCTTCGGAACTCTTCACTGTAGCGATGCTCAGCAGTCCTTCTCGCGGATTCTCGATTTTTTTCCGCATGCCGAACACGCCTTCGTGCGCTCGTCCCTGGCCAACAGCCTCAAGGCCATCATGTGCCAGAGGCTCATACCGGGAATCGAAGAAGGCTCGCGTTTCGCCGCGACCGAAGTCCTGCTTACCAATTCCATCATGAAGGACAGGATCCTGCGCGAAGAGGACGAAGACATTCCCGCGATCATCAATCAGTGCCGCAACGAGGGAATGCAGTCGTTCACGCAGTCCCTGTGCGCGCTGATCGACGCGGAGTTGATTCACTACGACCAGGCGATGGAGTACGCCCCCAACCGCGAGGCCCTGGCGTCGGCCGTGAAGGGCATAAGCATGTCCTCCGACGGCCTCATCGGCCGGACGCATTCCTGACGCCGCGTTCCATGAGCCGCGGCGACGCCGCCGTGTATGGAGACGCAAAGGTGGGGCTCGCCCCGCCCTTTGCGCGTTAGATTTCGGAGGCCGGGATGGCGAAGCGCTTGGACCAACGGCCGTCGAGGTGTGACCCGAAACCGCTCAACGGGATCCCGTCGACCGCAACACCCCACCCTTCGCTGCGCGAAGGATGGGCCACCGCCAACGATCGGCCCAACCTTATTCCGTCTCGGAAACCTCGTGGTCGCAAAACGCATCCGGAAGGCACTCCATCAGGTCCAGCGCGGTCATCGATCGCCGCCCCAGCTCCTCCGCGGCGAAATCACCTGCCAGCCCGTGCAGGTACACGCCGAGAATTGCGGCCTCCAGGGGCTCCATCCTCTGTCCGAGAAGAGCGGCGATAACTCCGGTCAGTACGTCGCCCGTTCCTCCCGTGGCCATGCCCGAGTTTCCAGTCTCGTTGATGTACAGCCGCGCGCCGTTGGTCACGATGGTCCCGTGCCCTTTTATCACGGCCGTGCAGCCGAACTCCTCGACCAATGCGCACCCGGCGGCCCGCCGCGACGGCAGCGTGCCGTCAACGCTCATGTTCCGCCCTCTCGACGCCAAGAGATGCCGCAGCTCTCCGGGATGCGGTGTCATTATGACTCGCGAAGCGCTGGGTATCTCACAACGATCCGCGGCCGCAAGCAGGTTGAGGCCGTCCGCGTCGAGAACGATCGGGCCTTCAAACTCCCTCAAGAATGCGGCCACGACGCTCGGATCGAGCGAACGCCCCAGGCCCGGCCCGACCACCGCCACGTCCGCCTTGAACTCGTTCGTAGCCGCGAGCAGCGGCGCAAGCTCGGTAGGAAGCGTCCGCGTGGTTGCGCAGACCGCGATGGCCGCCACCGCCGCCCGGATCTCCTGCGGCACGATCATTTGCACCAATCCCGCGCCGCTGCGCAAGGCGGCCGACGCGGCCAGCGCCGGCGCACCCACCATCATCACTTCATCCGCGCACCCGCCGATGACGACGATGCGTCCGACCTCACCCTTGTGGGCGTCCTCCCGGCGCGCCGGGAGGCGGGCGATTTCTTTGGTGATGACCGGGTCGAAGGGCATAGCGCAGATCAAGTGTCGCGCGGCGGGCGGGCGCGGTTTATCAAAGACGCGATGTAACCGGCACCGAATCCGTTATCTATGTTAACCACTGATACTCCCGAGGCGCAGCTGTTCAACATGGCGAGCAGGGCGGCAAGGCCGTTGAAGCTTGCGCCGTATCCGACACTAGTCGGCACCGCGATGACCGGACAATCCACCAGGCCCCCCACGACGCTGGCCAGGGCTCCTTCCATGCCCGCGACCACGACCGCCACCCGCGCCGCCTGGAGGGCCCCGGAAAAGGCGAGCAGGCGATGAAGGCCGGCCACCCCCACGTCGTAAAACATCTCGACGCTTTGGTCCATTATCTCCGCGGTGACGCGGGCCTCCTCGGCAACGGAAAGGTCGCTTGTCCCGGCGGCAACCAGGGCAATCGTACCCTGCGCCGGCCGCTTTTCCCGCTGGCGCAGGGTGATGGCCCGGGCGGCCTCGTGGTGCTCCGCGTTGGGGTAGCTGGACGCCACCGCCGCGTACACCTCACGCGAGGCCCGGGTAGCGATGACGTTTGCCCCCGCGTTGGCGCAACGGTCGAAGATCGCGGCGACCTGATCCGGCGTCTTGTGTTCGGAGTATATGACCTCCGGGAAACCGCAACGAATCGAGCGATGGTGATCGACTTTGGCGAAGCCGATGTCCTCGAACGGGAGCGAGCGAAGTCTGGCGAGCGCCTCGTCAACCGTCCGGCCGCCGGCACGGACGGACTCGAGAAGTTCTCGAAGTGATTCCTCCGTCATGGCACAAAGAGTGTAGCCCAAACCGGCCCGGTGGCAAACCGGACCCGCCGGTTTTGCGGATCGTCCGACGGCCGACGCCGCATCTGCACAAGAACGTGTGCTTGGTGGATGGTTGACTCGGCGGCGTGGAGCTGCGCGAGTCGGGCACACGCGATGTGCGAAGTTTCCGACGGCAGGAATGACCGTCGTCGCGGCTAAGGCAGCGCTCAAAAACAACTTGGACGATTTCTGAGGGAATAGACGGGATTTACATGATTAACCCGACTTTCGCAGATTGCGTACACACTCCGCGTTTTCAGTACTGGGAAAGCCGAAAGTCTGCACTACAAACCAGCGTTTCCAGTGCTGAAATCACCTTCGTGCGAAAGACGGGTTAACAGGAAGCAGGGCCTGCGCTCGTCACGGGTGTTGGAGCGCAGCGGTCCTGTTCATCTTGTAAATCACGTCTTCTCCAAGTGTTCACGTTATTGTCGAGCGCGCCATAACTGTGCGGACCGGGCTTGGGGCGTGCTGGAAAAGCCGGGCAGAGGTCCGATTGGGGGTGGCGAAGCTTCCGCTGATCCCCCGCCGGAAATGGCGCATGGTCAGGCGGGAGCGTCGACGTCCCGTGCCAGCCACGGGCCTGGTGATCAGCCAGGCGTGCCGGCGGTTATGTATTGCGCGATGCCGTGTAGGATCGGGCAGGCCGGGCGGACGCGCTCCCACCGGGTGCAAATCGCGCGCAGACGGCCGGTGTCGGCGTCTTCCAATGCCGGTGCCAGCGCCGCGAGGCGGGAGAGTATTTCTTCGAACAACCCTGTCAATCCTGAGTCCGTCGAATCCGAGACCGCGTCGCCGGCCACGTCCAGCGCCACGAACGCGGCATCCAGCGGGTCGTCGCGCAGCGCGCAGCGCAAGGCCCGTTCGACGGCCGGCCGAAGCAGCGACGCCGCGTTGGCCGACCGGCCGGATACCTCCAGCAGACTCCGCCAGTGTGGCTTCACTTCCGCCCACTTAGCCGAGCCAAACCGGCTCAGCAGACGTTGCCGGCAGGCATCCAGCAACTCGTCGTTGATCTCGGCTTCGACACCGGGTGCGTGTGCCGTCAAGTGCGCGCCAATCGTCTGGATGACCGGCGCGACTTCCAATTGGGGCATCTCGTCGATCGAGTTGTATAACCGCGCCACACGTTCACGGCCCGCCGCGCCGCAATCGTCGAAACGGCGCGACGTGCGGCGATCGAGCGCAACGAAGTCGGCCGCGCTCCAGTGTCTTTCGACAAGCGCCAACCAGGCCGAGCCGTCCCTGCTTGTGCACGTTCCGTGGCAGGGATCGAGATATTCCACCTGTTGGCCCGCGGCACGCGCCTTCGCTTGACCGGTGCCGTCGTGTAGTAGTTGGACGTTTACTTGGCGGCCCAATGAGAATCGCAGGCCCGCGGCAAACGATAAGTCCGCGCGTAGTGGGCCCGGAAAGCCCATGAGCAGCAGTTCAATCGTGTCCAACCAGCCTTCCTTGATGTTGATTATCAAGTTTCTCTTTTCCAGCATGGCTTGCAGCAGCGCCCGTCGCCATTCGCCGTTCAGCGAGGCTGGAAACCCGAGCTTTCGGCCGCGCGGCGCATTGTCAGTGATGGTCAGCGAAAGTTCCGGAAGGGGGTTGGGCGGCTTGAGTTGCGGCGATGTCAAACCCGCGGCGACCATCGAGCGCACGACGTTGAACAGGTTAAACGCGCATCCCGAAAGCTCGGCCGGGTCGAAGACGGCGCAATGAGTATAGACGCGCCGCCCGCCGCGGCCGGTATGCTCTGAACCGGCCGCACAGGAGAGTCCTATGCAGGCGCGGCCGCTGGGAAGAGGGTAAAACGCCACGGCACTTGGTGCGTCGTGGCTCTCGCGCCCGGCGGCCTCCGGATCACAGAGGCCCTCGTGCGAAGGCGAAGCCTTGGTGATCGCCTGCTTCTCGTCGGCGTGAAGTGTCCGGCTGGCGGCGACTATCCGGTATCCCTCTCCCATCGGCGTGCGGATGGACGTGAAGATCGCCTGGTCGCATCTGATCGTAACGTCGGACATCGGTATGCCTCGGCCGACACGCCCGCTACAGTTTCGAGAGCACCCACTCGAACGGTTCCAGGATGCCGTGCGGCGCGACGTGAAGAGGATAGGGGATGACGTTTTCGTCCTCGTCGGAGCCGTATGCGAGGCTCCCTACGACGCTGGTGGCGAAGAAATCGAAGTTCTCAAACCTGGTCTCGCAGATGTTCCAGAGGCGGTTGAGATTCGTCTGCGCGAAGGCCCGCGGGTTGTCAAAGCACTCCGGGCAGTAGTCGGCCTTGGAAAGAACGACGGCGACGGGCGTCTTGCTGCGTTTGCGGCTGTTGGTTGACACGATGCCGTCAAGATAAGTCATCAGCTTGAGCGCGAAAAAGTCCGGCTGGGGCGAGCCCACGCCGGCCAGGGCGGCATCGACCAGGACGACGGCCGCGGAGCTTTTCTCGAGGAGTGAACGTATGACCGTAAAGGTCGAGGGCGCGGCGACTTCGGCGGCGACGGCTTCTCCCGCCATGTCGGGCATTACCAGGTCGTATATCTGGGGGTCCTCCTCGCGGCGGGATACCTGATAGTACGCCCAGAGCCAGGTATCCACCTCCATCGCGGTCTTCGGCGGAAATCGGCGCGAGCCGAGGTAGCTGATGACCGTGTGCGGCAGGTTGACCGAATAAGCGCCCTTGGGAACGGCGTCGAACTCGTTGGCGCGCTTGGAGAGCATGTCCAGAAGAACGCCCAGGTAAACCGTCTTGCCGACGTTACTGTCGCCGATCACCGTGATAATACAGGGATCGCGTTCCTGCGCGACGGCCTCGTGAATCAGCGCCATGGGCGCGTAGCACGTGCTGCACGTGAGCGCGTCGCGTTGGTTTCGCGACTCGCAAATGAGGCACGGGATCGTGCCTGGGGGGGAATAGGGCTCCGTTGTCATTGTCGTCACGGCGTAACTCCTTGTCCTCAGGTGCCGTTGATCCACTTTGCGTCAGCCAGATTCATGGCGCATCTGAATCCCGTATTGTAAGTGCGCGCGAGGGCGATCTGTCCGGTGCGGAAATGGCTGGTTGCCTGAACTTCAAAATAGGTGTCGAATGCGCCGCCGCGAATCACGTGCATGGGCATCTCGCCCACGATGGGGCGCTGCTCGTCGTCGAGTATTTGATACTCCGAGTCGGTCCATTCCCAAGTGTTGCCGACGAGTTGCCTTACCTGGTTCGGGGCGGCACCTTCAGGATATTCCGAAACGGGAACCGTCGTTCCCTTCCCGGAGCACCAGACGTTGCAGCGGTTGCGGTCCATCGCGTCTCCCCAGGGGAAACGGCGCATCAGATCGGCGGAACTGTTGATGTGCCAGGAGGCGGCCATCTGCCACTCGGCTTCCGTGGGAAGCCGCTGCCCGATCCAGAGCGCGTATGCCTGCGCTTCGTACCAGCTCACCCCCACGACCGGGTGGTCCGAACGTGAGGCGTCGTGCCGGCTGTTGCGCCAGTAACGCGGCCCGGGGTGTCCGGTAACGTCCTTGAGTTCTATGAGGTGCGGCCAGATTTCTTCCGGCCAGAATTCCAGTTCATCGTATCCTCCCGCGTCCACGAATCTCTGGAAGCGGGCATTACTGACCGCGTGAACGTCCAGCAGGAAGGGCTCAACGGACTCGTCCTGTTCGGGCGCCCCCGGCTGCGCGGTCAGCGTCGTATAAATGCAAACGCTTCCCGCGGGGACGAGCGCCATGCCCTGCTCGAGCTGTGCGGCGGCGCCGGCGATGATCTCGGAACGCTCGGGGGCGTCCGGCGGCCACTGCTCTTCATTCCGCAAAATCGTGCTGTAGCGTCCCTGCTGAAACGCGCGCTTCAACGGATCGGGGTCGGTCGGTTCGGCCGGCGCCGGCGTGAATTCCGCTTGCGCGGGTTTGAGGGCCGGCGGCGCAGCGCGCCCCCGCTTCCGCTTGGACTTGTGGACGCGGACCTTGTCATCGGCCCTGGAGAACAGCTTCAAGCTCATTATCCTGATCCTCCGGCGAGGGTTTCAATCATTGCCAAGCGTAGTTACGCCCCAATGGCTTTGCGCTTGGCGTCACGGCGCAGCTTTCGGAACTGTTCGGCCGCGGGACCCGCCGCGGGCTTTGCGACGATTCGTGCATCCGCTCCGAACGCACGCGCCGTGTTCAGTTCGTGCCTTTCCGAAAGCACGTGCAGACCGTTCTTCGGCTGTCCCGCCAACATCTTCAGCAGCTCCTCGCGCTGCGAGGCCACGTCGCGCTGGCCCTGGGCCAGTTGTTCTTGCAGCGAGAGCAACGCTTCCTTGGTGCGCGCGAGATCCTTGGCATACTCGTCAAGCTCGTTTGCGCGGGCGTCCAGCTCCTGTTCCCGGCGCTGCACTTCCGTCCACCGGGGCTCCAGTTCCCTCATCCGGCCGTCGACGGCCCTTTCCGTCTCCTCGATTTTCCGCTCCCGGGCGACCAGCAGGGCCGCGGAGGCGTGCTGATCGTTGCGCGCATCATCGAGCCGGCGCTTCTTGGAGTGAAGCTCCTCCTGCGCAGTGGAGATGTCGTGCTTTTCCGCTTCGATCTCCTTTACGGACTGCTGCAACTCGGATCGATGCTTGTCCAGTTCGGCGGCCATTTCCGCGAGCCGGGTTCGCTGGCCTTCGAGGCGGTCCTGCTGCTCCGCAAGCTGCGCCCGCAGACCGGCCAACTCCTCGGAATCCGCGTGGATGCGTTGGCTCTCAAGCCGCATCTGATCGGCTTCGCGATGAAGTTGTTCCTGCGCTGCGCGCATGCGGACGACCGCCTCGCGCGCGGCCGACTGCACTTCGGCCGGATCGGGTGGGGCCGATTCACCATCGTTGTGCTTTTCGCGATTCTCAGCCATGAGCAAAAACCCACCCGGTGCCGCCGGGTCCGTCTGCCCTACCAGGCGTTTTCCATGCCGGGCGGCGACCTACGCCCGCCCCTGAGTCGCCCCGCACCGTCCGGGGTCAATCCAATACTACGATACGCCGTCTTGAGCGTGTGCCGCCGAGACGGGAGTTGTTACGTGCGGTTTGAGGCGGCGACGCCATAGCAACTATAGGACCATACCCGTGGAATGGGCCATTCCCGTTAGCGGACCCGCGACGTGAGGGCGCGCTTCACAATGAAGAGAGGATGCGCACGCCCTTACCCGACTTGAAATGTAGACTTTTCATGTGTTCTTCGTGCGGCGTTCGGCTCGTCCGGCGACGTGCGGGAGTTCCGCAGCAATGCGCTTATAAGAACGAGCACCGTGGCGTGCGGTGGCGGTACGCAAGCTCGCCCAAGGTGTTCCGGAGACTACGCCGTTATGCCGCAGACCCAAACTAGCCCGGACCTACTTGCGGCGGCGGATGCCGCGATAGATGATTTCGAGAGCCTGGTTGCCGCCCACTGCGGCAGAGTGGAGGCGTGGACGGGCGCGATGCGCGGACAAGTCAAGCGCCGCGCAGAGGCCCATGAAACCGCGTTCGCGCAGCGTAAGCGCGAGCTCGACGAGTGGGACGCCGAGCTTTCGCGCCGCGACGCGAATATCGCGGAGGCGCAGAAGGCCGCCGAACAATTCCAACAGAAGGTGGAGCGGCAAGCGGAAGAACAATCGAGCCGGCTAGAGGACCGGAGCCGCAAGGCTGACGCTGCGGCCGCCAAGGCTCAGGAAGAGCTGGCCCAACATCGCCGCGCGCTCGACGCGGAGAGAAGCGCACTCGAACAATCACGAATTGAACTGCACGCGGAGCGCGAATCGTCTGCGACAGAGCTTGCCGCCCGGCGCCAGAGCATGGCCGCGCAGCACGACTCCTTTGCCCAAGAGCTGAAACAGTTCGAGGCGGAGAAGGCGGCGCTCGCGAAACGCTCCGCCGACTGCGACAAGGCGCGCGCGTCTCTCGAGCGTGACAAGGCCGCCCTCGATGCATTTCGCGACAAACTGACGGCCGCCCGCCAACATGCGGAAGAGGAGCTTTCCTCCCAGCGCAAGAGCATGGCCTCACAGCGCGAGTCTCTGACAAAGGAGATCAAGCAATTCGAAGCGGAGAAGGCGGCGCTGGCGAAACGGTTCGCCGATTGCGACAAGACACGCGAGTCGCTCGCTCACCAGGCGGCTGAGCTGGAAACGGCACGCAAGAACGCAGAGGCTGAATTTGCGCACCAGCGCAAGTCCATCGGGTCCGAGCGTGACGCCCTGGCCCAAGAGCTGAAGCAGCTCGAGGCGGAGAAAGCGGCCCTCGCAAGACGGTCCGCGGATTGCGACAAGACACGCGCGGCGCTCGAGCGCGACGGCGCCGCCCTCAAGGAATTCCGTGAGAAGCTGGCCAATGCCCGCCAGCAGGCGGAAACGGAGATTGGCGCCCAGCGCAAGTGCATAGCCGCCGACCGCGACGCCATCGCGAACGAGCTAAAAGAACTCAACGCGGAGAAGGCGGCGTTCGGCAAGCGGTCCGCCGAGCTCGACAAGGCTCACGAGTCGCTCGAACGTGACCGGGTTGCCCTCGAAGCGTTCCGCGAGAAGCTGAGCGGTGCCCGCCAGCAAGCGGAGGCGGAGATCGCTTCCCAGCGGCAGAGCATCGCCGCGGAGCGCGAGGCCGTCGTTAAAGAGTTGCGTCAGTTCGAGGCGGACAAGGCGGCGCTCGCGAAGCGGGCCGCGGAGTGCGACACGACGCGCGCGTCGCTCGAGCGCCAGACGGCCGAGCTCGAGGCTTCGCGAAGGTCCGTGCAGGAAGAATCGACCGCACGGCAAAATGCAATCGCGGCCGAACGTGATGCGCTTGCACAGGAGAAGGAGCGGGTCGACGCGGAAAAGGCCGCAATCGGCAAACGGTCCGCCGAATTGGAAAAGGCCCGCGAGTCAAGCGAGCGCGACCGCGGCACGCTCGCACAATCACTCGCGGAGTTGGCGGAGGCGCGCAAGAAGGCAGCCGTGGAGATTTCCGGGCAGCGCCAGACGATCGAGGAACAGCGCGAGGCCCTTGCCGGCGAGCGCCGGCAGCTCGAGGCGGAAAGGAGCACTCTGGTGCAACGCGCCGCCGAGGGCGACAAGACGCGCGAGTCTCTCGAGCGCCACGCCATGGAGCTGGAAGCGGCGCGCAAGGCGGGCGAGGCCGGCCTCGCGGCACAGCGCGAGAGCATTGCGTCGGAGCGCGAATCACTCATCGCCGAACGGCAGCGGCTCGAGTCGGACACGAATGAGCTTGCGGGGCGGTCCGCGGAATGCGCCAAGGCCCGCGAAGCGCTGGAGCGGGAGGGGGCGTCGCTCGAACAATCACGCGCCGAACTGGCCGGCGCGCGCGATAAGGCGAAGGAAGAGATCGCCGGGCTTCGGCAGTCCGTCGCCGCCGGGCGCGACGCCCTGGCGGCCGAGCGCCGGCAGCTTGAAGCGGAAAAGAGCACACTGGTGCAACGGGCGGCCGACGGTGACAAGACGCGCGAATCCCTCGAGCGCCATGCCATGGAGTTGGAAGCTGCGCGCAAGGCGGCCGAGTCGGACCTCGTGGCCCAGCGCGAGCAGATCGTCGGCGAGCGTGACGCACTCACGGCCGAACGAAAGCAACTCGAAGATGAACGGAATGCTCTGGCCGCCGGCTCCGCCGCGTCGGACAAGGCCCGTGAAGCCCTCGCGCAGGAGAGGTCTGCGCTGGAACGGTCGCACGCCGAGCTGGCGGGCGCGCGTGACAAGGCGCAGGCGGAGATCGCCGAACTTCACAAGTCGATAGCCGCGGAGCGGGACGCACTGGCCGAGCAGCGCCGCCAACTCGAGGCGGAAAAGTGCGCACTTGTGAATCGGGCCGCGGAGGGCGACAAGACGCGCGAGTCTCTCGAACGTCGCGCCATGGAGCTCGAAGCCTCGCACAAGTCCATGGAAGCGGAACTGGCGTCCAAGCAGGAGGAGTTGTTGGAGGAGCAGCGCAAACTTGCCGTGCGTCAGGATGAGTTGAACGGCTTGCGCCAAACCCTGGAAGCCTCGCAAGGCGAGTCGCACGGACGAGAAACGGAGCTGCACGAACGCGAACGAGCGCTGGGCGAACGCCAATCACAAATGGAGCGGTTGCTCGAAGACCTCACGCGGCGAGAAGAAGAACTCAAGGATCGCTGCGGCAAGCTGGACAGTGAACTCGAACATGCCAAGGCCGAACGCGAGGCCGCCGAAAGAATCCTGGCTGAGGCCGCGGACCGCGAGCAGGTGCTTGCGCAACGCGAACAAAGCGTTGCAACCGATTCGCCCGCCGATCCGGCGTCTTTGCCGGCTGCGGAATTGCTCTTGAACGTGCGTCAGCGCTGCCATTCCGCGGTGGGCATGTTTTGGTCCACGTTTGAACCGCCCCGGAAGGCCGGAACTCGAACCGTGCAAGAACAGGCCGCCGATCACGAGCCGAAGGCCGACAAGACGGACACGCCACCCGAGCAGGCAAACGCAAGCGAACCAGAACCGTGTGACTCCCATCCCCCCGTGGATTCGGACGTCAGCCAGGCCTCGGCGATGAGGGGCGCCCTTGCAGCGGCGCGCGCCGAGATCGCCGCGGCGGACAATGAGCCGCCGCCCCGCGCCTCGGTGGAACCCAAGAAGGGTCGGCGTGCGGCACAGCCGAGCGGCGCTCCCGTGCGCTTTACACGCGAAATGGCCAGCAAGACTTCCAAGAAGGAGACGGAGGCACCCGCGAAATGTGAAGCGGAGTCCTCCGTGTTGGACAATCTGGACCCCGAGACCGCGCAGAAGCTGAAGATGCTGCGGCGGCTCAAGCTCGACAAATCGGACGAGGAGCTCCTCGCCCAGATTCATGCGGACAAGACCACCAAACCGTCCGCCAAACAGAAGAAGGGCAAGGGATGGTTCGCGCGGCGGTAGGGCGCGTGCAGGCCGAAGATGCTCCGTTCCATTGTGCCGCGCCAATGCGCGTTTGTTCCTGACGGCATTCTCCGCGCTTCGCGGAAGAAGCTCCGCGATTGCACAAACCTCTGGCCCGGGTGACAATCCCCCGCCGAAGCGGCACCACGGGTGTGCGCGAGAACCGGTCGGCGCGTCGATGACATCGTCGTCCTCCGATTCGGCACCGTGGCGGCGAAACCTTCTTCGCGTGCCGCCGAGTCCACAAGGGAGCCACGGATGGGGGCACTTTCGGAAGACGCCACACACACCGACCGGCGAACTTATCTAACGGGCGTTGCCCTGTTGCTCGTTGCGGCGGCGTTGTGGAGTCTCAACGGGGCCCTGATCAAACTGATCGAAGCCGATGGACGCGGCCCCGGCGCGATAGCCATAGCCTTCTACCGTTCGCTATTTGCCGCAATATTCCTGGCCCCGTTTGCGTGGCGCGGGCTCCCCACCCTTGCGCCTCGCGTTCAATCCACTTTGCGCATCCGTCTCCCCATCCGCGCGGCCGGACTGTGGTGCGTCGTGTTCTTCGCGGGCATGACCGTCTGCTTCGTGCTGGCCAACACGCTCACCGAGGCCGCCAACGCCATAATCCTTCAGTATACGTCCACGTTTTGGGTGTTCGGCCTTTCACCCTGGCTCCTGAAGGAACGCCCCCGCGCCGGCGACCTGGGCGTACTCGGCCTGGCGGTCGTGGGTATCGGAATCATTTTCACGGGGAATGCGGCGGCCGGGCTCTCGGGACTATTCATCGCTCTGGCCTCCGGACTATTCTTCGGGCTGCTTACGCTTATGTTGCGCTGCCTGCGAGACTCCGACTCAGCCGCGGTCACGTTCCTGAATAACAGCGGTTCCGCCTTTTTGGTCCTGCCGCTTGCGCTGATGGTGGGAAGTATGGCGCTGACGCAGCGCGAGCTGTTCCTGCTCGTCATAATGGGCGTGGTGCAGTTCGGTATCCCATATTACCTCTACACCATGGGCATAGCCCGCGTACCGGCTTACCAGGCGGCGTTGATCACGATGGCCGAACCGGTGCTCGTGCCTATTTGGACGTATCTCGCCGTTGGAGAGACCGTCCCGCGTCCGACGATAATCGGCGGCGGTGTGATTATGGCGGCGCTCGCGGCGTTCATTCGTTCCGCCCACCGCTCCTACCCGCCAAGTGACGCCGCACGTTCAACTGCGTAACCGTGACGCATCGACCGTAAGAACATGTCAGACGCCCAATGGCCGCTCGGCCGCCTGACCGCGCCCATGTGCACCCGTGCGCCGCGAACGGCCTTGCCGTTCGGCCGGCCGGCGAGCGGCAGCGGGTGTCTCGGAGCGTGCGCGGGAAGCTCATAGCGGGCCGCCCCCGTGTCGCCGGCGGGGCTTGGCCGGGATTGCACACCGGCTGGTGATGCCCTATCCTGCCGGCGCGGTCTAGGTTTATTCAATCACAAGGAGAAATGAGATGATGCGACGCGCTACCTTTGTTCTCGCGTTGGCCCTGGTCACGCCGACCATGCTCACCGGCTGCATGCCCAAGATGACCATGGAAGAGATGAAGTCCATGATGCCCCAGCGACCGGCTGAGCTCGACAGGCTCAACGCTTTTGCGGGCAAGTGGGAGTTCGAGGGGAAGGCCGATATGGCTTGCCTCGAAGGGGATGAAGAGGTTGCGGTGAGCGGTTCGGGTGAATCAAAATGGGATGCCAGCGGTTGGTTCCTGGTGGGCCGTTCGACGTTCAAAATGGCGGACTTTGACGAAATGGTCGGAGTGGAGACCTGGACCTACGACGCCAAGTCCAAGAAGTACCGCAGCACCTGGACGGACAGCATGGGCGCCATCGGCATCGGCGAGTCCAAGTACCACGCGGAAACCGACAGTTGGACCATGAAGGCCACAAGTCATGGGCCGATGGGCAAGACGAAGATGAAAGGATGTCTAAAGATCGTCGACGACGACACGATGGAATGGTGCATGGCCGAATACGCCATGGGCGGCCTGATGAAGACTATGGAGATGTGCGGGACGAGCCATCGTAAGTAATCAAGCCGGCAACGCGTCGGAGATCGGTCGTTCGGATCAACCACGCCGGGGAGGCCCACCGCGGTCTCCCCGGCGTTCGCATGCGCGGAGAAAGCAGGTGGAGGTTCGGTAGGCGGTCAGCGGGCGCTATGGTTTCGTTGCGCATCAAGATGCATTCTAATGTAGTTTTTCACGCTGTTTGCATCTTATCCGAGCCGCGCCCGTGAGGGAGCGGACTTGCCTCGGCCGCGCAGCGCCGCTTCCTGACGAGCGCGACTCGGTTTTGAGAAGATGCGGTATTTATGATGGACTACACTGACGCGAAATTCGGTGCGAACGCGGGAGATTACCCGTTGAGGGCGGAGCACTACGGATTTGCGCACCGGTTCTGCGCCGTCGGGATCACCGGGTCTTTCGTTTCTTTGACGTCGAGCGACCCTTGGCCCTTGTACTGCCGGCCCTGACCGGCTTTTTTCTGGACTTTGCGGCCGGACCGCGCGTGCGCACGGAACTGGCCGACTTCTTTGCGGTCTTGGTTCGACGAGCGACGGACTTCGCGGCGGACCTTGATTTCGTGCTCGACGTGGGCCGAGAGGCGCGTGCGGAAGTCTTGGAGGACTGCGCCGCGGTGCGGAATGTTGCGATCACCGCCTGCGCCGCCGCCAGCCGCGCTATCGGCACGCGAAACGGGCTGCACGAAACGTAATCGAGTTTAACGGATTCGCAAAAACGAATCGACGCCGGGTCGCCGCCGTGCTCACCACATATCCCGAGCTTCACGTTCTTTTTATGCGCCCGCCCTTCGCGCGAAGCCAACTCCACCAGCAGCCCCACGCCGGCTTCGTCGAGCGTTTGGAATGGATCGCTCGGCAGAATCGGGGTCTCCAGATCGAGCAAAGCATCCGATCCTCCGTCATCGACGGACTTCCAGCCTCTCTCCTTGGGGGGAGTCAGGTAGTCCGGCAGGAACCGCCCGGCGTCGTCACGCGAAAGCCCCATTGTCAACTGGGTCAGGTCGTTCGTTCCGAAGCTGAAGAAGTCGGCTACTTCCGCCATGGGGCCCGCCAGCAGTGCCGCGCGCGGCGTTTCCACCATCGTCCCTACGAGATATTTCAAGCCGCACTTGCGCCGCTTGAGAATGGCGTCCGCGATAATCCGTGTCTTGCCGACGAGAAGCGCCAGTTCCTTGGGCTCGATGGACAGGGGGATCATGATCTCGGGAATAACCTTGACCCCTCGTTCCGTACAGTTGACTGCGGCCTCCACGATAGCGCGTACCTGCGTCTCCAGTATTGCCGGGTAGGTGATGCACAAACGGCACCCCCGATGTCCGAGCATGGGGTTGGTCTCGCGGAGCTCTTCGACGCGCCGCCGAACGCCTTCCGCGGTTACCGTCTTCGTCCCGGCATCGGCGACGCAAACGCCGCCGCCCGGCTCATGACCACGTTCGCGGCCGGACCAATCTCCGCCCTCTTCGGAAAAACCGGAATCGCCGGCGAGCTCGTCGGCGATCTCCTGCCCCGCCGCCGAATCGTGCTCGTGAGGCAAGAACTCGTGCAGCGGCGGATCCAACAGCCGAATCGTGACCGGCTTGCCGTCCATCTTCGTGAAAATGCCTTCGAAGTCGGAAACTTGGAACGGTTCGATCTTGGCGAGCGCTTTGCGCCGCGCGTCGTCGTTGTCGGCCAGAATCATCTCACGCATCGCCCGCAGGCGCTGCGGCTGCGACGGGTCGAAGAACATGTGCTCCGTCCGGCACAGCCCGATCCCTTCGGCACCGAGCTCGACCGCCTTGGCGGCATCGGCGGGTGTGTCCGCATTGGCGCGTACGCGGAGCCGGCGCCGCTTGTCGCACCACTCCATGAGCGTTTCGTACTCGGGCGGGGGCTCCGGGCGTTCGAGCCGAATTTCGCCTTCGAAGACGCGCCCCGTCGCCCCGTCAAGAGTTATGACGTCGCCTTCGCGAATCACGCGGCCGTTGAATCTCATGGCCTTCTCGTCGTAGTCGATCTTGAGCGCGCTGCATCCTACGATGCAGCACTTTCCCCAGCCTCGTGCCACCACCGCGGCGTGAGACGTCTTCCCGCCGGTGACGGTCAGCACGCCCGACGCCGCGTACATTCCGCCCACGTCCTCCGGCGACGTCTCCTTGCGGACCAATATCACTTCCGCTCCGCCGGCGGCGCGGGCCTCGGCGTCCTCGGCCGTGAAAACGACTTCGCCACACGCCGCTCCCGGGACCGCGCCAATCCCTTCCGCAATCTTGCGGTCGTTAAGCGTGTCGGAGTCCAGGCCGGAATCGAGAATCGGGTAGAACAATCTCTCTATGTTACTTGCTTCGATGCGTTGAATCGCGTCGTCACGAGTGATGACGGGCTTGGCCGCGGCCGCAACGTACTTGGCGGGAAGCAGCCCCGTCTTGGCCAGACGCCGCGCTTCGGTGGATGAAATCAGTCCTTTCGTCGCCTGCTCCACGGCGATGCGGAACGCCGCCCGCGGAGAGCGCTTCCCGACCCGGCATTGAAGTATATACAGCTTGCCGCGCTCGATCGTGAATTCCAGGTCCTGCATTTCCTTGTAATGAAGCTCGAGCATCACGCGGACCGCTTCGAGCTGATCGTACACCTCGGGCATCAGACTTTGCAGCTCGTCGAGATGCAGCGGGTCGCGTACCCCGGCCACCACGTCCTCCCCCTGGGCGTTGATGAGCACGTCGCCGTAATAGGTGGCCTCGCCGGTGCTGGGATCCCGCGTGAAACACACGCCGGTGCCGCTGTCGTCGCCCATGTTGCCATAGACCATCTGGCATACGTTGACCGCGGTTCCGGCCAGGCCGGTGATGTTCTCGACGCGGCGATAGGTGACGGCCTTGTCGGCCATCCAGCTTTGCAACACGGCGTCGATCGCCCCTTTGAGTTGCTTGAATGGTTCCTGAGGGAAATCTTCGCCGCAATCGCTCCGATAGATCCGCTTGAACTCTCCGATAAGGTGCTCCATTTCGTCCGCATCGACGTCGGTATCGAGAACACGGTCTCCAGGCTTGCGGCCGAGGCGCGATGCCGTCCGGGTCTCCTTCAGTCTGTCGAACGCCTCGTCGAACTTGGCCCGCGCCATGCCCATCGCCGTCGAGCCGTACATCATGATGAGCCGCCGGTACGCATCGAACGCAAACCGCCGGTTCGACGAAGTCCGCGCCAGCCCCTCGACGGAATCGTCGTTGAGGCCGAGGTTCAAAATGGTCTCCATCATCCCCGGCATCGACCGTGCCGCGCCGGAGCGAACGGACACCAGCAGCGGGTCTCGCGCTGCGCCCAACTTCTTATCGCAGGCACGCTCCAGCTTGGCGATGTGCAGCCGGACCTCTTTCTCCAGTCCGGCGGGCCAGTTACGCCCGAGCTTGTAGTACGACGCGCAGGCCTCCGTCGTGATCGTGAATCCACCCGGTACGGGAAGGCCGATTCGGGTCATCTCCGCCAGACCCGCGCCCTTTCCACCGAGCAAGTCCTTCTGATCGCCTTTACCTTCCGCTTTGCCGTCCCCGAAGAAGTAGACCCACTTCTGCCGATTTGCCATAAGTTTCATCCTTGATTAGACGGCACCGAAACTCGTGTTCCGTTGCGCCATTTTTCCGGGTGTCGGTGGCCCTAACCGAACCGCGACCGCCTGCCCGTGCGTACCCGCACCTGTCTGCGTGCGTGCCGCTCGCACAGGCAGACGCAGACGGGTAAGGGAGCGGGTCTACACAACTCGCGATTTCAAGTGTGTTGAACCACTAGGCTCAAAAGATCATAACGTAGTACCTGCCTTCGTCAAACGGCGCCGCGCGCCGCTATTCCACAAGGCGGCGTCTGGCGGCGGGAACCAGCTTGCCGGCCAGGAGCGGTTCGCGCCCCATCAGATGTGCTATGTGGTAGTTCAAAAGGCCGAACGCACCGACAAGGGACGAATCGCCACCGACGCCCCGCAGCACGCCGAGCGTGCCGGGCGACACCTCGCGCTTCTCCACTCTAACGGCCTCGCAATTTCGACAGATCATCCCACCTTCAAATGAACTGAAATATGAGAGTTCGTTCTGCCTCGCGCAAGATACGCATACGTCGAAACGCGGTACGGAGCCCGCCGCACGGAGCAGGCTCATTTGATATGCCAATACTTCTGCCAGCGGATCATCCGACTGCGACAGCTCGGCCAGTGTTGTGCTGAGGGCGTCGAAAAGGCCGACGTTCGGATCCCAATCCGCGGTCAAACCGATGGTGATCTCGCAAACGTATTGGGCGCCATGGAGGCGGAATAGCTCCTCGCGTAGACCGTAAAGCGTCCGCGCCGGTTTCCACTCCGTGACCGTCGCGAGACCCGTCCCGCCCTCCGGCCGGTGTCGAATCGTCAAATGCCCTTCGTCGAGCAGGTCTATACCGATCGCGAACCTGGTTTTCGTGCCCCTCCGCGCACCCTTCCAGATGGCGGAGACTTTTCCGTGCTCCCGAGTGAAGAACAGGATCACCTGAGAGGTCTCGGAATAGTCCACGCGTCTCAAAACCACGGCGCAATCGGTGATGATCGCCATGCCCACATCGTACGCGACCACGCGGGTTCGCCAAGACGGATCGCATTTCCCGAGCCGTTCGGTTATTATTGTTGTCTAACGCCGTTGTTTCTCGTGCGGCCGGGCATGTGGCACGGAGCTTGCAAGCACTGTCTCGTGCCCCTACATGCGCGGGCCGACTGCCGGCCGGTGAACGGGCAAGAGACCCTCCGGCGGCCAGGGAACGCTGTGGCCGGATATTGCGTGTTTTCTGAGTGCGTCCGAAATCGAACGTGTGCCGACATGTACAAGGTGACGTGTAGCGGCCCATTTACACAAAGCGCGCGAGCGCAAGTTTACAGGAGTCTTCCAGATGTCGGGATTGAATCCATTCGAAATCGCACAGCAGCAGCTTGACGAAGCGGCCGTTGCCCTGGGTCTCGACGCCGCTACCCACGAGTTCCTTCGCTGGCCGATGCGCGAGTACCACTTCACCCTGCCGTTGAAGATGGACAACGGCGTCACGCGTATTTTCAAGGGCTATCGCGTGCAATACAACAACGCGCGAGGGCCTACAAAAGGTGGGCTGCGCTGGCACCCGGAGGAGACCATCGACACGGTGCGGGCCTTGGCGGCCTGGATGACCTGGAAGACTGCGGTGGTCGATATCCCCCTCGGCGGAGGGAAGGGTGGAATCACTTGCAACCCCAAGGAGCTAACCGAGGGCGAAAAGGAGCGCCTGGCGCGGACGTACATACGCGCCGTAGGTCGCGAGCTCGGCGTTCATCGCGACGTTCCAGCTCCGGACGTCTACACCACGCCCCAGATCATGGCATGGATGATGGACGAATACGAAGTAATGATGGGCCATTCCCACCCCGGCATGATCACCGGAAAGCCCATTTCGATCGGCGGATCTCAGGGGCGCGGCGATGCCACGGCGCGCGGAGGGGTCTACTGCGTTCGCGAGGCCGCCAAGGCCCTCAACATGAATCTGTCGGGTGCGACCTACGCCATCCAGGGGTTTGGAAACGCGGGCCAGTTCGCGGCCACACTCCACCCCGAGATACTCGGTGGCGGGACGCTCATCGCCGCGAGCGACTCACGCGGCGGTGTGATCAACAAGGGTGGAATCGACCCGGCGGCGCTGGTCCGCCACAAACTCGAGACCGGCGCGTTGGCCAACTTCCCGGGTACGAAACCCATCTCGAACGAGGACCTTCTCGAACTGGATTGCCAGGTGCTCTACCCCTCGGCGCTCGAGGGCGCAATCACAAGGAAGAACGCACCGAACATCAAGGCAAAGATCGTCTGCGAACTAGCCAACGGCCCGACGACGCCGGAAGCGGACAAGATACTGTTCGAGAAGGGCTGCTATGTCCTCCCCGATTTCCTTGCGAACGCCGGCGGCGTCACCGTCTCATACTTCGAGCAGGTTCAAAACACGTACAACTACTACTGGTCTTTGGAAGACGTGCACGCCCAGCTCGACCGGAAGATGACCAGTGCCTACCAGGCGGTCTACGAAATGTCGCGCAAGACCAGGGTGCACAACCGCCTGGTCGCGTATATGGTGTCCGTCGCCCGCGTGGCCGAGGCGTGCAAGACGCGCGGTTGGGTATAACTCATGGCAGAGTACACGGCGCGCGGATAGCTCGGTAAACATGCCGCACCCCAGAATGTACCGCCGTTGCGAGCGCAGGCCCGTTCAACGACGCATTAAGCACTGTTTGACCGCCTACAACGGAGTAGTCGAGCGGAGTAGAACGACATGGCCACACCTATGACGACAAAGACAGAGCGGAGTACGACAAAGCGCGCGCCGAAAACGTCCTCAACCCGGCAAGTGACCGAGGACGAAGTCCGGATCCGAGCCTTCGAGATTTACCTGGCCCGCGGGCCAGGATCCGGTGACGCCGTATCGGATTGGCTCAAGGCCGAACGCGAGTTGAAGAGCTTGATCGTCCATAGCTGAGTCGGCTCTTTGCCTCAGCGTGTTTGCCGTGAAGATTCCGCACTTGCGATACACGTGTTTTGCAGGCTCGGCCGGAACACGTCTGAACCGCCGAACCGGCTAGGAGTCTGTCCGAGTAATATGCTTTTCGTTACTCGGACGGCATTCTGATGGTACTCTCGGCGTCAAATACCTGGTCTTGGGGCACGAAAGTGCCCTTTCGTAAAGTCGTTTTTCGTTAGTCGGACTGACTCCTAGCGCAACCCGTGCAGACACCGGCGCGCGCCTCGGGCCGGCGTTGTATTGCGCGGGCCGGTGAGGGCGACCAATGAGGAAGCCCGAAACACCCTTCGTGAGCTTGCGAACCTGGTGGTGTGTGAGCGCACGGGTCCGTGACAGAATCGGCGGCTGTGATTGCAGGCCGGAGGCCTGCCAGACAGTAGCCGGGGGCAAGCGCAGCGCCGCCCCCGGACAGCGGCCGCACCCATCCAATCGACCCTGTAAGGGTCGCACTGTTTGGGTTGCGTCTGTGCGACCCCTACAGGGTCGGAGGGGTATTGGCGTCGGGCACCGTGGGCGGCGATCGCCTGCGGCGATCTTGACCATGGCTACTTTCTGGAAGCCTTTCAGGCTGCATTGCGGAGCATCGCTGAGGCCTTCGGAGCTGTTGTCTGGCGGCTTTTGAGGTTTCATCCCGCTACACCGGTGAAGCCGCCGGAAGTGTCACGGACCCTGAGCGCACCGTGCCGCCGGCGTGTTCTTGCTAACACCGGATGCGGACCGTATCCTCGCGTCACTTTACTTGGATAGATGTCTGGCAGCGTATCTGGTGTGGCAAGCGTGAATCTCGGCGATCTCACGGAAGAAATCGCTCGTATTGAGCGAGATGTTGAGTCGAATTCGCGCGCAGCGTCCGATATAGACGCGCTTCGTACGCTCGAAAGTAAGGCGCTCGGTAAAGAAGGCGCCTTGGGTGCGCTGCTCGTGACCATAAAGTCGTATCCGCCCCAACAGCGCGGGCCCGTAGGTCGCGCGCTCAACGAGGCGAAAGTACGCATCCAAGGCGTGATAGATGGTCGCCGGAAAGAGCTCCGGGCGGCGCACGACGATGCGGAGAGCCAGCGGGCCGCGGATTTCGATCCCACGCTCCCCGGCCGGCTCGAACCGATGGGCGCCCTCCACCCCGTCACGGCCGTGCAGTGGGAAATAGAGCGCATTTTCGAGCGCCTCGGCTTCACCGTCGAGACCGGCCCCGAATTGGAGACGGAGCACAACAATTTCGAGGCCCTCAACATCCCCAGCACGCATCCAGCCAGGGACATGCAGGACACCTTTTGGATCAAGAACGGAATGGTGCTCAGAACCCACACCTCTCCTGTGCAATATCGCTCGATGCGCAAGTTCGGCGCCCCCCTTCGCGTGATCGTCCCGGGCCGCTGTTTTAGATACGAAACTATCGACGCCTCCCACGAGAATACGTTTCACCAAGTTGAGGGGTTGATGATCGACCACGACATCTCCATACCAAACCTCATCGCGATGGCCAAAACTCTACTAAACGAGGTCATGAAGCGCGAAGTGGAGGTTCGCGTGCGCCCCGGTTATTTCCCGTTCGTCGAGCCGGGAATCGAGATCGACATGAACTGTGAGATTTGCGGCGGGGCCGGATGCGCCACTTGCAAGCAATCGGGTTGGATTGAGATTCTTCCTGCGGGTATGGTGCATCCCAACGTGTTGAAGGCGGGAGGAATCGACACTGCGGAATTTACCGGCTTCGCGTTCGGCCTGGGGCTGACCAGACTGGCAATGATGAAGTACGGGATCCGCGATATCCGCGTGCTCAACTCCGGCGATCTTCGGCCGCTGGTTTCGCCACGGCGTCTGAGCGGGCCGGTCATCGCCCCGCACTCGGGAGATTCCGCGTCTGCGCACGACTAGCATTGTACGATCATGCTCATTTCCCTCAATTGGATACGAGACTTCATCGAACTGCCCGCCGACGTGGACGTCAATAACCTTGCGCAACGCCTCACGCTTACCACGGCCGAGGTCGAGGACGTAAGACGAATCGCCGTCGCAGCGCGCGGTTTGAGGGTGGCTAGAGTTCAAAGCAAGACGGCGGTCCGCGGGGAGCAGCCCCTTTGGCGCGTGGAGCTCGGCCTGGGGCGGGACGGGACTTGCAGTACCGTGACGGCCGCCCCCGAGCTTCGAATCGGAGCCAACGTCGTGTACGCCCCGCCGGGCTCACACGTCGCCGCGTTCGGAGACATTGTGGAGACGAAAATAGCCGGCGTGGGAAGTTCAGGGATGATCCCGCCGGGCAGCGCGCTCGGGATACCCATGCTTCCGCGAGAGGCTATGTTCGCACGTAGCTCCGTTCCTCCCGGAGAGGCCGTTGCACCTGAGATTTTCGACGACTGGCTCATCGAGATCGACAACAAATCAATCACCCACCGGCCGGACCTCTGGGGGCATTACGGATTCGCCCGCGAAATCGCGGCGATCTTCAAGCTTCCCTTAAAACAGTATCCGGTAGTTGAGGCCGCCGAGCTGTTCCGCGACGGCCTGCCGGAAGTGCCCATTGACATAAAAGATCCTAACGCCTGCCGCCGCTACTGCGGCATCGTGCTTGCCGGCGTCCCCACCGAGCCCGCGCCCCTTTGGATGCAGTTCCGCCTCGGGCGCATCGGGATGCGGCCGATCAGTGCACTCGTCGATCTAACAAATTACGTTATGGCCGATCTGGGCCAGCCCATGCACGCCTTCGACGGGGCGGCAGTGGACCGAATCGAGGTGGCCTGGGCCAGGGACGGCGAGTCGTTGAGAACGCTCGACGGCGCCGAGCGCCGCTTGTATGGCACGACACTGGCGATTCAGAGTCACGGCAAATCAATCGCGCTTGCCGGCGTGATGGGCGGTCTGGACACCGAGGTGACCGATAAAACCAAGTCGCTCCTGCTTGAATCGGCCAGTTTCGATCCTGCGGCGATCCGCAAGACCGCAACCCGCCTGGGCCTGCGGACGGACGCGAGTGCCCGCTTCGAAAAGTCCCTCGACCCGGCCAACGCCCAGACGGCTATACAGCGGTTCGTTTACCTCGCGCGTGGCATTTACCCTGACTTGGCCCTGGAGAGCCGGCTGTCGGACGCCTATCCCAACCCTCGTCAGGAGATCTGTGTTTCGGTCGACCCGCACAACGTCGCCCGAATGCTCGGCCGGGCGGTCACCGCCGAAGAAGCGGAGAGGCATCTTCGCCCCCTGGGGTTCGCCATGCGCACCGGCGGCGATCGATGGGAAGTCTGCGTACCGACATATCGCGCTACTGGGGATGTTTCCATCGAGGCCGACGTGATCGAAGAAATCGCCCGCTACGTAGGGTACAACTCCATCGAGCCGGCCATGCCGCGCGTCGCCATGCGCCGTTTCGAGATCAACGCCATTCACGAGCTCGAGCGCAAGACGCTTGACCACTTCACCACGGCCCAGCGCTTCTGCGAGATTCAGGGATATCTTTGGTACGACGCGGACTGGCTTCGGCGGCTTGGAGCCACGTCCGGGGATTGTCTCGAGTTGGCGAACCCGGCCGCCGACGGATTGCACCTCTTGCGCCGCACGCTGATTCCGGGGATGCTATCGGCCGTAACCAAGAACCGCTTTCACTTCCCGGCCTTCTCGCTAATCGAAGTAGGAGGAGTGTTCGAAAGTGACGGCAACGGTAACGAGTTCCGGCACGTCGGATTGGTGAGCGCCGTAAGGGACAAGAACGCCGAGGTCCAGGTCTTGGAGCGGTTGAAAGGCGCCGTCGAGGGCTGGGGCTGGCACTGTTTCGGGCGCGCCGTCGAATTTGCGCAGGCGATGACCGACCCCTCTCGGCCGTGGGAGCATCCCCGGCGGGCGGCCGAGGTCCGCTTCGACGGGCGCGCGATTGGTAAAGTGAGCGTAGTTCAGCCTGCACTGCGCCGCACAATGGATGAACACCTGGTAGCCTGGGCCGTGGCTTGGTGCGAAATACGGCTCACCGGGCTGGCGGACTTGCCTCAGTTGACCGAGCGGCTGGGCACGATTCCCGCCTATCCGCTGGTGAACATGGATTTCTCGTTTCTGGTGCCGGCATCGGCGCGGTTCGCCGCCGTCGTCCAACGGCTTCAGTCGTTCACCCATCCTCTCCTCAAGGAGATTCGATACCAGGGAAGCTATGAAGGTAAGTCCATCGTCAAGGGCAAACGCAGCATTACGGTCAGGACGGTGTGCGGAGACGATACCCGAACGCTGGTGGAAGATGATTTGAGTGCTTTTCGCGCCGAGTTCGAGAGTCATTTGCTCCGCACGGGTTACGAGATACGTGGATAACCGAATGAGCGCGAAGCTAAACACGCGGTGCGCGTTGACGGCCCTCGCACCGTGGGGCATTCCGCTCTTGTCTTGCGCCGTTCTCCTGACGCTTTCGGCGATGAACGCGGGGTGCGCGCAACTCCACGACCCCAACGTGCCGGAGCCCATCCGCCAGTACCTCGAACCCGTGCACGAGCGCGACTACCTGCTCTACATACCGTCACGGTACGATCGCGAGCACGCCTGGCCGCTCGTTGTCGTATGTCATTCGACCTTTCCCGATACCGCGGTCCGGCAGATGCGGGCCTGGACCGTGGCGGCCGAGTCAAGCGAGTTCATCGTTGCCGCCCCTTCGCTCGAGGCGAGCCGCGGCTCGTCCATGCGTTCGGCGGAAGACCAGATTCCCTTGCAGCGCGCGGACGAAGATTACATCGTCGCCCTCGTGCAGCACGTTCGCGGCGCGTACAACGTTTCCGACGACCGCATATTCATTCACGGTTTCGCGCGTGGCGCGGCAAGCGCCCTTCAGGCCGGGTTCCGCCATCCGGAGATTTTCCGTGCCATAAGCCTCCTTCAGCCGAACGCAAAGAGCGGTTACCTTGTTGACCTTTCGCACGGCATCGACGCCCACCAACCGGTCTACCTGAACTATAGTGTAGATGACGTGCTGCGCGGGAAGAAGGCCGCGAAGTGCGTGGAGTGGCTGCGGTCTCACGGCGCGGATCTTCGCGAGGACCCCGCGGGACCGGCGCGAAAAAACGACGTCGCCGGCCCCGTAGAGTTCTTCGAACGTGTCATTCGCAAGGACCCGTGGATACGCGTCCACACTTTCGCACCCAGCGCCGGCGACCCGCTCGAAATTCAGTTCCGGCTGCGATGTTCCTACCAACCCCGCCGCGTCTTCTGGGAGTTCGGAGACGGAGAGACTTCCTCGTCCGACGAGCCCGTTCACCGTTACAAAGAACCGGGCACCTATGAAGTGGCACTCACGATCGCCGGCGCCGGCAACCGCGAAGACCGCCGTACGCTCAGCCTGATCGTCCCGTAGGACGCGATTACGAAGGACGAACCCCGCCGATAAGCTGTTGAGATAGACGCACGCGGTCACCACCACGACCAACGCGGCCGCATAGACGATTCGACGATCGGAATTGCCATGGCGGGTGTCTGCCGGACGGCCCTGACCCGTGAAATCCGCGGTTGGGTGTGTCAAATTCGCCTGCCCGCGGACGCCCGCTACGAATTCCACCTTGTCCGAGTACCGGTCGCAAAGCGAAGCCGGTCGAACAGATAGTTGCGCCGCGCCACAAGCTGGCGAAGCTTGGCGA
>Ga0326597_10002246_pt1 | contig 29099 bp, 28 predicted proteins | sample RVTome_12_FD_203789 | JGI IMG/M metagenome (GOLD analysis project Ga0326597, IMG submission 203789) | Soil microbial communities from uranium-contaminated site in the Upper Colorado River Basin, Wyoming, United States - RVT100D185 | ecosystem: Environmental > Terrestrial > Soil > Contaminated >... | reverse complement strand
GGATCATCTACGTCGTATGCACGCTCAGCTACGAACTTTCAGAGAAAGAGAGCCGACAGCCGGCGTGCAGCCCGGGTACGAATCGTTCTGGATTTTCTTTCGGATTTGGTGGCGCGTACCCGGATGGTCTAGGCACTAGATCTCGGTCATTGAGCACTGCCGCGCGAACGCGCCTTGGGCGAATGACTGCAATAGCGCTCGAAACACTCTCGACTGGCTTAGTATCGCGGTGGGGAGACAGATCGGCCGTTCGAGTAGTAAGCTGAGACCCCAAACTCCGGCGTCGACAATACAAATATCCAAGCGATCTTGGGGGGAAAATGATTAATACTAACCGTGCGATCCGCGCCGTCGTATTCGCCCTACTATTGGGCGTCACTGCGGCTTGTAGCCAAGAACCAGAACAACCGCAAGCGCAGCAGCCGCAACAGCCACCACAACAAGCGGCGCCTTTGCTTTCGAGCGAAGTCATCGAGCGCATCGGGGAACGCTCGGCCGCCAGGCTCGCCGCAGGCGCAACAGCGCCGAGCTTTATCGTCGACCCGAGCTGGCCCAAGCCGCTGCCGAACAACTGGCGCATCGGTCAGGTTGGCGGAATCGCCGTCGATCAACACGACAATATCTGGATCTATCACCGGCCCCGATCGTTGGAGCCGAGCGCCGCTGCGGGCCAAGGCGTCGCTGGCACAAACGCGGACGGCGTGCCGATCGACGGCCTCGGCAATCCGCGCCCGTTTTCCGAACAGTCAGCGGGCTGCTGTGTCGCCGCCCCATCGGTACTCAAATTCGATACGGAAGGTAATTTACTCGACGCCTGGGGCGGACCCCAGGACCCTGGATTCCTCGAGAATACCTGCCGCGTCGAGGACGGCTGCGTTTGGCCCGGCCGCGAGCACGGTATATTCGTCGACCACAACGATTTCGTATACCTCTCGGGCAACGGCACGAACTGGACAGGCCAGTTCCCGTGGGCTGCAACGTTCGGCGACGACTCCCATATGCTGAAGTTCACGGCCGATGGGGAATTCGTCTATCAGATCGGTTACGCGGGAATGGAAGGACCGAACAGCGAGGATACGAACGGCGGCCCGAACGGCACACCACAACCGTATCTCGTTGCCGACATGAGCGTCGATCCCCGCACCAATCGGCTGTACGTCGCCGACGGTTACGGCAATCGCCGGATCTTGATCGTTGACGCCGCGACCGGCCAATACGTCGGCCACTTTGGCGCCTACGGGCAAAACCCGGTGGACGATCCCGAGGGCACCGATATCGATCCGTACGATTCAGGCCCGTGGGCCGGCGACTACCAGGCCGGCAACATGAAGCCGATGTTCTTCCGCAGCCCGATGCACTGCGCAATCGTCAGCTCCGACGGTCTGCTCTATGCCTGCGACCGAGGCAACAACCGTATTCAGGTCTTCGATGTCGATGAGGTCGGCGGACCGTGCTCGAACCCGAACGCCGAATCCGGCAAATGCGGTTTCGTCCGGGATATTTCCGTTGCGCCCCAGAGCTATTCGAACGGCACGGCGGTCTCCGCGACGCTGTCGACGGATCCGGGGCAGACGTGTCTCTATATTGGGGATCTGGCGAACGGCACCTTCTACATCATCAACCGCGAGAACTACCATGAGCTCGATCGGATCGGCAGAGCCGGCCGGCAAGTCGGTGAGTTTCATTGGATACATGCCTTGACCGTCGATTCCCAAGGCAATGTCTACACGGGCGAGGTGGATACGGGGCAACGGATGCAGAAGTTCGCGCGCTCTGGGGCCACGAGCTGCAGCGGCACCGGCAGCCCGGACATCGGCCAGTACAGCCGCAACCGTTAAGCAACGCGGCAGGCCTAATCGCGTCGTGCAGACGATTCGGTAAACCGTCACTCCGGCATGGGGAGTCAATAGCACCCGAGAGATCGCTGGTTGTCATGACAGTTCGTCCGTTATCTGCCGACCGATTCGACGCAACCGTCACCGTGTTTTGTGACGCGTTCCGCGACTATCCTGTCATGCGCTATGTCATCGGCGCAGCGGGTCACTACTACGATCCGCGCCTACGGCAGCTCATCGGTTACTTCACGGAATCGAGATTTGCCAGGCAATACCCCGTGCTCGGCATCGAAGCTGGCGAGGGCACCCTCGTCGCTGCCGCCAATATCAACCCGCCGTGCGGCTCCCCTGCACCGCCGTCGCTGAAACAGACCTACGAGAATCTGCGAGCGGCGCTCGGCGGGGAAGCCATCGCACGGCTCGATGCGTTCGTGGATACCTGTGCCCCGTTCGAGCCCGAAGCGATGCACTATCACTTGGGGATGATCGGCGTCTCTCACGCCGAGCAGGGTCGCGGCCACGCGCGCCGGCTGCTCGATGCCTTGCATCGGATGTCGCGTGATGACCCCGAGTCGTCCGGCGTGTCGCTAACGACCGAGACGCCGCGGAACCTGCCGTTGTACGAGCATTTCGGCTACCGCGTACTCGGGCACGGGGCAACGCCAGATGGTGGACTGGAAACCTGGACCTTGTTTAGGGCGGACGACGACTGAGTATGGCTGACGTCTGCAGATTCTTGGGAGGACCTAATCTGTGATACGCCAAGTTCTTTTAATTGCAGCGGTGGTCACGGCAGTCGGCATGACCGGAGCCGGTTGCCAACAACCGGCCGAGATCGAGTCGAGCACGCCAACGGCCAACACAGCGGCAGCGATGATTCCGACATTTCGCACGGATCCGAACTGGCCGCAGGTGCCTGGTCAGTGGCGGCTCGGCGAGGTCTCGAGCATCGCAATCGATGCCGAGGATAATGCGTGGTTCCTGCACCGTCCGTGGACGCTGCCCCCGAACGAAGCGCCGCTGGCCGCGCCGCCGGTATTAGGATTCGACCGCGAGGGCCGCTTTCTCGCCGCGTGGGGTGGCCCCGGCGAGGGCTATGAGTGGCCGCAGCGGGAACACGGCATGCAGATCGACCATCGGGGATTTGTCTGGCTCGGCGGCAACAACTGCCCCGCCAACGAGGAGCCGGGCCCCGCACCGGTCGCCGACGATCATCTATTGAAGTTCACGCGCGACGGCGAGTTCGTCATGCAGATCGGGCGCAGTAACGCGAGTCGCGGTAACGCAGATACGATGAATCTGCACGAACCGGCGGATGCAGTTGTGTACGCGCCGACGAATGAGCTATTTGTCGCCGACGGGTACGGGAACCACCGCGTCGCCGTGTTCGACGCCGACACCGGCGCGTTCAAGCGCATGTGGGGTGCGTTCGGGAATGCGCCGCAGGACGCCGACCAATGCCCGTGGGTCTTTTCCGAGTCGGTGCCCGCTGGGCCGGGCCCGGAGCAGTTCAGCATCGTGCACGCGATCCGCGTGGCGAACGACGGCTTGGTCTACGTTGCGGATCGAGAGAACCGGCGGGTGCAAGTGTTTACGCTCGATGGCGAATACGTCGACCAGATCGTTCGCCCCGACGCGCCGTTCGCACGCAACTTAGCCCTGTCACCGGACGCAGAGCAGCAGTTCCTCTACGTCGGTGGCGGCGCCGGGATCATGGTGCTCGATCGTCGCAGTCTAGAAGTGCTGGGTACCATCGCAACCACGGTCGGCACCGGGCATCAAATTCAGACTGACTCACAGGGCAATCTTTACATTGCGGCAACGGGTGTCGGCTACGAGCGGCTCTTGTTTACGGGCTTAGCGCCCGCGCTGCCCGAGTAGGTATCGGCGTGGGTACGTAGTGGCTGCTTGCGAATGAACGCGCGCGGCCGGCAGAACACAAACGGACCTGGTCCTCGGGATTCGGCCGCACATATTTAGGCTCGACCGTGAGTTCAGTCGTCGGAAATTCTTTGCCGCGCACCGCAATGCTGTGCGTGCGAATGACCGTGCGCCCGTCTCGGCGACGGACACAGTTGCCGCCTGCAGTTGAGTTTCGACCACTCGGCAGCCGATTCGCTATAAATCCACGTGTCGCTCAAGAGAACGACTCCTCGACTTTTGCTTACCGTCAAATAGATACGCTCTGGCAGCGTCGGCGATGATCTCACCGTTGCCGGTCATCGCGTGCCAGGCGCGGGCCGGCGCCGATACTGGTTGTGGCGGTGGGGGCTTGCCCTTCGGGGCCGCGAGGGCCCGGCCAAGAAGCCCGGTAATCGGGCCGGCCGAACCGAATACCGATACGAAAATTGCGAGCAGGAACCTTAGCGACGAATACCGAATCGTCATGCGGAACCTCAAGTTTGATAACGCATCAAGAATCAAGGAACCGAAATCGCAACTAGCCGCTTAATCCCCCTACTTCTTCCGTTCCACAGAGAGACGACAATCGCACCGCGATCTGCTGCGGCGGAAAGTACTGACAGGAAAGTCGTGGGCAGCAGCAGCGGTTCGTGAAGCCGATGCGATACGCACGGACTGCGGATCCTCACTTCCCCCCTGTGCGCGGCCGTGCCCCGCGCACGTGTTGTTATTGCTCCTATGCGGGCAATGCTGCACCGCAGGGCTCACGACCGCTCCGCAATTTATATTCTCATAATCGAGATGACAAAAGAACAAATAATTATTCTTTTTCAGTATGTTAAGCGAATTACTCAGTTTTTCAGTTTATCTTTACTTGGTTGGCCTGTCCCGAAGCCCTGGTCCATGAGCCGTGGCCGGGCCGCGCGCTTTCGGCGTTTCTGGCCAGACCAACCGAGCATCGGCTGGTATTGAGCCCGCCGGCCGACTAGCGCGCGGCGGCCTCGTGGCCGCCGCGCTATCGGGTCAACGGACGTAGTACTCGAATCCGAGCGCGAACTCGCGCGGCCGCGCCATGAACGCAACACCGACTTGGCCACGCGCACCCGCGTAATGCTGCCCGCCGTGTGAATAGACCTCATCGGCCAAGTTGGTACCCGACAAAGTCACCGCCCAACGGCCGTTCGAATCTGTGTACTTCACACGCGCACTCACGATACCGACGTCTGGTACCGTTACCGCATCGGGCAGGGACTGGTTGGTCGTGAAATCGTCCGTGTAGCTATAGCCGATCGTGGTGTTGAGGCCGCCGCCGTTGCCCAAGATCGTGATGTGATTCAGCGAGAGCGTGTAGGCGAGATCCGGCGTATCGGCGAGACGCTCACCGAGCACCAGATTGCTATCGGCGATGACCTCCGGTGGTGGCAGCTCGGTGATCTCCGCTTGATCGTACTTCGATGCGGCGAAACTGAGCGTCAGCGAATTTGTGATCGCTGCCTGTATCTCCGCTTCGAAACCGCTGACCTTGGCCGCGCCCGCGTTGACGGAGCGGGTGATGGTCGTCAGTAGACCGCTGGGCTCGACGATTTGGACGCGGCCACCCGTCTGCAAGTCGATGATATCCATGTCGTAGACCGTGAGGTTCGTCCGCAACCGGTTATCGAGCCATTGCGCACGGATTCCGATCTCGAGGTTCTCGACCTCCTGTGGCCGGACCGACTCGCGGCAGGCATCGATACACTCACTGAGTTGCGTGATTCCGTCGCCATTGCCGCCGTTTGCCGGGTCATCGAACCACACGGCAGTGTTGATGCTGTCGTTGAACTGGCCTGCCTGGAAGCCCGTCGATGCCGTGATGAACACCATTACATCGTCGGTAATGTTGTAGTCGAGCGTCAGACGATAGTCGGTCGAATCAAAGCTTTCTGCGGTCGGCAGATCCAAGCCCTCGAACGGCAAAAACGTGCCGCCAGAGACATCCGACCAACGAATCGTATTGGCCTTGTCGTCTTCGGTGCGGCGCGCACCCGCCGTCAGCGATAGGGCGTCGCTGATATTCCACGTCAGCTGACCAAACAGTCCCATGCTATCCGTGTCGATGAAGCGGCTTTCCGTGCGCTCGATGCTCGTGCGCAGATTGCCGCCCGTGTCGATGACGTCCAGGCGCGGTCGAATTTCCGAACCATCCTCATGGAAAAGATAAACGCCGGCCGTCCAGTCCAGACGATCGTCCACCGAGCCGGAGATCTGAAATTCCTGCGACCAACCATCGGTATCCTCGACGGAGTCAGTGATGAATCCGCCCGAATAGGCCCAGTCGGCCGGCACGTGAGCCTCGAGTCCGAGTATGCCGGTCAGGGAGCGGAACGACAGGCTGTCTGAGATACTCCAGTTGATATCGAGGCTCGCGAGGCTCATATCCTCTTCGGTAGCGATCGAGCAATCGGAAAGAAACGCGAAGCCGCCGGCCAGCGCCTCAGCGCGCGACAGATGCGTGACTGGGTCGCCGTCGCCGTCCAACAGACAGTAATTCGGCGCCGAGAAATCATCCAGGATAATCCGAGGATCGTTCTCGACGAACGGCGGCTGCGATGGATCCGTGGCAAGAATCGCGCGCTGCACGACGCCCCATTCGCCGGCGCCGGTAAGCGCTTTGGTAACGATCGTACCGGCGCGACCATTCGATTCGTCCCGCGTGACCATGATGCCGACGTCGACGGTGACGTCGTCGGAAGGCAGGAACCTGAGCTGACCGCGAATCACTTGCGCGTCCACGTTGCTCAAATCGACGCTGCCGCGCTTGACGTAGCCGTCTCTGTTCAAGGACGTGACCTGGCCGCGGAAGAACACACGGTCGCTGAGCGGCGCGTTGTAGAGTAAATCGACATCCGCGCGGCTGAATTCACCGACCGTGGCTTTGACCTGAAACTCGGTCTCCTCGTGCGGCCGATTCGTGATGTAGCGGATCGCGCCGCCGGCGTTGTTTCTGCCGAACAGCGTGCCCTGCGGGCCTCTGAGTACCTCAATACGCTGCACATCCAGAGTTTGCAGCAAGGAGCCCGTGCTGCGCGGATAGTAAATATCGTCGATGTACAGACCCACACCGCGGTCCCCCGTGGGCCCGGTGCCGCCCGTGTTGCCGATCCCGCGGATCCGAAATTCAGGACGATTCTGGTTGCCACGGCTACCGGTGATCTTGAGACCCGGTGAGATGTTTTGCAGATACTCGATGTCGTCGATCCCGGCCGCTTCGAGCGTATCGGTATCGAAGGCCAGCACGGAGATCGGCGTATCCTGCAGCGCCGTCTCGCGGCGTTCCGCCGTGACGATGACCTCCTCTAGCGCCTGAGCGTGCGACAGGCTCGGTAGTGCTATACAGGCAATCGCCACGCCGGCAGCCGACGTGACGCGTATGACCCGGTTATTGACTTGCATGGTGCCCCTCCTGATCTGATCCCGCGGATCGCCCGACGGGAATTCATCGGTTCATTGGATCTCGAGCTCGTCTCCGTTCGGCATCGTCAAACGCAGGAGGCGCATGAGCGTGCGCCCGTCTCTGCTCGGATTTCCGACGGCGGAGATTTCTGTTCCGGGCTTTAGCCTCTCGGGCGTCAAGCCGATGCGAATCAGCTGTCCCGGCGAGGTCGTTTCGAGTTCCCAGACGACCGGTTCGCCGGCGCTTCCCGGCGCGTCGATGCGGATATAGCAATGCGGCGCCCGGAACTGAAATTCGGTGACGACGCCCGCGACGGTGACGGTCGCTGAAGGATCGAACAGCGCAGGGAATGAATGATGCGCGGCGGCGCCCTCGGCCGCGAGCGCTGCGAGCGTCGCAAACCACCGCAGTGTGTTGGTGCTCATCGTTGCCCGCCTAAAAGCGGCTGTCCGCAGGGTCGCAGATCGCCTCGAAAATGATCCCGTCGGGATCCCGCTCCCAGCTGTATTGGCGCCGCCACGGTGCCGCAAATGTTTGCGGCGCCGTGATCACGACTTCGCCGACGAATCGTCGGCCCTCGTCGACCAAGGAATAGCGTTCATCGACAACCAAGTCGCCGTACTGACGGATTCCGGAACCGGTCAACAAACCCGGTGCGTAGTGCGTCGTCCGGACCACGAGCTCGTCGCCTTCCCAATGGCCGACTGAGAAGCCCATGAGGCCGGGCGGAAAATATTCGGGCGGCTTGCGTCCATCCATATAGATCCGCCGCACCATGCCGAAGGCCTCGTAGAGGAACACGATCATGGCATCCGTCTGCACGATCTCCCATGGGTACACGCCGGCGCCCGTTCGCGGAAAACCGGGCGGCACGCAGCGGATCACGGGGTCCTCGAGCGGGTCGAAGGCCTCGGCGTCGGCTTGCGCCCGTGGCGTCAGTGCTGGCCGAGCATCGCCGCTGCCGCCTCGCGCGGACGTCGTGAGCCAAACGCCGCTGATATCCGGGACACGATCGCCCTGCTGGGCCGCCGCGCGGTGCCAAGGCACGCTCGCGGGTAGCATCACGGCACTCGCGATGACGACGGCGACGAGCTGCGCCGAATCGCGCTGCCTAGGGCGGATGACGCGCGCGAACCACATGCGCTAATACGCTCCTCGACGCGGAACGGAAGTTTCCGGCGACGGCCGTTATTCTAGTTAGTAAACTTCGTTACCCTGTTGCAGTATGCGACACTCGAGTGCGTTACTGCAACCGCGCGTGGCGCTGCTTCGAGGCGGCCCGGACCGCCGCACGATCACGCTCGAGCCGCGGGGGTGTAGGCGCCCGACCGGGACGCGGGCGTCAGTCGCCCGTCATGCTGCCGAGAGTCAATAAGGAAAACGGATCAACGCGCGCATCGAGTATGCGCACGCCCCAATGCAAGTGCGGCCCGGTCACCCGCCCAGTAGCACCGGCCAGGCCAATGAGCTGGCCGCGGGTCACCACGTCGCCCGGCGCGACGAGCATCTCGGAGAGGTGCAGATACGTGCTGTAGACGCCCAAGCCGTGATCGATGAATACCGCGTTGCCGCTGTAGAACAAGCTCTTCGCGAGCACGACGCGCCCGGCATTCGCCGCAAGAATCTCGGTGCCCGTGGCCGCACGCAAGTCGGCCCCGGAATGCGGCGCACGCGGCTCGCCGTTGAAGATCCGCCGGTGCCCGAAATTACGCCCGCCATCCACGCCCGGAATCGGCGCCGCGAACGGCTCCGACCAATACGCTTGCGGAGTGAGCTGCGCGTACACCGCGGCGATTTCGCGCGACTCGCGCGTGGCGCGCGCCTGGTCCTCGGGATTCGGCCGCACATATTTAGGCTCGACCGTGAGCTCTGTCGTCGGAAATTCTTTGCCGCGCACCGCAATGGTGTGCGTGCGAGTGACCCTGCGCCCGTCGGCGAACCGCAGCTCGACTTCGGCAGGGTAATCGCCGGGTGCCGCAGTCAGGTCGATCCCGATCACCGTGCGCCACTCGGCGTGGCGGCGCGCGAACGGAATACTGCGGTCATCCCAGCGAACGGCCGCGGATTCGAGACCGGCTTCGTCGGGCTCGGTGAGCTGCAGTGCCTGACCCTGCAGCGCGATCAGATTGGCGGCGAATGCGGCGAGAATGCCCATGTTCAGCTTCCTGGGACGACTGGGCCCATTCTATGAGTCGGCACGCGCCGGGCCAAGGCCGCGCGCACTGCGCTTACTTGCCGGGGATGATGGCGGGCGTCTTGTAATCGCCCGTATCGAAGCGGTCGAGCCGGACAATTTCACCCGTCGCGGTGTCCATGACCGTGACATAGATTCGGTCGAGGCCTTCCTGGCGGAACACGGCCGATTGCTGATAGCGGCCCGCTTCGAGCGCCGCGTCCTGCGCGACCGACGCGCTGAACACCCAACCGAGCGACAAAGCCGAAATCAATAATGAGACGATTACCGGGGCTTTGATCTTCATCATTCAATCCTCTGTGACATGTAGGAAAACGCGGCCAGCCTTAGGGCGCGGTATACGGAAACAAGACATCGAAGGGGCTGATACTGCCACGATCGACAACCAAGTGCTGATAATCCGCCCGCGGGCCATCGGCACGCACGAAACCGCCGCTGCTGCCGGATTTGACGTCATTGCGGTAGCGAAAGTGCACGTACTCGCTGAGCTCGAGCGCCGTAACCTCGCCGTTACCGTCCTCATCGGCGAGCCGCTCGCCAATCGCCTCGTCCAGAAAATACGCAAGGTAACCGCCGGCGCGAAACTGAGAAGCCACTTGTGAGGCCACATCTTCCTCCGACGAGAACATGCCCATGCGGCCAGGCACGGAAATCAGATCTTTGGCAAATCCGCCGCTAAAACAAGAATCCATTAATAGTAGCGTCGTACCGGCGCGCACGGATTCGAGCATCGCACGCAACTCGTCGTCGCGCACAGCGCGATCATAGAGCTCAATCGTCTCATCGAGTGCGTCGGGGTCGAATGCGTCGGGCCCGGATTCGCGTTCGACGCGGTTGCCATGCCCCGAATAAAACAGCACAAAGGTATCCTCGGGCCCGGCCTGAGCAGCAAACAACTCGATCGCATCGCGTAGATTGGCGGCGGTCGCGTCGGCATCGAGCAACGTCACCGCGTCCTCAGGCAGCATGCCGCCGCCGCGGATCATTGCGTCACGCACGCGCACCGCATCCTCGGCCGTAAACTCGAGATCATTGTCTTTGCCCGGATAATCGCTGATGCCGGCAAACACGCCGTAAGTGCGCCCGCCCGCACCGGCCGATGCCAGCAGCGGTCCGTCCGAGGCATCGACTGATAGCTGATAGGCGCCCGTTTCGTTGGAACCGTACGAGGTAGCGACAATGCGGTAGCTGCCCGTCTCGGGCAACTCGAAATCTAGCACGGAGCGCGCCGTGCCGCCCGCGTAATCGTCATTGTCGATCTGATTGCCGCGGGGCGTGATCAAGCCTAGGTACGTGTCGAATGCATCCGAGGTCAGCTCGATGCGAATGCGTTCACCGGCAGCCCCCTCGAACGTATATAGATCCTGGAATTCGCCCGCCGCGCTCGCAGCGTCACCCGCCTCGAGCACGCCGTTGAGACTGCTACCGATCGCGACGGTAACCGCGTCGCCGAACGCCAGCAGCTCGCTGGCGGCGGCTGACTGATCGATGACCAGGGCGTACTCACCAACCTCGCCAGCTGCATAAGACGTCACGATAACCTCGTACATGCCGACTTCGGTCAGCTCGGCTTCGAGATGACTGTGGCCGATGCCGCCATCGCCGTCGTCATTTTCTTGCTGCTCTCCAGTCGGATCGACCAGGATCAGGTAGGTGTCGAAATCGGCCGAGCGAAGATCGATGCTCACGCGCTGGCCCGGACGCCCGACAAACTCGAACGAATCCAGAAATTCTCCCGATTCGAGCGTACGGTCGCCGGAACGTAGATCACCGGCGCGTTCGGAACGTCCCACACTGTCGGCCTCGGCTTGCATCTGGAGCCGTAGCGAATACGCACCGGTAGCTTCGGCTTCATAGCTCGTCACGATCACCGCATAGGCGCCGGCCTCCTCGAGCATTAGCGTGACTAGCGACCGGTTCGTGTCGCCGTCATGATCGTCGTTGTCGAACTGCTCGCCGCTCGGCGCGAGCACCATCAGATAGGTATCGAATTCCTCGGAATGCAGATCGACGACGGCGAGCTCGCCGCTGCGACCCTCGAAGACGTAGCTGTCGCGGTACTCGCCGGAATCCAGTGTGCCGTCACCCGCCTCGAGCCGCCCGCGCTTGGCGCGGTCCGCCGTCAAGATCATGGCGGCCAGATCGGCGTCGGTTGCGGCACCGTCGCCTTCGGTGCGCACGGCGATATGGCCCGCGTCAAACAGATCGCGGCAATCGGTCGCATCGGCCTTGCGATCCTCGTCGAGCAAAATGTCGGCCATGCTCTCGCCGATAAATCGCGGATCATCGCACTCGCCGTCGTTGGCCCACTCACTGGAATCGTCACCGAACTCCATCTGCGCGAGGGCAGGGGCGAGCGGCGCGCTCAGCAATGCTGCAACGATTACGAATTTGTAGGGCATAAGGGAGACATTCTTGCGCTTAATCTCGAGCGCCGATCCAGTCGAGCGGGGATGCACACCTTTAAATAGCAATATAGGCGCTCGAATGCGCGAACCGGTGTCACATTACGGCGGCGGCAGCCTCAAATTGCCCCGACGGTCCGGTCCAGCACCCAGAACGCGGCGACCGAACCGATCCCATACGCCGTCGCAATACGCCAGGCCCGCGGGGCCGGAAGACGAGCCTGCCGCCATCCCCAGGCAAGCGCGAGTACCGCGAAGATGAAAATGAGCTGACCGGCTTCGACACCTAGATTGAAGAACAACAGCGCGAGCGGCACCGCCTGTGCGGGTAGACCGATTTCGGCGAGCGCGCCCGCGAAGCCGAATCCATGGAGCAGCCCGAAGATGAATGCAACGATCCATGGAAACCTGACCGCGAGATCCGCGTGCGAATCGGCGCGCGCCGGCTGGCGGCCGAGTTCCGAGGCTAGAAACAAAATACTCAGTGCGATCACCGCTTCGACGGGCGCCTGTGACACCTGGATCAAGCCCAACGTGGCGGCCCCCAGCGTGATGCTATGCGCCACCGTAAACGCCGTGATGGTAATGACGAGCCGGCGAACATTATCGACGAGCAGTAATAACGCGAACACGAATAGCAGGTGATCGATGCCGATCAAGATGTGCTCGACGCCCAACATGAAATACGTGCCCAGCACCGCGGCGGCGCCCTGCGCGACCGGCACAACCGTCGCGGGCACGGCAGGCGTCAGCCGCTGCGTGACTGCACTGCCGTCGAGGTAATCGATTCGCAGCAGAACGTCGGTCATCGTCGCTGGCAATCCCCCGATCGCAATGCGCTGCCCGGCGAGTCCGCCATCGCAGCGAAGCTTGCGTTGCTGCACGCGCGCATCGCCCATGACGTAGGCGCTGAGCCCGCCGTCGAACGCGCAACCGTCCGGGAACCGCGGGCTGAGGGCGTCTGCCAAGCCGCCGGTCAGCGATACTTTCCATTGCACCCGGAAGACGCCGGGCTCGAGCTCGACCAGGCCGAGAAACCCGGGGCTGAACTCGTGCGCCCGTGTCGGCGCCAGCGGCAGCAACGCAACCACGAGCACGCCAAGCAACGTCGATCTCATTGCGCCTGCCACTGATTACGCACGGTGTCGGGAATCTCAATGACGATGTCGTAATCATTGCGCAGCGCCTGGTAGGCCGCCTCATTGGCCTGCTGACGGCGGTCGTTGTTGTACGCCATCACAACGCGCTCGCGCAACGCCTCGAGCGATGGCAACCAGGCCTCGCTGCGGGCGGTCACACGCACGATGTGCGCGCCGAACACCGAGCGCAGCGGCCCACGCCAAGCACCATCGGCCGGATAACCGAACACTGTCGTTGCAAACGGCTCACCGAGCTCGGCACTGAGCTCTGCCGCCGTCACCGTGTCGAAGCGCTTCGGCAGCGTGCTCGAATCGCCGACGTCCGCGGCATCTGCGTGTGCGTTCAGCACCGTCACCGCCGCCGCCGCGACTGCATCGAGCGCGTCGCCGTGCTGGCTCGGACTGAAGTAGATCTGCTCGAACGTCACGCGCGCCGGCTCCACGAATGCTGCGCGGTTGGCCGCAACGAATGCAGCAAGCTCGGCGTCCGTGGGCGGCTCCGCCGGCATCAGGTCCTCGGTCAGGAAGGTCATCTTCTCGACCAAGCGCTGGCGAATCTGGCTATCGTCGACGTCCAAGCCGAGTGCGCGCGCTTCGCGGTACAGCACTTCCTCACGAATCCGCGGCTCGACGAGCTGATAGATATCCGTCTCGCTCGGCGGCTGCCCGTAAAGCATCGCCATGGCTTGCCACAGGCCCGCGATTTCCTCCGCGGGAATGACGATGCGCCGCGACGGGTCCTGCGCGTCGTCGCCGATAACGGCAAAGAATCCAAACAGCGCCGCGCCGAGTGCCACAAAATGCAGCAATGGGTCTCTGAGCAAGCTACGCAAGGCGGGCCCCGCTACAACCGTGTGCCGAATGACCAGGCCGAGACGATAGCAGCTCGGTGGCAATCCCGCAGCGCCAGAGCCTGTCACGCCTGCGGGCGAGACTTGAACTCCCCCGGCCGCTAGACCACCATGCCGGCTCCAAGGAACTCGCCGCAAGGAGCGATCCGCCCGGGCCAACTGCACCGGGTTGCGACCCCGACACCCGTGCCCAGATCGACCGCCAGAGCTGCCCTGCTCACCAAGCTCGTCGTCAGCTGCTGCCTCGTTGCCGCAAGTCCCGGCGCACGGGCACACGGCGGCGTGGTCATGGAAGAAGACATGTGCGTCATCCGCATGGGCTTCCTGACGGCCCATTTCACGATCTACCAGCCCGAGACCCGGCGCAGCGAGGAATTCTGCGAGGACATCCCGGATGCGACCCAGACCTTATTCGTGCTCGACTATCTGCACGGCAGCCTCAAGGAGATGCCGCTCGAATTTCGCATCATCCGCGACGTCACGGATTTGGGGACCTATGCGCGCTGGGAGGACGTGGCCCAGCTGGAGAATATTGAAGACGCGACCGTGTTTCACGCGCCGCCACGCATTCAGGGCGACGCAATTTATACGGTCGAGCACCGCTTCGACGAGCCCGGCTGGTATATTGGTATCGTCACTACGACACACCCGGCAACCGGCAGGACCTACCAGACCGTGTTTCCATTTCAAGTTGGCGGCGGGCTTGGGATTTTGCCACTGTTCTTGCTGTTCGGATTGGCGGCTCAGCTCGCTTATCTCATGTCCAACGGTACCTTGGCCCGATGGTGGGCCGAGCTTTCGCGAAAGCCACGCGGCGGGATACGGAAACGTTGAAATACTGGCTGCTGATCGGGCTGATCGTGCTCGCCCTCGTCTGCGCGCCGCCGCAATGGTACCCACGAGCGTGGCGCGCGCAATGGGCGGACTGGTTTGGCACGCCCGACTACCGGCCGCTGCCGATGTCGATGGACATGGACAGCCCGACGCCGGAATCGGCCTGCCCCGAAGATCTATCGGGCTGGCGTGCCGCACAGACCATCGAGGGCGTGGAGATTTTGCCCTCGCCGACCTGTGTCGCCGATAATCCGTATGCCGTTGCCGCTTTCGTGCGCGGCACGAACAACGTTTCGGCACAAACGCTCGCGGCGAGCGGCTTGACCGCGGATGCCGTGGTGAAGGGCCGCGATCTCGACGGCGACGGCGATCCCGACGAGATCCACATCCGCCTCGAGGTCGTCGAGCTCAACGGCGGTTCGCCCGAGACAGCGGGTCCGGCCACCCAATACGCGATTGCTCCCGGCATCACGCCGGGATTCTGGGCGTTTGCACCGAAGTTCGTCGGCATGGCGACCGAGAACTTCGAATCGCCCGTGGCGCGCGCCTCGCTGCGCCTGCCCTCCCCGGCGATTCGCGTCGAGCAAGGCGATCGCATCCTTATCACGCTCGAAAACGGCCACTACATGCCGCATACGATTCACCTGCACGGCGCCGACCACCCGTTTGTCGACGTCAACGGCGAAGGCAATGACGGCGTGCCGATCGCGAGCGAGATCCCGGTCATGCCGGGCGCTGCGCGCACTTACGAGCTCGAACCGCGCCGCGCCGGCACAGCACTTTATCACTGCCATGTGCAACCGCATGTGCACTTTAATATGGGCTTGCAGGGCTTATTCATCGTCGAGGAAAACCGGCCGAATAATTGGCTGCAGACTCTCAACGTCGGCGCAGGCCAGGTGCGCGTCCCCTCGCAAGCGAGCCGCGAGGAATACGACCGCGAGTACGATTTGCATTACCTCGACGTCGACAGCGATCTGCATAACCGCATCCAAGCCTCCAACGATCCGCGCCTGATCACCCAATCGATGCACCGCGACTACGACATCACCGATGCGACGGCCGATTACTTCACGCTCAACGGCCAATCGTTCCCGTATACCTTCCGCGATTCGCTCGTCGTCGTCGCGCCGAACGAGCGCATCAAGCTGCGGGTCGCAAACGGCGGGATGAACCGCATCGGTCTGCATACGCACGGCCACAAGGTCACGATTACCCACCGCGACGGCGTGCCGGCCGAGCCCGCCGCGCAGATCACGCGCGATGTCGTGACCCTCGACACGGCACAACGTCTCGATCTTCTGCTCGACACGACCAATGACGGCCTGCACGCCTACGGCAGCGGCATCTGGCTTTTTCACGATCACGGTACCCGTGCGATAACAACGGACGGGATCGGTCCGGGCGGGCATATTTCCGCAATCGTCTACGAGGATTACATCGAGCAAAACGGCTGGCCGCGGACGCAAGGCGTCAGCTGGGCGCCGTATTTCACCGCGGCTTATTACCGTAAGGAGATTCCGATCTGGGAAAGCTACGCGCCCGGACTCTTCGGCGATGCCGGCGCCGATTTCCTCGCCGTGTTGCGGCTCGCGGGATTCGCATTCAGCCTTGGGGCAATTGCCGTCTTGATCATCGGCATCGTACGCCGGAGGTGTGCATGATCAATGCCCGATGCGTTGGGGGGATCTGGCTCGCCGCTGCCGTGGCAAATCTTGCGACTGCGCAAACGCTGCCGCTGGCACACGACCCCGCCGCGCATGCAGGCATGGTCATGAACCACAACGTCAGCACACTGCCGCGCGACTGCGCTGAGATCAACGGCGAATACCAATTCACCGTCCACGCAGGAACGCCCTTCAGCGCGGAGTTTCCGGGAACGATATTCGGTTACAGCGAGCGCGAGTTCGCAGTAGCACCATGCAGTCGTATCACGGTTACGTTCGTCAATGACGATGAGGTTCGCCATCAATGGATGGTCCACGGCTTGCCGCGCTACCTCTATCCGGCCGGAATGTTCCACCTCGAAGCCAACGGTGGCGCGAGCCAAACGGGAACCTTCATCGTACCGAGCGACGATCGCACCTATCTGATTCATTGCGATCTGACCCAGCACATGGAGAAAGGCATGAAAGCCCAACTCGTCGTCGGTCGCGGCAGCGGCGATCTGTGGGCCATCCCGGGAGTGAGCGCCAACTTCAATCGCGACACTTACCCGATGCGCGCGGCCGGCATACTAATCGCACTCGCGGCGACGTTCGGCGCGGGCCTCGCGCTCGGCCTTGGCCGGCTGCGATTGTTCTGACAGCGGCGAGCGCACGAGCCGTGGACGGCTCGGCTATACTCAACACTCTCTAGCACGTAAAGGGCAAGGCACACGCCATGACAAGACCCTATTCGCACATCTGTAGTCGCCGCAAGCTACTCAAAATCGCCGGCGCCGGCGCGGCCGCGTTGGCCGCACCGAAATTCCTACCGCTGGCCGCCGCCCAGCAACGCGGGCGCATCGACGTCCATCACCATTGGCACCCGCCGGTCATTCGCGCGGCGTTCGAAGGCGTCAATATCGGCTCGTCGTGGACCGGCGGCGAGTGGAATCTCCCCGATGCGTTGAGCCTCATGGATCGCTTCGACATTCGTCTGGGTCTGCTGTCGGTGCGCAACCCGCGCGCGCGGGTCTCCGTCGCGGACTGCCGCGCGGTCAATGAGTCGGCCGCGAAAATCGTCGCGGATCATCCAACGCGCTTTGGCGCGCTCGCCTATCTGCCGCAATACAATTTCGATGCCGCAGCTGCCGAAGCCGTGTTTGCACTCGACGTACTCGGCCTCGACGGCGTCGCGTTGAACCCGAGCATCGATAACCATTATCTGGGCGCGCCGGAATATGAGTCCCTCATGGCCGAGCTCGACCAGCGCCGCGCGGCCGTCTTGCTGCATCCGACCAACCCACCCTTCTTCGACGAGCTCGGACTCGACATTCGCAGCTCCGTGATCGAGTACGTGTTCGAAACCACCCGCGCAATCGCGAATCTCATTCTGTCGGGCTCAATCGAGCGCTATCCGCAAATCCGCTGGATAACCGCGCATGCGGGCGGCGCAGCGCCCTATATCGCCGCACGGCTTGCCGAGCAGGGCGAGCGCTTCAATCCGGAAGTCCGCGAGCGCGCTCCCGACGGTGTGATCCAATACATGCAGACGCTGTATTACGGCACGGCGCAGGCAACTTCACCGTACACCTTGCGCACGCTGCTCGAGCTCGTCGATGCCTCGCACATTGTCTTCGGTACCGACTTGCCGATCTCGCCACCGGAACTTATCGAAGAGTCCGATGCAATCCTGCAAGGCTTCGACGGCTTTAGCCCGCAAGACTTGCGCGCCATTGAGTTCGGCAACGCGCTCGAATTATTCCCAAGCTTAATCGCACGTCGAGGAGACGGTCCATGAAGTCATTCATGACGCAACTACGTTTTGTCGTTCCCGCGCTGCTTGGCGCCGCGCTGTTATCGTTCGGCTCGTCGGCAGTTCGAGCACAGGCCGGCCCGGCGTCGGCGGGACCCGCCGATCCCGAGCTGGTTCTCGACTTGATCGCGGCGAACCGTACCCTGGCGCGCTATGGCATCGTCGATGCGTACGGGCATGTCAGTGTCCGGCACAACAATGACCCGAACCGGTTTCTAATGGCGGGCGCGCGCGCGCCCGAGCTCGTCACGGCCGCCGATATCATCGAGTACGATCTCAACGGCGTGCCAATCGATCTCAACGGCCGGTCACAATACTCCGAGCGTTACATCCACGCCGAAATTTATAAGGCACGTCCGGACGTCATCTCGGTCGTACACAACCACTCCCCGTCAGTCATACCATTCGGCATCAGTTCCGTGCCGATCAAGCCGGTCTACCACATGTCGGCTTTCATCGGCGAAGGCCTGCCGATCTATGACATTCGCAAAGCAGCCGGAATGACCAACATGCTGGTCAGCTCCCCCGAGCTCGGCCGCGCGCTGGCGAACGACCTCGGCGACCATGTGGCCGTTCTGATGCGCGGCCATGGTGTCGCCGTTACCGGCCCGTCGATCCCCTTCTCGGTCGGTCGCAGCATCTACCTCGAGGTCAACGCCGCGATCCAGCTCCAGGCCATCGGGCTCGGCGGCACGGTCACCTATCTCGACCCCGAGGAGGCGCGACTCGTGGTCGGCGCCGGCGAGAACCGCGCCTATGAGCGCCCCTGGGAGCTGTGGCGGCGGCAGGCGCTCGAACGGTAGGCCACCGCCGCGAATCCCTCAGCCGGGCGTTCGTCCGGCCCGGCCTGGCGCTGGGGATCAGGGCACTCGGCACGCTGTGCGCGGTCTTAAGGGAGTGCGAGAACCGCGCTAGGACCTCGTAAACCCCTGGTTTTCGTGGTAATTCATGGGCCTAACTCGCGGGTCGAGACGGTCTCGAACGCGAGTCGGGGCCGAGTATTCTAAAATAGGTGCCGATTGCGCACCGGACGACCGCTACCCTATGAACATATCGCACCGACCAGGGAACAGTTCGCGCTTGCGCAGCAGCATCGCCGCCGGCGCGGCGGCGCTGCTCCTGGGCTGTGCGTCCCGGCCGGCGCCCGTCGACCCGGCGCTCGCGCCCTACCCCGTGCTCGCGGAGATCATCGCCGACTCCGAAGCCGCCTTGCCGGTAACCGCTGCGACGCCCACGGCAGGACTCGAGGGTCACTCCAACGTGCAGACGCGCCGCGCGGCAACAGTCGCGCACGCGGCGATCCTGCTGGCGAAAACCGCTTATCTCGAGCCGCTCCTTCGGCCGTTTTCGACGGGCAAGGCACTATATTCGCTGGTACTCAAATCGACCATGAGCTTCGCGCGGCGCGTCGCCATCGATACCGTGCAGTTCGCGCGCCTGGAAGAGCGGCCAATCCCGCCGCTCAATACGGGTCCCGGCATGGATCTGGAACAGTGGGAACGCGAGCTGGACAAGATCGCAGGCACCGCAACGCACGGCACGGCGCGCTTCCTGATCGATGGCGAAGAATTCTTTTCGCGCCTCCTCGAAACCCTGCAGACGGCCGAGGAATCGATCGACATTCGAACTTATATCTTCGACAACGACGACTACGCCGTTGGCGTCGCCAATCTGCTTAGAGACCGGGCCGCGGATGTCGACGTGCGCGTACTCCTCGACGGCATCGGCGCACTGCTCGGCACGCAGGTGGACCCCGCAGGCATGCCTGATGACTTTCGCCCGCCGATCTCGATGCCGTCGTATCTGCGCCGCGGCTCGGACGTCAGAGTTCGCACGAGCGGTAATCCTTGGCTCACCGGCGACCATACGAAATCGACGATTATCGACGGCAAGATTGCGTTTCTTGGCGGCATGAACATCGGCCGCGAGTATCGTTACGACTGGCACGATCTCATGGTCGAGGTGAGTGGCCCGATCGTCGACATTTTGCAGCGCGATCTCGATGTCGCCTGGTCCAAAGCCGGATGGACCGGCGATCTGGCTATGTTTTTCCGTACGCTCACGCCGTGGCGACGGCGCGCGGATGACATCGGCCAGCCCATGCGCGTTCTAGTGACACGTGACCATGACTCGCAGATTTACCGCGCCAAGATCGCCGCGATACGCCGGGCCCAGAGCTACATATTTATCGAGAACTCGTACTTCTCCGACGACGTCATCCTCTTCGAGCTCGCCAAAGCGCGCCGGCGTGGCGTGGACGTGCGCGTCATCCTGCCCAATGATGGTAATCACACGCCGCTGAACTATAGCAACGAGGTTGCGATCAACGTGATGCTGCGCAACGGCATCAGGGTTTTCTCCTATCCCGGCATGTCGCACGTCAAAGCTGCAATCATCGACGGCTGGGCGTGCGTCGGCTCAGCGAACTTTGACAAGCTCAGCCTGCAGATCAACGAGGAGCTCAATATCGCGACCGCAACGCCGGCTGTCGTCGACGATCTCATGCAGCGTGTGTTCCTCACGGACTTCGCAAAATCCGAGGAGCTACACACGCCGCGGCCGCTGAACTGGACCCATCATCTCGCGGAATTCGTATCCGACGAAATTCTTTAGGCGGCTCCGGGGCAACTTTTGCGTCCGCCTGATGGCAGACTCAATCCCCTAGCCGCGAGAGCTTCACTCCAACTATGACAACACGACGACAAGTACCGACATGCGTAGATCTCTAGCGATTGTGTTATCCGTCTGCGGCTTACTCACCGCTGCACTCGTCACGGCAAATCTAACGTCCGAAGACTGGCGGACGGCCAGCCGCGAACCGGTAGGCCTCGCTCCGAACCCTGCGACCACGCCCGAGGCCGTCATTCAGGTTTACGCCGCACGCGCCGTTCGCTGGCGCGGCTATTTCGGCGTGCACACGTGGGTCGCCGCCAAACCGCCGGGGGCCGCACAATTTACGGTTTATGAAGTCAACGGCTGGCGTCTGCGCCGTAGCGGCAATGCAGTCGTCACGAGTGACCGGGCGCCCGATGGCCGCTGGTTCGGCAAGCCACCCGAATTACTCGCGGAGCTGCGCGGCACCGAGGCCGCCACTGTCATCGAGCGCCTCGAGGGCGCCGTGGCCCGCTATCCCTATGCCGGTCAATATCGCGTCTGGCCAGGACCGAATTCAAATACGTTCACGGCCTTCGTGCTCCGCGACATTCCGGAATTGCGCGTGGATCTCCCGCCGACCGCAATTGGCAAAGACTACCTCGGCGCGCGCCTCGCGGCACCCGCACCGAGTGGCACGGGGTGGCAACTCAGCTTGCTCGGCGCACTCGGTGTCCTGGCGGCAGGTCAGGAAGGCCTCGAGATCAACGTGCTCGGCCTGACCTTCGGCGTCGATCCGCTCGATCTTGCGTTCAAGTTGCCGCTGGTCGGACGGATCGAGCTGCCGGTTGCCGCGTTGCTCGCGCTGGGACTGGTCACGGCCGCTTTCACGGTAGCGAGGCGGCGCAACCGCACGCTGAACAAAAAGCCAGCCTAAGAAATTGAACTCCCGGACCGGTCTGAGACTTAGATCAAGTCAATTCTGGGCACCGGCGATTACACTCGCGCCCGTATGGACGAGAATAACGCGAACGTGCCGGGCCTTGCGGCCGTGTATGTGCAGAATTCGCCCGACACGGGCATCCAAGTGCTACCACGCACGGACAACGAGATAGCGTATCCGAACTGCCTCGTCGTCGAACCGTATCGCGAAACTGCGAGTGGCGAACGGCTACTGGCGACGGTCGAACATTTCACCGAGATCGAGAACAGCAACGGTTTCCCATGGAAGATCGTGCCCGTGAACAACGAGACGCTCGAGTTCCAGGACGCGATGGAACTGGCAATGGCGTACGCAAAACGCCGCCAAGTACCGGTCATTCTCGTCAATCACGATAGCCTGAGCTCCGACATCGAGCGCCAGATGACAGACACGACCGTGCTCAATCTGAAGGCGCCAATGCTCGAGCCCTAAGCCTCTTCCGGTGAGTGATCGACGCAGCGCGCAAATGCTGCCAGGACTGGTGAGATCGGCTTGTACCGCAGCACAAGGCACGCGAAAATACTCACAACAGTCACTCGACATGAAGGTTTTTTGAAAATGAAATTTACAGCTTTGACCCTAACCACTACGGCAGTACTGTTGCTGGCCGGCCCGCTTTCAGCACACCATGGCGATGCCGGAAGATTCGAAGAAACGACGACGACTATCACCGGAACCGTCATTGCATTACAACTCGTCAACCCGCATTCGGTCATCCTGGTGAGCGTCGAAGACGAGTCCGGCAGCAAAGTGACCTGGCAAGCTGAAATGGGTGGTCCGCAACAGCTCAATCGCAACTTTGGCTGGACGCGAAACACGCTCAAAGCCGGGGATCAGATTGCGGTCACGGGCCGAGTCGTCAAAAGCGGCGCGCCCCATATCAACTTGACCGAGCGCGCGCGAATCGTGCTGCTTGCATCCTGCGAGGAGATTTACGTCACGCGTTCGGAGCCCGACGAACCGCTCGACTGCACTAGTTAGACGCGGCGGAACCGCCGTACGCGCCTGCGCGATTCGCGTGAAGCCCTCGCAGCGCCCAGCGGCGCTTAAATCGCCGTTGATTTTTTTGTGAACTTCATCATAGGTCGCGGCTGGCGCCCCGGTGTAATACGGGTTCTCCATTTTCGCGGAGACCGGTGCAATGGACCCGAAAGCGACGGCTAGCCATGTTGGAGTTGGCAATCTCTCCGACGACGAGTTCTACGGCAGCGAGTGTCTAAATGAATTCGACGCCGAGGACCTGCTCGGCCACGATATCGATTTCGACGAGCGCGACGACTGGCGCGCGATCGATTTCTGAGACGCGCGCTATTAGCGCCGCGTCAGCTCGATCTCGAAAATCTGCGGCCAGTTTTTGCCCGTGACAAATAGACGGTCGGCATCCCTATCGTAGGCGATGCCGTTGAGAACCGCGTCGGGACTGCGCCGCGAGCGCGGCACAAGATCAGCGAGATCGATCCAGGCGAGCACTTCGCCGGTCACCGGCGAAATCCGCGCGATCCGGTCCTCGTACCACACGTTTGCCCAAATCTCTCCGCCGATGAACTCGAGCTCGTTGAGCCGGTCGATCGGCTGCCCCTGGTCGCGCACATCGAGTGTGCGGGTCACGGTGAATGATTCAGGTTCGTAAAATCGTAGCGTGGCGGAACCGTCGCTGACGATCAGCGCCGCGCCGTCGTGCGCGAGCCCCCACCCTTCGCCGCGATAGCTTTTTTGCGCGATGATTTCGAAGCTCGTCACGTCATAAACGAATGCGACCTGGCTCTTCCATGTGAGTTGATAGATACGATCCCCGAGAATCGTCAAGCCTTCGCCAAAATAGCTGAAACTGAGCGGCGCTATCTGCTCGATCTCGCCGGTCGCCAGATCGACACGGCGTATCGACGAGTGACCGTACTGCCCAGTGCTCTCGTAGAGCTTTCCCGCGTGAATCGCCAGGCCCTGCGTGAACGCCGCCGGATCGTGGGGATAACTCGCCACGATACGCGCGCCCCAGATTGAGGGACCCGCGGCCGGCCGGAGCTGTGCGCACACGGTCAAGCCCACAGCGCAGGCGAGAACCGCGCCAGCGATTAATAACCGGGGCTTAAAAGTCTTCAGCATGTGCGCGCCTCGAGGGCTCGATCGCTCCACTCGCGGCTCACAAACTAGTGCGGGGACCAGCGAGGGTCAAGGGGCGCATCGCGCGCGGCCACCGATTACAACTGGCGCCCGTGCATTCAAGCACGCAGAGCCTGCACGAGGCGCGGCCGCGTAGCGGGCCATTGTTCGCTAACGTACGAAGCTCTGTGATGCGCGTCACGGCCGGCTTACCGCGAGCGGTCTAAGCTGGCTTCTCACCATGGGCTGCGAGGTGAATTCAATGTTGCGCCACGCCGTACTCATCGTAGGCATTGCAATCGTGACGGTCGGTTGCAGCACGCCGGCGACACCGAGGTCGACACCGCGCGGTAACGTACCGGTCGCAGCCACCGTGACGATTGCGCTAACGGCAGAGCAAGCCGCATCGGTCAGAGCCTATTACGCGGATACACGGACCGGTAATGGCCGCGGCCGCGGCCGTAACGGCAGTCTGCCGCCAGGCATCGCCAGAAACCTCGAACGCGGCAAACCGCTGCCGCCAGGTATCGCCAAAGCCTATCTGCCGGGTCATGTACTCACCGGGCTGCCGCAGCTGCCATCTGGACTCGAATACGTGGTCATGGCCGGTAAATTGTTACTCGTGGAAGCCGCCACGGCGATTGTCCGCAACGTTCTGCTCGATCTGGCATTCGATGGTTAGCTAAGGCGCAAGTCCTGATACCTCGATCGGCAATAGCCGCTCGCCGGGGCGTGAAATTAGGTGCGGGCCAACTCGGCCGGGCGCTAACGCAACAGCCAGGCAGTCAACATGCGGACCTGCGTTGCATCGAGCCGCTCGCCAAACGCCGGCATGATACCCATGCGGCCGTTGCCGATCGACTCGGCGAGTGCCGCCTCGCTGCCGCCATAGAGCCAGATGTCATCGGCGAGATTCGGGGCGCCGAGCAGCGAATTACCTTGGCCATCTGCACCGTGACACGCTGAGCAAAACATCGTGTAACGCGGCTGTCCCGGCAGGTCAGCCGTCGGCTGCTGACGCGATAGCGCTTGCACATAGGCGGTGACCTCAGCCACGCCTTCCTCGCCAAGCACGCTCCCTAGCGCCGGCATCACCGCCTGGCGCCCATTCCGAAGCGTCTGCTCGATCGATGCCTCCGAGGCGTCCCATTGCCAGTCGTCGTCTGTCAGATTCGGGAACATTGCGGCTTGACCCTGGGCGTCTGGACCATGACACGCCCCACAATTGCGCTCATAGATGCGTGCCGCCGATGCCATGACACCGGCGTCAACTTGGAGCGTCGCGATGGACGACTCCGTCAGAAGTGCTCGCCGTGCATCGAACTCGTTACGATAAAGCGCCAAGCTGTCGTCGAGGCGCCCTCCTTGCGTCCACTGCAATGCGCCTGCATAGCTACCCAATCCTGGATAGAGCATTAGATAGACAACCGATAGCACCATGAGACCGAGGATGAGCCAGAACCACCACATCGGTGCCGGCGCATGACCCTCGCGCAGATTTTCATCCCAAACGGTCGACTCCGCACTGTCGTCACCGTTCGCGCCGAAGTAAACGCCGTAGATCAGCCAGCCGAGCCCCGCAAGGCTGACGACCGTGAGCACGATGATCCATCCGCTCCAAAAATCTGTCGGCATGTCAGCCATCGTCCTGCTCGTCCTCCAGAGGAATTCGCGCAGCTTGATCACAAACGGTGCGCGACGATGCCAGCGACACCCACACCGCCAGGCCAACCATAAAGAGCATCACCAGCATGTCACCGGCGAAAATGAAAAAGGTCATGGCTGATCCCCTGGCTGAAACGCCGTGCCGAGCTGCTGCAGGTAAGCAACGAGTGCGTCGAGTTCGCTACGGCCTTCCAAGACACTGCTCGCGGCGGCAATTTCCTCGTCCGAGTACGGATGGCCGAGAATTCTAAGCCCTCTTAGCTTGCGCTCGATATCCTCACTCGCGTTGGCCTGCCGCTCGGCCAGCCAGGGATAAGCGGGCATGATCGAAGCGGGAACTACGGCGCGCGGATCGGTCAGATGAAGTCGGTGCCAGACATCGGTGTACTTGCCGCCGATCCGGTGTAGGTCCGGCCCAGTGCGCTTGGATCCCCATAGAAACGGCCGGTCGTAGGCAAACTCGCCGGCGCGTGAATAGGCACCGTAACGCTCAACCTCCGCGAGCAACGGCCGGATCTGCTGCGAATGGCATGTGCTACACCCCTCGCGGATATAGATATCCCGACCCGCGAGCTCCAGCGCCCCGTACGGCAGAGTATTCTCGGTCGGCGTCCTCAGTGACTCCTGAAACAGGCTCGGCAGCACCTGAACAAGCCCGCCGATCGAGGCAACGACGAGGATCCCGAAAATCAAAAGCCCCGTGTTCTCTTCCAGTTTCTTGTGTAAGCCCAATGCGCCCATCTTGCTATCTCACGCTGTACCGACGGGCGCGGGCGGGCGGACTTTCCTAGTCGCTCGCCCCGACATCGTCAGCCACAAGTTGATCGCCATCAAAGCGGCACCGGCAAGAAAAATCACACCCGCTAGAAAGCGCAGGACATAGTAGGGCGCCATGCTAGCCATGATGTCGCGAAAGCCGAACCGCAACTCGCCGAGCTCATCGAGACTTAGCCAGAGCAGTCCCTGCGATACGCCAGCCGCCCACATCGCGAGCAGATACAGCATAATGCCTGCCAGCGCGAGCCAAAAATGCACGTTTGCAAGGCGTCGGCTGTAAAGCTCGGCGCCCACGAGTCTAGGCACGAGAAAATAAAACGTCCCGAATGTAATCAATGCATTCCAGCCCAACGCACCGGAGTGCACGTGCCCGATCGTCCAATCCGTAAAGTGGCTGACGACGTTGACGCTGCGAATTGCCATCATCGGGCCCTCGAACGTCGCCAGCCCATAGAACGCTAAGGACAGCACGATGAATTTCATCGCCGGATCGCTGCGGAGCTTTTCCCACGCGCCACTGACGGTCATGATTCCGTTGATCATCGTCGCCCACGACGGCGCAAGCAGAATCAGACTCATGACCATGCCGAGCGACTGCACCCACTCCGGCACGGCGTTGTAATGCAGATGATGCGGTCCGGCCCAAATATAACTGTAGGTAAATGCCCAAAATGCGATGATCGACAGCCGGTAGCTCCAGATCGGCCGATCGGCCTGCTTCGGTAAGAAATAGTAGAGCATGCCTAAAAACCCGCCCGTCAGAAGAAATCCGACCGCGTTGTGGCCATACCACCATTGCACGATCGCGTCCTGGGCGCCGGGGTAGAGCGAATACGATTTAGTCAGCGTCACCGGTAGCGCGGCGCTATTGACGACGTGGAGCATGGCGATGACGATAATGAGTCCGCCATAGAACCAGTTCGAGATATAAATCTGCTTGACCTTGCGCGTCGCAATCGTACCGAAGAAAACGACGGCGAAACTCAGCCACACGACGGTAATGGCAATGTCGAACGGCCACTCGAGCTCGGCGTACTCTTTGCTGGCATTGACGCCGGCTAACAATGACAGTCCGCCGAGCAAGATCGCTGCCTGCCATGCATAACACACAAACCACGCCAATCGCGGCATGAATAACGGCACATGGCTCGTTCGCTGCACGCTGTAAAAACCCGTCGCCATCAACGCCGGGACTCCGAACCCGAAGACCACAACATTGGTATGCAAAGTACGCAGCCGGCCGAACGACAGCCACGGCTGGCCGAAATCGATTGTCGGCCAAACCAGCTCAGCGGCGACATAGACCCCAGCACACATTCCGACCAGCGCTCAGAACACTGCGAACACGACGAGCGCTCTAACGACGCCGTCGTGGTAATGACCGGGCGCAGCAGCTGTGGAAATTGCCATCAGTAGCCGACCCGAGGTCCGATCCCGTGAATCCACAACATCGCTGTCAGGCCGAGCAGGCTCACGGCAGCGACGAGCAAATAAGCCACTAAGGCCGATGCCATGAGCATGCCGCGCTGCGGATCGATCCTGAGCACGACGGGCAGCCCGCGATAAAGTAAATACATGCTCCAGATCAGCGTCGGCACGAGCACTAATACGTTCAAGAAGACATGCGGATAGAGATGCATGATGCTCCCGATGGCTAGCGGTGCACCGACAATTGTGATCAAGGCCATATGAATACCGAGAGACAGGCGCGCACCGTAGGTCGCAGCCATCCACTGCGAAACGAGTGCCGTCGTGACGAATCCGAACAGCAGCGTCAGGAAATACGCAAAACTGATCCCCGCAAGAACGGGCTTCGGAACGATGAGCGGTGTGCCGGCGCCGAGATGCCAGCCAAAGTGACTTGCACCGATGTACGCGAACAGCGGCGGCAGGCAACCCAGCCAGATCGCAAGTTTGAAAAATACCTCGGCAGCGTTAGGCCGCGTGCCCGCGAGATCCGCAAATACCCTCGACGGCTGCGTCAGCAGGCGGGAAATCAACAGCGGTGAGAATCGGGTCGTGGTCATTGGGGAGCGCGCCGCCTGCCGCGGACATGCGGCTCTGCAAGAGTTTAGCAGCCATGCTATCGCGCTCTATACGCGATTACCGAAGCAGCTGACCGCTACCGGACTCAATCAGGTGCCACAATTTGGCACGCGCGGTGGGTGATCTCGCCGCGAACTTAGGTAGAATCGGGCTTCGAGCCAGAATCCAGGGCCGCGAGCCGATGACACCAACCGTAAGAACTCTCTGTGTGCTGCCGATAGCCCTCGCGACGGCTCTCGCCTGCGCCCAACCGTTCGAGCGCTTGCCCGCTAATGTGCTCGATGCGCTCGCGCCCTCCGCTCGAGTCAGCGGCGCCCCAGGGCGAATGACGGTCGAGAACAACAGCTGCATAAGCCTCCCACGGCAACAAGTCCGCCGACGCATCGTCGATCTCGCGATTCAAGAGTGGGGGTATTTCGGTTTCACGACCGTCGATGAAGCCAGCGAGACTTTCGAAACTCGCGGCCGTCGCCGACCGGGCGAACCGCGCCGGCGCTGGGTCAGCTTGCAAGAAAACGCGCGCGTCGCCGATTCGATAGCCGGGTATTGGTCGGTAACCCCGGATGGCAGCTGGATTCTCGAGCGCCAGAATCAAATTTGGCGTCGAACCACCGGCAGCGTCGAACGCTGGCGGGATCCGTGGTCGGCTGCGTTTATCTCTTGGGTAATGTGCGAAGGCGGCCTCGCCGAGCGCACGGAATTCGAGCGCGCCATCGCCCACTATGTGTATATCGACCAGGCGATCGAGGCACGCGATCAAGGCTCGACGCGCTCGGCCTACGTTGCCTACGAGGTCGGTGAAGCCGCAATCGAACCCGGGGATATGGTCTGCCGTGGCCGCCGCGGCGCATATCGAAGCCTGGCAGAACGTCGCACGGATCTCGG
>Ga0326597_10002245_pt1 | contig 29100 bp, 27 predicted proteins | sample RVTome_12_FD_203789 | JGI IMG/M metagenome (GOLD analysis project Ga0326597, IMG submission 203789) | Soil microbial communities from uranium-contaminated site in the Upper Colorado River Basin, Wyoming, United States - RVT100D185 | ecosystem: Environmental > Terrestrial > Soil > Contaminated >... | reverse complement strand
ATCCTCGTACCTGTTTCCGGTTAGTGTGCGTGAGAATCTGCTCTATGGCTTAAAGCATTGGCCAGTGAGTGAACCGGAATATTCCGGCACGTCGCTCACCGATCGGGAGTTTCAGTTGCGGGAAGCTGCGCGAACCGGAAGCAGCAAGCTGGATATCAGCGCGAATTGGATCGATTACGCCGCAGCGGATGCCTCCGGCCCGGAAGAGATCGAAGCCAGGATCCAAGAAGTCCTCACGATAGTCGAGCTGGAGGAATCTATTTTCGAGCTCGGCCTGCGCAATAGTGTCGATTTGGAACAAGATCCTGGACTGGATGCGATCCTGGTCGGGGCACGTAAAGCGATGCTGGAATGTTTGAACGAACCGGGCATCCAGGAACTCGTCGAGCGTTTCGATCCGCAGCGTTATATCCAAAATGCGACGCTCGCCGAGAACCTACTGTTCGGCACCCCGGTCGGCAAGACATTTGATATCGAAAACTTGGCGACCAATGCGTATATGCGCGAGGTGCTTGCCGAGACAGGTCTGGCGGCCGACATGCTCGCCATGGGTCACAAGGTGGCGGCGACGATGGTTGAACTGTTCAGCGGTTTGCCGCCCGGGCATGAGTCCTTCGAGCGCTTCAGTTTCATCCGCTCCGATGACCTGCCGTTTTACAAGGCGATACTGAGCAAAGTCTCTAACGCCGGCTTGGAGGGTCTCAGCGATCGCGAACGCAGTTCTCTGCTGACCTTGCCGTTCAAGCTGATCCCGACTAAACACCGCTTGGGTCTGATCGATGGTGCCTTTGAGGCTCGCATCCTCAGGGCGCGGGGTTATTTCGCCGAACATCTGCCGGAGAGCATGCGCGGCGAGGTCGCTTTTTTCGATCCGGAGGCGTACAACCGAGCGCTTTCCCTGCAAGACAACATTCTGTTCGGCAAAATCGCGACCGGTCAGGCCGGCGCTGTGTCCCGGCTTGCGATATTGCTGCGGCAGGTTCTGGACACGCAAGGGTTGCGCTCGCTGGTGGTCAGAATCGGGCTTTCATTCCAGGTCGGTGTCGGCGGAACACGTTTGCCTATGGCCGACCGGCAAAAGATCGCGCTGGCCCGCGTTCTGCTCAAGCGCCCTGCGGTCCTGGTACTCGATCAGGCATTGACCGCGCTCGATCTCGCGGCCCAAAAACGCGTCATGCAGAACGTCCTCGATCACTGCAAAGACCGCTGTGTCATCTGGGCGCTGCAACGCCTCGAGCTGGCCGAGCTGTTTGCGCAGACCCTAGTTCTGCAGCGCGGGTGCGTGGTGGAACGTGGCAAGTTTACCGAACTGAAAACGGGCAACGGCGCGCTGCATGCTTTGTTGAGCGCGCAATAGGTCTGAAGGAGTAACGACATGAGCCTCGAACAGGAAGTCGAGCTGATCCGCAGAATTCCGATATTCGCGAAGATTGACATCGCACTGCTGAAACTGCTGTGCTTTAGCAGCGAGCGCCTGACGTTTCAGGCAGACCAGGTCGTCTTCGGCGCGGGCGATCCCGGAGATGCCGCCTATGTGATCATCGAGGGTAACGTGGACGTCAGCGTGCCCACCTCCTCGGGACCACTCGTGATCAATTCGCTAGGTCCTAACGATATTCTCGGTGAGATCGCGATTTTCGCCGAGGTCCCGCGAACCGCCACGGTGACCGCGAAGACGCGCGTTGAAACGCTGCGCATCTCCAAGGACCAGTTCATGGGTATCGTCCGACAGAGCCCCGACGCCGCGCTCGAACTGATCCGGATTCTAGCGGCACGACTGGCGCGGACAACCGCGCGCCTGTCCAGTGCTCCAGTGCGTAAGGCCACATAGCTATGAACCGCCAGCAGCAGCGCGAGCAAGGTGGGTCACGCCGGTCTCCGGCGTGTGTAACGTCAGCACATCGCTGTAACCGCGGATCGAGACTTCGGCCACTTTGCGCAATCGGAATTGCGGGCAGCGCTCCGCAGTCTTGTTCGAAATGAGAATGCGCGTAGCGTATTCCTTGTTTAACTCCTCGATGCGTGACGCGAGGTTTACCGTGTTGCCATGCACGGTGTAGGTTTTTTGTCCGCGCGACCCCACCGCGCCCGCGAGTACATGGCCGGTTGAAATTCCGATCCGGTTGCGCACGCGCACCCCCGCCAGATCGCGCGTGTCGGTGGTTTCGATCATCTCGATCGCGGCGCTCAAGGCGTTCGCTGCGTGTTCCCGGTCGGGAATCGGTACATTGAAACTGGCAAGCACCGCGTCACCCTGGAACTGGGTGATTACGCCCCCATAGCGCGCAATGATCTGCGCCATTGCTTCGAAATAGGCGTTCAAGAATTCGACCAAGCGCCGTGGCCCGAGCGAATCGGTGTGCGCGGTGAACGCTTCGATGTCGCAGATTAGGATAGTGGCATCCGCTTCCACTGCTTCGAGCTCGCCCTTGCCGGCGAGAAGCTTGCGGGCAACTTCTTGCGGGACGAATGCACCGAGCGTATCCCGAATCAATGCGCGCTCGCGCAGGCCATCGACCATGGCATTGAATGCGCGCGCTGCGTCGTCGAATTCCTTGACCGAGCTTCCGCGTAGATGCGGGACCTCGTCGAGCTTGCCTTCATGTGCGGAGCCAGCGGCTCGAGCCAACACTTGTACCGGGCGACTCAGCCAGCGACCGGCGAAGGCCGCGAACAAGACCGCAATCACGAGCACGCCAAGACCCGCAGCTACTGAGGCCATGATGCGTTGCATCGGCGCGCCGATGTCGCTCTGATCAATATCGATGTAGGCGCCGATGGTCAGTTTGTCGGGATGGAAACGGCTCAGTTCGCGGGACAGAAAGATGTACTTTATGTCATTGACTCGGACGGTCGCCGCATTGGCGCCCCAGAGTGCGCGCATGCCGAATGGCGCGTTATCGTCCGGTGAATAAAAGCGCGCGAGAATCGGGTCGCCAACCTCGTTGATCGCCAGCAGTGGGTGGTCGAGGCTCAGTACCTCGTCCGCCGCTAGCCACGGGTGCGCTAGAACACGGTTTGTCCCATAGAGGATGAACGGTGTGGCGTCTAATTCGCGCCCGATGACCGCCATGTCGCTGGAGAGTCGGAATAAGGGGACGATCTGCGAGAGTATGCCGACGAAACGACCGTCCGCATGCAATGGCGTCACGTGCACGAGCACCGCCCGCCGGGAGGTCATCGACCGCAATGGCGGAAGCCATCGTTGGTCGGTCTGAGTCCGCCCGCGCTCTATCAGCTCTTTGATATTCGGGCGATCCGACCAATCTTCGGTTATTGCAGTCCGCTCGCTACGCCGCCAGCGGCGCGCTTTGCCCTCCGGGCTGACGATTGTCAGGTTTCGCACCTGTGGCGTGGAACCGAGTGCGCCTAGCATGATCCCGTCGAGTCGCTCGGTTTCGTCGAGACGAACCCAGCCCTCGGCGATCAAATGCGCGATCCATTCGGCCTGTTCATCCACCGGTTTCAGCCGTGAATTGATGCGCCGTTCCAGGCTATTGAGCAGCACCTCGGCGCGCTCGGCAACCAGGTCCTGCGTGCTGCGAACGCCCGCGATGCCGCTCATGTAGAGCGTGACGCCTATCGCCAGCGCGACGAACGCACCGAGACCGAACGTGGCTATGGTGGCAAAGGAGATTTGGTGTGTCGCCATGCGTGACGGTCCTTGCCGCGGTTAATTCGACGTTAGCGCGATTATGAACCAACACGAGGGCGCTGGCCTGGCAAGTCGCGCCGGTATGGGCGACAATCGTTGCATCAGATTGCGGTGCTCCACACTATGACGTTTCGCGTCCTCGTCACAGGCTGCGCTGGATTTATCGGTTTTCACTGCGCGGCGCGACTCGCACGCGATGGTCATGAAGTCGCCGGTATAGACGATCTCAACGATTATTACGACGTCCGGCTCAAACAGGCACGGCTCGCGGAACTCGCCAACGTGCCTGGGTTCCGCTTTTCTCGCATGAACATTGCCGATAGTAGCAGTCTCGATCAACTGTTCGCCCAGTTCAAACCCGAGTACGTTCTGCATCTCGCCGCGCAGGCCGGTGTGCGCCATTCGTTGCACAATCCCCGTGCCTACATGGAGTCTAACCTCACGGGCTTCTTCAATATCCTCGAAGCATGCCGGCGCCATCGACCGCTACATCTGGTTTTCGCCTCATCGAGTTCCGTGTACGGGGCGAGGGCCGAGGTCCCGTTCACGGTTGCTGAGCGCACCGACGAGCCGGTGAGCTTTTATGCGGCGACCAAGAAAGCGAACGAGGTAATGGCTTACTCGTACAGTCATCTCCACGGGATTGCGACTACCGGCTTGCGATTCTTCACCGTGTACGGCCCTTGGGGCCGGCCCGATATGGCGTATTTTTCGTTCACTAAGGCGATTCTCGCCGGGCGAGCGATCGATATTTTTAATCACGGCCGGATGCAGCGCGACTTCACCTATATCGATGACATCGTCGAAGGCGTCGTCAGAGTTCTGGCGCGGGTGCCCGGATCCGCTGGCGGCTCATCGGTTTCAGCCGCTCCACAGGGCGTCCCCTACAAGTTATACAACATCGGCAACAGCTCGCCTGTACGCCTGCTGGATTTCGTCGAAACTTTAGAAGCGTTGCTTGGCCGAACGACGCCGAAGAATTTTCTTCCGATGCAACCGGGCGATGTGCCGGTGACCTACGCCGACACGGCTGACCTTGCGTCAGACATCGGATTTGTCCCGGCTACGCCGCTACGCGCCGGCTTAGAGCGCTTCGTCGCGTGGTATCGCAGCTTTAATCCCGGTAGCGACGGACAGACCTAGCGCAAAGGGCGGTCCGTGGCAGCAGCGAACTGAAGCCACAGGCGCCGCGGACCTGAAGCATTGTCAAGCAACGGGCAATGCTGGTCAGCGGGCGCGGCCCGGTCTACGGGAAACGTCGGCGTGCATCAGCGGATTCAGGTGTTGATTCACCTCGGTGATTGCCCGCCGGGCGCCCGGTAGATCGCGACATCCCAGGCGATTCCTGCATGGGTGCTCCCGACGCGTACCCTGTCGATTACGTCCAATCCGGAGTGCTCGAATGCGCCCCAGACCGAGTCGACGCCTTTGCGCCAGTTCGGTTTGCGCTCGTTCGGAACGACGAGCGAAACGATGATGGCCTTGACGGACTTTGCCTCGCGCGCAATTCGCTCCAGCGGACCGACCGGGTCGTCCAGAAAATACAGCGCTTCGGCGCAGACGATGGCGCCGATGTCGCGCGCCGGTGCGTGGTAGTCCTCGATCGAGCTCAAGACAGTCTCGGTCGGAATAGGGCTGCGCGCCAAGGCGGCAAGTGCGCTCGCCGATACATCGACGCCCGTGTAGCGCGTCACATCTGCGGTTCGCAGCCACGCCAGCTGATGACCGCGCCCGCAGCCTAAGTCGATCACTTCGCCCGGGGCGTGCTGGGAGATCATGCAAGCGATCACCGCATGGCGCAGCTGCTCGTGCGGCCGGTCGAGGAAATCGAGCTTGCCGCTGGCGTGCTGCTGTTCCCAGTCTCGGATGTTGTTAGCCATGTAACCACGCCGAAAAACCCGCCTCGCCATAAGCGGGGAATGCATAGCGCTCATGCAGCACTCGTACTAGACCTTGTCCGGCGCGCTGCATGCCTTCCTCTACACCAGGGAAGTGCTCGTCGTGATCGTCGAGAATGATCAGCGCCGGGTTCGCGATGCGGCTGCGGAAATAGTTGATCTCCTGTGCGACAGCGTCCGCCGAGTGATCGCCATCGAGATGAACGATGCGGAACGTGCCATCGTGCTGCAACAGATCGCCCGCGACAAAACTCTGACTGCTCATGACGTAGGGCAGAACGCTCACGTCCTGCTGCCGGCCGAGTTCCATGAGCGCGGCGAGAGTTTCCCGCACGTGCCGCCAGCGCCCGTACTTCGCTCGATTTGCGTAACTTTGCGAAGGCAGTCCGAAGGGATCGATCGCGATGTGGAATGCATCTCGAGGTACCGTCTTGATCAACAGCGCGCTAGTTCCTCCCTTGCACACACCAGTCTCGAGCGTGCTGCCGGGACCGATGACGTCTTGTGCGGCAACCACGAGACGCGCAAACGCGTCCATCTTGTCAGGGCTTCCGTCCCAGTCCGAGACCAGACCTCGTTTGTCCGCGTCGCGGCGATTTCGCGCGGCATCGGCGATTACATGGGGCGCCTGCATCGCGGCACGAATGCGCTCGGCAAGTTCCGGGAGCGCGGAAAGTCGTGCCGATTGCGCTCGGTCGAATGATCGAGGTTCATTGGCGTTCATTGGTGAATCCATCCAAATACCGAAGATTGAACCGCGAGAGGACACGAAGGGAAGCAAGGTAAAAAGGGTTTTCCTCGATTCATTGGGGAACGGACGATACCACGGTGGTTGCGGCAGTCGCAATCGGCAAGGTGGACGTTGATCCCTTGCCGAGGGTGCTTTCGATTCGACGCGTGCCGCCTTGCGACTCTACGAATTTCTCAGGGTTTCATCTTCTGCAAGAACCATGCTGCCGGGATCTCGCGGCCGATGCCGAGCACACGCGCCCGCTCATAGATGGGTGGTGTAACCGCGGCGAACTGCAATCCGAGGCCGACGTTGTTCTTAAATACCGTGATGTCCTCGCGCGAAGCTCGGCGCGGCGAGCGGCCCACAACCAAGTCGCTCAGCTCGTAGATCCGGTCCCAAGCAATAATCCCGGCGTCAACAGGGCCGATAAGGTCGCCCTGGTTCTGCTCCTGGGCGAGCTTCTTCGAATGGGCAATCACCACAGCGGCGCGCCGGTAGGTCTCGTCGTCGAGTTCTCGGCGCTGCTGCTTCTGGTCGCCGCTGACGATCGAAACGACGTGCGCGCCTGGCGCGAGCCATCGCCCATCGACGATCGGGTCGCTGGTGTTGGTTGCGGCGACCACCAAGCTTGCGCCTTCGATTGCTTCGCGCGCGCTTTCTGCAGCCAAGACTTCGATATCAAGATGAGCACTGGCCCGCGCGGCGAAGGCGCACCTGTTGTGCGGATTCGGACTGTAGACGCGCACACGCTTGAGTTTGCGCACCGCGTTCGTTGCGACCAAGTGCGCCCAAGCCTGTCCGCTCGAGCCGAGTAGCCCGAGCTCGCACGCATCCTCGTTCGCTAGCAACCGTGAGGAAAGCGCGCTCGAACATGCGACCCGGTAGATTTGTATGAATCCGTCATGAACGATTGCAACCGGCGTCAAGGAAGAGATATCGAAGAGCACGATGAGACCGCAATAGGTTTCTCCCGGGCCGCGCGGCAACTTCTCACGTCGCGGCAGCCCGTCGACCTTGGCCTCGGAGACGATATCCGAGGTCAATCGCAGCGCCATCAGTCCGGTGCCCGGGACCGCGCCTTCCATGGTCTTCAAGCAATAGGCGACATCGGGCTCGGGCAGTTTGACATAACTTTGCGTGCGTGAACGATCCACAGCGCTGCCATCGGCCTGGGCGCGATAGGCGCGCTCGAGCACGCTCAGGCAAGCATCGACGTCGAAAACGCGCTCGACGTCGTCGTTGTTAAGAATGAGTACGGTATCTGAGCTCATTTGCGCCTTCTTCGTTATTTCATCGCCTCTAGCGTCTTTCGCGGGCGGACAGGGAAACGTCTGGCCAGCGCCTAGACCGTCGGACTCTTGTATTCGCCGCCTAGTGCGACTAAGCCCCAGGGGGGGAGCTGGGTATCGATGCTGAAGTTGATGTGGGCGGCGCCGGCATGCGCGTCGCGAAATATGCGTTGCAGCGGAAAGCTGTCGTAGATGCCGTTGGCGCCGGCCATCTCGTGCAGACAGTCAACCGCTTCCGTCACGAGACGGATGCCGAGCGCGCAATTTCGGCGGTAGCGCAGTTTCATTTCGACGTCGAACTTGCGTCCGGAGGCAACATAATTAATTCCGTCGATGCAATCCTGGCGCAACCAGGTGCGGACTGCGTCGATCTTCGCCGCCGCAGTGGCAATGCGCAACTGCACAGTCTGGAAGTCGCGCATGCGCGCGCCGGTATAACTGGTGCTACGTGCTTTCACGAGTTCAATCGTGGTGTCGACCGCAGCCTGCGCATTGCCGAGCAGGCAGCCCCCGATCCCATACCCGGCATACGCAGGTAGCGGAATGCTGTACATCGGATTGGTGTTGACTTTGAGTCCCGGAAACTCGTGCCCTGGTCGGTTCACGTGAAACGAAACGACACGGTGCTCGGGCACGAAGACTTCCTTGCAGCGCACCGAACGGCTGCCGGTGCCGCGCATGCCTAAAGTCTGCCAATCATCGATGATCTCGTAGTCCGCCAGCGGCACGAGGCACATGCACCAGTCGACCGGCTTGGCGTCTTCTTTGACGACACACGCGAGCATGTTCCACTGGGAGTAGTCGACGCCGGAAGAAAATCCCCACTGGCCCGACAGGACGAGTCCGCCATCCACGCGGCGACCTTCGCCTTGCACGAACGCAATTCCCGACGCTATCCCGGCGTCGGGATTTTCTCCCCAGATTTCCTCCTGCGCTTCGATACTCCAAAGCGTCAACAATCGGTGGTGGCCGGCGAGGTTTACCACGGTCCATGCAGCGGAGGCATCGCCCCTGGCGAGCATGTCCGGGATGTCGACCATGGACACGAATTCGAGCTCCATCCCGCCCCAGCGCTTGGGCTGGAGATAGCGCAGTAAACCGGTTTCATGCAGCGCGCCCAAGACCTGCGGCGCCATGAGGGTTGCCGTTTCACCCGCCAGTGCATGTTCTTTGAGCAAAGGAATGAGAGCGTGTGCGCGGCGCAGCGCCTCGGTAGAATCGACATCGGAGAAACTGCGGTGCGTAGAATTATTCATAGTCCTGCGATTATCGCGTGCGCGCGCGCATATGTGAACACCGAAGTCGACCTGGCCAGATGGCCGATTGCTTACACCGCTGCCGCGCGGTTCTTGGCCTGACGCTCATATGCTGCTATGTTTCCGGCAGTCAGGAACGCGAAAGGTGTGCCCCATGGTTGCGAAGCTGGAATCTCCGCCCAAGACCGCGGATGCTCCGATCGAAGTGACTCCAGGGGATTGGCCGGGCCGTGAGCTTTACCTAATGATGACGGCGCTGGTCAGTTCGCGCCCTGTCGGCTGGATCCCGACCTGTCCGCTTCGGGGGTGCGCAACCTGGCGCGCTACTCGTACTTTAATCTGATGGGCAGTGTCCCGATATTCTGTGCGTTCGGCTCAACGGGCGCGAAAGACAGCCTCAGCAATATTCGCGAGGTTCCGCAGTTCGTGGCCAACATTGCGACGATGCACGTTTTGGAAAAAATGAACTTTACCTCGGCCGACTATCCGCGCGATCAGGATGAGCCCGAATGGGCTGGGCTGACACCGATTGCGTCCGTCAAGGTGCGCCCGCCCAGAGTGAGGGAAGCAAAGGCGCATCTCGAATGTGACCTTGTGCAAATCGTCAGCGAGCGCAATCCTCACGTCGTAATCGGGTGCGTGGTGCACGTACACGTCGATCCTTCGGTGGGGAAGTACGCAAGCGTGATCAGGGCAAGCGGCGCGCGGTTCGACCAGTGATGCAGGCCGGGGGTTTAGCGCTTGACCGGGTTGGAGTTCTGCAAGAGCTCGACGCGGTTGCGCTGCAGGAAGTCGCCGCTGTCATGCAACCCGTGAATCTTTCGGGCGGCGCAATGCTGTTCGACTACGGTGACACCGGCGATACGCTCTACATCGTTGCACACGGCCGACTGCAGATATCCGTACCCGCGCCGCGCGGCGGCAGGCGCGTCATCGCTGAGCTAGGCCGCGGCGAAAGTGTCGGCGAAATGGCGCTGCTTACTGGAGAGCGTCGCTCGGCGCGTGTCGTGGCTATTCGCGACAGCGTGTTGCTCGCGCTTTCCGGGGCAGCATTTGCACAGGTCGTCGAGCGTCATCCACGGGTCATGATGCAGCTCGCGCGCCAGCTGGTATCGCGGCTTAAGGAAAGTTTGCGTGGGGCGCCTGCACGGCACAGTTTATCTACCGTCTGTGTCGTCGCCGCTGTCCCGGGGGTATCGGTGGATGGAATTTGCGCGAGCCTCGCGCGGGCGCTTGCGACGCTCGGTCCGACATTGCACTTGACCCGGGCGATCGTGCATTCAGCTTTGCACGCGGCCGGGGAGGATGCGCCGGATTTCGGGCTAGACGATACGCGCTTGATCGCGTGGCTCAATGAGCAGGAAGAGCGCTATGTCTATGTGCTCTATCAGCCTGATGATACCGATCCGGGCTGGTCGCGGTTATGTGAGCGCCAGGCCGACCGAATTTTGCTAGTTGCACATAGTGAGGACGAGCCGCCAGCTGCAGAGACACCGGTCGCAGGGCCCATCGGTGCGGGCACGACACGCCGCGAACTGGTGTTGATGAATCGATCGGGGCCGATTGCCGGAAGCATGCAGCGTTGGCTGCAAAGGCTTCCCGCTATTGCAAGCTGGCACCACGTTACAGAGGGAAGCAGCGCCGATATTACCCGCGTTGCTCGTCTGATTGTCGGCCAAGGCGTTGGTTTGATGCTCGGTGGTGGCGGGGCTCGCGCATTTGCGCATATCGGCGTGCTGCGGGCCATGCGCGAAGCGCGTATCGACGTCGATGTCGTCGGCGGGGTAAGCGGTGGTGCGATAGTTGGTGCGCTGCTCGCATCCGGTTTGACGCCGCAGGAGATCAAAGCGCGCACGCACGCCGAGTTCATCAGCCGCGGCTCGTTGCTCGACTTCACCGTTCCTATCGTCTCGCTAATCCGCGGCCAGCGTTTCGCCAACCTGCTCATGCGATTTTTCGGCGAACGCGCGATCGAGGATCTCCCGACTCGCTTCTTCTGCCATTCGGCCAATCTCAGTCAGGCCACGATGCGCATCCATGACAGCGGGGCCCTATGGCGAGCGGTGGGAGCGAGCATGTCGATCCCAGGCATTGGACCGCCGGTGTGTGAAAACGGCGATTTGCTGATCGATGGCAGTGTATTGACCAATCTGCCGGTCGAACTCATGCGCGACGTGTGTCAGGGCCCGGTTGTCGCAGTGGACGTGAGCGTGGAACGCGATTTGCGCGTGGACCGGAGTTGGGAAGAGTATCCCTCTCCGGGGCGGCTGCTTGTGGCGCGTCCCTGGCGGCGACGGGGCTTGAAAATTCCGACGATTCTCGAGATCTTGTTCCGCGGTGCAATGATCAGCTCGATCGCGGGCGAACGCAACGTCAAGGACCGCGTCGATTTCTATCTGCGACCCCCTCTGAGCGGAGTAGGGCTGTTGGATTTCAAGTTGCTCGACCGGGTAGAGGAGTCGGCCTATCAGTACGCCATCAAAGCCCTCGAGCAATGGCCCTTCGGTCGAACCGACCAATCACCGTAACGCGGTGTGAAATCGCCAGAGAAAGCTTTTGCTAGGAGCGTTGGAGGCGAATAATGTCGGAGCATCACAGCACGACGGGAATTCTAGACACGATGCGCGGCTGGATCGATTCCGCGAGCAATATTGTTGTACTGACGGGTGCAGGAATATCGACCGAATCTGGTATACCCGATTTTCGCGGTCCGAACGGGGTTTGGACGCGTAACCCCGCGGCGGAGAAACTATCCACGCTGCAGAATTATCTGGCCGATGAGGAGGTGCGCAAGGCTTCGTGGCGCAGTCGGCTCGATCATCCGGCATTTAGCGCACAACCGAACGCGGGCCATCTTGCATTGGTCGACTTGGAGCGACGTGGAAAACTTTACGCGTTAGTCACCCAGAACATCGACGGCTTGCACGCGCGCGCGGGTAACTCCGCGCAAAAGATCGTCGAGGTGCATGGCAACGTCCACGCCGTAGTGTGTTTCGGCTGCGGCTGGAAAGGTCCGATGCTGCCGGTGCTCGAGCGGGTGCGAGCAGGCGAAGTGGATCCACACTGTGAGCGCTGTGCCGGCATCTTGAAGAGCGACACAATCTCCTTTGGCCAGGCGCTCGTGCCGGAGGTCATCGACCGGGCGCTGCGCGTCGCCGAACAAACGGACTTGCTGCTCGCGGTGGGTACGAGCTTGCAGGTGTATCCGGTTGCGCATGCGGTGCCGCTTGCAAAATCGAGCGGTGCGCGCGTTGTCATTGTCAATGCACAGCCTACCCAGTTCGATTCACTGGCCGACGCGGTATTGCGCGAGCCGATCGGGCAGGTACTGCCGGCGATCTGTGCTTATCGTACGCAGCCACGCTGATATTGATCTGCGCCAAGCATGTGGAGACGATAATGAGCGAAAGATTGCAAGCGCAATCACAGGTCCAGATCGAAAACGAGCAAATCAGGGTCACCGAGTGGCGCTTTGCACCCGGGGCGCACACGGGCTGGCATCGGCATGCGCACGACTATGTCGTCGTGCCGCTGACGAGCGGGACGTTACGTTTGGATGAGCCTGAGGCAGTGCGCGAAGTGACTCTCGCGGCGGGCGGCTCTTATGCGCGATCCGCGGGTGTCGAGCACGACGTCATCAACGTCAATGCGTTCGAGTTTGGCTTTGTCGAAATCGAGTTGAAGTCTAGTCGTTCCTACTGAGCCTGTCGAAGTGTCGATTCGCGCTAAAGAACTATTCTTTCGCGCGCCGTTCCCGTTCGAGCGCCATCATGTAGCGTTGCACCAACGACAGTGCCGCCATGCTCGGGTTCACGAATTTACAGCCGACTCGTAGCAGCGACTTGCCGTTGAGCAGCGTCATGTCGAGTTTGTTACAGACTTCTAGCGTGGCGACGACGTTACCCACTTCCGGCAGAACGATCCGGCAGTTCGGGTAAACGACACCCTTGTCCGTTGCAATCTCGCCCGGCTGACTGAGAAGCGCGATTCCACCCAGTCCGATGTCGTGCAAACGCGTCTCGACGTAGCCATTGCGACCCTCGTTGGCGACGGGAATGACGCACTTCGTCGCACGCGTCACCTGGGTAAGCGCGCGGTAGAACTCACGGCGCTGCAAACGCAGCATCGACTGCGGGAACGGGACCGCGAACGCGCTGTGTCCGTCGGTTTGTACTATCCGCGCAGATGGCGTAGAGAAGCGAATCTTGACCTTGTCCTGGGAGGACTGAAACTGCAGCGTGCCGGCCTTGAGTAATTTGTGGTTAAGCGGCTCGCTTGCGCTGCAATCGAAAGTGATCTCGCCCGTGGTGCTGTCGACCGCGAGCAGCGCGGTAAGTAGCGTTTCCCGACTGTCGCCGAAATGCACGCTCGTGAGTGCGCGAGTGCGTACCAGACCTTGCAGAATGTGCGCAATCTCAAGGCGCGAATGCAGCGTAAAGCTCGACTCATCGGTCTCGGCGTTCGGTGCGTCGATTGGCGCAACGCGATCAGCGATCGCTTCGCTCATGCGCGATCTCCTTGCCATGACTTTGTTCCAGACGGAAAACCCATGCCAGTACCTCGGCGACGGCAACATAGAGCGGCGGCGGAATATGCTGATCCAGATCAAGTTGCATCAGCACGCCGACCAACTCCGGCGACTCATGGACATAGATGCCCGATTCGCGGGCGCGCTCGATGATGGCTTGCGCGATGAGTCCCCGGCCTTTCGCGACTACCTTTGGCGCATGTGTGTTGTCGGCGTAGCTGAGCGCGACGGCCGCGCGGCGTTCATCGGGAAGGTTCACCGTGGCGCACCTTTAAAACAATCGCGCCGAGGCCCGCGGCTTCGAGCGCGTGTACGAGTTCCGGCGCGGCGGCGTGCATTGCGGCCGCCACGGTCGAATCCTTGGCTGTAAGTGAGACGCGTACGCCCTGTGGACTGAACCCGAGCTCCGCACCGATTTCGCCCAACGCCGGCAGCGACAAACTGAGTTGTGTCAGCCAATCGCGCTCGGATTCCGGATGCTCGGCGTCGCGATCTTGCTCGGCAATTTGCCAGTGCATGAGTTGCCCTGGCCAGATCTCGCCCTGCCAGCCGAAGTGGCGCGTCTCAAGCGTATCGAGCTGTTGGCGAACGATCGGTAGCGCTTCACGCGGGACCAATCTATTGGTTCGATCCCCGCCCTCAGGGCGCTCCCCAGCAACGAGGCCCGGCCGATTGTGCTGTTGCAGCTCAGATGACTCGTCCGTTGGCGCGGGGCCGGATGTGCGGGCAGGCGTGTGCGCTGCGCCCTGAGTCTTATCCGGCGCATGTGCGTGTTCGGCAACTTGGCGATCCTTGAACAGAGCGGCTTGCGGTTCCTGGCGCAGACGCTCGAGCGGGTAATCGCCGCGGATCCAACGCGCTTGGTGTGCTTCGTAGAACAGACCGCTGCGCTCTACCGCGCGTTCCAGCGGCTCGCGCAGTTGCGCGGGTTCGGTGGTCGGCGTTGCAACCACCGGTTGCGCCTGTCGCGGCGGCAATCCTGCAGGTTCGCTCAATAGCTGCCCGATCAAGCGCCCTGCGCTGCTCACACGCGGATTCGCCTCGGTCGACGGGACGTGCAACTCAAACTGCAGCTGCGGCTCGCGTCCGACAAAACGCAACGCCAACACGTCCCCTGGCTTGGTCCCTGAAGGCAGAGTAAGTTTGAGCGCGGTATCGTCGATTTCGACCCGAAACGAGCCATCCGCGAAGCGAGCGGCGACTTGTGCGCGAACGACTTGCCCGAATTCCAGATGCGGCAGTGTCGGCGTCACGGGCCTGACTGGTGCAAGAGCAGTGACTGTGCGCGCGACACCCGTCAAGCGGGCGAGGAGACTGGGTTCCATGGTGCGCTCGACACCAACCAATCGGGCGAGAAGATCTGGTTGCATGGTGAGCTCGATCGTCTGCGTACCAGTTGCCTCTAAATGGGGGCGCGCTCAACGCTTAGTTGGAGCGGGGCGGCCCGTAACTGTTGAGCAGCTTGCGTTCGCACCGATTGGCTCCGAGCATTGCGCCTAGGCGCGCGAGCCAGGGCTCGGTGATGTCGCGAATCGCTGCATCGTCGGCGAGGACCTTGCGCAGTAGCGTAGCTTTGCGTTCACGCAAGCCTTCGGGCAGGGGGTCGTCGCTTTCTAGTGAGGATAGGCGCGCGACAAGCTCCGAACAGTCCTTTTCCAGACTGACGAGGCGCTCCCAGTCACCGGCTTGCGCCGCACTCAGCATGAATCCGGTCGTATGTGAAAGCCGGTCGTAGGTCGTTAGCAGCTGCTCTGTTTCGAGGGAGGTCACTTGACTGCGACCTCCGCAAGCGGGAGATCCTGCGTTGCGTTGCCAATTTGCACCCAGGCGCCACGTAATTCGCTTAACAGCCGGCCGACTTCGTCTAGCATCGCCACCTCGTTGCGCAGATTCGCCAGGAATAGTTGCTTCAGTATGTAGTCGTACAATCCGGAAAGCCGCTCGGCAAGTTCGCCGCCCGCCTTAACGTCGAGGCTCGCTTTTAGTCCACCGTCGACGATCGCAATGGCTTTGGTGAAAGCCGCGGTTTTGGCCGCGATCTCACCGCGGTGCATTGCGAGTCGAGCTGCCGCGATTGCCGCCAGCGCGCCGTCGAACAGCATGAGGATCAGCTTGTGCGGGTCGGCGCTGGCAACACCGGTTTCCACGCCCACCTCGGCATAGGTGTCGATGGCTTTGCGTGCGCTTGCATACATGGTTGCGGCCTCCTTATTTGATCTGCGCATCGAGCTTGGCGAGCTGCTGCGTAAGGAACGAGCTGGTCGAGCTCAGACTGCTAATCAGCGTATCCAGCGCCGTGAACTGCGCGCGCAGCCGTGCTTCGACATCCCCCAGACGCCGTTCCATATCTTCACGCCGCTTGTCTATCGTTTTGATCGAAGCATCGATGCCATTGGTGCGACCGGTTAGCGGGCCATCGGACGCGAGATAGCTCTGTACGATCTTGTCTAGGGCCGCTGCATATCCAAGCGAAAAATAGACCGATCCGCGCTCGCCGAGCGCACCACCGGTCACCTCGATCTTCAGTCCCGATGAGGCGCCGCCAGTGTCGTCGGTCAGAAAGCGGCCGGAACCCGCGGCCACCGTGCCGTTAATCGTGCCTTGTACATCGACGCCCGCCGTTGCTGTCGGCGTGGAGCCGAGCAACGTGGCGAGTGCGGTACCGCTGGTAATTTGAACATCAGACACTGAACCGTAACGCGCGGAGGTGAGGGTGAGAATCCCGCCGCTTTCGCTGACTGCAACTGACGCGCCTGCCGTCGACACCGCAGAGGCGCCATTGATCTTCGATTGAACTTCAGTGGCGAGATCGGCTGTACTTGCGTAAGTTCCGGCCGCGAGCGTAAGGAACGCGCTTTCTCCGTCCACGGTGACACTGAACGTGTCGTTTACCCCGGCGTTGATCGTAAGCCCGGCCGCCTCCGAACCGACCTGACGACCTTGAGTCGCAAGCTGGGTTACTGCGAGCGCATATTGTCCGGGTTTGGTTGCATCGGTCGCGCTGACATAACCGACTGCAGCATCGGTTGCTCTACCCACGGCCGCGAATAGCGCCGCGATATCGTTAGGCGCGCTGTCCAATGCGCTCTGAAACTTTGCGGAATCGAGCGCGAGCGTACCGTCTTTCTGAAACGAGATCCCGATCGCTGTGAGATCGCTGTAGGCGCCCCCGGTTCCAGTGAGCACATTACTCAAGGTCGCACGGATACGTGACTGAATTGCGATGAGCGTGAAATCGCCCTGCAGAATGGATCCTTGCTTGGACGCGGCGTTATATGACGAGAGACTGCGAATAGTGGAATTGACGTCGTTGTAGGCCTTGATCAGCGTTTCGACGGAGTCTTTTATCGCGCCGGAATCGCGCGCCACCGTGACAGTGCTGGGAGCGCCGACATTGGTTTTGAGCAGGTTAAGGGTGACGCCTTCAATCGCATCGCTAATCGTGTTGCTGGCTTTGGTGATCGCCACGCCGTCGATCTTTAGCTGCGCATTACGGGCGCTGGCGGTTTCCGCTAGATGCTGCGTTGCCGCAGGATCGTGAGCGAGCAGGTTCGAAAGCGCTGCGTCGCCCGCCACCGAGATCTTCACGCTCTTGGCTTCGCCCGGGTCGTTTGCGCTTAGCGCAAGTCTATAGGGGGCGCCGCTGCCGTCGTTGATGATCGAAGCGCTGATACCGATCTTGGCTGCGTTGATCGCGTCGCGTATGCCGATTAAGGAATTGCTGGAGGTTCCTATCGTCACCGCTTTTGCGCCCGCACCATCGGCCGTGAAACTCGCACCCGTGTAGTGGCCTGTGGCGTCGTCGAACGTTCCACCGCTAATCGTGCCGAATTCGAAGGTCAGCGTACCTACTCCGATTGCAGCTGTACTACTCGTTTGTCCTAACGCGACCAGTTTCTGCGCCTGCGCGAGCTGGCTTACTTCGAGTCCGTAATTGCCGGTCGCGGCAGTTTTTGCCGCCGACACTGTTGCGATACTGCTATCGCCTATGGTTGCTTTGTAGGCCTGAAAGCGGCTTGCGTCGTTGAGTCCCGCGACAGACGTTTGAAACGATGACAGCGCACCTTTCAGGGTGCCGAATGCGGAGAGTTGTGCTTGAAAGGTGGCCTCTTTCTGATCCAGCGCCTGCAACGGACGCGCCTCGAGCGCCATCAGTTGACTGACGATGCCATTTACGTCGAGATTCGAACCGATACCGGGCGCGGAGAGTGCCATCTTGAAACGTCAGTGATTGTACGAATGCACTGAGTGCATCTCAGTGCAGGCAACAACATCAACCCAAAGCAACGATCATGCCGTGCGGTTATTCAGCAGCCCGGCGAGGCGGTCGAACGCGCGCCGAAGCTCGAGAACCTCTTCGGTGGGGATCTGGCGAACGATCTGGCCGGTCTCAGTGTCGATGACCCGCACGATCGCTTTGCCCGATTGCGAGTCGAGGCTCAATTGAACGCTGTTGTTCAACGATTTCGTCGCAAGATTGGTGGCGCGCTTCTGGGCGGCAGCGTCAATCCCCACTGCTTCGGGGCGACGCGGCGCAGTCGCACTCCCGTTTTGTTTCGGTGTTGCGTCGTTGCCCTGACCGATTCCGGTTGCCGCGATGATCATTACGCAGGGTTCCTGGGCTGGCGGCTAGCCTTGCGGGCGAGGCGCCAGCATTAGGTGTTTACGACTAGTTACGCAGTAAGGCGAGCACGCCGTTCGGCAGCGCATTCGCTTGCGCGAGGATCGCAATGCCGGCCTGTTGCAGGATCTGGCCGCGGGTGAGCGCTGCAGTTTCCGCCGCGAAGTCCGTATCGCGCACTCGCGAACGGGCTGCTTCGAGGTTCTCCGAGGTGGCCGACAGATTGGCGATCGTCGAGCCGAAGCGGTTCTGAACTGCACCGAGATCGGCACGAATGGAGGTGAGTTTCTGGATTGCTGCATCGAGCACTGAGATCGCGGAGTTCGCACCGGTCTGGCTGCTGATGTTGACACTACCGACCGCGGACAAGGACCCCGTGATGCCCACATCGGCCGCCGCATTAGTCAGACTGCCACCCGCAGCGGCGACACTCGAGCTTAGCGTGAAGGCATCCTCAGAATTGAAAGTGACCTCGCCGCCCACCGTCGAGGAATCGGTGCCGACTGCACCACCGAGCACTGCCGCCGCACCTTCGCTGCCCGTTAAGGATAAGGTTGCGGTTCCCGTTGCCAAGACGTTTTCGAGTGCAATGTTGTAACCCTCGGCCTGAACAAGCGTCAGGGTTGCGCCCGTGCCAGTGGCGGTGATGCCGGTTTGTCCGGCTTGCGCGTTGATGGCGTCGCGCAACTGCGTCAGATCGGCCGTGCTGGTAACGGTGGCCGAAATCGAGACCGCGGTTGTATTCTGGCCGTAGAGGTTGAACGCAAACGTGCCTACCGCGGAAAGGGCGCCGATCGTCGCGGTGGTGCGAGCGGACGCGGTAACACCGGTTGAGCCGGTCACGTTGTTCACTTCCGCGGCGATCGTGCGGGCCGTTGAACCGTCGGGCAGCGTGGCGGCGAGGATCGTGGACTGTCCGAGCGAGCCGCTGATCGTCAGGGCCTGGGTATTGAAGTTGTTTGCGGCAAGCGCGGCCGCGGCTGCGGTTGCGACTTCGATGCCATTGGCGGCAGTGGGGTTGACGCTGGAGAACGTGTAGTTGCCTAGAGCCGTCGCGCGCGCATCAGCGACCGTGACGTCGATGGTCTGGTTCGCGTCGGCGCCAACTTGGAACTTCTGGCCGCTGAACGAACCGTCCAGTATCTTCTTGCCGTTGAACGTGGTCGAGTTGGCGATCCGGTTCAGTTCACTGGTCAGTTGCGACACTTCGGCCTGCAGCGCCTTGCGGTCGGCAGCGCTGTTGGAATCGTTGGCCGACTGAATTGCGAGCGTGCGGATCCGCTGCAGGATGTTGCCGCTTTCCTGCAACGCGCCTTCTGCCGTTTGTGCGAGCGAGATGCCGTCATTGGCATTGCGCACCGCCTGATTCAAGCCGTTGATCTGCGAGGTGAAGCGCTCCGAGATCGCGAGGCCCGCCGCGTCGTCGCGGGCGCTGTTGATTCGCAGCCCTGAGGACAAGCGCTGCAGGGCGGTAGCAAGACCGGACTGTGAGGTATTGAGGTTGCGTTGCGCATTCAATGATGCGAGGTTGGTGGATATTACTTGAGCCATTAGGCACTCCTTGGAGTATCCGGGTTATTTACACGGCATCGAGCCGCTGACGTCGGCTGCACACAATCAGGGCCGCGACACCGCTGTCTGAGCCAATTACGGCGGATACTTCAGGAAACTTGAGTGGGTGTTTAGGGGCGAGGACTTGGCCGAATTCAGGCAAGTCCTGGGTTGTCGGTGCACGCAGCGGAAGCTTTAGCGCGCCAGGGTAATGCGGTTTTTTCCGGCGCGTTTTGCTTGATAGAGCGCAGCGTCGGCGCGTGCCAGCAGCTGATCGAGCGATTCGCGCTCCCGACGCTCGGTAACCCCGCCGCTAAAAGTAACCTTGAGGTTGAACTCGGATTCTGCCAGCGGCTTCGAAGCCAGTTCGCGCTTGACGCGCGCGAGGATCCCGGCGGACTCTTTCAGTTCGGTTTCCGGCAGCAGGATCAGAAACTCCTCGCCGCCGAAGCGTCCCAGGCGATCGGTGGGACGCAGCGTGTTGCGTACGACATTGGAGACGTGGATGAGTGCGTTGTCGCCCGACTGGTGCCCGAGCGTGTCGTTGATCGACTTGAAATTGTCCAGATCGATTAGCGCCAGGCATAGGCGGGTGCCGTGGCGGTCGCAGCGCGAGGCTTCTTGGCGAAAAGCATCGTCGATCCCGCGCCGATTGAGCATGCCCGTGAGCGGATCCTGATGGAGCATCGCTTTGACCTGTTCGAGCTCATTGCGCATCGCCTCTATATTGCGTTCGACTTCCCCGACTTTGCGCCTTGCGGCGACCAGTTCGTCGTCTCGGGAGCGCAACCGGCGGGTTTCGGCGAGCGCCTGGTTGAGCATGCAGATGATCGCCGAGACATCATCCGTGCCGCGGATGCGCCGCGCAAGGGCATTGATCTGCTCGTTGTAGGTACTAAGTCCGGGCGCCGCGGCAGCGGACGTGACTGCCGATCGGTGCGCCGTGGGTTTGAGTCGTCGCAGGGCTGCTTGATTGGGCATGATCCCGGTTGCGCGAAGCGCAAGTTGAGACCTGCGTAAGTTAGCATGCGGGCAGCGTGTGCAAGTGCCGATTAGCGCTCGGAATTGCCCGTAATTTCAGAATGTAGGCGTCGCTGTGCGGAAACGGACGTGCGGGCGCCGAGGTAGGATTGACGCCCGCAAGCGAATGGCGCTAGCCCGCATTTCTCACACTAACGCGGGATGATGACGCGGCGAGTTGTCTGGCAGTTTGGGCTCGGCCGGTGCAGCCAATAGCCAGCTATTAGCAAGACGGGCATGCCCAAAATGGCGGCAAATCGCCCGTCAGCACCCGCGTAGGCCAGAACTCACCCTGACCCCTGACCCCTGACCCCTGATCCCTAGCCCCTAGCGTTCGCTACTCGACCAGGCCGTTCTTGATTGCGTAATGCGTCAGTTCCGCGTTGTTCTTGAGCTGGAGTTTTTCCAGCAGCCGCGCCCGGTACACACTGACCGTCTTGACCGATAGCTTGAGTTCCACGGCGACCTCGGAAAGCGTCTTGCCCGACGACATCAGGGTCAAGGTTTGGTACTCGCGATTGGAGAGTGATTCGTGCGCGGCAGCTTGCATGTCCTCGCCCAAGCGTGCAGCGAGCTGTTCGGCGAGGGTGGTGCTGACATATTTGCGGCCCTGCTTGACCTGACGGATTGCAGTAACGAGCTGCGAAGGCGCGCTTTGTTTGGTGATATAACCCGAGGCACCTGCTTTAAGCGCGCGAATAGCGTACTGATTCTCGGGATGCATCGAGAGCATGAGTACCGCCAGTTTTGGGCGCTCCTTCTTGATCAGCTTTAGCGTGTCTATGCCGCTACGGTCGGGCATCGAGATGTCGAGCAACACTACGTCCCACTCGCCTTCGCGCACAAGCTGCAGCGCCTGCTGGCTGTTCTCGGCCTCGCCTGCCACGGTCATGTCTTCGGTCTCCGCCAGTATCTGCTTTAGCCCACGGCGCAAGATGGCGTGATCGTCGGCAATCAAGACCCGAATCATTAGAACAAAACCTTCTGCGGCGCTTCCAGGGCCGTATTCGCACCGGTACCGAGCGGGATCTCGACTTTGATGCGTGTTCCGGCTCCGGGTATCCCCTCGATTTCGACGTCGCCCCGAAGGGAGCGCGCGCGCTCTCGCATGCCACGGATGCCGAACGAACCAGGCTTGTTCACCTGGTCGGGCGCAATTCCGCGACCGTTATCGCACACCTCCAACACCACCACATCGTCCCCAGCGACCAAGCTCACGTCGACGCGCGTGGCCTGTGCGTACTTGCTGATATTGGTCAATGTCTCCTGGAATATGCGGAAAATCGCAACGCAAAGGTCCTGATCGAGGTAGACATCGTCGTCGGAAGTGACGACCTCGCACGGAATATTCATGCGGCGCTGAAACTCTTCGGCCTGCCACTCGATTGCAGCGATCAGGCCCAAGTCGAGCGTTCCAGGTCGCAAGTCGCGCGAGATCCTCTGCGTGGTGTCCATCGTTCTGTCCACCAGGCGCTCAATTGCGCCCGCCTTTTCATGCATCGCTTTGAATTCCGCCGGCAGGCGATTGGTGAGCCAGAGCAGATCGATCTTTATGGCGGTTAAATTGCCGCCGATGTCGTCGTGGATCTCGCGGGCGATCCGGGCGCGCTCGTCCTCCTTGACCTTCTGCACGTGGTCTGAGAGTTCCTGCAACTGCTGGCGCGAACGGCGAATCTCGATCTCGGCAAGGCGACTTTGCGTGATATTCCAGATCACGCCTTCCCAGAGTAGTGCACCAGCATCGACTTGCCGTGGACTCGAACGCAGGTTTATCCACTTGATCTCGTCGGTGCCCGGCAGTTGAATCCGCCCTTCCCAGTTCAGATCGGCGAGGCTTGCGGCCGAACGGGCCAGCGCGGAGTCGTAGGTTTCGCGATCGCCGAGAACGATCAGTTGGCGAAATACCTCGGCATTCTGCAGCAACGCCTCGGGCCCCAGGCCGAGCAAGCGATTACAATCATCGCTCACATAGGGAAACGAAGCAGCGCCGTCAGGACGCAGCATGAACTGATACACCGTGCCGGGGATATTCGAGGCAATAGCGCGAAAACGCGCTTCGTTCTCGCGTAATTCGCGCTCGGCTTTGTTCCGGGCGCGGCGAACGTCGGCTTCTCGCAACTCGCGGTCGAGCGCGGGGACCAGGCGCGAGAGATTCTTCTTCATGACATAGTCGTGTGCGCCGGCCTTCATCGCATCCACGGCAACGTCCTCGCCGATGTTTCCCGACACGATGATAAACGGTACATCCAGTGCGCACGCACGCAGCATCTCAAGCGCGTCCAGACCGGTGAAATCCGGCATCGAGTAGTCGGAGATTACGATATCCCAACTGTCCCGTTGCAATGCGGCCCGCATGGCAGCGCGGGTATCCACTATCTTGAATTGCGGGAGGTAGCCACCGCGTTTCAGCTCCCATATCAGGAGCAGAGCGTCATCTTCGGAATCCTCGACAATCAAGGCGCGCACCGCCTTGGTAGCCGTTGGAAACGTGGTGTCCGGGACGCTAGCGGCTTCGTAGCGATGCATCGTTCGGGTTGTCCTCGACCAGCAGCATCGCCGGTGTGTTCAACGGGACTCCTGCGCTGCGCTAAGGGTGAAATAGAATGTGGCCCCCTGATTCACTTCAGCCTCCGCCCAAACGGTTCCTCCATGGCGCTCGACGATGCGCCTTACCGTGGCAAGCCCAATGCCCGTACCTGCGAATTCGCGCGCGGGGTGCATCCTCTGAAACGCTCCGAACAGCTTGCCCGCGTAGTTCATGTCGAAACCCGCGCCATTGTCGCGAACATAATAAACCGTTTCGCCACGCTGCAGTAGGGCTCCAAGCTCGATGCTTGCGCGCTCGCGCTTCGAAGTAAATTTCCAAGCGTTCGCCACAAGATTATAAAGCGCGATGCGCAGCAGACGAGGGTCCGCGACGCAGACGATACCGGGCTGGATGCGCGCATCGAACTCACGGTCCGGCGCCTCGGCGTGCAGCTCATCGATGATCGTTCTTGCAATCCCGGACATGTCGGTGGATATGCGTCTCACCTCGGCGCGGGTTACACGTGACAACGACAGCAGATCATCGATGAGCTGAGCCATACTCTGCGCGGCCTTGCGCACGCGGCTCAGGTGCTCGGCGGCGGCTGGGTCGAGCCGGCCCGCGTATTCTTCGAGCAATATACGCGAGAACCCGTCAATCGAACGTAGTGGCGCGCGCAGATCATGGGAAACCGAGTAGGCGAACGATTCCAACTCGCGATTTAGTGTCGTAAGCTCGGCCGTGCGTTCGGCAACGCGGCGTTCAAGCTGCTCATTGAGGCTCTGAATGGCCTGGTCGGGTTGCTTCCGTGCCGCTATCGATGCGTCGCGTCGGCGAAGATGGCGATCGAGCGATGCGCCGAGCGCCAGCATCAGTGCTGCGATCAGGGTTGCGGCGGCGCCTCCGACCAGTGCTTCGCGTCGCCACGGCCCGAGCACGGTATTTCGGTCTGCCATCAGGCTCAGGGTCAATGGGTAGCCGGGTAGTGGCGTATTCGCGCTAAACGCCAGACGCTGGGTGAACGGGCTCACCTGTGGATTAACTGCGGCTACCATCTCTGGGCTTGAATTCGCGATCCTCGCAGCCGCTTTGATTGTCGTGCCGATCATCTCATCACGCCATGGATGAGTGGCCAACAAGACGCCTTGCCGTGTGAATAGGGCCACCGACCCGTTCTGGCCGAGGTCGATTGCCTTGTAGGACTCGGCCAAGCGCCGCGGATCGAGTACCGCCGCGATGACGCCCAGGAACCCTGGTTCGGGGTCAAAACTGCTGCGCGATACGATCAACTGCCAAGATCGGTCCGAACGCGCGCGGACCGGCACGGAGATATTGAGCCCCTGCGCCTTGCCCGCTCGGTGCAGTGCGAACAAATCCGACCCGGCAAGAGACAGCGGCAGCGCAGTGTCGTCGTTAGCCGATGCGGCGCGGCGTGCGCCGTCCGGCCCGTAGAGAGCGATGGCGCGCACCACGGGCAGCGCATCGGCCGCCGCGCGCAGCGCACGCTCGTGCAGCCCGGCGAAGTTCGGGACGCCGGGCACTTCACGCACTTGGCGCAGACGTGCCGCCAGGCTCAGGTCGACCGTCTCCAGCGTCCGTGCCATGTTTGCCGCGAGGGCGCGGCTTAGATTGGCCAGATCGCGCTGCGCGCGCGCGAGCTCTTGATCGTGCTCATACAAGAGCGCCAGGATGGCCAACCCGATGACGCTGGCAGCGAGTGCGAGCGTCGCGAATAACACCCATCGAGCCGGAGGCAACAGCTTCTCGGCTCGGTTAGGGCGAATCCCGGGTATCGACCCCATCTTCCGGAGGGACGGCAAGCAACCTCTGTTGAAGAGTGGCTGGGCGCGCAAGTTTGCCATAACTAGCGCATTTTTGGGGATTTACGGGCTGCCGCGGTGGGCGCGAACAGCCATTGCTCATCCTACTCGGTATCGGGCCCGCGCTACCCGGATCCGGGCGCTAAGTCAGGGTGTTCGCGCATTCAAGGTTCTTCCCACGCTGCCGCAATACCTCTAGGTCAGCACGCTCCTGCTTCGGTCGTGCTCACAAGGCAGCTCGGGCGTGAGTTTTCTCACGCTTGCCCTGGGATGATGCGTGAAACGCGGCACATCGGAGGCTTGGTCGAACTTATGTTGAAGGCGCAGCGTGTCGGCAATGTCTACTTCGCGGAATTCGGCGCCGGTGCAGAGTTCAGCAATCGAGGCGGCGGATTCGAACAGACCATGGCGGATATCCGCCGGGCCGTCGAGGCCATCGGCGAGGTGTCGCACCTGGTTGGGGACGACAATCGCAAACTTGCGCGCATATGCAACGATAGTTCGAGGCGTATCGCTGACGTGCTCGGCATCATTGAAGGCGTTGCCCTAGATTCGAACCTTATCGCCTTGAACGCAGCCTTGGAGGCGACGCGCGAAGGAGAAGGGCGATACGACATCGCCATGGTGGCGACCGAGATTCGCACACTTCTGCACCGCAGCGAGTCCGCAACCCGCGAACTGCATGCGCTGCTAAGCGATACGGTGCAGAAAGTGGAAGCCGGTGCGCTGTTGGTGGAAGAGGTCGGCCTTACCCTTGCGCGTAGCGCCGGCGCGGTACGCCAGGTCACCGAGATTCTCTCCGAGATTGGTTCGAGCGGTGGCGCTGCGGCCGCCAGCGGGGTGCAGACCAGTGCCAATTCGGAATGATCGGGGCGCGCCTCGCGCATCAAGGATTGTGGCGTGGGACCGTTATTTCGAGAAATAGTATCAATCTGATCATGCGGGAGTGTTCATGCAGACTCAAGTTCGTACCACTGCGGGTGTCGCTCAAATTCAGCTCGAGGGCCGGTTTGATTTCGGTGCGCACCGCGAATTCAAGTCCAGTTACGAAGTCCCGCTCCGAGCCGCCGACGTTCGCGAGCTGGAAATCGACATGGCCGGAGTCGAGTACCTCGACAGCTCTGCCCTTGGTATGCTGTTGATACTCAAGGAGCGAGCTGGCGCGACCAACAAACGCGTGGCGATTACCAACTGCCGTGGCGCGGTGAAGCAGGTGCTGGACATTGCCAATTTCGGCAAATTGTTTCCGATGAAATGAATGCCCTCCGCGAGTCGATCGCGGACGAAGCCCTCATCGTACTGGTTGTCGACGAACTAGGGGCGAAATCCTCCGTATTAAGTCAGACGGTGTTGCAGCTCGGGCACCGCGTTGTGCGTGCGTGCGGCGGCGACGAGGCGGTGATGCAGTTTCAAGCCTGTGCGCCGGACCTGGTGCTGATGGATGTCCGGATGCCCTCTACCGATGGTTTGCGGGCGACCGAACGCGTCCGCAAGTTACAGGGCTCCCGCTGGGTGCCGGTCATCTACGTGACCGCTCAGGATTCAGAAGGCGGCATCATCGCTGCGATTGAAGCTGGCGGGGACGATTGCCTAACCAAACCGATCACTGCCGATTTGCTGCGCGCCAAGCTCCGCGGCGCCGCTCGCATCCTGTCCTTGCAGCGTGAAAATGCGCGTCGCAACGCCGAGCTCGAACGCTACTTCCACAACGCGGAGGAGGAGCAGAAGATCGCGGGCAGTCTGATGCACCGGCTGGTGCAGATGGACATGATCTGCGACCGTGCCGTCGAGCACAGGCTCACCCCGGCGCTGCATCTGTCAGGCGATGTGATCGCGGCGGCCAGGACGCCGGACGATACCTTGCACGTGCTGCTTGCCGATGGCACGGGACACGGGCTTGCGGCCTCCCTTGGCGTAATGCCGGTTGTGCAGCCGTTCTATGCGATGACGCAGAAAGGTTTCAGTCTTACGGCCATCGCCAAAGAGGTCAATCGCAAAGTGCGGGAGTGGCTGCCCGTGGGCCGCTTCATTGCCACCACATTGATCGAGGTCGATCCGTACGCGCGCATCGTGAGTGTCTGGAACGGAGGCAATCCGCCGGCAATCGTGCTCGATGAAGACGGCGCCGAGCTGCATCGATTCGTGTCGCAGCATCTTCCGCTCGGAATCGTGCGCAGTCGCGAAATGGATCTGACCTTCGATCGTATTACGCTCGATTGCGAGGCGCAACTGATCGCGTGCTCCGACGGCGTGATTGAGGCCGTAAGTCCGGACGGGACGCAATTCGGCATCTACGGGGTAATCGCGGCTGCCCAATCGGCGCAGCAAGCTTCGCGGATGAGCGCGCTCAATGCGGCGTTGGACGCACATCTCGCCGGACGTAAGCCGCATGACGATTTGTCCGTGGTGGTCATCGATTGTGGCGATCCCCCGGTCGATGCGAAACAAGGTGCTGGTGATGTCCATTCGGGAGTCGGGACGCGCGGCCTGCGAAAGTGGCGTTTTGAGGTTGAGCTGACCCCGGATGAACTGCGTGGTACCGACGTTGTACCCATGGTGATGGCGACCCTCGAGCGCACGGCCGTTCCAGTTGCGCATCGCGGCAATCTGTTTGTCGTCCTATCGGAGCTTTTCAATAACGCGCTCGACCACGGTCTGCTGTTGCTCGACTCCAAGCTCAAGAGCGGTCCTCGAGGCATGGAACGTTATCTCACGCTGCGTGCCGAGCGTCTAGAGTCGCTCTCGATGGGCTGGATCAGACTCGGCCTGACAACGATCGATCGCGATGGCGAACTGCGTTTGCAGATTCATATGCACGACTCAGGTGACGGTTTCGACTGGCAAGTTCAGAGCGCGGGCGGGCGGCAGGAAGATCTACACGGACGCGGGATCTCGCTGCTGCATCGGTTATGCGAGCGCATCGAGTATCGCGGCTCCGGCAGCGAGGTCGTGGGGATTTACAAGCTCGGTCCCCGGACCTAAGCAACCACTCTAGAAAAAGCTGTCCGAGCGCCGAATTTGGGATGCTGTCTCGGCTGCGTCTCGCTGGGCTTATTTGCCGCCATGCTGTCGTGTTTGGCGTCGTCGGCGGCAAGCATAAGGCTTAAGCAGGCGCAGCTTCTTTGCCCATCGTCTGAAATATATTCGTCAGCTTCTCGTCCAAGGCCGCCGCTGTGAATGGTTTCACCACATAGCCGCTCGCTCCGGCCTGCGCGGCGGCGAGGATGTACTCTTTCTTCGCTTCGGCGGTCACCATTAGCACCGGCAATCCTCTCAGGTGTTCGTCTGCTCGGATCGTGCGCAATAGGTCGATCCCGTTCATGTTCGGCATGTTCCAGTCGGACACGACGAAGTCGAACCGGTCGCTGCGCAGCTTCACGAGCGCGCTGACGCCGTCCTCGGCCTCATCGACGTTGTCGAATCCGAGTTCCTTGAGAAGATTGCGGATGATTCGCCGCATGGTGGCGAAATCGTCGACCACGAGAAACTTAAGATCGGTCTGTGACATCGGGGGTCGTCCTTAGGTAACGCGCAGGAGACTGGGATCGCGCTCTAAACATCAGATCGGACATATGCACAGTTCCAAGTTCGCGGGAATAGCGATAGCGGAAGACGGTTCGAGCCAAATGGAAAATACATGGCGCCGCAGGTGATATCGGCGGCGCACAGGACCAACTGAAGAGCCAATTTAAATTCGGGTCCTTGGGGCCCTCGTATATGGCCGAAATTGGTGACTACATGCGTGCTCAACCAACGGCTGGATTCAGGGCGAATGCTGCGGGCTAGCCCTTGACGCGCGCGATGCGAATTACCTCGGGGACGCGGCGCAGGCCGCGCAATATGCTTGCGAGGTGCAGGCGATTTTTCACCGCCAGCGTGAAATGCATCGCGGTGTATTGGCTGCCATCCTGCGGATCCATCGCGACATTTTCGATGTTCGATCCGGATTCGGCGATCCCGGCTGCGATGCGTGCGAGGACACCGCGCTGATTTGCCGCCACGATATTGATATTGACGTCGAAGGTTTTCTTGGTATCTGGGTCCCACTCGATATCTAGGATCTTTTCGGGATCCAGACGCATTTTCGCGAGCACCGGGCAATCGTGCGCGTGCACGACCATGCCATGGCCTTTGGTGATCAACCCCATGATGGGATCGCCAGGGATGGGTTGGCAACAGGCGGCAAGCTGCACGGCCATGCC
>Ga0326597_10002244_pt1 | contig 29123 bp, 27 predicted proteins | sample RVTome_12_FD_203789 | JGI IMG/M metagenome (GOLD analysis project Ga0326597, IMG submission 203789) | Soil microbial communities from uranium-contaminated site in the Upper Colorado River Basin, Wyoming, United States - RVT100D185 | ecosystem: Environmental > Terrestrial > Soil > Contaminated >... | reverse complement strand
ACCCGGTGCTCGATAGATCTGGTCGGTGGTGAAGTGGAGCAGGTTCCAGCCAATGAGAGTCAGCTCGTTACTGCGGTCAGCGTCATACGCCCGTTCGCTTCTGGTTGAGTGATATCCGTGACCTTCAATCTCGGCACCCAACCACCACTGCGGCCAGGCGAGATCGATCCGTACCGTCTGTCCTGAAGGCAGGACAACTACATACTGGAGCACCGGTTCAGGCAGGCCGAAGTCCCGCACGATCTCCAGGGCATATCGCTCATAGGGACTTTCCGGCAGCCCGCCAACCGGCAGAGAAAGGAGCGCCCTCTCGAGCGGGCGCACCCCCCTCCTCCCACGCTTTCTCCGCGCGGCCAGAAGAGATGAAAGCTTGTCCTCGTCTGTCAAGCCCAAGCGCATTGCCGCGTCCACGCAATATCGGAGCTTCCTTTCGGTGACAACCGCTCCGGCATCAAGCAGCGCACGCTCAACGTTGGCAACGGCGATCCCCTCAACGAGGGCGATGTCCTCATCAGGCAGGACCATCGATGTATGGATGGTGACGTTACCTGCGGTGCGAAAGCGCCGCGGCCTTGGAGTAGCCACTTCCACCAGCTCCTGGAATGACATGATTCCGTGCAACTCAAGGGCAGAACGATGCGAGACCGCGGTTCCGGGTCCACCAGCGAGAACTGCCGCCGACAGTTGCTGACGCCACATCGGTGGAGCACCAACAATCCTGTAGACCCCCCGGAGATTTGGAGCCCACCTGCCGTCAGAGGTCCGCCTGTCGGCGTGGTATTGCTCGCCGCCTAGCCCGGCCAATTGGCTCGAGCTAATGACGCCATGTTGCCCATCGGCCAGAGCCGAGGCCTCTCTGTCCAGCTCTCCCACACCACCAAATGTGCATGGAGAACGGTGCCATTGGAAGACCCTTCCGTTCTTGTGACGGTTGTCAGGTATATGGCGGGTCAACCGTCACAAGAACGAACTAGTCGCCCCAATAGCGCTGCTCGCGCCAGGGGTCGCCGTACATGTGGTAGCCGTTGCGTTCCCAGAAGCCGGGGGTGTCATGGTCCAGGAATTGCAGGCCCCGCGCCCACTTGACCGACTTCCAGAAGTAGAGATGGGGAACCAGCAACCGCAAGGGCCAGCCGTGATCGGGTTCCAGATCGACGCCGTCGTAGCGGTAGGCCAGCATGTTCTGCTCGGCCGTGAAGTCGGTAAGAGGAATGTTGGCCGTGAACCCATGCTCGGCCGAGACCAGCACATGAGTGACCCCCGGTCTGAGTGTGACCCGGCTCATGATTTCAGCAACCGAGACGCCCTCCCAGATCGTGTCGAGCTTCGACCATTTGGTGACGCAATGGATGTCGACGGTACGGGTGACCGAGGGCATCGACCTGATCTCGTCGTATGACCAGGTGATCGGCTCATCGACCAAACCGTCGACGCGGAAATCCCAGGTGTCGAGGTTGACTCGAGGTGTCACTCCAGCATGGAGCACCGGGAAGCGATCGGTCAGGTATTGCCCGGGTGGCACTCGATTGGGATCGATTCCCTTGTCGGCCAGATCGCCGCGCTTGCGGCTCAGAAACGACATCGGTTGTCGAGCCTAACGATCAAGCCAACCTACCCACCAATAGCTCCACCCGAATCGAGCAAGTCGCCCGCCCACTCGAACAGGAAGTACAACACCACCAGCCCGACCGCGATCCCGATCACTATCAGCAGATATCGCAGCCACCTCTTCATGCAGCCTCTTGCCCCTGGGTCGCCTCCAGCGTCTCGACGTATTCGAAGTTGGGACCGTCGACCATTTCTGCCTGAATGACGAGACGTTTGGCTGCCGAGAATCGAGGATGGCAGGTGGTGAGGGTCAGCCACGCGCCAGGCATGGCTTCGGTCACGTATACGTCGGTGGGCAGCACCACCTCGATCAGCTTGACCTCATAAACGCTGACGCCGATAGCGGTTTCGATCTCGATACGGTCGCCCACGACCAACTGATCGAGCTCATAGAAGGGCCGGCCGTAGGTGGTGCGATGACCGCTGATCACGGCATTGCCGGGTTGACCCGGAAGAGGTGTCCATGGCATGTGCCCGGGGCCGTCCTTGAGAGTCGTCCGATCGACCCCCTCGAAGAGAACTGCCTCCAAATTGATCTTATTGATGGTGATCGAGCCGAGCGGCTGACCCTCGGCTACCACCGGTTCGGTAAACAGACTCGCGGTCGGTGGAGTGGTCGTTGAGGTGTCAGGCATGGTTGTCGATGTCGTGACAGACGTCTCGGCAATCGTCTGGCGGCGTTCTTCGAGAACCTGTGCTAGCTCAACCGAGGCGCGCGCTTGCGTGCCGGCGTTGATCAGATCGGTCACGAAAAGCTGATAGATCAAGAACGCGATGATCAGCCCGCCCGCCCCGATCAGAGTGAAACCTGCCACTCGCAGGGCTCTCTTCATTCCGCCCAGGCTACCCCGGGGAGTGTTCAAGACCGAGGGTCATCTTCCCAACCAGACCGGGTCGCGCTTCTCCATGAAGGCCCTGATTCCTTCCTGTGAATCACTGGTGAGGGCCACCTCGGTGAGGCCAGTCTGGAGACGATCGAGAGCGGCGTCGTAACCCAGGCCGACCACCCCATAGAACGCATCGCGGCCCAGCATCATCACCGCCGAGCTTTGGGCTGCCAGTGCGGCAACCATCTCGTCGACTTCGGCGTCGAGCCGTGCTCTCGGCACCACCCGTGAAACCGCACCCAATGCCTGAGCTTCCGTCGCCCCGATGAGCCGCCCGGTCATCATCAGTTCCAGCGCCGGCTTCAAGCCCATTGCGCGTTGCACCGGGACTGTGATCATCATCGGCCAAAGTCCGACCTTGATCTCGGGCATACCCAGTTTGATGTCATCGGCGGCAATGGTGATGTCGCAGGCGACGGCCAGTCCGAATCCACCGGCGAGCGCATGACCATTTACCCGGGCCACGGTGGGCTTGCCTGCCCGCCACATGGCGCGGATGAGATCGGCCATCGCCCCCCGGCTGGCGTGAAGTCCGACCGCATCGTCGACGAACCCCGAAGCGAGGTCACCACCCGCAGAGAACGCCTGGTCGCCGGCGCCCGTGTACACGATCACCCGAACCTGATCGTCGTCAACCGCCCGTTTGGTGCATGCGACCAGCTCCGCCATCGTCGTGGTTGACAGCGGATTACGACGCTCCGGGTCATCGATGGTGATCGTTGCCCTGGGTTTCTCGACCTCGTACCTCACCATCTGGTTCAACTCCCTCCGTGTGATACCGTCGGCTCATGCTATGGCTAGCGGTGGTACTCGTCCTCTCTATGGGCATCGCCGTGATCCGCGGGGGACGCATGATCAACCTCGGGGACATCCACCTGCGTTCGTGGTTGTTGCTGCCTGTCGGCTTCCTGCTACAGGTGGGAGCGCAGTTGATCCCACGCGATCAGGCCGGATGGGGAGTCGCCCTGATCCTCCTGAGCTATGTGGTCCTGCTCGGCCTGGTACTCCTCAACCGCGATAAGCCCGGGCTGTGGCTCGCTGGTCTCGGGATTCTCATGAACTTCACGGTGATTGCGGTCAATGGCGGCATGCCCGTACTCGCCGGCGCGGCGGAGGTCGCCTCGGGATTCGCCCCCGGGAACCCTGTTATCGCCGAAAGCTACAAACACGTGGTCCTGGACAACAGCTCACGCCTCGTCTTCCTGGCCGATGTCATACCGCTGCGGATCGCCGGGGCGGGTCAGGTGATCTCCCTTGGTGACGTATTCCTCGCCGTGGGGTTGGGATGGTTCATCGAGTCCGAACTGCGCCGCCCGATTCGTTGGTTCAAACGCGGTGCCCGGGCCAAGGCCGGGTCGGCCGCGCGTTACTGATCAGTCCCGGTAAGCGCCGGCGAGCGGGATGGGTGATGGGCTCTCGGTTGAAACGCCTTGCGCCGTTCAAGTACCCGCCGTAGGGCACCCACGACTTCGGGGTCGAAGTCATAGGCCGCCCCTTGATGTAAGACCTCGATTGCCTGAAGTCCGGAGAGGCTTCGATCGGTGACGAGATGATCGTAGGCGCTCGTTGCCCTCACCACTTTTGAGATCACGGAGATCGATGGGTCGACCTGTTCGCCCGGCTTGCGATACGGCTCGTGCAGACGACGAACATGGTCAGCGATGCGATCGAGGTACGGCGCCTGAGAGATTATCTCGGCGCCCCACCGGGCGATGTCGTCATCGGTGTAACCGATGCGAAGGATCGCCGGCTCGGTGAGCGTGATCCGCCCGATGTCGTGCATGAGAGCCGCGTATTCGAGATCGTCCATCTCGTGTCTCGACATCCCGAGATCCTTCCCGACCGCCAGGGCCAGTTCCACGGTCCTGTCGGCGTGACCGTCGGTTCCCAACCCCGCCACTTCGGGAATGCGAGCCAGAGCCCGGATGGTCTGGCGATAGGTCCGTCGGATGGTCTGGAATCTTCGAAAGGCCGAGTGGGCGAACAGATAGGGAAGGCCGGCCACTCCCAAGGCCCATAAGCCGATCGAAGGGGAGCCTACCGCAAGGGCAAAGAGAGCGCCGGTGGCGATCAGGCTGACAAAGACATTGAGGTCACCCAACAATGCTCTGGTCAGATAGCGACGCGAGAATTCGCGGTGCTCCACCCTGAACTGGACCCAAAGGGCGGCTTCGACCAGCAGCCAGATGCCAGTGCCGGCCAGCAACGGCGGCACCACCCTCCACTGGTCATCCATTGTCCGCACGACCTCGAGGTTGCCAATCCAGGCGAAGACCAAGGCATAGGCGGTCAATCCGAGCAGCCGTCGCAACATGGCGCCGTCGAGCCCGGTTCGATCGCGGCGGGCCATCAACAGCAGCCAGCCGAGCAATAGACCGATGGCGTAAACAGTCAGTACGGCGGCGAGAGAGGTCCCCTCGGATGCTCCGAAGTAGATGGGGGCGGCTGCACCCACGGCCAGGCCCGGAGCAAACGGGTTGCCCGAGGACGCCGGAACCTTGAACTGCATCCCCACCGCCAGTCCCACCGAGGCCACCATGACTTCCAGTGGGTCCCAGTTGAGACGGCCGATGTTGAGCGCCAGCAATGCCACCGCCCCCAGCGGGAAGAGGATCATCGACCAGCGGCCGACCCGGCGCTCACGCATTCTCGGCCACAGCTTCTTGTTCGGCCAGGCGTCGAGCCAGTTCGTCGTCATCGACGTGCTGAGATCCGTAGGTTTCCCCCACCCGGTCCAATCCACCTTCGAGAGCGTCGATGACATCGGGATGGAACTGAGTCCCGGCATTGCGCCGGAGCTCCTCGAAAGCGAACTGCTGCGACAGGGCCATCCGGTAGCTCCGGGTGGAGGTCATGGCGTCAAAAGCGTCCGCCACCGCCAGGATGCAGCTCTCCAGGCTCGGCCGGCGCCCGTGCTGATGACCGGAGCCGCCGTAACCCGAGCCGTCGTAGTTGGAGTGATGGGCCGAGGCGATCTCCACCATCGGTTGCAGAAAATCCACCTCTGCCAAGATCTCCTCGACAAGATGAGCGTGCGCTTGCATCTCCCCGTATTCCTCGTCGCTGAGGCGGCCCTTCTTGCGGATCAATTCGGCGGGCACCGCCAGCTTGCCGACGTCATGGATGAGGGCGGCCCACCGCAGCCGCTCGAGCTGAGTGCCCGAGAAGGACAACTCCCGACCGGCTAGCTGAGCGAAATACGCCACGCGTTCTGTGTGGCCGCGGGTGTAGAGGTCCTTGGCTTCTAGTGCTTTGACGAACCCGCGCAGGGTGGCTTCGTGGGCCTCCCGCAGTTGCCCGTGACTGGAGAGCGAGAGATGTCCGATCAGGTACACGGCGAGGATGAGGGGAAGTACGGCATCCTCTGCCAGGACAATGGTGACTCCGAGCAAGGCACCGATTATCCCCATCGAAAGGAGCGAGGTAACCAGGAGGGTCATGCGTGACCACGGCACAAAGTCCCGAGAGCCATAGACAACCCGGACCGCCAGACGCACCAATTGGGAGTTGACAAGTGTGTAAACGAGGGAGGCGAGCACCCCACCGGCCAGGATCAGCGCCAAGTCGGGTTTGGTGTTGACACCGACTTCGACCTGGACCAGATCAAGGACATAGCCCGCGGCGCCCGCCGAGATGGTCATCTGGCCAAAGTTGGCCAACGGTTGAAACCAGCGCCGCTCCCGCAGATCGGCCGGCATCAGCGGGCCCAGGGCGGCCATCGTCGCCATCCCCAGCATGGCCGAGCTGCCTTCGAGGGCGAAGACCACGCCCGCGGTGAGCGCCACCATCACCGACGAGCTTTGAAAAAGGCGGTCGTTGACCTCGACCGAATAGAACTCCAGCAGCACGAAGGCGACGGCGAAAAAGAGCCAGCGATCGATCGAGGGGAAAGAGCCGCTGGTCGCGGCCATGACTAGCACCGCCACCCCAGCGGTGGCGTAACAAGCCGCCAGCAACATGCGCCGCCGTGTCAGCCCGGTCATCGGTTGATCATGTTGGGGAAGTCCATAACTCTGCCAATAGCGGGGCCCCGGCGGCCGTCTTCAGCCGATCTTCATCGTTGCGGAGCCGGCCACGATTGCCGCGGCCAGACTCCCTAAAGCAGCAAGTATCCGAACGAGCTTGCCCTTCATGTTTTTCTTTGCTCACCATTTGGTATAGGTTCACCGTTTGCCACTGATGGCTCGATGGACCGGTTCCGCTCCGCTTAGGTGGTGCGCTGAGGGCTGAAGGTGCCGCCGGTGTCCCCCGCTGTTCCCAGGTCGCCCCGGGAACTCTGGTTGTCAATGAAGGCCCCCTATCGCCCGCTCGGGAACGGGCTTCACTCGCCCGGCCTGGTCGAGAGACTAACGCCCAGTTTCGCGGCCAACAAGGGAAGCGGGCGGATTCTTGGTCACTGTGTGCGACCAATCGCGCTATCCGTGGCGCTACCCTCGACGGGTGAACTTCCGCGACTTCGAGGAAAAGGTCAAGCGACTGTCCGGAGTTGAGGCCGCCCGGGTGATCGGGAACGGATCGGCGATAACCGAGGTCCACGTTCTGACCGACACCGCCAAGGCAGCCAAACAGATCGTTCGCGACGTCCAGACCCTCGCCCAGGCTGCGTTTGGCATCGCACTGGATCGGCGGGTGGTGTCGGTGGTCCAACTACCGGAGGCCGACCTGGTTCAGGGCGATCGACCCGTCATCATCGATGTGGCCGAGCAGGTCGATGGCAGCCGCACCTCCGTGTCGGTGCATCTCGCCTGGCACGGGGACACGCTCGTCGGAGAGGTAACCGGTGCCGCTGCCAACAGCACCCGCATGCGCCTGGTAGCCGAAGCAACGCTCGAAGCGCTCCGCCAAGGTCTGCAGGACGCGGCGGCTTTTGCAATTGCGTCGGTGGAAATTCCCACCCTGGGTGCGCGGCCGATCGCTATCGCTCAGGTCGTGATCGTCAGCGACGGTGTCGAACGACTGATGGTGGGTTCCGCGATCGCCACCGGCGATCCCAGTCGCGCGGTCGTGCGAGCGGTGCTCGACGCGCTCAACCGCCACATCCCCGACCTGCGCCGCTGACGTGACCTCCGTGCAGGGGTTCGGGGCGGCGGTGGCGACGCCTCACATCCTCGCCACCCAGGCAGGCATGGAGATGCTGGCTGGCGGCGGCAGCGCCGTTGACGCCATGATTGCCGCCGACGCCGTCCTGGGAGTGGTTGCGCCCGAGACGTGTGGTGTCGGAGGCGACCTGTTTGCATTGGTGCACGGTCAGGGTCGGGACGAACCGGCGGTTCTCAATGCTTCCGGACGGGCCGGAGCAGGCGCCGATGCTGAACGCCTCAGGTCCGAGGGTCACAAGACCATGCCACCGTTTCATCCTCAATCCGTGACGGTGCCCGGATGTGTTGATGGGTGGGACCAACTGCATTCCCGCTTCGGTCGGCTGGATTTAGCCAGGACCCTCCAGCCGGCCATCAGGCTCGCCCGTCAGGGATTTCCGGCTTCCTTCGAGCTCAGCCGGTCGCTGCGCGCCCGGGCCGAGATACTGGGTCCTCAACGAGCCGCGGCGGGATTGTTTCCTGACGGCCTCCCGCCGAATCCCGGAGATCGCCTTTTCCGACCGGGGCTCGCCACGACCCTCGAAGAGATCGCTCGCAACGGAGGCGCTTCGTTTTATGAAGGTGCCTGTGGCGCGGCGATCACGGAGGCGACCGGCGGGATCATCACGGCCCGAGATCTCGCCTCGGTGAAGGCCACCTGGGTCGAGCCCCTGGGTCTTGAGATCTTCGGTCTGACCGGCTGGACGGTGCCGCCCAACTCGCAGGGCTATCTCACCCTGGCATCACTCGGAGTGTTTGCCCATCTCGACCCACCAGACGGTCCCGAGTCGGCGTTGTCATGGCACCTGGCCATCGAGTCCTACCGCGCGATGGCAATCGATCGTGACGATGTGGTCAGCGATCCCGAAACCGCTCCCCTTGCCCCCGAAGAGCTGATCTCACCCCAGCGGCTCGGTGCCAGGTCAGCCATGGTTGACCGCGGCCGCGCTTCCGTCTTTTCCCCGCCATCTCCGGTCCCTGGGGGCACTGCCTATCTTTGCTCGGTCGATGCAGAGGGGATGGGGGTGTCGTTCATCCAGTCGAACTTCATGGGAATCGGTTCAGGCATTGGGGCCGGGGATGCCGGGTTCTTCTTGCACAATCGCGGAGCGGGATTCGATCTTCGTCCCGGACATCCCAACTGCCTCACCCCCGGACGACGTCCCCTCCACACCTTGTCCCCTTCCCTTTGGACCAAAGACGGTCGTCTGGCAGCAGTTCTGGGCACCCGCGGAGGCGATTACCAACCCCAACTACTGATGCAGATGGCGATCCGGCTCTTCCATGCAGGAGTCGAACCCGGTGATGCCCAGCGGCGACCTCGATGGATGATCGACCAGTTGGCCGCCGCCCACCCCGAGGTCGCCATCGAGCCGGACACGTCGCCTGAGATCGAGAACGGTCTGCGAGCCATGGGACACATGGTGTCCCGTCGCCCGGAGACTCAACACAGTTGGGGCCCCGTTTCGGTGATCACGGTAAACGGCGACGGGCTGCGAACTGCGGCAGCTGATCCACGGGTTCCCACCACCGCCGCCGCCGTAGCCTGAGGTCAACTCCCGCCAATTTGCATCAACGCCTAAGCGCGGGTGGCAGACACGAGGGCGGCCCACTCCGCTTCGGACCAGCCCCGATCGTTCTCGAGGGCGTAGTAGCCAATGCGCTGCACCCGATCGCCATACTTATCTCTGATGGCCGGGCCGAGCTGATCGAGGGGCGCCACTACCGCCACCTCTTGTACGACCTCGTCGGGAATCAGCCCAGCCATCTCGCCCCACTTTCCGCGTCTACTCAATGCGCTGAGCTGCTCGCCGAACTCCCAGCCATGCAGCTCCAGAATCCCTGCATAATTGGGAGTCGAGGCATAGAAGGCGATCTGGTTCCTGACGGGTTCCATCGCCTGCTCCACCTCGCTGGCTGTTCGACCGGTGACCACGAACACCGTCGTGATCCTCTGCACGTCGTCGATCGGGCGCCCTGATCTCGCGGCACCTTTGGCAATGTTGGGAAGCACCACATCATCGAGGTAACGGACAGTGTGGAAAGGGTGAACATGGAATCCCTGACACATTTCGCCGGCCAGCCTCGCCATGTACGGGCCCACACCGGCAATCGCAATCCGAACATCTGGATGATCGATGGGTCCAGGGTTGAAGAAGGGCGTCATCAAACTGAGCTTGTAGTACTCACCTTCATGGTTGAGGGGAGTCCCCTCTTGCCAGGAACGAAATATCGCCCGCAGGGCCAGCAGATAGTCACGCATCCGGGGTCCGGGCGGCAGCCATTCGCCTCCAAACCTGCGGACGATGTGGCCCTTGACCTGGGTGCCGAGTCCCAGGATGAACCGGCCACCGCTGAGCGCCGCCAGATCCCAGGTGGTTTGTGCCGTAATGGTGGGCGACCGCGGAAACGCCACCGCGATGCCGGTGCCTAGATCGAGATTCGGTGCGGCTCGGTTGGCCAGGACCAGGGGCAAAAAGGGATCGTGGCTGGTTTCGGCGGTGAAGAAGCCGTCGTAGCCCAGCCTGGAAGCGCGGGCGGCCGCCTCGGGGACATCGTGCAATGCGGCGGTGGGCGCAAGATAGAAGTCGACCTTCATGTCAGGCACCATAGGGGCGAGCGCGTTGGATCCGGTCGGATGGGGCTCTGCCGGAGGTACTGTTCCTCACATGAAGAGGTTCCTTCGAGTTCTGGCAGTCGTTGGAGGATTGGCCGGTCTGGCGTGGGCCATGAGGGATCGGCTGATTTCGATAAGTGCGACCCGCGAAGAACAACCGCCGACGTTTCGTGTAGTGAGCAATGACGGCCAGGCCGAGCCGTCTGCGTCTCCTCGTTGAGTTAGACGCCGCGCAGGCGATATACGCCAGCGCGACGCTTGAGCACCACCCAACCCAGCCCGAGGTAGAGGATCCCGGTCCCCACCACTCCGATCAACAGGACGGGCAAGCCGGGAAGTCCTCCACCGATGAGGGGCGTGATGGTGTCTCGAATCACGGCGGGGCCGATGGGTCGGATATACAGGGTGGCTATACCACCTACCACCCAGCTCAACACGCCGGCCACGTTCAGGAGCCCGTAATCACCCCGCCACATGAAGAGATGATCGGACATGTAACTGCCGGGACGAAGCACGTAGGCGTCGGCGAGGATCACCCCCACCCCAGGGGCAAAGAGCACGCTGGCCAGAGCCGCCCATTCGCGCAGCTCCTCGAGTGGTAGCACGATGGCCGACACCACCGACCCGATCGCCGCCAGCACGGCAAGGATCAGTGGAGGTATGGCCGGGACCAGGGATTCGAGGGCGAACCCACCGGAGGCCGCCAAGCCCCCAAACCCGTCGCTTTCCATGAGAGGCACCCAGACCAGGGCGATAACTCCTCCCAAGATGCCGGCCCCGAGGACCGTCAGATCGGCGGGAAACCCTCCGATTTTTTCTGCGAGGGAAGCGCCGCCCAAAACGAATACGAGCGATGCGACCGCGAAGCCGAAGCCGATCCCGGTGGCGGTGTCTTCCTCGCGGTGGCCATAACCGCCGATATCCCCCCCGACGGCCAGCCACAGCAGCGCCAGCCCGAAGACCTCGTCGACCGAATTGAGAAGGCCCCCGATGACAGGCTGACCCTGCTCGCCGCTGGTGCCGTCAAGCACCCGCCAGGCGGCCACGAGGACCACGATGACGGAGATACCAAACAGACGCCGACGTAGAAAGGTGTGGACCATCCAGGCGGGGCCCGCCGAGAGCAAGAGGGTCCCCAGGACGGCTACCAAGACCGGTCCCACAACTGATGGCACAGTCAAGCCCATGGTGGCAAGGGCTGCTGTAAGCCACTCGCCCGCCACAGAGAGGATGACCGCTCCCCAGGCAACGGTGAGAACCAGCCTCACCAGGGTCAATGGGATCGCACCCAGCGAACCGAAGGCGGGTCGGGAGAGGTATGCCGAGGGGGCTCCACTGGCGGAGGCTTTGCGACCCATGAGACCGGCAATGGCCGCACCCAACAGAGCCCCGATGGGAGCAGCCAGGATCAACTGCCCAAACCCGATGCCCCGTCCAGCCAGGTCAGCCCCCACCAACAGAGCGGGAATGCCCCCCACAAACAGGGTCAGGGAGGCTGTGAAGTCTGCACCTTCGAGTTGAGCGTCGCGATAGCCGAATGGACCTCTGGTCCATCCCTTTCTTATCGATGTCGCCATGAACCCGAGCGAGTGTAGGGGGACGAGCCTTCCCCGTACCATGAAGACCCGCGTGCCATATCTGCATACTCCCGAAGCTCTTGCCGACCTCCTCGATGGAGAACCTGCCTATCGAGTCGAGCAGTTGCGTGAATGGCTCTACCACCACCCGGTGTTCGAGACAGAGTCGATGGTCAATCTCCCCCGATCGATTCGCCAGCGCTTGTCTGACTCCCTTTGGCCTTTCCATGTTGAAATCGAGCGGAGCGCAGACGGCGGTCGCACTCGCAAATGGTTGTTCCGAGCACCAGATGGGGTCGCCATCGAAGCCGTCCTGATGGGCTACCCGGGTCGGGCCACTCTTTGTGTGTCGAGCCAGGCGGGATGCGCTCTTGGCTGCACCTTCTGCGCCACCGGCCAGTTCGGGTTCGAACGCCATCTTCAGCCAGGGGAGATCGTCGCCCAGGTTGCCTATGGCCAGGCCTTCCTGCGACTGATTGGCATGCCCGGTGCCTCTGATCACTTGACCAACGTGGTCCTCATGGGGATGGGTGAGCCCCTCGCCAACTACGACAGAGTACGGGAAGCCCTGCGGCGGATCATCGAGGTAATGGGGATGTCGGCCCGTTCGGTGACGGTGTCGACGGTGGGGGTGGTCCCCGGGATCAAGCGACTGGCAGATGAACCATGGCCGGTCAACCTGGCCATAAGCCTCCATGCCTCTGATGACCACTTGCGCAGCAAGCTGATTCCACTCAACAAGCGCTACCCGCTGGCGGAGGTCGAAGCCGCCGCCCGCGAGTATTTCGAGAAGAAGAGGCGGCGGATATCGCTCGAGTGGACCATGATCGCTTCCGTCAACGACGATCCTGGCCAGGCAAATGGTTTGGGCGAGATCGCTCGCCGGCTGAGAGCGCATGTCAACCTCATTGCACTAAACCCGACCCCGCTGAGCCCCGATCGACCCTCAGATCAGGCAACCATCAAGGAATTCGTACGTCTCGTTCGTGCTCACGGCGTGGCCGTCACCGTCCGGGATACCAGGGGCAGGACCATCGACGCCGCCTGTGGACAGCTACGGGCTAGGGCGAGCAGGTTGGCCATCTCGGATTGACTGGCCATCTCAGATTGATTGGCCATCTCGGATTCGTTGGTTAGCCTGACCGGGTCCGGGCGGGCAGGGGCCGGATCAGGAGGGTGGCATGGCTCATGCCAACGTAGCCTCGCCTGCGAGTGCCGAATCAGCCGGACAGGGATCAAACAAGGTCCGGCTGCTGACCAATACCCGTGCCATCGTGACTGTTTTCGTGTTGGCCACCGCGGTCGTGGCGGCCAGTGCCGACTATGTGGTGCAAAGGGGCGACACCCTCACGAAGATCGCCTCCGACTATGGGCTATCGGTATCCGAGCTGGTAGCCGCCAACGACATCAACGATCCCAATCGGATCACTATCGGCCAGCACCTGGCGATCCCCGGTCAGACCATCACCCACCAGGTCAGCAAGGGGGAAACACTGCGCCAGATCGCCTCCGAATACGGCGTTTCCGTACAAGACATCGCTACAGCCAACGGAATCTCCAACCCGAACCTGATACAGATCGGCGCCAAGTTCACTATCACGACCTCAGCCGCCCCGAATTCCCGGCCGGCCGTTGTCACCTACACGGTCAAGAAGGGCGACTCCCTGGCTGACATCGCCGCACGTTTTGACACGACCGTCGAAGCGCTGGCCGATGCCAACGGCATCACCAACGTCTCCATCATCTACGTCGGCGCCACTCTTCAGCTATCGGGGTCGGGCTTTGTGGCAGATCCTGCGCCCACATCGGCGACCCACGTCGTCAAGATCGGCGACCGCCTGGCATCGATCGCCTCCACCTATGGGGTCTCGGTGTCCACTATCGCCGCGGCCAACAGCCTCTCCAATCCCAATGTGATCCGAATCGGCCAGGTGCTGACCATCCCCGGGGCGGGCACCGGCTGGCGATGCCCGGTTGATGGCGCCAAATACATCAATGACTGGGGCTTTCCCCGCTCCGGCGGCCGGACCCATGAGGGCAACGACCTCTTCGCACCGCGCGGAACCTCCGTATTCGCTCCGGTCTCGGGGGAAGTCACCTTCCTCGATGGTCGCCTGGGAGGTCTTCAGTTCTGGCTGAAGGGAGATGACGGGAACACCTACATAGGCACTCACCTCGACACGATGGGATCGCCCGGACGCGTTACGGCCGGCACCAAGCTGGGGACGGTCGGCAACACCGGCAACGCCGCCACCACCAGGCCGCATCTTCATTTCGAGATTCACCCGAATCACGGAGCCGCGACCAATCCCTATCCCACCCTGCAGGGGAACCGTTGCTAGAGGGCTCCGGCGGCCCCCGCCAGTTCCTTGAGGTAGTCGAGGCGCACCTCGCCCCATCCAAGCAAAGATCTATGGAACTCCTTCAAGTCGAAACGGGCCCCTTCCTTTCGACGGCGTTCGTCGCGTAATTCGAGGATGGCGCGCTCGCCCACCTTGTAGGAGATCGCCTGGCCCGGCCAACCGAGGTAACGCTTGAGCTCGGACTCGGAAACATCGCGTGGCTGGCAAGCCACTCGATGAAGAGTTTCGACGCCGTGCTCGTAAGTCCAGGTGTCGCCGGCTCCGATCGGGGCGTGATCGGGGATTCGATATCCGAGGTGGCACCCGATGTCTATCACCACCCGGCAGGCCCGCAGCTGCTGGGCGCCGAGCATCCCGAGGAGGTATTCGGGCCGTTCGAAATAACCAAGCTCATCCATCAGACGCTCGGTGTACAGAGCCCAGCCTTCGCCGTAGCCCGCGTACCAGATGAGCAATCGATGAAACCTCGAGAGGTTTTGGGCAAGAGTCATCACCGTGCCTACCTGAAGATGGTGGCCGGGGAAGCCCTCGTGATAACCGGTCGAGACCTCACCCCACAGCGGTATCTGCCGGCGTTCACCAAAGGAATACCAGATCCCCCCCGGTCGGGTGAAGTCCTCGGAGGGTGACAGGTAGTAAGCGCCCAGTGCCGCCCCGGGGGGAACCAGGTTCACGCTGACACTCCGAATCTGTTGCGGGACGTCGAAGTGGGTCCCTTCGAGCTGAAGCAGCGCTTCATTCTGGAGGTGCTGGATGAACTCCCCGAAGGCCTGCTGGCTTGGCACGGCGTACGCCGGGTCGGTCTCCAATAAGTCGATCACCCCGGACAGATCGCGATCTGGGTCGATCGTCGCCGCCACCCTCTTCATGGCGGCAGAGAGGCGATGCACCTCTTCCCAGCCCCACTCGTAGGTTTCGGCGGGGTCGATCAAAAGTCCGACGAAACGATCGGCCTCAGCGATGTAGCGGTCACATCCCACCCCGTCGGCGGCCGGTGCGGCCGACAGGTAGACGGTTTCCAGGTACTTCACGAACTCGACGACCGCGGCCTGAGCGGTTGTGATGGCATCGGAGAGACGTTCGGTCATAGTCGAGCCTGCACCGTTCTCTGCTTTTTTGAGAAGACCCAGCCACTTGCTGGCGGGGCCCGCCAGGTGCCTCGCTTGTTCGATAACAGACAAGACCTGGCGCCGGGCTACGGCCAGACCGCTCAATCTGCCTTCTTCGAGCGAGTCCCGCAGACCTGTGAGTGGCTGCCCGAAGGTCTCCAACCGAGTTATCACGTTCGCCCATGCCGGCTCGGTCTTCGTGTCCATACGGTCGAAGAGGTCGCGTAGATCGTCGAAGTCCCCGGCGGTGTGACGCAGCTGACGGAGGTGTTCAGAGCGCTCGAAGGCGCTCAAAACTTCATCGAGGTAATCGACAACCACGCGGGCTGAGTGCCGCTGCCAGGGATCCGCATGTTTGAGGTGGACGGACATGACTTTTCGTTGGCGACGACTCAAGTCGAGCCTCCGATCGTGGCCCTCAGGACTGAGGTCGTCCCATAGGTGGTCGTATCCGGGTACGCCCAGTAAAGTGGCGAGCGAGGGCCTGTCCGCCACGATTTCATCCACCATGTGCGCGGCCAGATCGAAGGGTTCGGGCATGGCGGGACGTTAACGCACAGGTTTAGCCTGCCTCTTGGTGACCACGGCCGACTACGACACCATCGCCGTCAGACCAGACGAAGCAATCGACATCAGCCGGCTCCGCGACTACTTGGCCGGAAGGCTTCCCGGGGCCGGTAATGATCTGGCCGTGCGACAGTTCGGAGGCGGCCACGCCAACCTCACCTACCTGCTCGACTACGGAACGGTCGAATATGTCCTCCGGCGCCCACCTCTGGGACCGGTGGCGCCTGGCTCGCACGATATGAAGCGGGAGTACCAGGTCCTCTCCCGTTTGTGGCAGGCCTTCGCGCCGGCGCCCCGGGCCTATCACCTTTGTGAGGACGACAGCGTCATCGGATCGCCGTTTTTCGTGATGGAGCGACGTCATGGCGTGGTCATCCGTAACGAGGTTCCACAAGTTTTCGGCGCGGGAGCGGACGTCATCGCCAACCGCAAGCTGTCCGAGGTCGTCGTGCGGACCCTCACCGAGTTCCATGCTGTCGATCCGGCAATCTGCGGATTGGATCAGCTCGGCCATCCCGAAGGATTTCTTCAGCGTCAGGTCGAAGGATGGCTCCAGCGGTGGCAGCGAGCCCGACACGAGGACAATCCCACAGCAGAACGAGTCGCCGGCTGGGTGGCGGCCCGAATCCCGAACTCGCCCCACCCGACGCTGGTCCACAACGATTGGCGGCTCGACAACATGGCGGTCTCCCCTGTGGATCCCGGTGTGTGCTCGGCGGTGTACGACTGGGATATGTGCACCCGCGGAGATCCACTGGCGGATCTGGGAACGCTTCTAGCCGTCTGGTATGAAGAAGGTGAGGTGCCGGCCACCCTCAACCCCATGCCGACCTCCGTTCCCGGATTCTTCAACCGCAGCCAGGCGCTGGAGCTCTACGGAGCCAAGACCGGACTCGACCTCTCCGGGTTCGGGTGGTACCTCGTGTTCGGAACATGGAAACTGGGGGTCGTGCTCCAGCAGATCTTCATTCGCTGGCGACGCGGCCAGACCATGGACGAGCGTTTTTCCGGGATGGGCGATGCCGCTCGTCGCCTCTTCGAGCTCGCCGACGAACGCACGCCCGGTTAGGCCAAAGCCGAGAGTGTGCGTTCACCAGCCGGGTCACCGCCGGTGACGGGAACCACCATCACCTCCGCCCCGGCTTGTCGGTAAGAATCGATGCGACGAGTGACTTCCCGGGCGTCACCCATCGCCGCCACCCGGTTGATCTGTTCATCCGACAGCATTTCTGCCAATTCTACGGCTCGAGCACCCTGGCGGGCAGCGGTCACCGCTGCGTTCATTCCAGCCGATGCCAAGACCTCTGAATAGCCGGGGGCCGATAGGTATAACGCGAGCTGGCGGCGAACCTGAAGGAGTCCGGCGGAGGTGGGATCGATGCCCGCCACCAGCCACACTGCCACAGGCTTGCCCGTCGCGGCTGCCCGGCTCACGAACTCAACCGGCACCAGGTTGAGCACGATCCGATCGGCACAGGCCGATGCCGCCTCCGTCATGCGAGGACCGGTGGCGGCCACAGTGATGTGGGCAGGTTGGGCTCCGAGGGCGGAGCGGAATCCGTGTGAATCGAACTCACCCGATTGATCGGTGCGTTCACCGTCTAGCACCGCCCTGATCAACGCAACCGCGGCAGACATGCGTCGTGCCTCTCCTCCCCACTGCCGGCCATGCCATCTCGTCACGACGGCCGGACTGGACGCCCCCACCGCCAGTCGGGCGGGGCGACCACCAAGCACACTGATCGATGCCACCCCCATCGCCATCTGAACCGGATCGCGCAGACCCAGGGCCAGCGGGCCAATCGTGATGGTTGGATGCCTGGTGGTCACGGCCAGAGCGCCGGCGAGGGCGAAGGCGTCGAAGTGGAGCATTTCCCCCATCCAGAGCTCACTGAAGCCCAAACGGTCCGCCAGGAGGGCGATCTCGGCTGCCTCGGCGGCGGGACGATCGAGCCAGAACGGAATGACCACCCCGGCCACGCCCAAATGCGGGGGCGAGATCATGGAGGCGATCAAAGCACGTTCAAAGCTGGGAGGTGTCAGTCTCCATCCCAAGCATGACCCGTCCGGCCAGCTCCCAGGTGGGTTGGGCCACCATCATGTGTTGGGTTGCGGTGTGTATATCGCGCATGTGTCGTTGCAGGGGAGAGCCCGTATAGACGGCCGAACCTCCGCCCAATCCGTACATGAGGTCCACCGCCTGACGACTGGCATCCACAGCGTGCGTGGCCGCCGCTCGGAGCCGGGCTCGATCCTCGGTGGTCGCAGGAAAGGCGGGGACAGCGGCGCTGTCGAAAAGATAGAGCGTGGCACCCCCGACCAACGCCTCAGCCCGCGCCACTGCCTCCTGCACGGCGCCACGATCTGCCAGTCGCCGCTTGGAACCTGTGGGGATCTTGGCGCCGGCCAGTTCGATGAGGTGATCGATGGCGCTGCGGGCAATGCCGAGGCAAACCGCTCCGATTCCCGCCGCCAACAACCCATATATCGGGAACCTGGCTGGCGCCTCGCTTGTCGCCGGGAGGCCGGTGAGGTCGAAAACCCTGTGCTCGGGAATGAGCTGGTCGCCAACCGCGACGTCGTGACTGGCGGTTGCTCGGAGACCGATCACATCCCAGGTGTCGATCACCTCGACCTCGCTCATCGGCAAAATCAAGCTGAGGAGACGGCCCTCCGAATCGAGCGCCCCCAGGCTTATCCAATCGGCGTCAACCGACCCGGAGGCGAATGGCCAGCGTCCCGAAAGGACCATTCCTCCGGTTGCGGGCTCGACCGTTCCCCGGGGAGCCAAGACTCCCGCCACCAGAATGTTTGGACCGGGTGCATATATTTCTTCCAGCGCCCTGTCCGTCAGGTAGTGAGCACCCACCGAAGAGGTGGCGTAGATCATGGTCACCCAGCCCGCCGATCCGTCGGCGGCAGCAATGACCCTGATCGCCTCGAGAATCGAGAGGACCTCTGGCTCGGAGCCGCCGACACTCCGAGGTATGGCCATCGCTCCCAACCCGGTGCTTCGAAGCAGCCCCGCCAGCGCGGGTGCCACCCGACGGTTGGTTTCCGCCTGGGCGGCGGTTTGCGCCGCCACCGTGGCCAATGCCGCGACACCTGTGGCCCATGGTGAGTCCGTTCTTGAGAACATATCCAAACCCTATCATCAAAATCAGATGACTGCTCCAGATGAGCTACCATGCCACCGGATGCCCACCGTCCCGGCCACGAGGAAGACCAGAGCGACCCACTCCGGGTTGATAGCCGCCACCAGAGACGTCGCCCGGCGCACAGGAACAGTGGCACCGGAGCTAGTGGCCGACGCCGCCGGGGTCTCACCGGCCACTCTTTACTCATATTTCGGGTCCAAAGATCTGCTCCTGGCGGCGGCCTTCGACGCGGCGCTCGATGACATCAATCAATCGACGACGTCCATCCTCTCAGTGGAGCGGCTGCTCGAAAACGGATGGGAAAACACAGCCCGGGCCCTGGTGCGATCGGTCGTCCGCCGGTTCAGTCACGATGCCCGCCTGGTGAGGCTGGCGGTCGCCCGCCTTCCCGATGCCGACGAAGTTCGCCAGGTGTACCGCAAGCGTCAGGACGAGGCGCAGGCCACGATCGGGCGGTTCATCAGGCTGGGGAGCTCGGCCGGAAAACTAAAGATCGGCGACGACGAAGTGCTGGCTAAGGCAACCCTGGTGTTGTTGCAGGGTCTCCAAAACCCTTTAGTCCTGCAACCGGGGTCGGGGCCCGTCGTCGATGAAATCACCGGAGCCGTCTTTCGCCTTCTTTTGCCTCGATAACAGGCTCAGTTCCCCGGCACATCCTTGGCCAGCCCGAGGATCTGCTCGCCAATGATGTTCTTGAGGACCTCGGTGGTGCCGCCTCCGATCGTCAGGGCGCGGGCAAAAAGATATCCCCACGAGTCCTCGCCGTCGCGGTTCAAGCCGCCCGACCCCCGGCGGTTCCACATCCATTCCATCACGGCCTGCCCGTGACGGTCAGCCAGGAGCTTTTTGACTGCAACTTCAGCGCCGAGCTTGCGGCCTCGAATTTGGTTGGAGAGGATTCGGTAACCGAGAAGCCGGAGGACCTCGGCCATGATGTGAAGCTGGACTGCTGCATCTCGCCCGACTGGCCCGAAGGCTTCCCCCGGTCGCTTGAGCACCTCGGCGGTGGTGGGACCCATCCCCCATAGGACCCCGCCGGTGGAAAGCGAGACTCGCTCGTTACCAAGCGTCAGTTTGGCGAGACGCCAGCCATCGTTCTCGACCCCGAGCATGTTCTCGGCCGGGATGCGGGCATCGGTGAAGAACACCTCCGTGAAATGGGCCCGACCTGTCATCTCACGAATCGGCCTCACCTCGATACCGGGTTGACGCATCGGGCAGAGAAAATAGGAGATGCCGAGGTGACGGGGGGCATAGGGGTCGGTACGAGCCAGCAGAATCCCGCAGTCGGCTCTCTCTGCCCACGTGTTCCATACCTTCTGACCGTTCACGATGTAGGTGTCACCGTCGCGAGTCGCCTTCGTTCGCAGACTTGCCAGATCCGAACCCGCCCCGGGTTCTGAGAAGAGCTGTGACCAAAACTCTTCGCCGCGCAGAAGGGGCCACAGGAAGCGCTCTCTTTGCTTGTCCGTTCCGGCCGCCAGGATGGTCGGCCCCGCCCAGCCGATCCCAATCGGATTGTGAGCCTGGGGATCGATGCCGGCGGCATCTAATTCCTGGTTGATGATCAGCTGGTGCTCGGGGTCAGCGCCCAGGCCCCACGGCCGAGGCCAGCCCGGAGCCACATAGCCGGCGGCCGCCAGATCGGCAGGCGACGGAAACGGATGATCGGCCAGCCAATCCTGGACGCGTCGTCGGCGGGGATCATGTGCGGTCGGGAGCCGGAAGTCCATACACCCGAAGATAGATGGAAGTCGGAAGCCCCGAGAGGCGTGAGACGGGTGAGAGAGACCGAAAAAGGAAGCCCCGAGGCGTGGTCGTGAGGTTCTCAGTCTCTAAGTCTCTCAATCTCCATGTCTCTCACTCTTCTAGGCACCACTACCGGGTTCCCATCGGGTCCGGTCATCACGTGGACCCTGGCGTTGAAGAACTGATTGATCACTGCTTCGTTGATGACCTGGCTCGGGGGGCCCTGGGCCACAATCGCACCCTGAGACATGAGCACGAGACGATCGCAGAACTGGGAAGCGGCGGTGAGGTCGTGAACAGCGCTGAGAACCGTGACACCATCCCGGCGTCGCATCTCCTCGACCAACTCCAGCACCACCTGATGATGACCCAGGTCCAGAGCCGCGGTTGGCTCGTCCAACAGCAGGACCGGTGCCTGTTGGGCCAGCGCCCGGCCCAGCACTGCCCGCTGCAACTCTCCCCCTGAAAGTGTTCCTAGACGACGTTGACCGAAACCAGCCAGGTCAAAGCGAGCGATCGACTCCTCGACGACAGTGAGGTCATGCCGGCTTTCGGAGGCCAGTGGGCCTAGGTACGGCGTGCGACCCAGCAATACATAGTCGAACACCGTCATCTCCAACGGGATAACCGGACGCTGGGGCACCATTGCTACCAGCCGCGCTCGACTGCGCGGGTGCATACCATTGACGGGATGCCCGTCCAGGACGACCGTCCCTTGGTGGTCGGCGAGAGCGCCCACCACCACCCTCAGCAGCGTGCTTTTGCCCGCGCCGTTGGGTCCGATCAGGCTGACCCACTCACCAGTTTCCACTTGAAGGTCGATCTGGTCGAGCAGCATCGCTCCGTCGATGGTCACGCCCACCCCACGGATGTCAACGCTCACAACCCCCTCCTGCTCTGGCGGAGGACAAACAGGAAGAATGGTGCACCGAAGAACGCGGTGACCACACCGATAGGCAGCTCGGCCGGCGACAGCACCGAGCGACCGATGAGGTCGGCTCCGATCATGAATACGGCTCCACCCATCATCGACAGGGGGATGACCACCCGGTACGACGACCCCGCCACGAGCCGAACGACATGCGGAACGATCAGACCCACAAAGCCGATGAGCCCGCTCACCGAAACAGCGGCCGCCGTCCCGAGGCTGGCCGCCACCACCAGGCGTCGGCGAATCCGGTCCGGCTCAACACCGAGGGTCGCCGCCTCCTCGTCACCCACTGTCAGAACATCGAGAACCCGCCGGTGGGCGATGATGATTACCGCCGCCACCGCGGCATAAGGCGCCAACAGCCGAACTTCACCCCACCCTCCCGTCCCGAGCTGTCCGAGGATGAACGAATAAACCTCCTCCAGCGAGCCGTAGTTGCGCTGCAATATGAAGGTCTGGATTGCGGTCAGAAAAGCCGTGACTGCGATACCTGCCAGCAATAGAGCCGCCGGAGACCGATCACGCCCCCGGCGCCCCACTAAATAGGTCAGGTATACGGCCAGAACTGCTCCGACAAAGGCTGCCGGGGTCACCCAAGCGCGGCCTTCGGTGCCAACGATGGCGGCGGTGGCCCCCACCCCGGCTCCGGCGGCCGCACCAAGCAGGTAGGGGTCTGCCATCACGTTGCGAAAGACCCCCTGATAGGCGCCGCCACATAGGGCGAGGGTGCCGCCGACCAGGGCACCGAGAACGACCCTAGGAGCCCTGATCGAAAGGAGGATCGCACTCTCTTGACCCGACAGTCCGCTGCCCACGGTGAAGAAGGGCAAGGCATCGGCCAGGCCGCGCAAGGCGGGTGCGATGTCGATCCGGGCCGGTCCTATCAACAGACCCGCCAGGGCAGCCACCACCAACAACGACGCAGTCAAAAGCCACGCAACCGGCGACACCCGCGCCGTCATCGTTTGAGGGGTGCTTCGATCAGGCTGCGGCAGCGAGCTCACTGGCCGCCCCGGCAATTTGGGTCAACAGGTCGACGATGCGCGGACCCCAACGCGAGGCGATGTCATCGTTGAGCTCTACCACCCCACCGCCCACGACGGCTTGCATCGCCTCCCATCCCGGTCGGGCGCCGACCACGGCGGCGTTCTGGCCACAGCAGAGAGTGTCAGCCAGCAAGATCAGGTCAGGATCGGCGGCGATGATGAACTCTGCGGTCAACTGCGGAAATCCGAACGCGGTGCCGTCGGCATCAGCCGGATCGGCAATGTTTTGGAGTCCGAGCCGACCAATCAACGATCCGATGAATGTCGACGAAGTTGCGCTGAAATATGTCGGCCCGAGTTCGTAGTAGTAGGTGAGCGCGTCGCCGCCCAGGTCGGTGCCAGCGACGAGTTCGTCGAGGTCGGCCTGGATCGCCGCCACGGCCGTGGCTGCCTCATCGACATTTCCGGTGGCGGCTCCCAGGGCGCCGAACTGCGCCCACACATCTTCAAGGCTGGCGGCGGCCGGCATCAACAAGGTCGGGATCTCGAGCTCCGTAAGCCCCGCCAAAAGATCATTGGCATCAAAGGAGATCACCACCAGGTCCGGTGAATATGAAGCGACCGCCTCTGCGCTGGGAGTGAACGCAGCCAGATCGGTGACAGGCGCTTCGGGCGGATAGTTGGAGAGGCTGTCGACTGCGACGATCTGGTCGCCCGCACCGATCGCGAACAACATCTCAGTGGCAGTGGCCGACAGCGAAACGATGGCATCTGGCCTCGTGGCAACGACCACCTCCCCGTTGGCGGCGGTGACGGTCACCGGGTAAGCCTGGTCCGGAACAGGCGTAGTGCTGGTCATAGCGACCGTAGTGGTTGTAGTGGTTGGTCCAACGGTCGTGGTGGCGGTCCCGTTGCAGGCGGCGACCAGCAACAACAGGGTCAAAAGACGAAAGCGATTCTCAAACAACACATCCTCCTAGACGGAGGATGAAGGTCCTTGCTCGGCGGCGGCCCGCACGAACTCCTCCTTCATCCGAGGTACGTTCGTGACCACCACGCAGGCGACCTGGCTTGTCCCCTTCAGGCTTGGAGCCCCTGGGGCTTGACAGTTGCGGGACAGTGCCGGACTCGTACCGGACTTCGCTGTCGTGGCAGCACCTGGTTCGGTTTTGAACCAGCCAACGAACTATACGCCTCTCCAATCCGGACCGCATGGCACCATGGCGATATGGCTCCACTCACCCCTCCAACATCCCCCCACATGACAGTTGCTGAGTTCCGCCGCCATGCCCACCAGGTCGCCGATTGGATTGCCGACTACCTGGATCGGGTCGCAACTTTGCCGATCATCCCGGCTCGGAAGCCCGGCGAAACCTACGACATGCTTCCCGATCACGCTCCGGAGCAGCCAGAAGACTTCTCCGGATTGATGGCCGATCTCGAGCGGGTGGTCGTGCCGGGCCTGGTGGGGTGGCAGCATCCCGGGTTCTTTGCCTACTTTCCCGGCAACATCTCTCCCCCTGCGGTCCTGGCCGAGATGGTGACGGCGAGCCTCGGCCAGCAGGGAATGATGTGGTCGACCAGCCCGGTAGCCACCGAGGTGGAGATGAAGGTGCTCGACTGGCTGGTCGATCTGCTCGGTCTCCCCCAGGATTGGAAAATGGCAGGACCGGGCGGTGGGGTGATCCAGATGAGTGCCTCTGACGCAACCCACACCGCCCTGGCCGTGGCGCGCATTCGCGCCCAGGATGGGGCAGCCCTGGACGATCTCGTCGCCTACGTTTCCGCCCAGGCCCACTCTTCGATCGAGAAGGGCGCCCGGGTGGCCGGGTACCGACATATCCGATTGGTGACCGTCGACCGAGCGTTCGCGCTCGAGCCCGATTCACTGGCGCGTGCGATCGAGACCGATCGCGCCGGCGGTCTTAAACCGACCTTCGTCTGCTCATCGATTGGGACCACCGGCACCACAGCTGTCGACCCGGTTCGCCGGGTTGGAGAAATAGCCCGGAGGGAACAAATCTGGCATCACGTCGACGCCGCCTTTGCCGGCAGCTCGATGATCTGTCCGGAATTCCGCCATCATCAGGACGGCCTTGAGTTGGTCGACAGCTATGTGTTCAACCCGCACAAGTGGCTATTCACCAACTTCGACTGCTCCGTCTTCTACGTCGCTGATCGCCGACCTCTTCTGAAGGCCCTCAGCATCCTCCCCGCCTACCTCAGAGGATCCGCTGCCGACGGGACCGTCGTCGTCGACTATCGCGATTGGCACGTCCCTCTCGGACGTCGATTCCGCGCCCTCAAGTTATGGTGGGTGTTGCGGTCATATGGCGCCGAAGGTCTCCGGCAGGTGATTCGCAATCATGTGTCATTGGCCCGATCGCTGGCCGCAAGGGTCACTGCCCACCCTCGATTGGATCTGGTCGCTCCCGTCCCCTTCTCACTGGTGTGTTTCCGGCACGCGGATGGGAACGATGCGACCAGGTCCCTGGCCGAGGCGATAAACCGGTCAGGTCACAGCTATGTGACTCCGTCCTCGATCGACGATGTCTCGTTCATAAGGGTTTCGATCGGACAGACCATGACCGACAAAGAACATGTGGACCGTCTTTGGGAGTTGGTGGCGGCCACCGCCTGACCTGGCCTCTATCTATCCCTCCTGGCGGACCCCGAGCGTGGCGCGGAATGTGATGGTCTCGCCATCACGCACGACGTCGAGCACGACCATCTCCCCCGGCGCATAGCTGCGGATTCGACCTACGAGGTCCGTGATCGACTGCACCGACTGAGCGTCGACCGCCACCACGATGTCGCCCACCTCGATACCAGCCGCCTCGGCGGGTCCGCCGGGCTCGATATTCGTCACCAGGGCGCCGGCCCGATCACCGGTGGCATCCTCCCCGGAGACACCAAGGAAGGCGGTTTCGATGGGGGTGCCGGCCACGATCTGGCCCGCCAGCTGATAGGCGAGGGTTATAGGGACCGCAAACCCAACCCCGGTGTTGGAGCCGGTGGTCGTGAATATCTGGATGTTGACGCCGATGACACGACCGTCGCGGTCGGCCAGGGCACCACCCGAGTTCCCGGGGTTGATCGAGGCATCGGTCTGCACCAAAACCTGGGCGCCGCCCTGGGACCGAACGGGCCGATCGACCGCACTGACGATGCCCGATGTCACTGTCTGCTCAAGACCCCATGGGCTCCCTATCGCCACCGCGAGCTGACCGACCCTGAGGTCTTCGTCAAGGGCGAGCGGGGCGGGCGGCACATCGGTGCGGTCGACCTGCACCACTCCGATGTCGTTGGCGGCGTTGGTGCCGAGCACCGTTCCTTCCTCGAGCTGTCCGTCGGAATAACGAACGGTCACCCGATCGGTCCCTTCGACGACGTGCGCAGCGGTGAGGATCAGACCGGGCTCGTAGAAGAAGCCGGACCCAAGCCCAAACGCCGTATCGATTTGGACCATGGAGGGCAGCAAAGCAGCAGCAACGTCTGCAACCGGCTCCTCTCCGGGAACGATCACCGCAACCGAGGTTGGTGTCGTCTGGGAAGAGACCGTAGTCACGGGGGCAAGGGTGTTGGCGCCATCGTTAAGGAGATAGCCGACCCCTACTCCAGCGCCCAACAAGGCGACGATGAGAAGCACAACTCCCAAGCCGCGAAGACCTGAGCGCTTGCGAGCAGGCGGTGGGCTGGAGCTCTGTACGTCATCGCGCGGGCCAGCGTCATCCGGATCCGAAAACGGATTCGGGGTTGGGTTCATGCCAATCATTGTTACCTCCAGCCCCAACCTATGACGAAGTCACTAAAGGACCGGTAAAGGGTTGGTAGAGGGCGCGCCCTCGCCGTCGCCTGGCAGCCAGATGACCATCGTCGACCCCTGGCGTTCTTTGGTATAGACCTGGAAGGCACCGTTGTGAAGCTGGGCGACCTGCTCGACGATGCTGAGACCGAAGCCGCCGCTCGTGGTTTCGGGGTCAAAGCCCGGACCCTGGTCGGACACCGCCAGATAACTCCAGCCTGAGCCGTCGCGACCGCTGGCGATCCGCAACCGTCCTCCCGCGGGTGACACCCTGATGCCGTTATCAACGAGGTTGGTCAGGGCCCGGCTCAGAGAGACAGCTTCTCCCTGCACCTCAGCGGTCGCGGGCATGGGCTCGATCACGATCCCGGCGGTGGCGGCGGTAGGTGAATAGTCCACCGCCACCTGGCGCACCAATGCCGCCAGATCCACGTTGACCTGAGCAGCCTGGCCACCCTCGAAACGCGCTGCCGCCAAAAGGCCGTCGATCATGGTCCCCATCCGGGTGGCGTTACGAACCACGATCTCTCCGGTCGAGCGCCATTCATCGACACTCGAAGTCGGGTCATCAAGCGTGACTTCGACGTTGCTTCGGATCACCGACAACGGGGTCCGCAGGTCGTGCGAGGTGTCAGCCAGGAAGCGTCTTTGCGAGCGAAACGCCCGCTCGAGTCGGTCGAGCATCCCATCGAAGGTTGACGCCATGCGAGTCACCTCATCATCGGGCCCTTCGAGACCGATACGCCGGGAGAGATCGGACGCCTCGATCTCCCGTGCTACCTGAGTGATTCGATCCATCGGTGCTAGCGCCCGGCCGGCGATCACCCATCCCACCACGAGGCTGACCACGAACAGCAGCACCACGGCGATGATCATGTACCGAGCGAGTTGTTCGAGCACGAACTGATTGAAGAGGCTTTCAAGGGTTCGTACCTGTGCCTCCTCAAGCCGCGGATCGATGATGAGGGTGTACTCCCCCAATACGATTTGTCGACCTCGCACGATCATACGCGTCTCGGTCTGACGAGTTAACTGCCACCGAAAGGCGGCATACACGAGCCCAAGCACCACGCCCCCCACCCCAAATGCAACCGCCGAGTAGAGGGCCGACAGCCGGAAGCGGATCGAGCGGGGGAATCTCGGCCTCATCAGCCCGATTGACCACTTTGTTTCAATACGTATCCCCGTCCCGCCACGGTCTGCAGTGGCGGTGGGGAAGCGAGCTTCTTGCGAAGGTTGGAAACGGTGACACGGACAGTGTTCGTGAACGGGTCGGCCATTTCGTCCCACACGTGTTCCAACAGGTGCTCCTGTGAGAGGACTTCGCCCTGGTGTCGCATCAAGTACTCCAGAAGGGCAAACTCCTTGGAAGTTAGATGGAGGGGTCTGCCGCCGCGGCTGACCAGGAACCGAGCAGGATCAAGAGTGATGTCCCCAACGGCGAGGATCGGCGTGGTCACATCGTCCCGGCGCAACAACGCCCGGGCCCGGGCGGCCAATTCAGCCAGGGCAAAGGGCTTGACCAGATAGTCGTCGGCTCCCGCGTCCAGACCCGCCACCCGATCCTCGATGTCATCGCGGGCGGTCAGCATCAACACTCGGGGGCGAGGGCCTTCCAGGGTCGGCAGGGAACCGTTCATCAACCGGCGGCATAGATCCAGCCCCGACCCGTCGGGCAGATTCCAATCGAGAACCGCAAGGTCGTAGCTATTGGACCGCAGCTTCTCCTCACCTACCGACGACCCCCCGGCCACATCGACCGCATACCCCTGACGACGGAGACCTTTGGCCACTGCCTCAGCCAGATCGGATTCGTCTTCGACAACGAGGACGCGCACTGACGAAACGGTACCGGCCTCTGGGTAACAGCCGAATAAACGATCCAAAGGTCACCCGGGATGGCCGCCCCACGAGCCAGAATCAGAGAGATGGTCGAGTGGTCCCGATACCAGGCAGTGTTGTTCGATCTCGACGGCGTGCTCACCGATACCGCCTCGATCCACGCCGCCGCCTGGAAGGAAGCCTTTGATGGCTTTCTGCGCAGACAGGCTGGTGAGGGCTTCGTGCCATTCGACCGATCCGGCGATTATCTGAGGTATGTCGACGGCCGGCCCCGGTTCGAGGGAGTTGACTCATTCCTACGGTCGCGCGGTGTCGCCTTGCCCTGGGGCACGCCGTCCGATCCGCCGGGCGATCAAACCGTCTGCGCGGTCGGAAATCTCAAGAATGAGCTGGTTAGCCGCGTTTTGACCGAGCAGCCCGTGAGTCCCTATCCGGGTTCTCTGCTTCTCATCCATCACCTGCTGGACATGGAGCTTCAGATGGCAGTCGTGACTTCATCGGCTAACGCCAGGGCGGTATTGACAGCCGGCGGTCTTAGCCAATTCTTTACTGTCAGGATTGATGGTGAAGTGGCCGCCTCCCTGGGACTGAGAGGCAAACCCCACCCCGACCCGTATCTGGAAGCGGCCCGCCAGCTTGGCGTAATGCCGGAGATGGCAGTAGTGATCGAAGACGCGACCAGCGGGGTAGCGGCCGGAAAGTCAGGTAACTTCGGTTTGGTCATAGGCGTCGCCCGTCATGACAACGCTTCCGAGCTGACGGCCGCTGGCGCCGACCTCGTAGTCAGGGACCTGGGCGAGTTGGTGTGAGGAGCGAACGGTGAGCGGCCAGCAGACATCCAGATTT
>Ga0326597_10002243_pt1 | contig 29126 bp, 22 predicted proteins | sample RVTome_12_FD_203789 | JGI IMG/M metagenome (GOLD analysis project Ga0326597, IMG submission 203789) | Soil microbial communities from uranium-contaminated site in the Upper Colorado River Basin, Wyoming, United States - RVT100D185 | ecosystem: Environmental > Terrestrial > Soil > Contaminated >... | reverse complement strand
CTCCATCAGTTTCGACGGCTCCGCATCCGCTATGAACGCCTCAGCGACATCCATCAAGCCTTCCTCTCACTCGGATGCATCCTCATCTGCTTCCGCAAACTCAAACCGCTATTGTGTTAGGCGCTCTAAGCAGCCTCAGAAGACAATTGTCGTTGTGCCATCAGTGCGGCTACGACCTGCGCGGCAACACGAGCGGTGCGTGTTCGGAGTGCGGAGCGACGATCGAATCGACGGGGGCGACGAGCAGCGCTGGCGGCGCGAGCGCCCGCCAATAGCCCCGCCTGGATTCGAACCAGGGACCGAAGGATTATGAGTCCTCTGCTCTGACCGCTGAGCTACGGGGCCGGTCAGTCGCTTGACGATACCGGGCTTGAGGGAGTTTGCAAGCCGGAGATGCGCCCGGAGATCCAACGCTCGCCACGCCGGAGATCCAACGCTCACCACAAAGTACACAAGGTCACAAAGGGGGCACAAAGAACAGCAGGGCCATTCCGACTTGGCTCGGCAATTCGCGTCTCACTCGACCTTCACCTTCCAAGATTCTCTTGGTGAAGTCTTTGTGCCTTTGCGCTCTTTGTGGTGAGTATTCAGCGTGTGGCACTCTACGGACGTTCGGTTTGCAGGAATCAGTTGCCGCCGCCGGCTCGCGCCCGGCGCGACACCAACTTCCCCTCCAGGCGCTCGACCATCGCGTCGAACGAGGTGCCGGGCACGGACTGGGGCGGAGTGTTGTCAGCCTGGGCTTCGCTCGTGACCAGGCCGCTCGCCACGGCGCGAAAGGCCGTCTCGACGTCGTAGCCGTCGCGGATGAGCGCGACCATCTCATGGCTTCGCCGGCTTGAGATAAACTCGGCGGCAATGAGGCGCGTCGTCACGCGCGCCATGGCGCCTGGCTCGGCGGCGAAGGCACCGAGCCAGCCCTTCTCCGTCATCGGCTCGGCACTTTGCCGCAACTGCTCGTACTCGCGCCATGCCTGCTCGACGAGTTCGGGCATGAGGGCCACGGCCATCATCTCACCCACGAGCCAGGCATACGCCTCGGGCACGAGTCGCAGGCGCTCCTCGAGTTTCTGTTCGAGCAGCGCGCGGCCGATGAAGTGTGCGACCTCGGCTGCCTGCGCGCGAACTTCGATCGGCGCTGGGACGCGGGTCTCATAGAGGACAAAGGTCGCACGCCCCACGCCGCGCACGCCCGGTCGCCGATCATCGCGGCCGAAGACCTGAATCCACACCTGCCGCACCTGCACCTCGTCGTCGAGCAGGGCGATTTCAATCGGCTTGGCGGCCTCGGGGAAGACGGCCTGCACGGCGAAAGGGTAGTTGACGAGCATGTCGCCCACCGCGGCAGTAAGTTCCGCCTCGGCCGCAGCATACAACGTGATGCCCGAGGTGACGCCGGCCTTGTCGGGGAAGAGGTCGCGGGCGCTGTCGCTGAGCGTGGGGATGGGGCGGGTGAGCAGGCGGAGGATGAGCGGGGTGAGGGCGAGGAGCACGATGACGCCGAGGAAGGCCAGCAGAGTGAGGCGGTTGCGGCGCTTGAGTTCAGGCGGGAAGTTTTTGGCGCCGGGCATGGCAGTGACTCGAAGAGGGTGCTGGGACGGCGGCTCGACGCGAGGGCCGGGAGGATCGAGCGCGGTGCAAAAAGCACGCCGGCCCGAGAGGCAGACCCGGGCCGCGAATCGTCAATGCGGATGAGAGGATTTGAACCTCCACGGGATTTTACTCCCACCAGAACCTGAATCTGGCGCGTCTGCCAGTTCCGCCACATCCGCAGGTGGAGCGCGCTTGGCGCGCCGCCGACGATAGCCTCACCGCCCGCCGTTTCAAGCCTCGCCGCCCGCGCCACGCACCGACGGAGCATTCTCATCAGGCCCGTGCGGTCGGGGATCGGCCCGAATCGAGGCCCGGAGCGGGGCCGCGGGGCAGGCTGTCGATCCAAGGCAAGTGGATTGCAAGAGTTGCGCCATTCTTCCCGGAGAGGTTTGCGGATCGGCTGCGAGCAGGCGGTGATTGGAGGCACCGGATCCAAGTGGCCGGCGCGGGCAGGCAGATTGATCTTCCGGACTGAAACCGCCGATGTAACCCCCCGAGGCAGGCAGGTGCAACCCCGCGCCGCAGGCATGCGAACAGGCTATTATCAACGATCGTTCGCGGCGGGGTTCGCCCGCACTCAGACGATGCCGGCCGATCGCGGCCGGGACAATCAGGTTGACCGAAGGGAGTCTTCCATTGAACGACGAAGACGACTTCCGGTTCACACTCCGGCCCTGACCCGCCTTGGTGTGAACCGAGGCGGTTGAAAAATCGAACGACAGGGCTTCCGACCCTTTCTTCCCCCGCAGGCGGCGACGATCACCCCCGCCGCGGCGACCGCACGACAACACGCACTTCGCCCGTACCCGTCCAAGAGACGTGTACCGGTGTTCGTAGAAGCCGACCGAAGGGTCGGCGACGAGACGGCAATCAATCGGCGACCGGCGCCCTCGTGGGGGGCCGTCCGCCGAGCGCCACGGCAGACCAAAGGACTTTCGATCATGACCGCTGACCTGCACATGACCCGCAACATCGGCATCTGCGCCCACATCGACGCGGGCAAGACCACGGTAACGGAGCGCATCCTGTTCTACACCGGCAAGAACTACAAGATGGGCGAAGTCCACGAAGGCACCGCCACCATGGACTTCCTCATCGAGGAGCAGGAGCGCGGCATCACCATCCAGTCGGCCGCGACCACCTGCCCGTGGATCGTCAACGGGCAGGAATACAAGATCAACCTCATCGACACGCCCGGCCACGTCGACTTCACCATCGAGGTCGAGCGCTCGCTGCGCGTGCTCGACGGCGCGGTGGCAGTCTTCGACGGCAAGGAAGGCGTGGAGGCGCAGAGTGAGACGGTCTGGCGGCAGGCCGACCGCTATCGCGTGCCGCGCCTGTGCTTCATCAACAAGATGGACAAACTCGGGGCCGACTTCGAGTTCAGTTTCAAGTCGATCGGCGAGCGCCTCGGCGCCAATGCGATCGCGGTGCAGATTCCCATCGGCCAGGCGGACACCTTCGAGGGCCTCATCGACCTGATGCTGATGAAGGCGTACTACTTCGACAGCCACGAACTCGGGGCCGTTGTCGAGGAGCGTGAGATTCCCGCGAACATGCGCGACATGGCCGAACTGTGGCGCCACGACATGATCGAGAAGGCCGCGGAACTCGACGATGAACTCGCCGAGGTCTTCCTCGCCGACCGGGAGCCGACCATCGCGCAACTCAAGGCCGCGCTCCGCAAGGGCACGATCACGCGCCAGTGCTATCCGGTCTTCTGCGGTTCGGCGCTCAAGTACATCGGCGTGCAGCGGCTGCTCAACGGGGTCGTGGACTACCTCCCCAGCCCGCCCGAAGCCGGCGAAGTGAACGGCGTCGACCCCAGGGATCGCAAGGCCGACCTCACCCGCCCGCCCGACCCCGATGCCCCCTTCTCAGCCCTCGTCTTCAAGGTCGTCGCCGACAGCCACGGCGATCTGACCTACCTGCGCATCTACTCCGGCACGCTCAAGCGCGGCTCGCGCGTCCTCAACCCCGGCAACAACCGCAAGGAAAACATCGCGCGCATCTTCGAGATGCACGCCAAGGACCGCATCGCCCTCGACGAAGCGTCGGCGGGCAGCATCGTCGGCGTCATCGGCATCAAAAACTCGATCACCGGCGAGACGCTCTGCGATCCCGACGACCCGATCCTTCTCGAAACCATGTCCTTCCCCGAGCCGGTCATCTCGATGTCCATCGAGCCCAGGACCGCCGAGGACAAGCGCAAACTCGGCGAGGCGCTCGTCACCATCCGCCGCGAAGATCCTTCCTTCCGTTCGCATTTCGATGATGAGACGGGGCAGACCATCATCGCCGGCATGGGCGAACTGCACCTCGAGATCATCAAGCACAAACTCATCCGCGACATGAAGATCGGCGTCGAAGTCGGCAAGCCGCGCGTCACCTACCGAGAGGCGATCCTCGGCCATGCCGAGCACGTGCGCGGCAAGTTCGTCAAGCAGACCGGCGGACGCGGGCAGTACGGCGACTGCACCATCAACGTCTACCCCTGCACCCGCGAACAGGCCGAGTCCCTCGACATCGATTTCGAAAACTCGATCGGCTTCGAGAACAAGATCGTCGGCGGCAAGATCCCCAAGGAGTACGTCCCGTCTGTCGAGCACGGCTGCCGTCAGGCGGCGCTCTCGGGCATCCTCGGCGGATATCAACTCCTCAACGTCCGCGTCGAACTCGTGGACGGCTCGACACACCCGGTCGACTCGTCGCAGATCGCTTTCGAGCAGGCCGGCGCCCTGGCGATGCGCGACGCCTGCACCAAGGCCGGCCTGTGCCTGCTCGAACCCATCATGAAGGTCATCGTCATCACCCCCGAGGACTACGTCGGGTCGGTCACCGGCGACATCAACTCGCGCCGCGGCCACATCATCAACATGGAGCAGCGCGGCAACACCCGCATCCTCACCACCGAGGTGCCGCTGAGCGAGATGTTCGGCTACACGACGGCGCTGCGGTCGCTCACCCAGGGCCGCGCTACGAGCACGATGGAGCCATGCACCTACCGCCGCCTGCCCGAGAGCCTGACGAAGGAGATTCTCGCGGCGGTGTGAGTGCCCGTCGCCGTTCGGTCCGCTGATTCCGCAACCACACAGCCCCCGGTGATGAGCCGGGGGCTGCTCTACTTTCTGAGGGTACGGCGCAAGGGCACTCGGGCTGGTGCTCCGGGACTGCTATCCTGCATTGATCTCGTTGGTCCGCTCGTGGCAGAAGGAGCCGGCGCGTGACGATTGATCGGGAGAACCGAGACCGATTGGCCGAGACGACGCGGCGATTTCTGGCGGAGGAAATCAGCGCGTTCGAGTTCGACGAACGCATCATGGACACTAGGGATCACAGTCACGATCCCACTCTGAACGCCGTTGTTGGCAGTCTCTGGTACTTCTACGACGATCTGAAGGACCACACCGCGGCCTTGTGCAAAGCGGAGTGGGATTTCATCCAGCGGCTATTGCTGATCCTTGAGTCGGATGCGCAAGTCCATGTGGAATCCCGACGATACTGGACGCCCGCGCAGTTCGCGGCGATGCTCGTTCTCGCGGCGTATGTCGCCTGTGCTGCCTCGCTTGGGTTTGGTTACCACCTCATCATCCATTCCATTCCGTTCGGTCTGGTTTCGATCCTTCTCTCATCCTGGCGCAGGCGGTATGAACGTCAATTCGCGTCGAGTGATCCGTTGCTGGACCCGTTCAGTTCCATGTCCGAGATTCGCGCTGTGCGCGCTGCGGCTAGCGGGTTCAGAAAGCAGCGGTTTCCGCCTCACCTGCAGGACGTGTCGGTGAGGTCGAAGTCTGAACATCGGCTGAACCGCGTGATGCACTATGGCGCGTGGCTCCTTTACGCGCCGATCGTGCTCGCAGTTCAATCGTTGCCGTCCGTGCAGTGCATGACCCATGTTCGAATCGAGTCAGATGCGCATCCAGCCGCCTCGCTCTAGTGCGCACAGTGGCGGCCCCGCAGTTGGGCAGAATCGTCAGAGGATCAGATGCCCATGCCCGACCCCATCGAAGACCATTGCGAGCGCTGCGGCCACTTCGGGCCCGGGGTGCGCCGGTGGATGTTCTACCACGTGCTTTCGCGCTTTCCGCAGCCACCGGTGGCGCGGGAGTTCTTCTGCTTCCGCTGCATCCGCATCATGCGGGTCTATGCGATCATCGGGTTGGCGCTGCTCGCGATCGTGATTGGGGCGCTCGTCATCGGGGTGATCCGGGCGACCTCAGCGATACCGACGCCGTGATGGGGCGGGCGAATCGCCCCTCCGCTTTGCACTCCTCCGCCGCGCGGGGGTGCATCGACCTACGATCCCCCAGATGGATCGACCTGCCCGCCTCCGCGGTGGATGGAAGGGTGGCGCGCCGTCGTCAGGAGTTCTCCTTGACCATCGCTTCCCCCTCGGCCGATGCGCTGAAACTCAAGTTCAACGGCAGCGATCGATTCGTGCGCGAACTGAGGCGGCGCGTGGACGCCTACTTCGAGCAGACCGGCGGGCGCCGGCGCGACTGCCCGCAGATGTACTTCAAGACGGCGACGATATTGGCGTGGTTCTTTGGCGCGTACTTTCTGCTGCTCTTCGCCGTGACCAATCCGTGGCTCGTGGCGCCGCTGGCGATGGTGCTCGGCGTCGCCATGGCCGCGATCGGATTCAACATCCAGCACGACGGCGGGCACAACGGCTACAGCGAATCCACCTGGGTCAACAAGATCATGGCGATGAACCTCGACTTGATCGGCGGAAGTTCCTACCTCTGGGCGTGGAAGCACAACACCTTTCACCACACCTACCCCAACATCGAAGGCCACGACGACGACATCGACCTCGGATTCCTCGCCCGCCTCTCACCGCATCAGAGGCGGCTGTGGTTTCATCGCGCGCAGGGCATCTACCTCTGGGTGCTCTACGGCTTTCTCGCCATCAAGTGGCATTTCTACGATGACTTCCTCCAACTCGCCACCGGGCACATCGGCGGCCACAAGATTCCCCGGCCGCGCGGGCTCGATCTGCTCGTCTTCGTCCTCGGCAAGATCGTGTTTTTCTCACTCGCGTTCGTCATCCCGATGCTGCTGCACCCGTGGTGGGCGGTGGCCGGAGTCTATGCGATCGCGGCGTTCGTGAGCGGCGTGGTGCTGAGCATCGTCTTCCAACTGGCGCATTGCGTGGCGGAGGCGGACTTTCCCGCGCCGGCGCTCGACGCCCACGGCGTACACCGCATGGAGTCCGAGTGGGCGGTGCACCAGGTGCAGACGACCGTCAACTTCGCGCGCGGCAATCGCGTGCTCTCATGGTTCCTCGGCGGGCTCAACTTCCAGATCGAACACCACCTGCTCAGCAAGATCTGCCACGTCCACTATCCCGCGCTTTCGAAAGTGGTGGAGGAGGTCTGCCGCGAGTTCGGCGTGCGCTACGCCGAGCATCGCACCGTCTGGTCGGCGCTGCGCTCGCACGCGCGGTGGATTCACCTGATGGGCCGGCCGGCGGCGGCGCGCGACTGAGCGGCCCGAATACATGGGACAGGTTTACTTTCAAGAGCGGCAAGAACGGCCGTAAGTCTTTGCAAGTGCTTGACATAAAACGTACCAGTCCCGTTTGTTTCGCGGCAGAATAGATGTACCTCGCCCGTCTGATCTCGAGGGGTCCGACACGCGGGATCGGGTCGGGGCGGGGGCGATACAGGGGCGCATAGACTTGTCTCGCGGCGCTGCGATCCGCATTGCGGGGCGTTCGGTATTGCCGGGCGTTCGCCTTGCAGGACGATTCGCGCGGCTCGGCGATCGCACAGCCGGGCGATGAGGCGAGGGGCCATGAAGCATCACAATCCGTTCACGATGCTGGCGCTGGCGTTTGTGCTGTCCTTCACCTTCGCCGTGATATGGGTGTGTCTCATGACGTGGACGCTCCCGCCGACGGACGGCGCGTACGGGCAGGCGCCCTTCGCCGACTCGCTCGTGCTGCCGATCATGTCGATCATCGCGAGCGTCGCGGCGTTGATCACTTACCCGTTCCTCTATTTCACGCTTCGAGACCGGCGGTTTCCGCGCGCGCCGGCGCTCCTTGCGATGGTGGTGATCGGTGAGATCGTCCTCGTCACGCCGATCAATGCCTGGCTGGGGTTCGTCGGCTCCTTCGCCGCGTATTTCGGGGGGCTGGCTCTGGCGCGGGTGTGCTCGCCGCTGAACGTCCAGCCCGGTCACTGCACGACGTGCGGCTACTGTCTGGCCGGGCTGGGCGAGGGAACCGCATGCCCGGAATGCGGGACTGCGCCATCCGGGAGGGCCTCGGTTGAGCCGCGTTGAACCCGAGTCTTTCGATCTCCAGCCGATTCTGACCGGCGTGCTTGTGCAACTCCGCCCCATGCGCGAGGAGGACTTCGACGATCTCTACGCCGTCGCGTCCGATCCGCTCATCTGGGAGCAGCATCCGCAACGTGATCGGTGGCAGAAGGACGTCTTCCGCGCTTTCTTCGACAAGGGCACGGCGTCCGGCGGGGCGCTGGTCGTGATCGATCGCGCCACCGCGCGCATCATCGGCTCATCGCGCTTTCACCCGCACGAGGAAGAAGACGGCGCCATCGAGATCGGCTGGACCTTCCTGGCGCGCTCGCACTGGGGCGGCCGATACAACGGCGAGGTGAAGCGCCTCATGCTCCGACACGCCTTTCAGTTCGTTCCGCGCGTCTTCTTCCTCGTCGGCACGGCCAATCGGCGTTCACAGCGCGCGATGGAGAGGATCGGGGCCTTCCGGAGCGGCACCCGCTGTGACGACACCGGGCTCGAGCACTTCGTTTACGACATCGAGGCGCCCCTTCCGCCGGCGTGAGCGGCTGGTCGAGGCGGGCGGCGGCGGGGAGGTGGACGCGCCGCCGCGGCGCGGTATGCTCTCGGGCACGATGCGCCCAGCGGCCCCGGGAGCCGGCGAGGGAGGACGAAGGAGGATCATGCCGACCATCCTTGACACGCCGCCCGCCAACGTCCACGCCGACCTGGCGGCGCTGAGCCACCAGCTCGATGCCGAAATCCCGGCCAAAGCCAACGACAATCTGCTGATCGCCACCTGGAACATTCGCTCGTTCGCCTCGCTCACGCGCAAGTGGACGGCGGTTTCGGGCGATTCGCCGACGCGGGATCTGCGCGGCCTGCGCGCCATCATCGAGATTCTTTCGCGCTTCGACGTCATTGCCATCCAGGAACTCAAGGGCGACCTTCGTGCGTTGCGCGACACGATCCGATTCCTCGGCGACGACTGGGGATTCCTGATGACCGACATCACCTTCGGATCCACGGGAAACGATGAGCGGCTTGCGTTCCTCTTCCACCGCGGGCGCGTGAGGCCCTCGGGCCTCGCCGCCGAACTCGTCGTTCCGCGCGAGCGCCTCGATCGCATCGGCGAAAATGCGCTGCGCGAGCAGTTTGCCCGCACCCCTTATGCCGTGAGTTTTCAGCGAGGCGACAACACGTTCATCCTCGTCACGCTGCACGTTCTGTTCGGCGACAATGCTCAGAGTCGGGCGCCGGAACTCCAGGAGATCGCCGACTGGATGAGGGACTGGGCGCGGCGGAGCAATCGATTCCATCACAACCTGCTCGTGCTCGGCGACTTCAACATCGACCGGCAGGGTGATCCGCTCTTTGAGGCCTTCACCTCCACGGGGCTGACGGTCCCGCCGCAACTCGAGGGACTACCTCGCACCATCTTCGACGATCCCGGCGACCCGTCCGATGACAAGTTCTACGACCAGATCGCGTGGTTCAGCAGCGGCAGCGGCGCGTTGATCGATCTTGACCTTCGCGCCGGCGGCAATTTCGACTTCCAGCCGCACGTCTACACCGACACCAACCTGACGAGGTCGTCGATCTCATATCGCGTCTCCGATCACCTCCCGCTCTGGGTCGAGTTCGGGATCTGACGGAGGTCAGCCGCGGCGCCGGGCGCCGCGGGCCGATGATGCCGGGCGCCGGCACATCAACACCCCACACGATGATCTCACACGATCATGAAGCGAGCACCCGTGATGAATGCACTTGCTGCGATGATCCTCTCGCTGATCGTCCTCGGCTCCGGCGGACTCGTGTTCGCCCATCCCGGCACCGGCATCGTCATCGCCGACGACGGCACGATCTACTTCGCCTACGGACCGGGCCATCGCATCTGGAAGGTGACGCCTGATGGAGCGGCGAGCGAACTGGTCGTCGGCCGGATCGATTCCGACTTCCGTGTCCCCCATTGCGTCGTGCCCGACGGCGAGGGGAACATCCTAACCGCCAGCGATGTGCGAAGCGTCGTCTGGCGCATCAGGCCCGACGGCTCAAAGACAACCATCTATCCGCCGGACAACTGGGACGGAGTCGGCACCGTCGGACTCGGAGGTGATCCCTTCACGCTCGCGCCCGACGGCCGCATCCTCTCCATTCTCGGCGATCAGCCCGATGCCTTCAGCCGCCTCGTACTCATCTCGCTGGATGGGAAGGTGACTCCCCTGGCCGGCGAGGCGCGCGGATTCGCCGATGGGCAGGGCGAGGAGGCGCGATTCGGCTACCTGACTCTGTCTTCCTTCGCTTGGGGACCGGACGGCAGCCTCTACCTGACCGACGAGGGACGGGCCATGCGCCGCGTCACCATGCAGGGGAACGTCACGACCATCGCCGGGGGCGCGGAGCAGGGCATGCGTGATGCAAAGGGCGCCGAAGCGAGATTCCAGGGCGCGGCCGGTCTCACCGTCGCGCCCGAGGGCACGATCTACGTCGCCGATGCCGCGGCCCATCGCATTCGCAGGATCGCTCCGGACGGGGAAGTCACGACGATCGCCGGAACGGGCGAACGCGGCAGCGCCGACGGCCCCGGAGACGAGGCCTCCTTCGATGAGCCCTTCGGCGTCACCCGCGCCGAAGACGGCACGCTCTACATCCTCGAATACGCCTTCGGCCCGGCCGGCGAATTCGTCCGCATCCGCCGCATCGACGCCGATCACAGCGTGACCACTCACGCCATCATCGACGCCGAACGCATCGCCGGATGATCGACCCTGTTCAATTGAACCAGAACCCCCAGCGGAACACGCGACCGTTGAACGCTTCCTGCATGCGCTGCCACAGGCCCGGGTTGGTCAGCGTCCCCTCTTCGAGATAAGGCGACGCCGCCGCGCCCTGAATCCACAGCACGAGATCGAAGGTTGTCGGTTCGGTGAAGACGCGCTTGAGATTGATCCCCGTGCCCTCCATGCGATCGTCCCACTGCGGCATGCGCCAGAAGCGCACCAGGCGCTTGCCGTCCAGCACGAGGTCCGCCTCGTTGAGGAAAATCACCCATGTATCGCGGATCTCCGGCGTCACCAGCGCCTCGGGAATCACCGATGTCTGGATCGTGCTCGGCACCCACTCGCGGTCGTTGTCCGTCTCGGCGTCGATGTGCGTCCACATCTCCTTGCCCATCGCGATGACCGTCTTGAGGTGGCCGTGCGCCTTGAGCATCCGGCTCGGCTCCTTGACCTCGAAGCGCATGAGGTGGAAGAACGCGATCCAGTCCGTGATTTCCATCCACTCGTACTCGCGATAGTCATACTCATCCTGAAGGAAGGCAAAGGGCGTCTGCGGCCTGGCGAAGGCGATGTGCGAGCAGTGGTCAAAGAGCATACGACGATCGTGCGCCAGCGCGGCTTCGCACAGGGCCATGATGAAGTTGCAATAGCCTCGCAGCCAGGAGACGTCAGCGCGGTCGAAGGCGATGATGAACTCGGCCGCACCCTCCTCGCTGGGGTTGAAGCGCCCCTGGAAGCGATTGAACAATCCCCAGATCGCCTCGCTGCGATCGCCCTTGCCGTCTCCGTTGATGTCCAGCCGCACGAGTCCGATGGGGACGGGGAGTTTGACGCCGTCGTCGGTGATCGCGGCGAGCGTCTTCTCCGCGGCGGCGACCGAATCGAGCCACGCCTGGATCATGGCGTTCAATTTGTCATAGGTGATTTCCTCGGGGTTGGGATGGCGCGGCACCGAGTCGAGGTCAATGGGCAGCATCTCGTCGAGGCTCATCCCTTTCTGGAGGAATCCGTAGCGATACAGCCCGCTGAAGAGCGCCTCGCCGCTGCGGAAAAACTGCGTCAGCCCCAATGCGAAGCGCACGTAGTCGGACCGTGGATGATCGGCGAGGTAAGTGGTGAGTGCTTTCTCGCCGTCGGTCAGGCTCTCGCCGGTCAGCGCCGCCTTGACGAGCAGCACTTCCTGATCGCTCGGCGGTTGCGCGGAGGCGTGCGCCGTCGAGATGAGCGCGCAGGCGATTGCGACGATCCAGCAACGTGTCCGGTGCATGAGGTCTCTCCTGTAAACGACGTGAGGGCGAGGGGCTGAGAAAGGAGCCCCGCGGCCGAAGAACCACCGGAGGATGCTAGCCGAGCGATGCGGTGGTGCGATCGGCGGGGATACAGGGCAATCGCGTTTTCGTCATTCCCGCGAAGGCGGGCATCCAGCGAGGCGTCAGAGGTCGTTCATTCCTGTTCTCGCGGCCGAAACCACCAAGTCGGCCAGCGCAACTGGTTTCCCGCTCCCGCCTGCGCTGGGCGCAGGCTCTGCGAGGGAATGACGAAAACGCGATTGCCCTGGGCGGGGATCGACCCTGTTCTCGCCGTGGCCGGTTCATGTCCTCGACGAGGCCGGGGCGGACATGCAATTCGCCCTCGCTCCGTGATAATCTGAGCATGGCAAGGGCGATGCAGGTCAAGTGTGAGAAGCGCCCGGGCGTCTTCGTCGTTCGCAAGCGGCTCCCGCGCGGCACGCGGGTTCGATGGATCGCGGGATGGGCGGCGGCGGCGCTGCTGCTCGATGCAGTGGCGCTGGTCATCTGGCGCTGGCCGGCGCTGTCGGAGGCCGCCAGGGCGCAGAACGCTCCACTCCCGCTCATCCTGTCGTTCCTTGCTGCGCTTTTCGCCTTCACAGTATGGATCATTCCGCAGTCGATCGTTCACATTTCGCCGCGCGGCATCCGGTGGGCCAACACGCAGTGGGCGTGCAACCCGCGCACGCGGAGGCGGCGGCACATCCGATGGAGCGAGATGACTCACCTGCGGTGGCGCGGCGTGCGCACTGAGTTCCGCACTGGCGGCCGCAGGCGATCCATCCCCTGGCTGGCCGGGAACGCACAGGTCCGCGACGCCTGCGCTCTGGCGCTTGAAATGTATCTGAGCGACGACTTCGATCTCAGCCAAGGCACCGTCGATGAGCGATTTCGCCGTGAATGGAAGGCCTGGAGTTGGAGGCGCTGGCTGCTCGACAAGATGGAACTGGGGCTGATCGGCTGCGGGCTGATGGGGTACTTCGTCATCATCGGGTACTGGGAGGGATACATCCTGATCCCGACGATCGGTCTGCTCACGTTTCTCTGTGCCGCAGGCGTCGTCATCGCGCATTGCCTCCGCGAGTCTCGATTTGGCTGGCAGCCGCCGTTGCAGCCGCGGTAGGCGGTGAACGACTTTTGGCACGTTTTCTGCAAGCGATGTGCCGGGCCGGGACATGGGCTGTAGAGTGAAGAGGCGCCCGCCTCGCCCTTTTGCGGCGTCGAGGCGAGCCGAAGCAACCCAAGCGCGACGATGATCGCCACCCCGACGCCCAAGCACCACTGGAGGAACACCATGCGGAGCCGAAACATGCCCACGTCGATGAAACTGACCCGAATCGGGGTGATGGTTGCCGTTGCCGCGTGTACCGCAACCGCCTCCGCGCAGAGCGACACCCGCTATCGCGTCGCTCCCCTGCCGCGGCCCAACGGCGTCGGCTACGTCTCGGCCCTTGGGCTGAACAACTCGAACCAGGTCACCGGCGGCGCCTTCATCGACGGACAGACGCGTCCCTTTATCATCGCCGACGGTCAGTTCACCGTGCTCAACCAGGTTCCGGGCGTGCAAACCTCGGCATGGGCGGTGAATGACAAGGGACATGTGACCGGCTGGATGTACGAGTGGGGGGTGATCTGGCCGCAGGCCTTCCTCTGGGACGGGCAGCAGAACCACTGGCTCATCGATCCCCACGACAGTCATTCTTACGCGCAGGGTCTGAACAACCGCGACCAGGTCGTCGGCTTCTATTACCCGCCGGGAGGCCACCCCAACGGCAACGCCTTTGTCGTCACGGACGGCGAGTACTACAACCTCGGCGGGGGTCAGGCGACGGACATCAGCGCGGGCGGCATCGTCGTCGGGCAGAGCAATCGCTACTTCGGCGCGACGGCGGTTTGGACGCCCAACGGCCAGGGCGGGTGGTCACTTACGCCCCTCGACGGCATGCTGGCGACGGCGATCAACGAGCAAGGCACAATGGTCGTCGGCGCCGGGCCGCTCGTCTCCTACCTCGACACCGCCGTTCTCTGGACGCGGCAGGGCCAATCCTGGGTGCGCACCGACATCGGCGACTGGGATCCCAACACCACGAGCACGATCTCGACGGATGTCAACAACGCCGGTCAGGTTGTCGGCAACTACGAATCATTCGTCGATAACGATCGCGGCTGGCTCTATGCGAACGGGCAAGTAACGTGGCTGACCGACCGGCTCGCCCCTGAATCCGGCGACTGGGATGTCGTGGCTGCGTCTCGCGTCAACGAGTCGGGTGTGATTCTGGCGGAGGCGATCCGCCAGGGCGAATCGAGCGCGGCGCCGGTGCTGCTGATTCCTGATTCGGTGACGATCCTCGGGCCGCGCGGCGATGGCGCCGGCGCGAGCAACGAGTTGATCGCGGTCAGCGCCGAACCGGGACATCGCGTGCATTTCATCTATGGATTCTCGACCGGCCAGCGCTCCATTCCCGGTTGCCCCGGCGTCTTTGCCGGCGTGAGCGGGCCGCAGATCATCGGCAGCGCCGTGGCGGATGCGAATTCGGAGGCGCGGCTGAGGCTGTTCATCCCCCGCGCCGCGTCGGGCCGAACGATCTACCTCCAGGCGATCGACGCGACCGGCTGCGAAGTCAGCAACGTGCTGCGATACACGTTCAGGTGAGAGCCGATCGCGAAACCGCAAGCGGCCTAGGGGATCCAGGCCCCCTCACGTCTGCGACTCGCCGGTCAGCGTGGCGGCTTCGATGGAGAGGGTGCAGGCGAGGCCGGTCGAGTTGAAGTCGAAGTCCACGGCTCCGCCGAGTTCGAACTCGATGAGGCCGCGCACGAGCCGCAGGCCGGTGCCGAAGTCCTCGGGCGAGTTGACGCCGGGGCCTCCGGTTTCCGTCCAGCGGAGACTAATGCGTCCGTTCTCCCGCGCCCAGGAGATGCCGATGCGCCCGTCGGGAGTCGAGAGCGAGCCGTGCCTGATGGCGTTGGTGGCGAGTTCGTGGAGGGCGAGCCCGATGGGGAGCGCGGGACGCGGTCGAATCGTGAGCGATGAACCATCCAGTTGCACGCGATGGTTCTGCTCGACGATGTAGGGCGCAATGGAGAGTCTGATGATGTCGGCCAGATCGACTCCGCTCCACTTGGCGCGGGCGAGCATCTCGTGAGTTCGGGCCATGGCTTTGATGCGGGCGGTGAACTTGCTGCGAAACTCGTCGATGTCGCGGGTGGTGGCGGCGGTCTGATCGAGCAGGGCGAGGACCGAGGCGAGGTTGTTCTTGACGCGGTGATCGAGTTCCTGCATGAGCAGGCGCTGGCGTTTTTCCACCTGGCGCTGCTCGGTCATGTCGAGAAAGAGAATCTGCCGCGCCGCGCTGCCCCCGAATTGAATGGTGTTGGCGATGATCTCGACGTTGAGTTCGCTGCCGTCGCGCCGGCGCAGACGCTCATCGTCGTACCGGGCGGGGCTGGTGAGTCCGTCGAGGCGGGCGATGCGCCCGCGGACGACGTCGTGGTGCTCAACCGGCACGCAGTCATAGAGGCTTCTGCCGACGAGATCGTCCGGGCGGTCATAACCGAGCAGGCGCGCGGCCGAGGGGTTGACGAACTGCAAGGTCTCGTTTCGATGGATCAAGACTCCAACGGGGCTCGACTCGACGAGAATGCGGTAGCGCTCTTCGCTCTCGCGCAGGGCATTGACGGTCCGGCGGTGCTCGGTGATGTCGATGAGGACGATGTGCCAACGCGTGCGCTCCCGATCGACGGGCATGGGTCGGCTGAGGGAGCGGACCCAGCGGTATGAGCCGTCGTCGGTGCGCAGCCGCGCCTCGCAGTCAACGGTGCCGCCTTCCTTCGCGCCCCGGTTCGCCGCCACGCTGACGCCGGCTCGATCATCCGGGTGCAGCAACTCGAAAAGCAGGTCGAAGTTCTTCGCGACGCGGGCGGCGGACTCCGGGCCGAGGATGAGGTCCAGGCCCGGTCCGAGGTAGATGAGCACGCGCGGCTTTCCCGGCGAGGAGTCGTAGGAGTAGATCACGCCCGGCACGTGCTCGGCGACGGCGCGGAGTCGCTCTTCGTTGTCTTTCAATTGGGCCTGGCTGGCGATGAGACGGGCAGAGACAAGGGCCAGACCCGCCGCCACCAGCAGGCCGATGGCGATGATGAGAGGGCTTGCCGTCGCCAACTCACCGGCCACCATAACCGGCCGGGGGAACAGGGTCGCCTCCCAGACCCGCCCGCCGATCATCACTCTCTGGGTTTGCGGGAAGGGGCCGCTCGAGTCGGCCGCCTGTTGCTCGCCGCCCCCGCCGTAGATCAACTCCTCCCGATCGCGGACCTCGCATCGGAAGTTCCCGCGGACGCCCGGTTCGAGGCAGGAGTCGATGAGGGTGGTGACGTCAAGGGTGCCGCTGAACGCGCCGCGGCTGCGTTCGTCGGATACGACGGGGATATAGGCGACGACGCCGCGCCCACCCTGGTGGAGGTCGAGCATCGGCGTGATGCGCCACTGACCCGATTCGAGCGCCTCGCGGAACACGGGGGCGGCGGTCGCATTCTCCAGAATGCTCCTTCCGATCGTCGAGTGCCGCTCCTGCGGCGCGGTCCAGCGGATGATGCCCGACTCGTCGATCCAATTCACTGAGGACAGTCCGACGGTCTCGAAGAGAGTGGCCTCCACGTGCTCGGCAAACGATTCCGGCGAACTGATGCGGCCCCGAGACCAGTCGTATCGAAGTTTGTTGAGCAGATCGACACGGAAGGTGATCTGTTCGCCGATGCGGGTGGCGACCTGCTCCGCCGTCAGATCGGTGCGCAGCGCGATTTCGCTCCTGGCCCGATCCCGCACGACACGCGAGAGGACGGCGAAGACTCCGCCGACCGTCAGGAAGACGATGGCGGGAATCAGAATCCGCAGGCCGGGGGTCAGGCGTTGCATGAGCAGGATTCCTCCGCCGACTCCTCCCCGGTATTCTCCGCCGCTCTGGCCCCCGTGTCGAGTCGTTCCGGCCAGGGCAATTGCGTTCTCGTCGTCATGCCCCGCGAAGCCTGCCCTCGCGCAGGCGGGGGGCGGGCATCCAGCGAGGCGTCGATGGTCGCTCACTCCTGTTTTCGTGGCCGAAACCACCAAGTCGTCCAGCGCGACTGGTTTTCCGCCTGCGCGGGAATGACGAAAACGCGATTGCCCTATCCCGGCCCCGTTGTGGCGGGGCGGTATCCGCTCGGGAAGGACGGTTGCCGTTCGCCACCCCCTGGGCACAATCACGGAATACTGGGCGGTCCGGAGCGTCACCTTCTCAAAGGCCGCCGAGGGCGAGGGGCATCGGTGCGGCTTGATCCGTTTTTCAAATCGAAGGAGATGACCCGTGAAACGCCAGAACAGCCGGCCGCACCCCTGGATGATCCTCTCCCTCCTCTTTGTGGCGACGGCCCTGCCGGCGGGTTGCAACTCATCCTCGAAGATGTCTTCCGACGCTTCTTACCGCCTCGATCGGTCGGAGGTGGCCCCAGGCCTGACCTACCTGACGACCGTACCGGATCACTACACCTATCTGCATCCTTTGCAAAGCCGCGCCCCCTCGCCTCGCACTCGCGGCGCGGGCGACCGCTACGAAAGAACCTACGAACCGCCTTTCAGCCGGGTGATGGAGCAACCCCTCTCGACCTTCGCGGTGGATGTGGACACCGGCTCGTACAGCAACGTGAGGCGGTTCCTCAGCGACGGAAAACTTCCCCCGCCCCAGGCGGTGCGCGTCGAGGAGATGATTAACTACTTTGCCTATGAAGATGCCCCGCCCAGCGGCGGCGAACCGTTCGCGGTGCATGTCGAGGTGGCCTCGTGCCCCTGGACGCCTGATCATCGCCTGGCGCGGATTCACCTTCGGGCCTGCGAGGTTGAGACCGCGCATCGGCCTCCGGCGAATCTTGTCTTCTTGCTGGACGTGTCTGGTTCGATGTCGCCGGAGGATCGTCTGCCGCTCATCAAGCGGGCCATGCGCGTGCTGGTCAGCGAACTGCGCGATGACGATCGTGTGGCGATCGTGACCTACTCGGGGCGCAGCGGGGTGGCGCTGCCATCGACCGCGGTGGCGCATCGGGAATCGATCCTGCGCACCATCGACGATCTCCGCGCCGGCGGCAACACCAACGGCGGGGCCGGCCTCCAACTCGCCTACGAGGTCGCGGAATACAACTTCATCCACGGCGGGGTCAACCGCATCATCCTCGCCACCGACGGCGACTTCAACGTCGGGATGAGAAGCGATTACGCGCTTTTCGATCTCATCGAGCGAAAGACAAAGAGCAAGGTCTTCTTTACCGTTCTCGGCGTCGGACGGGGCAACCTCAATGAAGCGATGATGGAGCAACTCGCCGATCGGGGCAACGGCGTGTACGCCTACATCGATTCCTTCCACGAGGCGCGCCGCGTCCTCGGCGAGCAGGCGACCGGCACGCTCCAGACCATCGCCAAGGACGTGAAGATCCAGGTCGAGTTCAATCCCGCGACCGTCGAGGGCTACCGCCTCATCGGCTACGAAAACCGCCGGCTCGCCGCGCAGGATTTCAATGATGATCGCAAGGACGCGGGCGACATCGGCGCCGGCCACAGCGTCACGGCGCTCTACGAGATCGTACCCGCAGGCCGGCCGGTGCCGTGGGGCGTCGATCCGCTGCGCTACCAGCGACCGACGAACGAGCCGCCGCTCGTGGCTTCCGAGCATGGCGAGCGCTCCGGCGAACTGATGACGGTGAAACTGCGCTACAAGCAGCCCGACGGCGTGGCGAGCCGGTATCTCGAAACGGCGGTGCGCGACTCGCAACTCGACTGGACGCGCGCTTCGACGGACTTCCGCTGGGCGACGGCCGTGGCGGCCTTCGGCATGACGCTGCGCGATTCGATCGCGCGCGGCGACGCCGACTTCGACCTCGCGCTCGAACTCGCCGGCGACGCCCGCGGCCTCGACGAGTCCGGACACCGCGCCGAGTTCATCGCCCTCGTGCGCAGCGCGGAGAGACTCAACGGGCGCTATGCGTCGTCGAATCGGCGCTGAGCGTCGTCGGGCTCGGGGCGCTCAGCGCCGCAGAAAGTCCGCGATGTCCATCGTCGCAATGACTTCGTAGCAGCCGTTGCCGACGTCGCGCACGCGGTTGACGGTGCCGTCGGTGGCGCTGTAGGTGTGGAACTCGCGCAGGGGCGGCGAGTAGATGTGCAGCGTCACGAGGTTCTGACCCGCGGGCTGGAGGTTCGAGATCTGGTGCGTGTCGCTGTCCTGGCTGGCGCAGATGTCGCCGACGTGCAGCGGCCGCGAGCGCACCGCCATCATCTGCCCGCAGGGCGAGGGCTCGTAGATCGTCTCGACGCCGCTTCCCAGCAGCACCCGCACGCCGCAGGTCGTGCTGGTGTGATCGTGGATCGGGCTGCGCTGCCCGCTCTTCCAGCACAGGGCGTAGGCCTGGTACCATCGCCCTTCGCGGATGAGGTTGCGCTTGTAGTGCTCATCACAGTAGCGGATGTGCTCGGCCACGTCGTCAACCGTCACGTCCACCGCCCGCATGACGCGGTCGAGGTCTTCAATCGTGGCCCGGCCAGTGAGCGATTCGAGGTACTCGAAGAGCGGGGCGAGGGCTTCGATCTCGTGTTCCGTCTTCAGGGGCATGCGGGCACTCCTCCGGCTGGGTCGGACAACATCATAGAACATACCACACAATCGGGACGAACACAAGAAGAAACCGCCGGCAAACTGCAATCCGGATTCCTCGACTTGGCTTGGCAGAGCGCTGGATCCCGCGCCATCGCCTGGATGCCTGTCTGCCCCCGAGGTGGAGGCGGCTGACGCGACGAGAGACGCCACCCCTGTGGAACGCGGAATCGACCCTGATTCGCGACCGCAGCGATTCGGCGGCGCTGCCTCCGCCCTGCGCCTCCCCTAGGATGTCCTTCGTTTCGTTCCGCCGCCCCCAAGCGAGAGGACCGGTTTGGCCACGCTCGGCATCCCCAACGAGAGCAACTCCGGCGAGACGCGCGTCGCGCTCACGCCCGACGCGGTCAAGCGCCTCGATCGCGTAGGCGTGAAGGTCGTGATCGAGGCCGGGGCGGGCGAGGCGGCGGGCTTCCCCGACGGTCACTACGCCGGCGCGACGATCACTTCCGACGCCGCCCAGGTCTGGGGCGAGTCGGACATCATCGCCCTGGTCGGCGCCCCCACCGCGGAGCAGATCGCGAACATGAAACGCAACGCGATCCTCATCGGCATGCTCAACCCGCTGCGCGATGAGGCGATGGTCAATGCCTGCGCTCACGCCGGGGTGACGGCGATGTCCTACGAACTCGTGCCGCGCATCAGCCGCGCCCAGGCCGTCGATGTCCTCTCGGCGATGGGGAGTCTCGCCGGCTACAAGGCCGTGCTTCTCGCGGCGAGCCACCTGCCGCGGCAACTGCCGATGATGATGACCGCCGCGGGCACCATCCGCGCTTCGACCGTCTTCATCATCGGCGCCGGCGTGGCGGGCCTTCAGGCGATCGCCACGGCCAAGCGCCTCGGCGCCATCGTGCAGGCCTACGACCTGCGCCCGGCCGTCAAGGAACAGGTCGAGAGCCTCGGCGCCCGCTTCGTCGAGTTCCAGATCGAGAAACGCGAAGGCGCGGGCGGGTACGCCGCAGCGCAGAGCGAGTCTGAGCAGGAGCAGCAGCGCCGTCAGATGCACGCGGTGATCGCGGGCGTCGATGCCGTCATCACGACCGCTGCCATTCCCGGCCGACCCGCGCCGAAACTGATCGATGATGACATGGTCCGCGCCATGGCGAGGGGGTCGGTGATCGTCGATCTCGCGGCCGAGACCGGGGGCAACTGCACCCTCACCTCGCCGGGCCACATCATCACGGTGCATGGCGTGACGATCATCGGCCTCACCGGGCTGGCGGCGACGATCCCCTTCCACGCCAGCCAGATGCTCAGCCGCATCCTCACCACGCTGCTGGGCATGATCGCCGACAAGAAGGGGGAGATCACCCTGAACTTCGAGGATGAGGTGGTCGCGGGCATGACGGCGACGCATGATGGCGAGGTCCACTCGCCGCGAGTGCGCGAGGCGCTGGGGCTGGGCGAACTTGAAGCGGCAACGCAAGGAGCCGCGAAGTGACGCTCTCGATGATGGGACCGGCGATGGTGATGGCGCAATCGGCGCCGACGAGCCGGGCCTCGCTGCTCATCGCCGTCTTCTTCATTCTCGTGCTCGCGTCGCTCTTCGGTTTTGAGATCATTCAGAAGGTGCCCGCCACGCTGCACACGCCGCTGATGAGCGGGAGCAACGCCATCTCGGGCATCACCATCGTCGGGGCGCTGATCTGCATCCTCCATCTCGAACCTGGCTCGGTGATGGCGACGGTGCTGGGCGTGCTGGCGATCATCTTCGCCATGATCAACGTCGTCGGGGGGTTTCTCGTGACGGACCGGATGCTTCAGATGTTCAGGAGGAAGTGAGGGGAGAGGCATCAAGGCATCAAGGCATCAAGGCATCAAGGCAGCGAGGCAGCGAGGCAGCGTGTGAGGATTGTTTAGCCGCGACCCGGAGGCTCTGCGCAGGGGAGCGCGTCGAGGGTGTGGAAGGACACGAATCGTCAGTGAGTCATCGTGACGTCAGAAGTTCACACGCGAAGCCGCAAGCGGCACCCGAATCATCACACCCCACTCCACAAACACCATGCTGACGCTCGCAACCATCCCGACGACGATTCCCACGTGGGTGAGCATGACGCAGGACATCGCCTACCTCGTCGCGGCGGTTCTGTTCATCTTCGGCATCAAGCAGTTGAGTTCGCCGCGCACGGCCCGGCGGGGCAACACGACCGCCGCGGTCGGTATGCTCATTGCCATCGTCGCCACGCTCTACTTGCAGAACGTCCTGAGCATCGTGTGGATCGCCATCGGGCTCATCATCGGTTCGGCGGTGGGCGCAGTGGTGGCGATCCGGATTCAGATGACGGCCATGCCGCAACTCGTCGCCCTCTTCAACGGCTTCGGCGGACTCGCCTCCGTCCTCGTCGTCGGCAGCGAATACCTGCGGCGATCCGACGACATCAACCTTCCCATCACCATCGATCAGGGAATGACGATGGGGCTGAGCGTGTTCGTCGGCTCGGTGACGTTCACCGGCAGCATGGTCGCCTACGGCAAGTTGCAGGGCTTGATCGCTGGCCGGCCGCGGCAGTGGACGGGGCAACTCCTCGGCAACGCCGTGATGACGCTCGGTTCGATCGCCGCCGCCGTCTGGCTGGGCCTCGATGTCGATGCGGGGTGGACGCTGCTGCTCATCGCGCTGCTCGCCTCGATCCTCGGCGTGACGCTGACCATCGCCATCGGCGGGGCGGACATGCCCGTCATGGTCGCCCTGCTCAACAGTTACTCCGGCATCGCCGCCTGCGCCACCGGCTTCATCCTCGACCCGCCCAACAAGGCGCTGATCGTCTCGGGCGCGCTCGTCGGCGCCAGCGGCATCATCCTCACCTCTATCATGTGCAAGGCGATGAACCGCAGCCTCGCCAACGTCCTCTTCGGAGGCGTCGGCACCGATGACAGCAAAGGCGCTTCGAGCACCCACCACGACGACCGCCCCGTCCGCACCGTCGATGCCGAGGAACTCGCCCTCACCCTCGACGGCGTGCGCAAGGTCATCATCGTGCCCGGTTACGGCATGGCGGTGGCGCAGGCGCAGCACGCGGTGCGCGACCTCTTCAACCTGCTGCGCGGGCGCGAGACGGAGGTCTACTTCGGCATCCATCCCGTCGCCGGCCGCATGCCCGGACACATGAACGTCCTTCTCGCCGAGGTGGACATTCCCTACGACCGCCTGCTCGATCTCGATTCGTGCAATCCCGAGTTCGAGACGGCGGAGGTGGCGATCGTCCTCGGCGCCAACGACGTGGTCAACCCCGCGGCCCGGCACGACAAGTCCAGCCCGATCTACGGCATGCCCATCCTCGACGTCGACAAGGCGCAGACCGTCATCGTCTGCAAGCGCTCGCTGGCGGCGGGCTACGCGGGCGTCGAGAACGAACTCTTCGTCGCGCCCAACACCCTCATGTACTTCGGCGACGCCAAGAAGAGCATGACCGACCTGTGCAAGGCGATCGGGGAGTTGGGATGACGCGGCCTGCTGCGTCGTACGCCGAGCGCCTACCACGAAGGCTCGAAGGCACAAAGGTCGCACCAGAGATCGCGGCAGGCAGGCCGGTCGAGGGAGGCTGCCGCGCTCACCTGGTGTGTATACTGCGCGTGGAGTATCACACATGAAACGTGTGGGACTGGCGATCGCGCTGTATCTGCTGCTCGGCCTGGCGACGAGTGTGGCGGTCGCGTGGTCGCTGGCGGCGCTGCCCATCGATTTCGGAGAATGGCTGCGCGATCGCTACGGAAAGGTCGAGAATTGGAGCGTGTTTGATGCTCATCGCCTCGGCGGAAGGGCGTGGCGGGCGCAAGTGCTGTCGGAGCAGTCTGATGCAGAGCCGATCGACTGGCTCGCCCCGTGGAGCGTGATCCCGGAGACGGTTCCGTCGCGCAGCCAATTCGTCATCGGTGAGCCGGTCGATCACGTCTGCTGCATCGTCGAGAAGCAATTCGGATGGCCGTGGACGTCCCTGGGCTTTTCGGTGGTCGATGTCGATCGTGAAGGCGACATGGATGTGCCGCAACTCGTCAGCGGCATTTCGATTGCGCTGCTGGATAACGACAGTGTGCGCGTGCCGGGCGCGAAGGTGGCAACACGGGACGTCCTGTTCGCCGTTCGCGCGCTGCCGATGCGGATCGATGCCGGTCGATTTGGCGCCAATGCCCTGCTGTGGTCGGCGATCTGGTTCGTGCTCTTCGCACCGAAATGGGCTCCGCGCGCGATGCGCCAAAGATACCGACACACGCGGGGACGCTGCGAACGGTGCGGGTACGACCTGCGCGAAACGAAGAGCGGACGCTGCAGCGAGTGCGGCGACGTGGTCGGCCACCGAGTGCCCATCATCTCGACACTTCATCTTCGAGTCCTCGGGAATACCACGCTCGGCCTCATTCTGCTCCTTGTCGCTGGAGCGACGGCAGTAACCTGGACGCGCGGCGGAGTCCAGCCGATTCACGCCGCAGCGCGGGAAGGGGACGCGCCGCGACTGATGCACCTCATGAAGTCCGGGGTTGGCGCGAACACTCGCCTCAGAGCCAACGACTCGCGCGACCCCATCGACGGGACGACGCCGCTCATGTGGGCCGCGGCGCACGGCCAGGTCGATGCACTCGACGTGCTCATCACGCATGGCGCGGACTGCAATGCAGTTGACGCCCGGGGCTGGAGGGCGCTCATGTGGGCGGCGCACTACGACCAGGTCGTAGCCCTTAAGCGGCTCATTGTACACGGCGCCGACGTCGATGCGCAGAACCCGCACGGTGAGACGGCTCTCATCATCGCGTGCAAGGAGAACTCGCCGAAATGCGCCGAGGCGCTCATCAAGGCTGGTGCTTCGCTTGAGAAGATGTCGCGCGAGGGCACCGCCCTTGTTCACGTGTCTCCCTATCAGCGCCGCTTGCCGATTCTGCGCATGCTCATCGACGCCGGCGCACAGGTTGACCCGCCGCTCTCCAGAGCTCGCTCCCCACTGCACTGGGCGATGTCCGCCCGAAACGTCGAGGGTGTCCGCGTCTTTCTCGAGGCGGGCGCTGATCCCCGTCGACGCACTCACAAGGGGCTGACGGTTCTCGAACACGCCGAATCGGAGAAGCCCATCGGAATCGACAATGAGATCTGGGAAGCGGAAAAACTCCGCCAGATCATCGAACTACTCAAAGCGGCGTTGCGGGAGCGCGAACCGTGAAAAACGCCGAAGCCCACGTTCAGTGAACGTGGGCTTCGGCGTGGATCACGCTGCGGTGAGTCAGTTGAACTGGGGATGAAAGATTTGAACTTTCACTAACTGATCCAGAGTCAGTCGTGCTACCGTTACACCAATCCCCAAACGGCGGTCTGGCCCTTCACCGGCCCCTGAAATGTATCACGTTTCGGCGGCGAGGCAAGTTCATTTTTTCTCCCCTGGGGCCGCCGCAGAGGCAAAAAGGGGCGGACGTCGGCCCCACCCGTTGTGCCGACGTCCGCGTGCCGGGGGCGCCATCGCGTCTCCGGCGTGCCCCAATGTCTCGATCACGGGCCGGTTCGGGGCGTTCAGCCGGCCTCAGCCCGAGGGTGTGCTTCGTTGTACGCATCCCGCAGCCGCTGCGTCGTGAGGTGCGTGTAGATCTGCGTCGTCGAAAGCGACTGGTGCCCGAGCAGTTCCTGGACGGAGCGCAGGTCGGCCCCGTTGCCGAGCAGGTGCGTGGCGAAACTGTGCCGCAGCGTGTGCGGGCTGATGGTCGAATCCAGCCCCGCCTCGCGGAGGTACTTGTCGAGTTTGCGGCGGACCGAGCGCGAACTGAGCCGGCCCCCGTGCTTGTTGATGAAGAGGGGAATTCGCTTGGCGACCCCTTCGGCCTGCTTGAAGCGCGGATCCTGATGGAGCATGGCGAGATAGTGGCGGATCGCCGCCAGCGCGTGCGAGCCCAGCGGCACGAGGCGCTCCTTCTTGCCCTTGCCGCGGATGTGCAGCGCTTCGCCGTACTCATCGAGGTCGGAGGCGTCGAGATCGACCAGTTCGCTCACGCGCACGCCCGTCGAGTAGAGCGTTTCGAGGATGGCGCGGTCACGGGCGCCGAGGAGTTCGCGGTCGTCGGGCGCGCTGAGAAGTCGTTCGATCTCCTCGACGGTGATGGCCTTGGGCAGGCGCTTGGCCTGCTTGGGGGTGCGGATCATCACCATGGGGTTGCCCTTGACGATGCTGGTGCGGTCCGCCCACTTGTAGAAGGAGCGGAGCGTGGCGATCTTGCGGGCCATGGTCGAGGCGGAGTAGTTCTGCTCGCTCAGGTGCGAGAGGAAGGCGCGGATGACGTTGACATCGGCGAGCATGATGTTGCCGGTGACGGTGGGGGCGGCGGCAGCGCCGGGGCTGGCGTTGCTGCCGTTCATCCGGGCAGCCTGGAGGGCGCGGCCTTCCTGCTCGACGTTGACGTTGATGTCAAACTCGTCGGCGAGGTAGTCAGAGTACTGCCGCAGGTCGGCGCCGTAGCACTTCGCGGTGTAGGCGCTGAAGTGGCGCTCGTGGAGCAGGTAGTTCAGGAACGACTCGACGATCTGGAGATTGGCCATGGGTGTGGTTCCGTGAGTGAGAGAGCATCAGGGGATTGCGGCTTGTGGCCTGGGGCGCGGGGCCGCTTGCGGCTTCGCGAGTGATCCTTCAGCCTTGATCCCTTGATGCCTCGAGGCCTGTTGCGGCGCGTAACGACAATTCCGGCGCCTCCGGACTGTCCTTCGAGACTCTTCGTTTCTTCGCTGATGCTCTGGCTTCCATGCCGGTCCTGCCTGTCCCTTCGCGGCCTGTCCGAGGCCGCGTGGGGTCAGGAGACCCGCAGGCGCCTAGGAGGCCGGCCGCTTGTTGCCCGTCGCCAGCCGTTGGTCGCCCCGTGTGCGCTCTTCCTTGAGCAGATCGCGGAGCAGTCGGTCGGCGACGTACTGCGTATACAGATCCATAACGACCAGATAACGCTCCCAGTTGAGGGCTGAATCGATTTCGGTTCGTCCCCGCGCGAATCGCTCGACATCGAGGCGCACGCCGTTGTCGGAGGCGTCGAAGACGGCTGCGACGCCGGCGGCAGGCGACTCGTGCGGCTCAAATCCGTGCAGCGAAGTGTCCGAGGGCGCGCGGCTGAGGTTGTCGATCGCATCGTCGCCCATCGGCCGCGGCGCGGCGGTGTACAACTGAAGCGTCAGGCCGAGCATCGGCGGCTTGTAGGGGTCGTAGGCGGTGATGGAGCCGACGATGATCCCATCCGCGCCGATCAGCCGCGCCAGCGACTGCGCCGTCGCCGGCGAATCGATCGAGCCGATGTCCATGGCGCGCATGCCGTCGAGCACGCGCTGGACGGGCAGGGCGTCGATGCCCTCGATCTTCTGCACTTCGCGGGCGATGATGTCGGCGATGATCACGCCGTCGGCGATGCTCACCCCCGACTCGTTGGCGAGGGGCGCGACGGCCCAGGTCGCCGGCTCGTCATAGGGGCTGATCAGCCGGGGGTTGATGACCGGCCGCGAGTGCCGCATGCACCCGCCCAGCAGGAGCAGCAACGCCGAGACGGCCAGAAGCGAACGCCATCCGTTCGTCATGATCTGCATACTTGTCATGGCGTCCTGCCATCCTCGACGGACTCCGCCCGCCGGCACACGATCACAATCTCTTTGCCTCACTCCTTTTCGGACCAATCGGCCCGCGGACTTGCAAGGTGGAGTCAGGGCTGGGTGGAGACCTCCGCCACGCCGGTGTTCGGGACGTTCATCGCCGGGCCTCGGGCGGTCTCGATGGTCCGTTCCGGGCCGATGGCCCAGATGTTCTCGATTCCGGCCCGGTTTGAGACGAAGAGGATTCGCCCGTCGGGGCTCCAGGTCGGCTCGACGTTGGTGTACTCGCCGTTGGTCAGGTTGACCTTGTTCGTCCCGTCAAGGTTGACGACCCAGATGTCCGCCCACGTCTCTCGCTCAGTGCTGACCGATTGTCCGGGTCGGCCGGGATCGAGCACGGTGGTAAAGCAAAGCATCTTGCCGTCGGGGCTCCAGGAGGGGTTGATCGCGGCGGCGTTGGCCGCGCTGACGATCTCCGTCGGCTTCACCCCCTCGCCGTTGACGAACTCGATCGTCCAGACGCTGAAGAGCCGGCTGCCGCGCTCGCGAGGCTTCTGGAAGGCGATGAGGTTCGAGCCGGGATCGGGATTCCACTCCGGGCACAGGCCGTAGCCGATGAACCGGCGCGAATTGAAGTTGCCCGTCTCCGTGACCCACAATTCCCACCGGCCTGACTGCTCGCTGAGGCGGCAGTAGACGAGGTGCTTGCCGTCGGGCGACCACGAGGGGTGAATCTCGTGCGCCGTGTCGTTGGTGACCTGCACCGCCTGGCCGCCGATGCTCGCATCGATGATGTAGATGTCGTAGTTGCCGGCGCGGTCCGAGCAGAACGCGACCTGCGAGTTGTCCGGGCTGAACTTGGGCATGCGATCGCTGCCCGGATCGCTGGTGAGGGGGCGGACGGTGAGGCCCGAGACGCTCTTGGTGTAGATGTCCGGCGCGCGGCTGTGTTGAGTGCTGGAGTAGACGATGAACTCGCCGGTCTTGTCGGCATCGGGTTCGGCATCGCGCCCTTCGGAGGCGAAGGTGACCTGGGTGATGTTCTCGATCGCGGGGGTCTGCGTCGGGCGGCCGCCGAGGCCGTCGATCTCGCCGAACAAACCCAGCCAGGGGTCGAAGCGCGAGCCGTCGGCGTTGGTCGGCGAGAGTCGCTCACGTCCGGCGAATGGACCATCGACAGCGCCGACGAGCGATTGGTCGAGTGTGATGTAGCCGGAGGGGTTGCCGCCCACCGACGGGGATGAACTCGCGGCGCTGGCGGAGGCGTTGACAGGTTCGGGCGGCGGAGGCTGCGTTGCGCGGTTGTCCGCGTTCTTGTGTTTGTTCCCGGCGCAGCCCGCAGCGAAGATGATCAGCGCGCCAAGGACGCAGGAACGAGCCAGTGAATCGCACGTATTCATGTCACCACTCTCTTCTGCACTTTGCGAGACCGTCCGTGGTCTCGTGCGGCGCGGCAGGCGCCGTCAGGGCCTTATCGGACGACTTTCCGGGCCGACTTCACGTTTCACCGCCTTCGCGGCTCAACAGTTATCGACCGGGGATGTGCGGAGCGTGAGCGGCAAAGGTCCGATTTCGCGCAGATTCGCGCCGGCAGGCGGCTGAGAACCTGCCTGAAAACCGTGGGGTGCCGTGGTCCGGAGGGAGGCTTTGCGACCGGAGGGCCACGTCGTTGCGCGGGCGGTCGATCACACTGGATCGATCGCCGATCGCTCGCCCGCGTGGCCCGCGCTCCCAAAGCGTCGCTTGACCACGGCACCCCCAGTTTTCATACCGTCTGTGAGAAAAACAGGAAGGCCGGCACTCCCCTTCGTTGTGCCGGCCCTCTTCTGCGCCTGACCTTGCGGCCAGGCATTGTCGGATTCAGGATCACGTCACACGGCGAGGCGCTCGGCTCCGCGGAACCGAGACCCACGAAAAGCCCGCGCCGCAGCGCAAACCTGACGCCGTTTGTTGTTCGGACACTTCTTCACCAGCCTGCTCCACGCGATTCGAATCCCGAGAC